>Ga0207678_10004266_pt1 | contig 12821 bp, 9 predicted proteins | sample KBSC63metaG_FD_184319 | JGI IMG/M metagenome (GOLD analysis project Ga0207678, IMG submission 184319) | Corn rhizosphere microbial communities from Kellogg Biological Station, Michigan, USA - KBS C6-3 metaG (SPAdes) (version 2) | ecosystem: Host-associated > Plants > Roots > Rhizosphere > Soil ... | reverse complement strand
TTTCGAGCGTGCCCGAGCAGCGCGTCAAAAGGCGCCTGATCTAGGCGCAAAGCGCAGCCATAGCTCGTGCTATGGCGAGCATTTGCAACGACGAGCAGGCGTCTTTTGACGTGATGAGCGGGCATGATCGAAATACTCTCAGCCTCTCAGTGAAAGCCGTGGCACTCTAGCATGTGGTTACATATAACCACACCCCTGGACTCCGAGGGGCGTGAGGCCTGACACACGCCGTACGTGACACAATTCGCGCCCCTTCGCTTCCGCGCCCTAGTGGCCCTCGCCCCATGCCCTCCGAACTGACGACCGAGCGGCACGGCAGCACCTTGGTGTTGACCCTGAGCGACCCCGCCACGCGAAATACCTTGTCTGAGCAGCTGATCTCGGCCGGCGTCGAAGCCCTGGGCGTGGCCGAAGCCAACGACGATATACGAGCCGTGGTGTTGCGCGGCGCCGGCTCGAATTTCTGCGCCGGCGGCGATCTGAGCGTCCTCAGGCAGCGGCGCGAGTCCGGCGGCGCCGCACACGTCATGATGCTTGACCAACTGCACCAGTTCGTCGAAGCCCTGCGCGTGTTTCCCAAGCCGGTGATCGCGGCGGTGGAAGGCGCCGCGGCAGGTGCCGGCTTCTCGCTCGCGGTCGCCTGCGACCTGATCGTTGCGGCCGACGATGCAAGCTTCATTCTGTCGCACGCCAAGGTCGGCCTCACGCCCGACGGCGGCGCGACCTGGCATCTTGCAAATGCCGTTCCACGGCAGTTGCTACAGCAGTGGGTGTGGCTGGGCGAGCCAGTGAGTTCGCAGCAGCTACACATGCTGGGACTCGTCAATTGGGTGACAGATCCCGGACAAGCCCTCACCGAAGCCTTGAAGGTCGCCGAACGACTGTCGGCCATGGCGCCCAATGCGATCGCCGGTGGCAAGGAACTGTTGCAGGACGCCATCACCGCGACACTCACCCAGCAGCTTGAATCCGAGCGAAATCACTTCATTGAACACCTTTTTCACGACAACGCCGGTGAGGGCTTGCAGGCCTTCTTCGATAAGCGAGCGCCGCAGTTCCTTTGAGCGAACCAAGCCTCTCGCCGACAGCTAGTGTTGCGTCAAGCATCAAGTGTCGGCTGCATTGCGGCGTTGCGCCTCCTTGCCATAGCACGGCTATGACTCGTCGCGCCTGCACTGCGCTGCGACAGCGGCGCGATCAACCGACACTTGAGGCTTGACGCGACACTAGGCCCTTGACCGGCAAATTCGCGTGATCAGCGTCAGCTCCGCACCTTTGGATCCTCCGGCATTAGGTCCGTGTGCCAAGCCGTAGAGGCCGTCGTCGGCCACTCCTGGTTTTGAGACTCGCTGATGCTACCCCCCGCGCGCATCGCTCCCGCTGTCGCGGCCTTGAACAAAGCCAACGCTTGTTGCAGCCGTTCCGGCTCGGGAATCGACAACTGCATTCGCATATAGACCCGCCCGCGCAAGGTCATCAGTATGAATGGAGGTTGGTCTCTCAATAGATTTAGCGAGGCATTCTCCAATTGCTGCCCCATCTCTGCATCCACCCATTGCAGCGCAGCCGTGGGATCGGCAGCCACTGCCCCATAATGCATGCGGACATCCTTCGGCAGGTCGAGGTTCACCTTCGGGAACATTGCGAGCCAACGCATCTCTTCCGGCGTAGATACATCAATGAGTGTCTGGTTGCTCTCCGTGTAGCGCTCGAAAGTTTCACGCTCAAGCATTTCCAGCAGGGACCGCGTCATGATGAGCATCTGCAGCCCCGACGGCAACTGCAGCTCCATGCGCAACCGCAGCTCGTGGGTGTTGATGTACGCCCGCTGCGGCGTCCCCCACTCGAGCCGCCAGGGCCTGTCGCCGAAGGTACCCTCGAGGACAAACCCTTCTTCTTCCTTGGCACGCTTGAAGCCGAAGCCCTGTTTTTGGGCCCACGTGTTGACCTCCCCCCAGTCGGGGCCGGGCGGTTCGCCCGAAATCCAGCGCTTGATCGCATTAAGCATGGGGATTGGACTGTCGGCTAGAGTCGCGCCACTACGCGCAAATTCGTCGCCTTGGAGTTCACCGATGATCGAAGTGTATTCGTGGGCTACCCCTAATGGCCACAAGGTTCACATCATGCTCGAAGAGTGTGGTGTGCCTTACCGCGTCATCCCTGTGGACATCGGTGCAGGAGATCAATTCAATCCGGACTTTCTTGCAATCAGTCCGAACAACAAAATACCAGCCATCATCGATCCCGACGGCCCGGAAGGCAAACCCTATTCGCTTTTCGAGTCAGGCGCCATCCTGATGTACCTCGCCAGCAAAACTGGGAAATTCCTGCCAGACGGCACGAGCGCACGCTTCGATGTGTTGCAGTGGCTCATGTTCCAGATGGGCAGCGTGGGGCCGATGCTCGGGCAGGCACATCACTTTCGCATCTATGCGCCGGAAAAGATCGGCTACGCCATCGATCGTTACACCAATGAAGCCAAGCGTCTCTACGGCGTCATGGATAAGCGGCTGGCCAAGTCGAAGTACATCGCTGGCCCGCGTTACACCATCGCCGACATTGCAATTTTTCCTTGGCTGCGCTCATGGAAAAACCAGGGTATCGACTGGGCTGACTATCCGTTTCTGAAGGGCTGGTTCGACGAAATCGCCGCCCGCCCCGCGGTCATCCGCGGCGTAGATGTGCTGGCCAACCAGCGCAGGCCGCTCGTCGACGACACTGCCCGTGAAATGCTGTTCGGCACACAGCAGTACAGGAGACATTGACGGCTACAGCCTCGACGGGCACACGGATTGCTGTTCTCCCTATGAAATTTGCAGGCCATTGAGGAGACAATAGGGGCTTGCACGCCCCCCTTGTCCCTCTTCCTGAGGAGAACTCGTGGAATTGTTGGAGAAGCCGGTCGGCGACAGGGTCTTGCATGCCATGGCCCAAGCCTATCCGGACCCCGTTGACCCTTACTTGCTGTCCATGGTGATGGCCTGCGACAGTGCGTCGCTTGAAGCAGCGATGACTTCGCTGGTAGAAGCCGGCCTCGCACAGGCTCGGGTGATACGCGCAAACGGCGACGAACATCTCGAAGCCACCTTTATCACCGACAAGGGCATGCTTGTGGCCGACGGACTCGCAGCCGACTCGGATGAGGCCACTGCTTTTCTCTGCAAGCTAGAAGCACAGGTGCTTCGTCAATTGCTCACCCACCGGATTGGCGCAAGCCGATTGCCGCAGCAGCAAACCGAGGAATTGCGCGGATCACTGGCATCGGTGAGCGACGCGGACCTCGTCGATGCGGCAAAGATCTGGGCGCATCAGACGGTCAGCGACTGGAAGGCACTTTTCCGTGTTATGGGCAATGGTGCGTCGACCATCTCATAGCAAGCCCAAGAATGCGCTTTTATACGGAGCGCACCACAGCTTGTCCCGCTAAAAAACGGCTTCAGTAAGAAATAAGGCGCTGCAAGAAAGATTTACTTGCCAATCACCTCCTTCAGCCTGAGTACAATCCATGGCTTCGGGGTGTAGCGCAGCCTGGTAGCGCAACTGGTTTGGGACCAGTGGGTCGGATGTTCGAATCATCTCACCCCGACCATCTTCTCCTCTTTCATCGGCCTCGCTGCCCGTAGCTCAACTGGATAGAGCACCAGCCTTCTAAGCTGGGGGTCGGGGGTTCGAGTCCCTCCGGGCAGGCCACCCTCTGACCCGCCAATTCGAGCGACGCCAAGAGTTCGAGGATCAATGGTTCAACTGACTCCAAGCCTTTTCGAGACGCTTCAGGCTCACCGGCTGTGGCGTGCGTAGTTCCTGCGCAAAAAGACTCACCCGCAGTTCTTCTAGCAGCCAACGGAATTGTTCGAGACGGGCGTCGACCACGCCCTTGCGGTCGGCAAGCGTGCGCAAAAAGCGCTGCTCGATTGGCCTCAACTCTGCGAGCCTCGACGAATCTCGCTCGGGGTCCGATCGCCATTTGTCGAGACGCATCGTGATGCCCTTCAAGTACCTGGGCAGGTGCGCCAACTGCGCCCAGGGCGTGCCGGTCACGAAACGCTTGGGGACGAGCCTGGCCAACTGCGCCTGCACGTCATCATTCACTTCCTTGGGTGCGCGCGAGTCCTTAAGCTTGCGAACCGCAGCGCCGAAGTCGATGAGCACTTGAAGCGCGATGCGCGCGATCTCATTGGCGATGAGCGTAAGACGGCCACGGCCTTCTTCGATGCAGCAACCGAAGGCATGCCCATCGGCTGGTAGAGGATCCGACAGGAAGGCGCGGTCGATCGCGAGGTCGATGATCTGCTGCCGCAGTTCGTCGGCAGTGCCCAATGGCATGTAGAGAACCGACATCTTCTGCAGATCGGGGATGTTCTTTTCGAGGTACTTGAGCGCATCCTTGATCTGCAGTGCAACAAGGCGGCGCAATCCGGCTTTGTGCTTGGCGGCGGCCACGTCGGGCTCATCGAAGACTTCAATGGTGACGTGGGTGGCTTTGTCGATGAGCGCTGGGAATCCGACAAGGGTTTGATTGCCTTTACGGACTTCCATGAGCTCGGGGAGATCGGCGAAGGTCCAGTCGGTATATGCAACCGATTCGCGGACCGCACCTGAGCCCTCGTCCCTGCCTTCTCCCGGATGGGCCAGAGGTTGGGCCGACTTGATCCCTCTCTCTCTGTGAGACGGTTGGGATGAAGCCGCAGGCGCCACCGATCCGGCCTCAGCCAACGCCAGCTTCATCCCCGCCAGAGCCTGAAATGCCGACCTCGCTTGCCCACCCAATTCTGCCTTTAAGGCCGGCAGATTGCGCCCCATGCCCAACTGGCGCCCGTGCTCATCCACCACCCGGAAGTTCATGAACAAATGCTGCGGCACCTGTTCGATCTTGAAATCCCCACGCTTGATGTCGAGCTGGGTCTTGTCGCGCACCGCCTTCAGCAAGGCGTCGACAAGGCTGCCAGATCCAAAGCCGTGCGCGACGTTAACAGCCGCAATGAACTCTTCCGCAAATTCCGCCAGCGGCATCAATCGCGAACGCGGACGCTGATGCAGGCTCTTCACGAGCGCCGTCACCTTGTCCTTGAGCATCCCCGGCACCAGCCATTCGCAGCGCTCGTCACTGACCTGGTTCAGCGCATAGATCGGCACATTCACCGTCACGCCGTCCTTCGTGTCGCCCGGCTCGTGCAGATAAGTCGCTGAGCAATCGACACCGCCCAGGCGCATCGTCTTCGGAAACGCCGATGTCGTGATACCCGCCGCCTCGTGGCGCATCAGCTCATCGCGGGTCAGAAACAGCAGCTTCGGCTGGCGCTTGCTCTCCTCTCGATACCAGCGCTCGAAACTCGCCCCGCTGTGCACGTCGGAAGGCACTTGCTGGTCGTAGAAGGCATGGATGAGTTCGTCATCCACCAACACGTCCTGCCGGCGCGACTTGTGCTCTAGCTCTTCCACTTGGGCAATCATCTTGCGATTTGCCGCAAGGAACGGCAATTTTGTATCCCACTCCTCACCCACGAGTGCCTCGCGAATGAAGATCTCGCGCGCGGCAACCGGGTCGATCTTCGCGAAGTTCACCCGCCGATTGCTGTAGATCACGATGCCATACAGAGTCGCGCGCTCCAGCGCCACCACCTCGGCTGCCTTTTTCTCCCAATGCGGATCGAGCAGTTGTGTCTTCAACAAATGCCCCGCAATGCCAGGAATCCACTGCGGCTCGATGGCTGCGATGCCACGACCGAAGAGGCGGGTGGTCTCGACCAATTCGGCCGTCACGATCCAGCGCCCGGGCTTCTTCGACAGATTCGCGCCGGGGTGGCGATAGAACTTGATGCCGCGCGCGCCGAGGTACCAATCGTCCTCGTCGCTCTTCAGGCCAATGTTGCCGAGCAGCCCCGCGAGCATCGACAGGTGGATCTGCTCGTAGGTCGCATCCGTGCCATTCAATCGCCAGCCGTGCTCGGCTACCACGGTGTGAAGTTGCGAATGAATGTCGCGCCACTCGCGCACGCGGCGCGGCGAGATGAAGTTGTCGCGCAGAAGCTGCTCCTGCTTGCGGTGCGACAGCTTGTGTTCCTTGCTTGCGCCGCGTGCCTCTTCGAGCCATTTCCATAGCTTCAGGTCCCCCAGGAATTCGGACTTCTCGTCGTCGAATTTCTTGTGCGCATGGTCCGCAGCTTGCTGCTGTTCCAGCGGGCGGTCGCGAACGTCCTGCACGCTCATGGCCGAGGCGATGATCAGCACTTCGGTGAGCGCGTTTCTATCGCGCGCTTCGAGGATCATCCGCCCGACGCGCGGGTCCAGCGGCAGCCTGGACAACTCTTTGCCCATGGGCGTGAGTTCGTTTTGCTCGTCCACGGCGCCGAGTTCGGCAAGCAGTTGGTAGCCGTCGGCGATGGCGCGCTTGGGTGGCGGTTCGAGGAAGGGAAAATCCTCGACCAGCCCAAGGCCCAGCGACTTCATTCGCAAGATCACGCCTGCAAGCGAAGACCGCAGAATTTCGGGATCAGTGAATCGCGGCCGACCGGCGAAGTCCTTCTGGTCGTACAGCCGGATGCAGATGCCATTGCTCACCCGCCCGCATCGCCCTGCCCGTTGGTTCGCTGCGGCTTGGCTCACCGCCTCGATCTGCAACTGTTCGACCTTGTTGCGATAGCTGTAGCGCTTGACACGCGCGGAACCGACGTCGACGACGTACTGGATGCCGGGCACAGTGAGTGAGGTTTCCGCCACGTTGGTCGCAAGCACGATGCGGCGCGCACTGTGCGGTTCGAATATGCGGTCCTGTTCCTGCTGACTCAGGCGAGCAAAGAGCGGAATGACCTCCACAGCCGGCGGATGATGCCGCCGCAGATGCTCCGCGGCTTCGCGAATCTCGCGCTCGCCGGGAAGGAACACAAGCACGTCGCCGGCACCTTCGCGCCACAGCTCATCGACGGCGTCTGCGATAGCATCGTTCAAGCCGTATTCTCGGCTCTCCTCGAAAGGCCGCCAGCGCTGCTCGACGGGATACAACCGACCCGAGACGGTGATCACCGGGGCTGGACCATGCCGCGACGCGAAGTGCTGGGCGAATCGGTCGGCGTCAATCGTCGCGGAGGTCACGATGACCTTCAGGTCCGGCCGGCGCGGCAGGATCTGCCGCAAGTAGCCGAGCAGAAAGTCGATGTTCAGACTGCGCTCGTGCGCCTCGTCGATGATGATCGTGTCGTAGGCTTTCAAGAGCGGATCGGTCTGTGTTTCCGCCAGCAAGATGCCGTCCGTCATCAGCTTCACGCTCGCTCCTGGTGAGAGGCGATCCTGGAAGCGCACCTTGAAACCCACGACGTCGCCCAGCGGCGAATTCAGCTCCTGCGCGATGCGTTTCGCGACACTCGACGCCGCGATTCGCCGTGGCTGCGTGTGGCCGATCAGGCCTTTGCCGCCCGCCCCTTTGCCCCGCCCCATTGCAAGCGCGAGCTTGGGCAGCTGCGTGGTCTTGCCCGAACCGGTCTCGCCGGAGACGATCACCACCTGATGCGTTTCAATCGCGCGTGCGATTTCATCCCGGCGCGAGGAAACCGGCAGCGATTCGGGAAAGGTGATCGCAGGAATGGGATTCGCGACCAAGGCAGCGCGATCGCGCGTGGGTGAGGACATCGGACCTTCGTGCAAAAATCGTCGATTATTTCAAAGCTCTGCGATGGATCTCGTCTTTCCACACACGTTCGTTCCTTGGTTTCGCTCGGTGGCGCCGTACATCCACGCGCATCGGGGCAAGACTTTCGTGGTTGCCATCGCCGGCGAACTCATCGCTGCGGGCAAGCTCAGCGCTTTCGCGCAAGACTTGGCGCTGATCTACGCCATGGGCATCAAGGTCGTGCTGGTGCACGGCTTTCGTCCACAGGTCGAAGAGCAACTCGCGGCCAAGGGCCACGTCTCACGCTTCAGTCACGGCATGCGCGTGACCGACGCAGTCGCGCTTGATTGTGCGCAAGAAGCTGCCGGCCAGTTGCGATATGAGATCGAAGCTGCATTTTCGCAAGGTCTGCCCAATACGCCCATGGCGGGCAGCCAGATTCGCGTGGTGTCGGGAAACTTCATCACTGCGCGGCCGGTCGGCATTGTCGATGGCGTCGACTTCCAGCACACGGGCCTCGTGCGCAAGATAGACGCGACGGGCATTCGGCGCGCCGTCGATTTCGGGGCATTGGTGATGCTGTCGCCCTTCGGCTTTTCACCCACTGGAGAGGCCTTCAACCTGAGCATGGAAGACGTCGCCGCCAGCACCGCCATCGCGTTGCAAGCTGACAAGCTCATCTATGTAACCGAGGTCAAGGGAATTCCGCTGGACCCTACAGAACCGGACAGCGACATCGACCACGAACTGGCTTTGGCCGACGCAGAAAAATTACTCGCTTCCCTGCCCAACCCGACGCAGCCCACCGATACCGCGTTTTATTTGCAGCACGCGGTTAAGGCCAGCAAGAGTGGCGTTGATCGCGTGCATATCGTTCCATTCTCGGTCGATGGTTCCATACTGATGGAATCTTTTACTCACGACGGCGTGGGCACCATGATCGTTGATGAGAAACTCGAAAGCCTGCGCGAGGCCACCTCCGACGATGTGGGCGGCGTATTGCAATTGATCGAGCCATTCGAAAAAGATGGAACGCTCGTCACGCGTGACAGAACCGAGATCGAACGTGATATTGGCCACTACACCGTCATCGAGCACGACAGGGTGATATTTGGTTGCGCAGCACTGTATCCGTATCCGGAGGCGCGTACCGCTGAGATGGCAGCGTTGACGGTGTCTCCACATGTGCAAGGCCAGGGGGATGGCGAACGCATCTTGAAACGCATCGAACAGCGTGCCAAGTCGCAGGGTCTGGACAGCATATTCGTGCTGACCACCCGCACTATGCACTGGTTTATCAAGCGCGGGTTTGTACAGGTAGATGCTGACTGGCTTCCCGAAGCACGCAAGCGCAAATACAACTGGGACCGCCGCTCGCAGGTTCTCGTGAAGAAACTCACTTAAGGAGCTCTAGTCATGGCACGCACCATTCAATGCACGTATCTCAAGAAGGAAGGCGAGGGCCTGGATTTCGCACCCTATCCGGGCGAACTCGGCAAGCGCATCTACAACGAAGTGAGCAAGGAAGCCTGGCAGCTCTGGATGAAGCACCAGACCATGCTCGTCAATGAAAACAGGCTGAATCTGGCCGACCAGCGCGCTCGTCAGTATCTCGCGCGTCAAATGGAGCGATTCTTTTTCGGCGAAGGTGTCGAACAGCCAGCTGGTTATGTGCCGCCGACCGAAAGCCAAGGCTAATCAGTCAGGATTATCCTGGTTTTTAAAGGGGCTGGCAAAGAAAGATCCATTTCACTAGAATCCACGCACATCGCCGAATGGGCGAAAACGTGGACACATAAGGAACCGATATGTCATCACTTCAGGATCTGCTGGATCGCAAGGCCGCCCTCGAAAAGGAAATAGATGCCACGCGCAAGCAAGAACGAGCTGAAGCCATTTCCAAGGTGCGGACCTTGATGTCGCAATATGGCCTCACGGCTGCCGATTTGAGTGCCAAGGCCAGTTCCAAGCCGGCTGGCGCGGGCAAAGGTGGAAAAGTCGCCATCAAATACCGCAACACCGCCACTGGCGACACCTGGAGCGGACGAGGTCTCCAGCCGAAATGGTTGAAGGCGGCCCTCGCAGCCGGTCGCAAGGTCGAAGATTTCGCCGTCAAATGACCGAGCGCGAGACTGTGACGAATCCCGGCGCAGCTTCGTCCGACACAGCCGCCCCTCCGGGCGGCTTTCTTTTTCAGTTTCACACGCTCAACCTCTTAATGGCTCAGATCGGAACATGCCCTTGATGCGCCAGCCGCTTGGGAACGCTTGTGCCCATGCGCCAGGCTCAGTTCCGGGACGAATAATCTTTGCCAACTTGTGAAGACACGTTTTCTTCATACGAGCGACTGTACCTGGTGTCCAACTCGATCCCATCGTTTTTCCCAACGCCGAATCCCGTTCGAACTTCTCAAAACGACTCCGCAACGTTTCCCCTCATATTGAGAATTTCCCGTGCGGACAACACCTCAAGCAACTGCTCCGGCGGCGCACCCACGCTCTAGATACCCGGCCCTGAATTTCGCAGCACTTCGGACTTCCTGAAGATCGACCGGTCTTTCGTGCTCAACATGCTCGTCGACCGGCAAGGCATGGGCGTTGAAGGCGCATCGACCTGTCAGAACTTTTGGATGCAAAGTCGTGGCGGAAGGCGTCGAATCACCTGAGCAGGCACAGCGTTTGATCGAACTGGGCTACGACTCAGGCAAGGCAACAGCATCGCGCCGGTCGTGGAGGTCTACGACTGGATGCGCAACTCAACAGCGGCGAAGCCCCGATGAAGCTTAACCACGGCGAATTCCTGAACGACCTGGTCGAAATGGAGAATGCTCGCAATCCCAGCCTGGACCTACAGACCTCATTTTCGGCGCCGCGGTGGGCGGCGACCATTCAGTAAATCGCGGCCCGGGTCAGCCCAGCGCGGCGCTTCTTGACTCTGACCGCCGGCCACGAAATCAACTCAGTTTGAATTCAAGGACGAGAAAATCGTTGATGCGCCCTCTCCTGCCTGGGCTGCATTGGTGTTGCACTGCTCCGATTCGGACAGGCTCTCTACATCTAGACTCTCGACGTGATTTCGCCGACCTTTATTCAGGACATGCTCAGCCGCGTCGACATCGTCGAGGTGGTAGGCCGCCAAGTTGACCTGAAAAAGGCGGGCATCAACCACAAGGGCTTGTGCCCCTTTCACGGTGAAAAGTCACCGAGTTTCATTGTTAGCCCAACCCGTCAGACCTACCACTGCTTCGGCTGCGGCGTGCACGGAAACGCACTTCGCTTCCTCATGGAGTACTGCGGCATGGGCTTCCTGGACGCGGTGCGCGACCTGGCCCAGCAAGTCGGCATGGCCGTGCCTGAAGACGACAGTTCGCCGGAAGAGCGAGAGCGCGCCAACGCACTGAAGCAGCGGCAGGCCACACTCAGCGATGTGCTTGCCAAGGCTGCCGACCACTACAAGCAGCAGCTGAAGGACAGCCCACGCGCCGTGGCTTATCTCAAGGGCCGGGGGCTCAGCGGTCAGATCGCAGCGCGCTTCGGCATGGGATATGCCCAAGAAGGGTGGCGCAGCCTTGCGAGCGTCTTCCCTCGCTACGACGACCCGCTTCTTGAGGAGAGCGGACTCGTCATCTCCCAAAACGCCGACAGCGAGAACGAAGCGGATCGAAAGCGCTACGACCGCTTTCGTGATCGCATCATGTTCCCGATCCGATCGGTGCAAGGAGACGTCATCGGCTTCGGCGGTCGCGTGCTCGACAAGGGCGACCCCAAATATCTGAACTCGCCGGAAACCCCTGTCTTCAGCAAAGGCCGAGAACTTTACGGGCTCTTCGAGGCCCGCACCGCCCTGCGGCAAAAGGGTTACGTGCTGGTCGTCGAGGGCTACATGGATGTGGTGGCGCTCGCTCAGATCGGATTCCCGAATGCAGTGGCAACGCTTGGCACCGCCTGCACGGCCGAGCACGTGCAAAAGCTCTTCCGCTTTACCGAGTCCGTGGTATTCAGCTTCGACGGCGACGCCGCTGGCCGCCGCGCCGCCGGCCGGGCGTTGGAAGCTGCCCTGCCCCACGCCAGCGACACGCGAAACATCCGGTTCCTCTTCCTGCCGACCGAGCACGACCCCGATTCGTATGTGCGCGAGTTCGGTGAAGAAGCCTTCGAGCAGCGTGTTCAGCAAGCGGTACCGCTGTCAAAGCAATTGCTGGAAGTCGCGAGCGAAGGTTGCGATCTAGACACCGCCGAAGGTCGTGCCAAGATGCTCGCCAACGCCCGCCCGATGTGGAACGCCTTGCCCGACGGCGCGCTGAAGCGGCACATCCACACTGATCTTGCACAACTCGGGCGGCTGACCACGGCCGATCTCAGTTCGCTGTGGGGTGCCGCCCCCGCGCCCGGACAGCGCCCCGACTCGGATGGGTTTCAGCGCGAATCCCCACCTCCCCGGCGCCAGATCCTGCGCATCAACCGCCGTGTCAACCAAGGGACGGCGAACCTCCTGGACCGTGCGTTATGGCTGCTCATCCAGCGCAGCGACCTGTGGCTGACTCTCGACGGTGAGTCACACGATCTCCTTGCCGACCAAACAGCGCCTTATGACGCGTTCTTTGCTTGCCTCGAGCGCCAAGTGCTCGATCACGGCCCCCTGGCAAGCGCAGCCTTGATGCCCGAGTTGCGCGCGCAAGCCCAGGACATGGATGCCGTCCCGGTAATCGACCGCGTCGCCAGCTTCCATGATCCGGACCCTGAAGCGAATCTCGCTCTAGATTTGTCGATCTTGCTGAACCGGCTTCGACTCCAATCCATCGAGGAAGAGTTGAAATTGCTCGTCGAATCCGGCCCCCTTTCGACCGACGCGCATTCACGCGGCAAGGAACTCATTGCCGCGCAGGCGCGTCTCAAGGCCCAGTTCGCGAAATCGCCAGAGCAAATCCGCTGATTCCACCAGTCCTGCACGACGGATTCAAAATTAATAGCTGCGCAACTTTGACGGGCGCTACTTCCTGGACAATAATTGAGGGTTTGTTACGCGGCAAGAGTGAAGCAGCACCTCCGGGCCCCGGCCACCCTCTGACCCAGGGTCCCCACTGAAGGCCACCCATATCCCGCAAGGGCTGCATGTAAAAGGTTCACGTGAGCTTGTCCGCCAAAGCTGGCCAACCACCACCGCTTCTTCGGGCGCGGTGTGTTCGTGCCGGCGTTAGCCTTGGCCTTGCAGATTTCAC
>Ga0207678_10004265_pt1 | contig 12822 bp, 15 predicted proteins | sample KBSC63metaG_FD_184319 | JGI IMG/M metagenome (GOLD analysis project Ga0207678, IMG submission 184319) | Corn rhizosphere microbial communities from Kellogg Biological Station, Michigan, USA - KBS C6-3 metaG (SPAdes) (version 2) | ecosystem: Host-associated > Plants > Roots > Rhizosphere > Soil ... | reverse complement strand
GGGTAAAGCTACGGCATGGACGCGCAAAGCAGAAAGCGGCAACGCTTTGACTTTTCATTTCTGCCCGATATGCGGTTCCACAGTGTACTGGGAGGGCGAAGGCTTTCCTGGATATGTCGCCGTTGCCATCGGCACCTTCGCTGACCCGAATTTCCCCCCGCCGACTATCGCGGTGTGGGAGGAAGCACGCCACACTTGGGTATCTTTTCCACCCGATATGCCGCCTAAGCGCGCGCCAAAGCAGGCGTGATAAGCAACCGACGGGCGCACGGACCCCGTATTCATTGTGGAGGTAAGCCCGCCAGTGCTTTCCTCAAAAAGAATTTGTCGTGTCCCCGAGGACATCCGTCGAGCGTGCCAAAAACCTCGTAGCCGAGTCGCTCGTAGAATGTTCGAGCCTGAAAGCTATATGTCTCCAGCGTCACTCCGATGGCACCCAGACGACCAGCATGAACTTCTGCATTCTTCATAAGCCGTGTCCCGTGGCCTAGGCCGCGCGCGCCTTCGGCGACCCACAGGTAACTCACTTGCAACCAGCCTCCCCATAGCTGGCCAAGCAGCCCGCCAAGCACGTCACCGTACTCACCGCGGAGCACGAAATTGACCGGGAAATAGTTCGGCAAGCCGGTCGCGGCAATATTGTAATAGTCGATGCCGTCGACAATGAACTGTCGCACGCCTTCATCGATAAAGGGCTCAAACTCCATTCGCGTCGTCTCCATTGCGCTACCGTGATTCAGCCGACGCTAAACGGGCTAAGAACGAAAACAGGGCGAATAACCATTCGCCCTGTTTTCCTCGCTCGTCAGTAATTGTTGCTGTGAGTAAGTAATTCGTTGTAGCCGAGACTCCCGCCACCTGTGGCGCTCACCTCGCCCGCACCTGAAACCGCACCCGAACCCGGAACCATGGCGTATGCGTCCGTTCCGTTTCGATGGGCCGGATGAATTGCGGGCCGCTTCGCCGTCGAGTTTTGCTCGTTGGTATCGATCGCCCAGGTTTTGGTCTGGTCCACAAAGTAAGCCGCGTGGGACAAGGTCGGCACGGTGACCGCAAGCATGAGGGCGGACGCCAGTATTAAGTTGAAAGTCGTTTTCATAGTCGAACTCCGTTAGATCGGCACAAGATGGATTTCTTGCTACTGGCGTTCTTATGGTGAGACACCGCTTCTCTCTCCATCCCCAAAATTGGCATAGATGCGATAGCTCATTGCTATGCGGGATCGTGGCACTGCTGTCGGCAGAACAATGGACGACTGAGCCGAGGCTAAATTGGAAGACGCAAAACCATCATCTCATCCGACGACGCGGCAAGAGATAGAGGATACTTCGCTCAGCGCTAAGCTGTCGGCTTATAGAAGGGAAAGCGGAAATCGATTGCCCGCTTTCGCCAAGGCCTATGATGAGCTTGTTCAGCGGCTCCATGTGCTGGATCAAGGACAGGTAGGTCCGAAGCTTGGCGAGCCGATGCCGCATTTTTGCCTGCCGGACGACAACGGGCATTTGATTTCGTTGTCGTCACTGCTGAAATCGGGACCAGCGGTCATCAGCATCAACCGCGGTCACTGGTGCCCATATTGCAAGTTCGATCTGCAATCACTTGCGTCAATCAACGATCAAATACATCAGCTCGGAGCGCGAGCTATTTCGGTCATGCCCGATAGTGCGCGGTTCACGGCCCCCTATGTCGAAACCAACAAATTGCCTTTTCCTGTTCTGAGCGACATCGACCTTGGCTATTCACTTTCGCTTGGGCTCATCTTTTGGGTCGGGGCCGAGATCCAAAAGCTGTACACACAAGCCGGAGTCGATCTGGAAAAATATCACGGCAATCAGGCCTGTTTTCTTCCCGTCGCCGCGAAGTTCATCGTTGGACGGGACGGTCTCGTGAAGGCACGGCAGGTCAATGTCGAGTTCCGCGAACGCATGGAGCCTGCAGCCATCATCGCGGCGCTGCAGGGCCTTCGCGCGGGGTGAGCCGCAAACGACGTTTGCATAGCTGTCCGCTATCGGAACCATCAGCGGACGATATTTCAGCCTCTCAATAAAGCCCGGCAAGCTCCCGTCAACGCTCAATGACGAGCGTTCGTTTATGGGAGAATTCCAATGTCGAGCAAGATCACCATGTCGCTTGCGATCGCGGCAGCACTCAGCTCCGCGCTTTCCACGATTGTCGTCTCGCCGGCCCAGGCGGGCTCCAAAGAGAAGTGCTACGGCGTTTCTCTGAAAGGCCAGAACGATTGTGCGGCCGGCGCGGGCACGACGTGTGCAGCAACTTCAAAGGTCGACTTCCAGGGCAATGCCTGGAGGCTCGTCGATCAAGGTGCATGCGTTGCGACGCAAACCCCTTTCGGACCAGGTTCGCTGACGGCGATCAAACGTCCATCCTGATTCAATTTGGCGGAAGCCGGTGGTCGGCTTCCGCCATCGTCACCTGGTTGCTCAAAACTTAGAGAACTTCCATGGCAGTCACTTCATCATCGAAGACGCACATTTGCCAAATCCCCGTCACGGGGGCCGGTGTTGGCCTCAAGCCCGAACATGCTGAGGACATTTTGATGGGCCCCCGTCGCGTCGACTTTTTCGAGATTCACGCCGAGAACTACATGGGTGATGGCGGTCCCCCGCATCACTTGCTCCAGCGTATTCGACGAGACTACCCGCTGTCGGTCCATGGAGTGGGTCTGTCCATAGGCGGCGTCGCGCCCCTCGACCGCGAGCATCTCGCGCGTCTCAAGCACCTCATCGCGCTCTACCAACCGGAATTGTTTTCTGAACATCTCGCGTGGTCCAGCCACGACGGAGTGTTTCTGAACGATCTTCTGCCGTTACCGTACAATGACATTTCGCTCGCGCATGTTTGCGCCCACGTCAGTCAGGTTCAGGACACCATTGGGATGAAAATGCTTCTGGAAAATCCCTCCACCTACGTCGCCTTTGGTGCGACGTCGATGTCAGAGATTGAATTTCTGTCGGCGGTCGCTCAACGAACGGGTTGCGGATTGCTGCTCGACGTCAACAACGTGCACGTTTCGGCGGTCAATCACGGCTTCAACGCTGCGGCCTATATAGATGCGTTTCCGATAGAACGCGTTGGAGAATTCCACCTCGCCGGCTTCGCCGAGGATTGTGACAGCGAGGGTCAACAACTCTTGATCGATGATCACGGTCGGCCGATCGCCGATACGGTGTGGGATCTGTATCGTCGGGCCCTCTCCCGGCAGCGTTTCGCGCCAACCCTGATCGAATGGGACAACAATATCCCGGCTTTCTCCACGCTGGTACGAGAAGTGGAGCGCGCGCGAGCATTGATTTTGGCTCAAACCGGCGAGAGCGCCGCAATGCAGGCGGCCTGACTCTCATGCTGACGCTTCACACCGACAACAGTTTGGCGCTGCTGGAGCAGGCTTTCGCCGAGTCGGTTTTCTTCGACAGTGCGCCAATTCCGGCTACCATTCGCCATGGCTCTGGGCCCGCGTACGCCAGCCGTTTTTCCGTCTATCGGAACAACGTCTTCGCGAGCTTGATCGGCGCGGTCGCCGCACGCTACCCGATCGTTCGAAAGCTGCTGTGGGAAGAAACGTTCAATCAGATTGCGCATCTTTATGTCACGACGGAACCCCCGCGGTCGCCTGTACTGCTTCGATACGGCGAAAGCTTCCCAAAATTCTTGCGCAACATCGGCCAAGGTCCCGCCGCGAACTACGTTGCCGATGTTGCCGAACTCGAGGCCGCTCGCACGCGGGCTTATCACGCCGCCGACGCGCCGACGCTCTCCCGCAACGCCTTCAGCGCATTAACCCCTGAGCAGATTCAGAATCTGCGCCCTGTGCTGCATCCCTCCGTGCAATTGCTCAAGTCGGCGTTCCCAATCGTGAGCATCTGGGAAGCCAACCAGCAAGCGAATGACAACACACTCAACTTCTGGGAGGGGGAATGCGCGCTGATTGCACGGCCGATATCGCAAGTGGAGATCTGGCGCCTACCCCCGGGCGCATACGAGTTTTTGTCCGTTCTGACGGATGGGGGCACGATCGCAGAGGCGGTCGGCCGCGCTATCGAGGGACTTCCGGACTTCGATCTCACTGAGTGCTTCGCTGTTTTGCTTTCCGCAAATGTCGTCGTTGCCTTCCATCCTTCCCCTCCTGGCGTCCATAGCTCGGCGCTATTGACGACATAGGCGCCGTATCCTTGTTGCAGCGTCCAGGGACTGTACAACCAAGGGATGGAGCGGTCGGATGATCGCACTAGGTCGTCGAAAGCAAGCTGAAAACATCCTACTGTGGTGATCGTCCCGGGGGACGTTCGCATGGAAATGCACCAGGTTCGATACTTCTTGGCTGTCGCGCGAACGCTGAATTTCACGCGCGCGGCCGAGGAGTGCCACGTGGCGCAGCCTTCGCTGACGCGAGCCATCAAACTCTTGGAAGGCGAACTCGGTGGCGACCTTTTTCGACGCGAGAGACCGCGTGCCATGCTGACGCCGCTTGGCGAGCGAATGTTTCCTCTTCTCAAGCAGTGCTATGACAGTGCACAGAGCGCGCGCGCGCTCGCTGCCATGATCAACGATGGTGAAGTTGGTGCGCTGAAGTTAGCGGTGTCCGGCAGTATCGAGCTTGGACTCATTCTGTCGCACGTCAACGAGTTGCGAAAAAGTTTCAGTGACGTTGAATTGAAGATCCTGCGCGGCACGGGTCCGCAAATTGTGGAATACCTGAAATCAGGCGACGCCGAGCTCGCTGTCGGCACATCTATTGGCGAATCCTGGGATCGTCTCGACAGCTGGAAGCTGTTCGATGAGCGTTTCGATATGGTGTTCAACCGGTCGCATCGCCTGGGAAGCCAAGAAACGATCAGGCTCGACGACCTTAAAACCGAGCGTTTTCTGCTGCGCAATCACTGTGAGAAATGCGGCGAACTTGCCGTAATGCTCCGCGCCAAGGGGTTGAATGCCGACCATCGCCACGAGGTATCCTCAGACCAAGACTTGCTGGCGCTCCTCGAAGCCAATATCGGCATTGGCTTTCTGCCGCGTACGGTGAATGTGCCACAAAGTCTGATGCGCACAACAGTTGAAGAACTTGAATTGGGGCGCGACGTTTGCCTTTACGGTGTCGCCGGCCGTCAACGCACTCCCGTTGCTGCAACTTTTATGAAGATGCTTCGTGCAGCGAACTGGCAGAAAACAGCTTCGTAAGTTCATTTTAGCGCTTCGATCAAATCGTCAACCGCCATGCGATTGCGGTAATCCGGGTCAACGAAACGCGATTTGATCCGGCCGTCCTTGCCGACCACAAACGTTGCTGGAATTGGCAGCATCCAGGATTCATTGCCCTGATATTGTGGAAGTTTCCTGCCGATCTTGGACATGTATTCCTGCATTTCGGCGCCCACCCAGATCGCAAGATTGAGCGACATTGCGTAGCCATTGTCCATGTCGCAGAGGATTGGAAAATCCACATTGCAATCTTCACGCATGTCGGCAGCGAACTGCTGGCGGTCGGGCACAATGGCCACCATGCGCGCTCCCAATGCTTCGATTTTGGGTTGCGCCTTGACCAATGTCCCGATGCTAATCCGGCAGTACGGGCACCAGTGCCCGCGATGAAATGTGACTACGACCGGTCCATGCGCCAGCAGATCCTTCAAACTCATCAGCCGACCGGCCTCGTCGGGAAGGATAAATGCAGGCATTAAGTCGCCAGGCTTCGGGGCTCCCTCGCCTGCTTTGTGCTCCTTCAAGCGCGTAACAAGTCGATCGACGATGGCCGCGGTTGACGGATGAAGTTGCCGTGTAGCGTCAGCAAACACATTAAGTCGTTCGGCCATTGAACCGTCGAGGTCTCGCGCCTCTTCGAAGGCGTGCCTCAGATCTTTGACGAGGATTTCTGTGGGCATTGCGGCCTTCCCTCAGATACTGCGCCTACAACGCAAGTGATAAGCGAACTGCCGCATGAAAAGCCATAAATTTCAGCGGTTTTTCGATAGCCGTGCTCTATGAATTGACGCCCCGAACTCGGCCCGCAGATGAAAATGTGACGCCCCGTTCGGGGAAACGGGGCGCCAAATGCGACGGATGTGGGGGACGCGCACCCGTCACATATTGTGATCTTTTGGGTCGCGGCGAACGTCGCCGACGAACAGGACCACGGTCTTCTCACCGAGGTTTTTCCACCAGTGAGCCGTACCTTGTGTTTCCGGGCGAATATCACCGGCCTTGTGCACAATTGGAGCTGCACAGTTGCTGGCGTATTCGTGAATCTCGCCCTCGGCCACGTAGATCAGTGCCGGACGATCGTCATGGCTGTGCCATGGCACGATGCCGCCAGGTTCGATCACCAGCTTACGAAAACGAAGTTCGCGGCCGGTGATTTTCGCCTGCTCCTTGCCGAGATCGATGGCACCGAGCGTCGTGTCCGTGACACCGACCGCCTTAAAGTCGACTGGCTGGCGCGCATTGGGCATCCGTTTGTCGGCCGGGCAATCGCCAGCCTGGGCGGTGCATGCAAAACCGGTCGTAGCCGCAAAAGCCGCGGCAACCATGGTGCGGGCAAAGATCTTGCTGGTTGAAGTAAACATCCTCATCTCCTCTCTGTTTCGCCGCGCCCTCTGGAGGAAGCGCCGCAATGTTTGAGATGATGCGGCGAGAGAGATCGCTAAGGAAATGCCGGGTCGCTCTAGTTGCGATAGCAAAACGCTATCTGACAAAAAAATGGCTCCGGTTTGCACCGGAGCCTAATCTGACTGCACTTAGCTAGGCCTTTACGCTCGACGTGATTGAGGCAATCACCATCGTTGCCATCTTGAACTGCTCGCTTCGATTTACGATGCCGTGTCGCGCAGCGATCCAGGCAAAGTCGGTATAAACGGTCCAGACATCACCCGCGCTGTCCTGGATAACAAGCAGTCTGACCGGCCAGTCCAGGCCTGCATTCGGATTTGCCGTCATGAATTGAGTACCAAGCGGCGGGTTGCCAAAGACCAAAAGCGTCGACGGATTGAGCTTGATCCCCGCGTCAGCCGCGAGACTCGACTGATCGATCTCGCTGAAAAAACGAATGCCTTTGGCTGCGATATCTTTTTTAAGACGTTCGATTGTGTCTCGAAAGCCATAGGCACTTTTTACGCGCACTACACCGTCGTTTGACTTCGGCAGGGCTTCGGGCGCAACGACGAGCGCTGTTGCCGACAGGGCCGACAAGCGCAAAAATTTTGCTCTGGTCAACATGGGATCGTTCCTCTCAGTTTCAGCGTGCGCATGATTGCGCCAGCCTCTCGATCACCATGCCGCCGAACGATCGGTCACAACACTAGCGTTATTCTCTTGATCCGATAGCGAACGGACATCGCAAAGCCGGCCGCTCCGAGGCGAGCGGCCGGCTTGCGAAAGCACGACTTACGCTTGCGCGCGGCTCGCGACACCTGGGACCGGCGATGGGGTATTCCAGATCAAATGATCGACTGAGATGGCGCCGGGCCCTCGCGCGATGATCAGCAGGAGCAGCGACAGCCACAGGATGTGCTCAGGCCACCCGCCCGGCACCACAAACAACTGGATGACCATCGTCATCGCAAACAAGGCCAGCGCTGAAAGTCTCGACGCCAGTCCAATCAGCAACAAGACGGGAAACAGGTGCTCGCTCACGGTACTCAAATAGGCTGCGACATCCGGGGGCAACAACGGCACCTTGTACTCTTCTCGAAACAAATAGAAGGTTTCTTCGCGGATCGAAAACCCGTTCACTTTGGTCCGACCGGAGCGCCAGAAAACATCGGCAACGGCGAACCGCGATGCAAAAACGATCACGCTATAGGGAATGCGTTCCACAAAGTTACGGCCTTTTTCAAGGTACTCTCGCGCAATCATGGTCGTCTCCTGTCGTGTGTTAAGCACGAAAGAAAGCGCGAGCACGCCGCTTTTAGAAATACCGAATGGCGATATGCGCCATAGCCGGCGTCTATCCCCTATTTAGCCAACCGGCATTTCCGGTCGATCGATCCGCGGTGCAAATTCGCGCCACTGAACGGCGCACAGCGCCTCCATCGCGGGAAAGGATCGGGCCATGAATATCCAGACGCCGCTTCACCTCGAACAAAGCGCTCGGCCTCTGACGGGCCGCGTATCTCTGGTCACTGGATCAACCAGCGGCATCGGGCTTGGCATCGCCCGCGCCCTGGCGGCCGCTGGATCTGCAGTGGTGCTCAACGGGTTTGGCAAGCCGGATGATATTGCCGAAGCCCAAGCGAGCATCGCTTCGGAGTTCGGTGTCAAAGTCCGCTACTCACCCGCCGATATGTCCAAGCCCGAGCCCATCGCCGACATGATCGCGATGGCGCTTGAACAATTTGGTCGAGTGGATGTGCTGGTGAATAACGCCGGCATTCAACACGTCGCGCCGCTCGAGCAGTTTCCCACACCGAAATGGGACGCGATCCTGGCCATCAATCTTTCGTCAGCTTTCCACACGACCCGTGCGGTGCTTCCTTCGATGCGAAACAACAAATTTGGCCGCATCATCAACATCGCTTCGGCGCACGGGCTCGTCGCATCTCCGTTCAAGGCGGCTTACGTCGCGGCAAAGCACGGCATCGTCGGCCTCACCAAAGTCATCGCTTTGGAAACTGCTGAGGCGAACATCACCTGTAACGCGATCTGCCCCGGCTATGTCTACACGCCCCTGGTCGAGAGTCAGATTGAAGGCCAAGCGAAATCGCATGGGATCCCGCGTGAGCAGGTCATTCGTGACGTTCTGCTCGCGCAGCAACCGAACAAGCGTTTTGCAACGGTTGAAGAGCTTGGCGCTCTTTCCGTGTTTCTCGCAAGCGATGCAGCTGCCTCGATCACCGGAACGGCCTTGCCAGTAGACGGCGGCTGGACAGCCCATTGAGCGGCGTCTTCGCCGGATGAATGCGCAATGAGATTCGGGAGGGAGACATGGAGACAAATTCGGAAAAGCATGGAACGTCCCCGCACAGAGACAAAGATCGTCAAATCGTCCTCGTCCTGCAGGGTGGCGGCGCGTTGGGCGCTTATCAGGCCGGCGTCTATCACGCGCTGCATGAACACGGAATTGAGCCGGATTGGATCGTCGGCACGTCGATCGGCGCAATCAATGCGAGCCTGATCGCCGGCAATGCGCGGGCGAACCGTCTGGAAAGACTAAAAGAGTTTTGGACCCGGATGGCCTATCGCCCGCCACTCGGCGGGCCGGCGTGGAGCGGATTGCCTGACCTGATTTCGTACTGGAAAACAATCCTGCGCGGAATTCCTGATTTCTTTCAACCCAATCCCGGAGCATTTCTCGGCACGCACGTCCCGCTTGGCGCAGATGCGGCCGGCTTTTACTCGACCGCTCCGCTGGAAAAGACCTTGCTGGAGCTCGTCGACTTTTCTCTGGTGAACAAGTGCAGCCCACGGCTAACCGTCGGCGCTGCACATGTCCGCACCAGCGAGATGCGCTACTTCGACAGCCGCGATGGCGAAATTGGAGTGAAGCACATCATGGCGTCGGGCGCGTTACCGCCTGCGTTTCCCGCAGTCCGCATCGATGGAGAGTTGTATTGGGACGGCGGCATTCTTTCAAACACACCGACTGAAGTCATTTTCGACGACGATCCCCGCAGGAATTCACTGATCTTTGCGGTGCACCTTTGGAATCCTATGGGCGACGAGCCACGCACCATCTGGGAGGTTCTCAACCGACAAAAGGACATTCAGTACTCGAGCCGGGTTGCGAGCCACATCGCGCGCCAGCGGCAAATGCACAACATGCGCCATGTCATTCGCGATCTCGCCAGACTACTCCCCGAGGAAATCCGCTCGACCGAGAAGGCGCGAGCGCTGGCTGCGTTCGGTTGCCACACGACCATGCACGTCGTGCGCCTCCTCGCGCCGAGACTTGAGAATGAAAACCACACCAAGGATGTCGATTTTAGTCCCTCCAGCATTCGCATGCGCTGGGAAGCCGGCTTTACAAAGACGATGCGCGCACTCGAACGGGCGCCTTGGGAAGGCATCTTCGACGCGCATGAAGGCGTACTGCTGCACGAAGCCGAGATGGAAATGATGCAGGCGGCCGAATAACGGCTTGGGCGATCAAATACGGGTGGCTCACATGGAACGTTACGACTCGATCATCATCGGCACTGGCCAGGCGGGACCTGCTCTCGCCCACCGTCTTTGTGGCGCAGGGCAAACTGTCGCCGTGATCGAGCGCAAATTTTTTGGTGGCACCTGCGTCAACACCGGCTGCACGCCAACCAAAACACTCGTTGCAAGCGCATACCTCGCTCACATGGCGCGTCGCGCCGCGGAGTTCGGCGTCAATATTCCGTGTGAAATCTCTGTCGATATGAAAGCAGTAAAGGCGCGGAAAGACCGCATCTCGCGCGTGTCACGCGAAGGCGTCGAAAACTGGCTGCGAAACCTCGAAGGATGCACGGTTTACCAAGGCCATGCACGCTTCTCCGAGCCACGCACGGTTCAAGTCGACTCCAAGTGTCTCACCGCCGAAAAAATCTTCATCAACGTTGGAGGTCGCCCATTCGTGCCGACGATCCCCGGTCTTGATGACGTCGGCTACCTGACGAGTAGTTCGATGATGGAGGTGGACTTTCTTCCCCCGCATCTGATTGTTCTCGGCGGCAGCTATATCGGACTTGAGTTTGCGCAAATCTTCCGTCGCTTCGGCAGCGAGGTTTCGGTTGTCGAGCTCGCACCGCGCCTATTGGCTCGGGAGGATGAAGACGTTTCGGTAGCCGTTGCCGACATTTTGCAAAAAGAAGATATCGACATACACGTCAACAGCAAGGTGACCCGCGTCTTGCGGCAGGGCAACGACATCGCGGTCGAAATCGACAGCGATGGATCTCGCTCGCAGGTCCTGGGGTCGCATCTGCTTATGGCGATCGGCCGCCGTCCGAACACCGACGATCTCGGCCTGGAAGCTGCGGGAATTGCTGTGGACGATCGCGGCTTCATCGAGGTCGACAACGGGTTGCGGACGAATGTGGAAGGCATTTGGGCTCTCGGAGACTGCAACGGCCGCGGTGCCTTTACCCACACGGCCTACAACGACTTTGAGGTCGTTGCCGCGAATATCCTCGATTACCAGCCTCGAAGCGTGTCGGATCGCATTCCGGCATACGCGCTTTACACGGACCCTCCGCTTGGTCGAGTTGGAATGACCGAGACCGAAGTTCGCCGAAGCGGCCGCGCGGCCATGGTCGGAACACTTGAGATGAAGCGCGTGGGGCGCGCCTATGAGAGAGGCGAGACGCTCGGGTTTATGAAGATCCTGGTCGACAAAACCAGCGAGCGAATACTCGGCGCCTCGTTCCTTGGGCTATCGGGTGATGAGGTCGCCCACTCTATCCTCGATCTGATGTACGCAAATGCACCTTACACCGTCCTGCAAAGAGCAGTGCACATTCATCCGACTGTGTCCGAGTACGTTCCAGTGATGATCGGCAATCTCAAGGATCTCCAATAACGCAGCGCGAGTGATCAAAAAGGAAAGCCATCATGTCCCAGATGTCAGCGGCGATGGAAATATCGCACATGGCAACCCACAGCGACGCTGCGCGCGTCCTGCGCCGGACGATCGTGATCGGGCTGATCGCTTTCCTCACCGTCGTCGATCTGTTCGCAACGCAAGCTATTTTGCCTTCGCTGGCGAAAGCGTACCAGGTCACACCCGCCGCCATGAGCCTTGCCGTCAATGCCAGTACGCTGGGCATGGCGGTCGCCGGTCTTTTTGTCGCGTTCTTCAGCCGGCGGATCGATCGGCGGATCGGTATTCTGATCAGTCTTTGCGTGCTTGCGGTCCCGACGTCTCTGTTGGCCGTCGCTCCGGACCTGACCACATTCGCCGTCCTTCGCGTGACGCAAGGTCTTTGCATGGCGTCAGCTTTTACGTTAACGCTTGCGTATCTTGGCGAGGAATGCAGCGCGATGGATGCGGGCGGCGCGTTTGCCGCCTACATCACTGGCAATGTCGCGAGCAATCTGATCGGCCGTTTGGTTTCAGCCGGCATCGCTGATCACTTTGGTCTGGCCGCCAATTTCTATTTTTTCGCCGCGATGAATCTAGCTGGCGCCGCGTTGGTTTATTTTACGGTTCGCTCAACGATGCCGATATTTCCCGCGGGCGAGACGATTGCACCCCTCGCAATCTGGTCGAAGCATTTGCGCAATGCGCCTTTGCTGGCAAGTTTCGGCATCGGATTTTGCATCCTGTTCGCTTTTATCGGCACCTTCAGCTTCGTGAACTTCGTTCTCGTGCGAGAACCGCTGTCGCTCGGACGGATGGAACTGGGTCTTGTCTATTTCGTCTTTCTCCCTTCAATCGTAACCACTCCGTTCGCCGGCGCGGCCGTCCGTCGATTTGGCACGCGCCCTGCCTTCTGGAGTGCGCTCGCGCTTGCCGGCGTGGGGCTTCCTCTCTTGCTACTGCCGCGTCTGCCTGTGGTGCTTGTTGGCCTGACGTTGGTTGGAGTCGGCACGTTCTTCGCCCAAGCGGCGGCGACGGGCTTTGTTGGCCGCGCTGCAACCACGGATCGCGGGTCAGCGAGTGGCATCTATCTCGCCTGCTATTTCTTTGGCGGGTTGGTCGGTACCGCGGTTCTCGGTCAGCTATTCGACCGCTTCGGCTGGGAGGCCTGCGTTTCCGGGATTGCGGTTGCCTTAACCGTTGCCGCTTTGTTGGCCTATCGTTTGAAAATTTCATCTCTTCCAAGTGGATGAACGACACACTCTGCGTGCACTCACTCCTCTCTTGTGAGCGAGACCGAGATCGCTCTTATCGCCGGAGCGGCCAACACC
>Ga0207678_10004263_pt1 | contig 12822 bp, 12 predicted proteins | sample KBSC63metaG_FD_184319 | JGI IMG/M metagenome (GOLD analysis project Ga0207678, IMG submission 184319) | Corn rhizosphere microbial communities from Kellogg Biological Station, Michigan, USA - KBS C6-3 metaG (SPAdes) (version 2) | ecosystem: Host-associated > Plants > Roots > Rhizosphere > Soil ... | reverse complement strand
TCGGTCTGAAATTTGGGCGGCGTATACATGGCGGGCTGCTTCCTGAGTGAAGGCCGCCGGATGGGTCGCGCTGCTGTTTGGGAGAAAGACTGCCGCGGACCATATCCGGCGGCAGTGAGAGATCGAAACGCTTATGCGCGCATATCTCCACCTGCCGCGAGAATGCGGCGGCGGCGGGCGATGATGCTGGTCGCAAGGTTGATCATGGGCGCGGTCATAGGGCCGCGCCCGCGATCCGTCAAGATCACCAGAGCGCAGACCTCAGAGAACTGGGCTCCACGGCGCCGGCACGACGCGGTAGCCGTTGCCATCCTTCTCGACGAAACCGTTGGCCGGGAACGGATAGTGGAAGCCTTGCACCCGCATCCTGTCGGCGACCAGCATGTCATAGACCTTGCGGCGGGTGGCTTCGGCCTGCACCGGATCCTGGTCGAAATTCACGTGCCAGCCGGGATTGGCTGCGAATAGCGCCGGAAGGTTGGTGACGTCCGACTGGATGAAGACCTTGTCCGATCCGGACGACAGCACATAGGACGTGTGGCCCGGCGTGTGCCCGATCGAGGCGACAGCCAGCAGCCCGGGCGCGACGTCCTTGCCCCATTCATAGGGCGTAACCTTCTTCTTCAACCCGGCCTCGAACACCCGCCGATTGTTCTTGAACAGACCGGTCATGCGATCGCCGGTGGCACGGCTCATCTCGCCGTCGTCCATCCAGAACTTCCACTCTACTGCCGGCACCAGCACTTCGGCATTGGGAAACGCCAGCACGCCGTCCGCCGTCAGCAGGCCGTTCACATGATCGCCATGGAAGTGCGAGATCACGACCATGTCGATCATCTTTGGATCGATCCCTGCCGCCGTCATGTTGGTAATGAACTGACCGACATTGCCCTTGCTACTGGCATAGGCGCCCGGCCCGTTGCCGGTGTCGATCACCACCAGTTTCCCACCGGTGTTGATCACCAGTGGCGCATAGAAGTTGGTGATCTGGTTTGTCGGCAGAAATGCCCTGGCGAGTGCGGCATTGATATCATCGCGCTTGGCGTTGGAAATATAGGTATCGGCCAGAGGAAATGTCGCCGCACCATCGGAAATGGCGTTCACCTGAATATCGCCGACCTTGTAGCGATAGAAGCTTGGCGCCTGCTTGTCGGCCGGCGGAGCTGAGGCTCTGGCAGAATCGGTGGCGAGCAATGGCGTCGCTGCGAGCGCGGCGGCACCCGCCAGTGCTTGTCGTCGTGACAGATCCATGAAGTCTTCTCCCCTTGCTTTGCATGGTCGCTGTTGGCGCGACTCCGGCGCAGAGACTGGCACGACGCACCGACGGAGGCGATGGGTGTTTACGAGGCCAGCCGGCCTGCACTGCAGCGCAGGCCGGGAAATTTGCCAGGCTTCGTTTAGATCACCGGGCTCCATGGGGCCGGCACCAACCGATAACCGTTGCCATCCTTCTCGACGAAACCGTTGGCCGGGAATGGATAGTGGAAGCCCTGCACACGCATCTTCTCGGCCACCAGCATGTCATAGACCTTGCGGCGCGTGGTTTCCGCCTGCGCCGGGTCCTGGTCGAACATCAGATGCCAGCCGGGATTGGTGACGAACAGCGACGGATGGTTGGTGACGTCGGACTGAATGAACAGCTTATCGCTGCCGGACGACAGCACGAACGAGGTGTGGCCAGGCGTATGGCCGACCGACTCCACGGCGAGCAGGCCTGGCGCGACGTCCTTGCCCCATTCATAGGGCGTGACCTTCTTCTTCAGCCCATCGTTGAAGAGCTTGCGGTTGCTGGCGAACAGACCCTTCATGCGGTCATTGGCGGCCTTGGCCATCTCGCCATCGTCGTTCCAGTACTTCCACTCAGCGGCCGGGACGAGGACTTCGGCATTCGGAAAAGCCGGCGTGCCATCGGCAGCCAGAAGCCCGTTCACGTGATCGCCGTGGAAATGCGAGATGATGACCATATCGACGTTCTTGGCGTCGATGCCGGCGGCGGCCATGTTGTTGGCGAACTGGCCGACATTGCCCTTGGTCGCAGCGAGGGCTCCGGGGCCGTTGCCCGTATCGATCACCACCAGCTTGCCGCCAGTGTTGATGACCAGCGGCGCAAAGTGGATGGTCATCTTGTCCTTCGGCAGGAAGGCCTTGTCGAGCGCGGCGTTGACCTCATCCTTCTTGGCGTTGAGCACGAAGGTGTCGGCCAGCGGAAAAGTGCTTGCGCCGTCGGAGATTGCATTCACCTGCGCATCGCCGACCTTGTAGCGGTAGAAGCTCGGCGCCTGCTTGTCGGCGGGTGGAGCAGACGCCTTGGCAGAGCCTGCGGTGAGCAATGGAGATGCGGCGAGCGCGGCGGCTCCGGCAAGGGCGTGGCGGCGTGACAAGTCCATGATGTTCTCCGGGGTGAAGCAGTGACAGGCGGGGGCTGGCGGAACTATCTACCAGCGTTCGATGACTTCTGCGAGATATCGCGGCATTCAGACACCGCGACATGTCAGCCCGTTCAACACCCGGACACGGCGGTTATTCCCCGCCGGACTACTTCAGCTTCCAGAGCCATTCCACGGTCATCGACAGGCCGTCGCCGAACAGCAGCAGGACGCCCGCCCAGATAAAGGCCGAGGTGAAGTTGGCGACCTGAAAGCGCCAATAGGGCATTTCGAAAATGCCGGCGGCCAGCGGCACTGAGGCCCGCAACGGGCCGAAGAAGCGGCCGATATAGATACTGGGCACGCCCCATTTCTTGACGAAGGCTTCGCCGCGCGGAAGCAGGTCGGGAAATTTGGACAGCGGCCAGATCTGCGCCACCTGGTCCTTGTATCTGAAGCCGAACCAATAGGAGAGCCAGTCGCCAAGCGCCGCGCCGAGAGCGCCGGCAATCAACACCGGCCAAAAGCTGATCCCGCTCGCGCCGACCAGTGCGCCGATGGCCACCAGCGCGCCCCAGGCCGGCAGCAGCAGGGAGATGAAAGCGAGCGATTCCCCGAAGGCCAGCAGCAGGACGATCGGCGCCGCCCAGACCTGGTTCTGGCGCACGAATTCGATCAGCCCGTGCATCCAGCCTTCCATATGGAGAGTGTCCCTTTACGGCTCTGGCCCGGCCTGATTGGCCGCGAACCGCTTTAACCTTCAAACGCCCGGGACAGGTAATCCGGCGGCACCGATCACATCAAGTCACAACATCTGAGGGCCGATAGCCGCGGTGCGGGTGCCCACCGGTAAATTTGAACCTTTTCCAGGCCTCTGCGTCCAAGGTCAGAGACCGGCTTACCCAATGGCAACTCAGTACCGCCGTTGGGCTGACTTCCCGCCCGGCTGTCAAAATCAAGAACGCAAAGGACTGAAGATGATCGGATCGCTGATGATGTGCGTGAGTGCGCTGGTATTGCTGATCGGCATGGTCGCCGGCATCGTAATGGGCATTCGCCAGGACTTCCTGCTGAGCCCCGCGCATGCGCATCTCAACCTCGTCGGCGGCGTGCTGCTGTTCCTGTTCGGGTTGTATTACCGCCTGATTCCCCTGGCCGGACGCTCGCTACTGGCCAAGGTCCAGGGCACGCTGCACATCGTCGGCGGCATCATGTTCCCTGTCGGCATCGGCATCACCCTGCTCGCCAACCACGCCTATATGGCCATTCCGATCATCGGTTCACTGATCATGCTCGCGGCCATGGCCCTCTTCGTTGTGATTGTGCTACGCACCGAGCGCTCTGGCACGGCCGCATGAGCCCCGAGGTCGCAGCCACATTGCCAACCTGAACGTGGCATAGTCACAGCAACGATTCGCCGCGCCGCCCGCGGCGCCAACCGAGATAAAACTTTAAGACATATGGCCAAGGCACAGAAATCAAACGCAAAAGCTGATCTTTTTGGTGGCGCCAACGCGCCAAAATCGGCTGCGGCACCGAAGGCGTCCACCCGCTCCGCCAATGCCGAAGACGGCTATACGGCCGCGGATATCGAGGTCCTCGAAGGCCTCGAGCCGGTCCGGCGTCGCCCGGGCATGTATATCGGTGGCACCGATGAAAAGGCGCTGCATCACCTGTTCGCCGAAGTGATCGACAACTCGATGGACGAGGCGCTGGCTGGCCATGCGACCTTCATCGAGGTGGAGCTCACCGCCGACGGCTTCCTGTCGGTGTCGGACAACGGCCGCGGCATCCCGGTCGATCCGCATCCGAAGCACCCGAAGAAGTCCGCCCTCGAAGTCATTATGTGCACGCTGCATGCCGGCGGCAAATTCGACTCCAAGGTCTACGAGACCTCGGGCGGTTTGCATGGCGTCGGTGTCTCCGTGGTCAACGCCCTCTCCTCGCTGCTTGAGGTCGAGGTCGCGCGTAATCAGCAGCTCTACAAGATGACGTTTGCCCGCGGCATTCCGCAGGGCAAGCTTGAGGATCTCGGCAAGGTTCATAACCGCCGCGGCACCCGCGTGCGCTTCAAGCCGGATACCGACATCTTCGGGGCCAAGGCAGCCTTCAAGCCGCAGCGCCTGTTCAAGATGGCGCGCTCCAAGGCCTATCTGTTTGGCGGCGTGAAGATCCGCTGGAAGTGCGATCCGGAACTGCTCAAGGGCCTCGAGGACACTCCGGCCGAGGACGAATTCCACTTCCCCGGCGGCCTCAAGGACTATCTCGCCGCGGCGATCCATGCCGATACGCTGGTGCATCCGGAAATCTTCTCCGGCAAATCCGGCCGCAACGGCGCCCATGGCGCCTGCGAATGGGCTGTGGCCTGGACCGCGGATGCCGACGGCTTCATGTCGTCCTATACCAACACCGTGCCGACGCCAGACGGCGGCACCCATGAAGCCGGCATGCGCAGCGCCATGCTGCGCGGGTTGAAGGACCACGCCGAACGCGTCGGCCAGGGCAAGCGCTCCGGCACCATCACTTCGGAAGACGTGATGGTCGGCGCCGCCGTGATGCTCTCGGTATTCGTGCGCGAGCCGGAATTCCAGGGCCAGACCAAGGATCGTCTCGCGACCGCCGAAGCCCAAAAGATCGTCGAACAGGCCATCAAGGATCCGTTCGACCACTGGCTGTCCGGCAATCCCGTCCAGGCCAACAAGCTGCTCGAATTCGTGCTCGAGCGCGCCGACGAGCGTCTGCGCCGCCGCGCCGAAAAGGAGACTTCGCGCAAGACCGCGGTGAAGAAGCTGCGCCTGCCCGGCAAGCTGGCCGACTGCACCAATACCGCGACCGAAGGCTCCGAACTGTTCATCGTCGAGGGCGATTCGGCAGGCGGCAGCGCCAAGCAGGCGCGTGACCGCAAGACCCAGGCCATCCTGCCGCTGCGCGGCAAAATCCTCAACGTCGCCTCGGCGACCAAGGAAAAGCTGACGGCCAACGCGCAGATATCAGACCTCATGCAGGCGATCGGCGCCGGCACCGGCGCGCATTACCGCGAAGAAGACCTGCGCTATTCACGCATCATCATCATGACCGACGCCGATGTCGACGGCGCCCACATCGCGTCATTGCTGATCACCTTCTTCTACCGGCAGATGCCAAAGATGATCGATGAAGGGCATCTCTATCTCGCAGTCCCCCCACTCTACCGCCTGACCCATGGCAGCAAGACGGTCTATGCGCGCGACGATGCGCACAAGGACGCGTTGCTGAAGAGCGAATTCAACGCCAATGCCAAGGTCGATGTCGGTCGCTTCAAAGGCCTCGGCGAAATGATGCCGGCGCAGCTGAAGGAAACCACCATGGACCCGGCGCGCCGCACCTTGCTGCGCGTGCAGCTGCTGCCGGAAGACCGCGACGGCACTGCTGACTCCGTTGAGCGCCTGATGGGCACCAAGGCCGAAGCGCGGTTTGCGTTCATCTCGGACAAGGCGGAATTCGCCAACGAGGAATTGCTAGACGTTTAAAAGCTCGTTTCTCGGACGCGCTCACGCTTCAGAAATCATCGGGCGCGTGCCGGGAGCAATCTTTTATTCCCTATTTAGTCATCGCCCCTCGCCGCCTGGCGTGCGAACGCCGGCGATCAGGATATCGACGAGCCGCTTGGCGCTGGCTTCCCAATTCGGACCTGCGCTGACATTGGCCACGCCGGCCAGTGCGCGCAACATGTCGAGCGGATCGAGATCAAGGCGGATGTCGCCATTGGCAACGGCGCGGTCGACCAGCATTGCCATCGCAGTTTTGATCTGCGCGCCAGCATCGGCATAGAGGTCCGAACAGCCGCCGACAATCGAACCCAGCACACCCGCCATCAGTTGCTTCGTCGCAATGTGATCGACGAAGATTCGCATCCAGGCGCGCAAGGCCTCCACCGGGGCATGTGTGGTCGCAAGTTCCGCAGCGGCCTCGGCAAGCTGCTGTGTCTCGTTGCGATAGACCGCCTCGACCAATGCGTCGCGGGTGGGGAAGTGGCGATATAGCGTCCCGATTCCGACACCCGCGAGCCGCGCGATCTCCTCGAGACCGGCCGCCTCGCCCTTTTCGGCAAATGTCGCTTTTGCCGTTTCCAACAGCCGCTGACGATTGCGCTGCGCATCGATCCGTGGTCCGCGAACGGCCTTCGGCTTGGCCTCCTGTGCCATTTTACGGGTCACCTCTTGATAAACGGAGGATGCCTCCGTATTTAAACGGAGACGGCCTCCATTTATACCCTCAAAGCGCCGTTCGACAAAGCTCGATCCGCTCGGAGGCGCGTCGTGCCAAACACAAGGAGCTATCATGGCAGGACCTTTCAGCGCCACTTCCACCACCGACGACGTGCTCGCTGGCGTCGACCTCCGCGGCAAGCGCATTCTGGTCACCGGCGTCTCAGCCGGGCTCGGCGTCGAGACGGCGCGCAGCCTGGCCGCCAGGGGCGCGCAGGTGGTCGGTGCCGCCCGTGACCTCGCCAAGGCGGAAGCGGCGACCGCGCAAGTGCGCGCCGATGCCACTGGTGGCGGTGGCCTCGAACTGATTGCACTCGATCTCGGCTCGCTGGCCAGTGTCCGCGCCTGCGCCGATGCGCTGGTCGCGGCGGGCCGCCCGTTCGACCTGGTGATCGCCAATGCCGGCGTGATGGCGCCGCCGTTCGGCCTCACCGTGGACGGCTTCGAGACCCAGTTCGGCACGAACCATCTCGGTCACTTCGTATTGGTCAACCGTATCGCGTCACTGCTGTCGCCCACCGCGCGACTGGTCAACGTCGCTTCGTCCGGCCATCGCTTCGCCGATGTCGATCTCGATGATCCCAACTTTACCAAGGGCTCCTACGAGCCGTTCATCGGCTATGGCCGCTCGAAGACCGCCAACATCCTGTTCGCCGTCGAGTTCGACCGGCGGCATCGGGCGCGCGGCGTGCGCGCCACCGCGCTGCATCCCGGCGGCATCAAGACAGAACTCGGCCGCCATATGGGCGAAGCAACGATCGATGCCATGCTCGACGGCATCAATGCCGAGCTCGCTGCCGAGGGTAAACCGCTGTTTCAATGGAAGACCATTCCGCAAGGCGCTGCAACTTCGGTGTGGGCCGGCGTGGTCGCCAGCGCGGACGAGATCGGCGGCCGCTATTGCGAGAACTGCCACGTCTCGGAGATCGTCGACGGGCTGATCAATCCGGCCAGCGAAGGCGTGCGCGCTTACGCGCTCGATGCCGAACGCGCCAAGGCGCTATGGGCCAAGAGTGAGGAAATGGTTGGCGAGCGCTTCTGATCGCCCTGCCGAAATGAAACTGCGGTGATGAACCAAACAGTTGGTTCGTCACCGCCACAGCTGGCGCTTGAAACCTTTGGCTCCATTCATCGTATCTATCCCATGCGCGCACCATTCCTTACCCTCGGCATTCTCGCTTTCCTGATCGGCACCCTCTGGATCGGCCAGGGCACCGGCCTCGTGAACTGGCCAAAGTCCAGCTTCATGATCAGCCAGATGCAGTGGGCCTATTATGGCGCTGCCCTCGCCGCGCTTGGCGTCGGCCTGATGGGATTGGCGCTCGCGCGGCGCTGACGCCCTCTTCCATCTTCCCGCCAGTCTTGCGATGATCCGTCCCAGACGCGCCATAGAACGCGTCGGACACAATGCATGGCGGGGGCGGACATCTTTTGACCAGTAATCTCTTCGATCTCACCGGCAGGGTCGCCATTGTCACCGGCGGCAACACCGGAATTGGCCTCGGCATGGCACATGGGCTGGCGAATGCCGGCGCGGCCCTCGTGATCGCCGATCGCAACCGCGATAATGCCGCTTCAGCAAAAGCCGAACTGGAGACGTCAGGACATCCGGTACTCGCATTGACGACCGATGTTGCCGACCCGAACTCGATCGCGCAGATGGTGTCCGCAACGTTGAACGCGTTCGGCCGCATTGACATCCTCGTCAACAATGCCGGCATCAGCATCTCCGCGCCAATCGAAGACATGACGCTAGCCGACTGGCAGAAGGTCATCGACGTCAACATGACCGCGCCTTTCATCTGCGCGCAGGCTGTCTACCCAACGATGAAAGCCGCAGGCCGCGGCAAGATCATCAATATCGCCTCGGTGTTGGCCACGCTCGGCGCCGGCGGCGCGGCGAACTACGCATCAAGCAAAGGTGGCATCCTGCAATTCACCCGCGCGCTGGCGACTGCCTGGGCGGCGGACAACATCCAGTCCAACGCCATTCTCCCCGGCTGGATCGACACCGACCTGACGAAGCGCGCCAAGGACATCCGACCCGAACTGCACGATCGCATTCTCGGGCGTGTACCGGCGCAGCGCTGGGGCAGGCCTGATGATCTTGCGGGCGCGGCCGTGTTTCTGGCCAGCGGGGCTTCCGACTTCGTCAACGGTGCCGCGCTCACGGTCGATGGCGGCTTTTCAATTCAAGGCTGATGCAATGAGGACAACACCATGACTGCAGGACTGTTCGATCTCTCCGGCAAAGTGGCCATCGTCACCGGCGGCAATGGCGGCATCGGGCTCGGCATGGCGCGGGGTCTGGCGCAGGCCGGCGCCGCCATCGCCGTGGTCGGACGCAACCAGACGAAATCCAAGGATGCCGTCGCGGAGCTGACCGAGAGCGGCGCCAGGGCGGTCGCCATTGCGGCCGATGTGACCGACAAGACCGCTGTCGATGGAATGATCGCACGCGTGCTGAAAGAACTGGGCCGCATCGATATCCTCATCAACAATGCCGGCATCAACATCCGCAAGCCGCCGCACGAGATCGCACTCGACGAATGGGACAGCGTGATCAAGACCAATCTCACCAGCGCCTTCGTCTGTTCGCAGGCGGCGCATCCCGCGATGAAGGTCGCGGGCGGCGGCAAGATCATCAATATCGGCTCGATGCTGTCGATCTTCGGCGCGTCTTTCGCGCCAGCCTATGCCGCCAGCAAAGGCGGCATCGTCCAGTTCACCCGCTCCTGCGCCGTCGCTTGGGCGCCTCACAATATTCAGTGCAACGCCGTTCTGCCGGGCTGGATCGATACCGAACTGACACAGAATGCGCGCCGTGAAATCGACGGCCTGCATGACAAAGTACTGGCACGAACGCCCGCCGGCCGCTGGGGCGCGTCGGGAGATTTCGCGGGCATTGCCGTGTTCCTGTCGTCGCGCGCCTCGGACTTCGTCACCGGAACGGCAATCCCCGTGGACGGCGGCTTCTCGGTGCAGGGATAATCTGTCTTAGGCTTCTGGCGACTGCACGTGCTCCGGTCGTACGCCAATGGCCAGGAAGCGCGCGGTCAGTCCCTGCAGCGGCGGAAACGCGCTGACCAGGCGCATGATCAGCGGCGGCGTCAGCGGCTCGCCGCCCTTGGCCAGCGCACGGCTGATGATGTTGTTTTGCATCACGACCTGCATGCCCTGTGTTACGCGCATCGGGAATTCGCGGCGGCGACGCACCGCGCCGAGGTCGTCCTCGGTCACCGGTCCCTTCGCCAGCTTCGCCGCCAGCAGGTTAGCGGTCGCGACGGCGTCCTGAACCGCGATATTCACACCGACGCCGCCAACCGGGGACATCGCATGCGCGGCGTCGCCGATGCACAACAGCCCCGGCCGGGTCCAGCGCTTGAGCCGATTGATCGCGACGGTCAGTAGTTTGACGTCGTCCCAGCTATTCAACTCTTCGATATGCGCGCTCAGGATCGGCGCCAGACGTGACGTTTCGGCACGGAAAGCCTCAAGGCCACGCACCTTGATCTCCTCATAGTGCCCCTTGGCGATCACATAAGCGCATTGCCAGTAGTCCCCGCGATCGATGGTCACCATCATCTTGCCGGGCTCGAGCCGCGCGAACACGCTCTCGGTCTCCGCGCCCTTGGCAACGCGAAACCACAAGATGTCCATAGGCGCACCGATGTCTTCGATCTCCAGCTTCGCCGCCGGCCGCACGATCGAATGCCGGCCATCGCAGGCCACTGTCAGATCGGCATGGATCTCGACCGGCCCCTGCTGCGTGATGGCCTTGACGCCGACCACTTGCTCGCCCGACCAGATGAGATCGGTCGCCTCGGTGTTCATCATCACCTTGAGATGCGGATAGCGCTGCGCTTTGTCGCGCAGGAAATTGAGGAAATCCCACTGCGGCATGAAGGCGATAAACGGATACTTCGCGCTGGTGCGGCTGATATCCGCAATGCGCAGCTTATGCGTTCCGAAGAAGCCATCCATCTTCTGGATACGATCGTGCTTGATCTTCAGGAAGTCGTCGATCAGGCCAAGCTCGTCCATCACCTGCAGCGTCGATGGATGCACGGTGTCGCCGCGGAAATCGCGGAAGAAGTCGGCGTGTTTCTCGATAACGATCGTATCGACGCCGGCGCGGCCGAGCAGATAGCCGAGCATCATTCCGGCAGGGCCACCGCCAACGATGCAGCAGCGCGCGGTCAGCGAGTTCACATTCGCGCCTGCAGCCATTCGCTACTCCTCCGGCGAGTCGAATTTCTTGATCAAGGAATGCGAGCTTGCGATAGTCGAAATGCCGTGGTTCGCAGGGCGGTGTCGATCATGCTCATCGATTTCCCGAACGTCGGAAGCTCTTGGTTTCGGAGATGCTGCCGTCCCGGAACGTCAATTCGACCGACACGAACTTCGTCGAGGCCGGGATTTTGATGTAGGTCTCGGCATCCGACGGCGTCGCAATGGGGTCGCGCAGGTCGCAGGGCGGGAATTTCAGCAGCTTGTCCGGCACGGCGCTATCGATCCCGACGCGGGCCTCGCGAATGGCACAGCGATACGACATCAGATGCGTATAATACATCAGGGGCGTGTTGTAGCCACCGAAGGCAAGCCAGCTTCCAGCGGTCATATCGAGGATCTTGCGCTGGTCGCGAACCAGCGCCGCCTCAGGATCGAAGCGGATCGGAAACGGGCCCTGCATCTCGCCGTTCGCGTCGACGTAACGCAGATAGATCGTCGTCGCCGCTGCATCAGCGTCGAGCTGGATCGCCGGATTCGGCATTCGCTTGCGCGTGCGCGGATCGAGCGTGTCCATGAAGCCGGTCTCGCGGAAATTACCTCCCTCGCCCATCCGCCAGGAGATACCCAGCGTCGGATCGGCGATCGAGAACATCACGGTCCAGCCGCCATTGTGGCGCGAGAAGCTGGCGATCGGTGCGTTCACCGCATCGTTGGCCGGCGGCAGTTGCGGAACGTTGACAGGCGGCAGCGCAGCGACCTGCTGCAGCGGTTCGGCCGGCCGCGCATCGGCCTGCTTGAGCGCCACACCATTGAGAAAGACGTCATCGACCATCTGGTCGAAATACACCGGCACCTGGCGGTGCTTCACGGTCTCTGCCATCTCGCTGACGGTCCGCCGGGTGCGCTGCGCGACCTGCACGAGGTTCAGCGATGGCTCCTGCAGCTCCTTGATGAAGGCGCGCGTGAAAACCGAATTCGGATCGGTGTCGTTGTTCGACAAACGATCCAGCGCGGTCTGCCGCGGCCCGGCCGAGAAGATCGAAAACACGCCTTCCGGGAGCGTCGTCATCGGAGCGAGGCCACCGCTGCCGGCCACAGCGCGGGTGCCAGCGCGCTCGAACGGATTGTTGCGACAGGCGTCGAACACCAGAATCGACGTCCGCGCGCCGCGCATCTGCAGCCGCGTTACAATCCGGTCGGCGAGAATCGCTGAGTCGCGCACCAGCTCTTCCTGCCCTTCCGTGGCGGCAGGGACATCCGTCGGCAGCAGGAAGTTCTGGCCGGCGATCTCGAAGCCGTGCCCTGCAAAAAAGAAAAAGGCCGTGTCGCCTTTTTCAATCGTCGAATCGAAAGCGAGCAACGACTGACTGAAAGCCTGCCGGGTCTGGTTCTCGGCCACCATGACACTGAAGCCGAGATTCTTCAGTGCGTCCCCTATGCTGCGGGCGTCATTCACGGCCTTCTGCAGCTTCGGCACATTGCGATAGTCGTTATTGCCGATGACCAGCGCCACGCGTTTTGCAGCAAAAGCCGGCGCTGTCGAAAGTGCCGCCGCTGCCAGCGTTGCCAGCAGAATCAAAAGCCGTCGCATTGTTCTATCCCCGCCCCGCCAGCACATGTATCCGTGTGGTGGCTCGACCGCGTCATTGTCTGCCTTGGTCGAGGCAGAACTGCGGCCGGTTCAAACCGAGGTCTAGCCGTTACCACCCATTTTGTCCTGCCTGCTCAGGCAGATCATCTGCCCGCCGATTGCAGCCCCGCTGCCACATTTTCCGCCTTAATCTCCGCTAGCCCGAGCCCCAATCAGAGTCAGGAGATCGTTGTGAAATCACTCGTCCTCGCAGCCGCGCTGTTGCTTCCCACCATGGCACTCGCGCAGGATGCGGCCCCCGCTACCGCGGCGAAACCGCCGGCTGCCGCCGCCAAACCGAAGCGCGCCCCGGTAGCCGCCAAGCCTGCACAGACCACCCCGGAAG
>Ga0207678_10004260_pt1 | contig 12828 bp, 9 predicted proteins | sample KBSC63metaG_FD_184319 | JGI IMG/M metagenome (GOLD analysis project Ga0207678, IMG submission 184319) | Corn rhizosphere microbial communities from Kellogg Biological Station, Michigan, USA - KBS C6-3 metaG (SPAdes) (version 2) | ecosystem: Host-associated > Plants > Roots > Rhizosphere > Soil ... | reverse complement strand
GCCACTTGCCGGCGCCGATCGAGGCGAGCCGCACGCGCACGCCGAGCAGCGGCTCCACGTCGAGTGCCTTGGCCTCGGCGAACACGTGGTCCAGCTCCGAGAGCTTCTCGATCACGATGTGCACGCGCAGGCCGAGCTTCAGGCCGATCAGCGCGAGGCGGATGTACTCGCGGTCCTTGTAGCCGTTGCAGATCACGATGGAACCGGGCCGCGCCATCGCCAGCACCGCCATCAATTCCGGTTTCGAGCCGGCTTCCAGGCCGAAACCCTCGGCGCCCGCGGCCACCAGCTCGCCGGCCACGCCGCGCTGCTGGTTCACCTTGATCGGGTAGATCGCGGTATAGCCGCCCGCGTAGTGCCATTCGCCGATCGCCTTGGCGAACGCGGCCTGCAGCCGTGTGAGGCGGTCGGCGAGGATGTCGGGAAAGCGCACCAGCAACGGCAGGCGCAGGCCTTCGGCGCGGGCACGCTCCACGATCGCCGGCAGCGACAGCGCGGGGCCGCGCGCACCGTGCGGGAGTATCGCGATCTCGCCGCGGGCATCGACATCGACGTAACCGTCGCCCCAATGGGCCACGGCATAAGTGTGGCGCGCATCGGCCACGGTCCAGGGCTTCGACATGAAGCGTCTCCTTGTGCAAACGGGATGCCTGTCGTCGCAGCGGCGAGCCTTGACGGATAGAAGCGCGATGGGCCGGAAGCCTCGCACGCCGCGGGGCCGATCGCACCAGCCGGCACGCCGAGGGCGGCCGAGGCGCCATTGTAACGGGCCCGGCGGCCGGCCCAAACCCCGCCCTCGGCGGCTCGGCTACAATGGGCGGCCAAATACCCCGCATTCACGCCCAGGTACACCCATGTCGCAGCAGCCCACACCGAATGAAGCCCGCTGGTTCACCGAGGCCCACCAGGCCTCCGGCTCCTCCATCGGCTTCCGTACCGAGCAACTGCTGCACGCGGAGAAGACCCCGTTCCAGACCATCGAGATCCACCAGACCACCGACTGGGGCAAGCTGATGGTGATCGACGGCTGCGTGATGCTCACCACGCGCGACAACTTCCTCTACCACGAGATGATGACCCACCCGGCGCTGTTCACCCATGCGCGCGCCAAGCGCGTCGTCATCATCGGCGGCGGCGACTGCGGCACGCTGCGCGAGGTGCTGAAGCACGAGGAAGTCGAGCACGCCGTGCAGGTGGAGATCGACGAGCGCGTGACGCGGCTCGCCGAGCAGTACTTCCCCGAGCTGTGCGAGTCGAACCACGACCCGCGCGCCGAACTGCTGTTCATCGACGGCATCAAGTACATGGCCGAGGCCGAGCCCGAGTCGCTGGACCTCATCATCGTCGACTCGACCGATCCGGTGGGCCCCGCCGAAGGCCTGTTCAACGCCGCGTTCTACGTCAGCTGCCACAAGGCGCTGCGCCACGGCGGCCTGCTGGTGCAGCAGAGCGAATCGCCGCTGGCGCACATCGAACTCATCAAGTCGATGCGCGCCGCGATGCGCACCGCCGGCTTCAGCGCCGTGAAGACCCTGCCATTCCCGCAGCCCTGCTACCCCACCGGCTGGTGGAGCTGCACCATGGCGCGCAAGGGCGGCGACCTCAGCGGCTTCCGCGAGCGCGGCGCTTCAGCCAAGAACTTCCCCACCAGGTACTACAACGCCGAGATCCACAAGGCCGCGCTGGCCCAGCCGGAATTCATGCGCGAGGCGCTGGGGGAGTAGGAGCGGCTGCAGCCGCGACCTGCGCAAGGCGTTGAGGGACTCAGGAGCGGCTTCAGCCGCGCCCCAGGCTCGCGCCGCTCTTCAAAACATCTTCGACCGCACCTTGGGCAGCAGCACCAGGGCCAATGTCACCAGCGGCCCGAACGGCAACGACAGCAGGAACCACAGCAGGCCGCTGCGGTTCTTGCCTTGGGCCAGGCCCGCGTTGATCAAGGCCAGCGTGCCCCAGCCGGCAAACCAGGGTGCGCCATCGGCAAAACTCGAAAAGTGATTCACGACGGCCCTCCGCCCTCTGTGGTGGAGCGCGCCGGGCGCGCGGACCAGAGGCCATCCTAGCAATCCGGCTGCGAACGAACCCGCTGCGACGGCCCATGACTCAGAAACCGTTCAGAGCATCCTCAACACCCGGCCGCTAAGCTGGCGGCCCCGTGATCGCTGGAGCACCCCATGCGTGGATGGCATTGCCTCGCCCTTGCCGGCGCCCTGTCGCTGCTCGCCGCCCCCGCGGTGGCGGCGGTGAAGCAAGCCGCTGCGGATGCGGCACCGGCTGCCGGCGACAGCGCGCGCGAACAGGCGTTGCAGGCGTTCCAGCACGATCTGGTCAGCGTGCTGGCGCTGCGTGCCACGGCCCAACCGCTGCTGGGCGCGGCGTTGCTGGCCCGCCCGCTGCCGCGACAGCCGAAGACCAACAGCTTCCACGCGCTGATCAACCGCGCCGCCGCGGCCAGCGATGCCGGCCCGGCCGTGCAGTGGGCGCGCCTCGCCGACTGCGACGCGAAGGCCGATGCCTGCCCGAACGCCAGCGCGCTGCGCAAGCTGGTGGCGCAGGCGCCGGACAACGCCGCGGTGTGGCTGCTCAAGCTCGGCCTCGACACCCGCGACATGAAATCCGATGCGGCGCGCGCGGACCTGGCCAGGGCCGCCGCCGCCAAGCTCTACGACGACTACACCGGCAGCAGCCTCGCGGCGCTGGCCGGCGTGGTGGATGCGTTGCCCGCGCCGCCGGCCACGCAGGGCGCGGGCGGACCCGTCGGCGTGCAGGCGCTGATCGTGCAGGGCAATGCCCGGCTGCAGCCGCGGCCCGCGCTGCCGGTCGTCGCCAAGCTGTGCGAGAACGCGGGCGACGACGCCGCGATCAAGGCCGACTGCCTCAGGCTCGGCAAGCTGCTCGAATGGGGTTCCAGCCCGCTGGCGCGCTCGCTGGGCCTGCACCTGCGCGAGGTGCTCGGGGATGCAACCGCGCAGGCGGACGCACGGCAGCAGCGCCGCGACCTGATCTGGCAGGTACAGAACTACTCGCAGCTGGCGCTGCGCGCGCAGGACGATCCCGCGCTGGCGCAGCAGCTGCTGGCGGCCGCGAAGCAGGGCGGCACCGAGATGAGCCAGCTGACCGCCGTGCTGCGCGCCAGCGGCGTCTCCACCACCGCGCCGGGCAGCTGGCAGCCGCCCGCGCCGGACGCCCCGGCCCCGGCGCACTCCCCATGACGGGCCGCAGCGGTTAGGCTTGGTCCACCTTTCGCGACAAGGGCGTACCCATGGTCACGACGCTGGTGGCGAGCAGCAAGGGGGGATGCGGCAAGAGCACGCTGGCGACACAGCTGGCGTCGCACTGGGCCCAGGCCGGGCAGCACACCGCCATCGTGGATGCCGATCACCAGGGCTCCAGCTACCGCTGGGCCACGCGTCGGCCCGACCACGTGCCCGGCGTGCTGGGGCTGGAAGGCGGTCGCAAGGCGCTGCAGCGCGTGCCGCCGGACACGCAGCAACTGCTGATCGACACCGCGGCCGGCTCGGGCGAGCGCGAGCTCGAACCCTTCATCGAGCAGGCCGACGTGCTGCTGGTGCCGGTGCTGCCGTCCAGCTTCGACCTCGACGCCACGCTGCATTTCCTCGACACACTGCAGGCGATCAAGCGCATCAAGAGCGGCAAGCTGCCGGTGGCGCTGGTGGCGAACCGGCTCAAGCCCTGGACCCACGCCAGCCAGGACGCGGTGGAGCAGCTCGCGGGCGCCTCGCCGTTCCCCGTCGTCGCCCAGTTGCGCGACAGCCAGGCCTACGTGCTGCTCGCTGCGCTGGGCAAGGGCATCTTCGACTACCAGTCCGAGCAGGTGCGCGGCCACCAGCAGGACTGGAAGCCGCTGCTGCGCTGGATCAAGCGCCAGGCCGCCTGAGCCTGCAGCCAACCATTCACCGGAGTCCTCCATGCACGAACTGATCCTGCTGCGCCACGCCGAAGCCCTGCCCGCCGAGGGCGACGGCGACGATCGCCAGCGCCCGCTGAGCGAGCACGGCCGGCGCGAGGCGCAAGACGCCGGCGCATGGCTGGCACGGCATGGCGCACGACCGCTGCGCGCACTGTGCTCGCCCGCGCGGCGCGCCGAGGAAACCGCGCAGCTGGCGCTGGCCGCGCTGGCCGACCCGCCGCCGCTGCAGCAGGCCGGCGAGATCTACGACGCCACCCCCGGCGAACTGCTGGCCCTGCTCGACCAGCACGCCGACGCCGGCACCGTGCTGCTGGTGGGCCACAACCCCGGCATCGAGCGGCTGGTGGCACTGCTGGTGGAAGGCCGTTCGGACGAATTCCGCGGCATGCCGCCGGCCGGCTTGGCCGTGCTGCACCTCAGCAGCGGCCCGCTGGAGCCGGCCAGCGCGCGGCTGGATGCGTTCTGGTCGCCGCGCTGAATCGCCCGAAAGACCGTTCGTGCCGAACGTGGCGGAACGCGGTTCCGCGAGGCCGGAACACGGCCGCCTCCGGACCCGCGTCGCTGCGGCCTCCCCGCGCCATCGAAGCATCCACATGCATGCCCGCGCCCCGGCGCCACGCCCGGGGCGAACGGGTTTTGGGATAACTTCAACAACACGCCCGGGGCATGACGCCTCGCCTCGTCCATCGTTCATGTCGTTTCGCTGGCTGCTGCTTCCCGTCCTGCTGCTCGTCGCGCTGCTGCAAGGCTGCACGCTGAGCCGCGCCCAGATCCGCGAGGCCGGCGCCATCGTCGCCGCCAGCCCCGGCCGCGAGGACAGTTGCCACCAGGCCGACCGTTGCGCCACGCCTTCGCCCCTGCTGGAAGCCGCGCAGCAGGCGATCGCCGACTCCACGCCCGAGCATCCGGTCAACACCGTCACCCTGCTCGACGACAGCGAGGCCGCGCTGGTGGCGCGCCTCAGCCTGATCCGCGCCGCGCAGCACAGCATCGACGTGCAGACCTACATCTGGGACGAGGACGACATCGGCCAGCTGGTGCTGAACGAGCTGGTGCAGGCCGCGCGGCGCGGGGTGCAGGTGCGCATCCTCGCCGACCAGCTGTTCTCGTTCGGCGACCTCGGCCTGCTCGACCGCCTCGCCCGGGTCAGCCCGAACCTCGAGGTGAAGCTGTACAACCCCACCTTCCACGATGCGCAGACGCCGCCGCTGCAGTTCGCCGCCGGCGTCTTGTGCTGCTTCATGAAGTTCAACCAACGCATGCACAACAAGCTGCTGCTGGTGGACGACGCCATCGGCATCACCGGCGGGCGCAACTACCAGAACCGCTACTTCAACTGGGACCCGGATTTCGACTACCTCGACCGCGACGTGATGGCCGGCGGCCCGGTGGGGCGCGAGATGGCCGACAGCTTCGCGCTGTTCTGGAACCACCGGCGCTCGGTGCCGCTGATCCGCCTGCGCGACGTCAACCGGCGCATCCGCAGCGACCGCGCGGCGCCCGGCTGGCCCGCGCCGCACTACACCGACCCGGCGCGGGTGGCGCGCGCCCAGGCCGAGGCGGAGGACCCCGACTGGCTCGCCGCCTGGATCGGCGACGACACCTTGCGCGTGAGCCAGGTGAACTACTTCAGCGACCTGCCGGCCAAGACCGACGAGCCGACCAAACGCAGCGCGCGCGAACTCACCGGCCGCCTGATGCGCATGGTCGCCGACGCGAAGCACGAGGTGGTGGTGCAGACGCCCTACCTGGTGCTCAGCAAGCGTGCGCAGGACATCTTCAAGCGCCTGCACCGGGAAAACCCGTCGCCCAGCATCATCATCTCCACCAACTCGCTGGCCGCCACCGACGCGTTCGCGGTGTACGGGCTGTCCTACAAGCACCGCCGCCGCTACCTCACCGAATACGGCTTCCAGATCCACGAGCTGAAACCGCACGCCGACAGCGCCGCCGAGGCCTGGGAAGAAGCGAACGAGGACCAGGATGACGGCCCCACCGGCCAGCCCATCGCCGCGCCCGGCAAGTCCGCCAAGTCCGGCAAGCCGCGCCAGCGCTTTCCCGGCAACGAGCGCCGCCCCGGCGTGTTCGGCAGCCACGGCCGGCGCAACCGCCCCGCCCCGCTGCGCAGCAACGGTCGCCGCTACAGCCTGCACGCCAAGTCGATGGTGGTGGACGACAGCTTCGCGATGGTCGGCTCGCACAACTTCGACCCGCGCTCCGACCACTACAACACCGAGGCCGGCGTGATCGTCTACGACCCCCGCTTCGCCAGCGAAGTGCGCGCCTCCATCCTCGAGGACACCTTGCCGCAGAACGCCTGGACCATCGCCAGGCGCGAACCCACGATCCCGGTGCTCGGCGACATCAGCCAGGCCATCGGCAACCTCTCCTCGCGGTTGCCGCTGTTCGACCTGTGGCCGTTCCGCTACGCCACCAGCTACGAGATCAAGCCCGGCTGCGCCCCGCTCGCGCCCGACAACCCGAAGTTCCAGGAGTGCTACACCCCGGTCGGCGACTTTCCCGACGTGGCGATCTCGCCCAAGCTGATCTACACGCGCCTGATCACGGCGTTCGGGGCGGGGGTGAAGGGAATCCTGTAAAGCGGCTTGCGCGGCGCGCGTCAGGACCCGCCTGAGCGTTCGATCGGCCGACCACGCCCCAGGGATGCGGCCCGGGTTTCCCGCTTGCGGGGATCCCGGAGCTTGCGCTCCGCGCCTCCGCCCGCTGCCTGCGATTCTTCTCGGACTGCCCGAAACGGCGTCCGCTCCGCGCCCCCTGAGATGCCGTTCGGCAAGACACGCCATTGACCGCCCGCGCCCGGCGGCCGCGGCTCCGCGCGGAACACGGGAGTCGTCCTTCCTGCGCACGCCTGGTCGGCGGTTCCCTCGCGCCGACATCGCCCGGGCGGCCCTTCCCCGCCCGCCCACGACCCGTGGGCGGAAGGCGGGATTCCACGGGGATTTCCCGGCCTCACCCAGCGGCGGCAACCCTCGACGCGCCCCAAGGCCGGGTGCGGGTCGCCACGGAATTCGTATCGCAAGTTGATGACAACATAACTTGCGAAATGTTGACATTCGCAATTTCTTTACTGTACGGTCATCAGTCCCCTGCCTTGATTTCCATGCAATTCAAACAAAATCAGGCTATTGCGAGACACATCCGTGACCTGTTTCGGCAAACGGAATTTCGCAAGTTTTTGTGAATCCCGGAAAGTCCGGGCCCCATCCCCAGGGAGCTGTGAAATGAACCAACCTGAAAACCACAAAGCGGGACCGCTGCGCCGCACTTCGCTGGCCATCGGTCTGGCCCTGTGCCTGTTCGGCACGGGCGCGATGGCCCAGTCGACCACGGGCAGCATCTACGGCCAGGCCCAGGCGGGCGACACCGTGCTGGTCAAGAGCGACTCCGGCGTCACCCGCCAGGTGACCGTGGATGCGGCCGGCCGCTACGTGTTCGATTCGCTGCCGCTGGGCAGCTACACGGTGACCCTGCAGCGCGGCGGCCAGACCGTCGATTCGCGTGCGGACGTGACCATGCGCGTGGGTTCCGGCACCGAGGTTTCCTTCGGCGCGCACAATGTCCAGACCCTGTCGGCCGTGACGGTGACGGCCAACGGCCTGCCGAGCATCGACGTGAGCGGCGTGGATTCGCGCACCGTCATCACCTCCCAGCAGCTGGCCCGCCTGCCGCTGGCGCGCAGCGCCGAGGCGATCGCCTTGCTGGCGCCCGGCGTGGTCTCGGGCAGCTCGCTCTTCGCCAACGCCCTGGGCGGCTCGGTGGTGTCGTTCAGCGGCGCCTCGGTGACCGAGAACGCGTACTACCTCAACGGCTTCAACACCACCGATCCGCTGAGCGGCTTCGGCGGCATCACCCTGCCGTACGGCGCCATCGACCAGCAGGAAATCCTGAGCGGCGGCTACGGCGCGGCCTATGGCCGTTCCGACGGCGGCGTGATCAGCCAGGTCGGCAAGCGCGGCACCAACGAGTGGCACTTCGGCGGGCAACTCCAGTGGACCCCGAAGGATCTGAACGCCGATCCGAAGAACTGGTACTACGTCAACAAGGACGGCTCGCAGGGCAAGCTGCGCCAGTACCGCAAGGACAACAAGTCGTGGACCACCACGGCGAGCGGCTACGTCGGCGGCCCGCTGATCCAGGACAAGCTGTTCCTGTTCGCGGCCGTCGAGGCCGAGCGCCGGCAGGGCGAGTCCACCGGTTCGAACGTGGCGCCGTACGTCGACCATTACCGCTACGACAATCCGAAGTGGTACGGCAAGCTGGACTGGAACATCACCGACAGCAACATCCTCGAGGTGACCGCGGCGTCGAACAAGTCGTCGTACCAGGGCACGTTCAACGAATTCGACTACGCCACGCTGACCGAAGGCGGCTTCAACAGCTACGACACCCACACCAAGAACGGTGCGGAGGTGTATTCGGCGAAGTTCACCAGCTACATCACGGACGACCTGACCGCCAGCGTGATGTACGGCAAGATGAAGGGCACCTGGTACAGCGACACGCCGGGCTACGATCCGACCTACCCGTACATCTTCGGCGCGGCCGACGCGAACCCGGACTTCGCAACGCCCCACAACAGCCAGACCGTCTCGACGATCAACCTGCCCGGCCACCGCTCCACCAACACCAACCTGCGCCTCGACCTGAGCTACCGGCTGGGCGATCACACCCTCACCGCCGGCATCGACAACCAGGACGTGAAGAACATCGACGGCGGCACCAAGTTCCCGGACGCCGGCCTCGGCTATGCGTGGGAATACGACACCATGGACGATGACCCCGACGCCTACATCATCGGCGGTCCGGGCACCGCCCAGCCGGGCGCCGACTGGCGCAACTCGCCGTGGGTGGCCAACACCGGCTCCCAGCCGGGTGGCGAGACCGGCTACTACGTGGCCCGCTACCGCTACCACGACAACGCCTCGGTGCGCGTGAAGCAGCGTGCGCAGTACGTCGAGGACAGCTGGCAGATCAGCGACCGCTGGCTGGTCAAGCTGGGCCTGCGCAACGACCAGTTCACCAACTACAGCGCCGCCGGCAAGCCCTACGTCCGCCTGACCTCGCCGCAGTGGGCGCCGCGCGTGGGCTTCAGCTGGGACGTCAACGGCGACTCCAGCTTCAAGGTCTACGGCAATGCCGGCCGCTACTACCTCGCCATGCCGACCAGCGTGGCGCTGCGTTCCGCCGGTTCCTCGCTGTACACCCGCGAGTACTACACCTACACCGGCATCGATCAGAACGGCATCCCGACCGGGCTGAGCCCGATCGAAACCTACCTGGGCGACGGCGCGCCGGTCTCGGCCAACGGCGAGTACGGCCAGCCGCGCGACCCGAAGACCTCGGCCTCGACCAACCTCAAGTCGGAATACCAGGACGAGTACATCCTCGGCTTCGACAAGAAGCTGGGCGATGCGTGGGTGTACGGCGCCAAGGCCACCTACCGCAATCTGCGCAACGCGATCGACGACATTGCGGACAGCCCGTCGATCGTGGCCAAGATGAACGCGATGGGCATCGACCCGGCCACCTATGACGTCAGCCAGATCCCGGGCAGCATCCTGATCAATCCGGGCAACACCTCCTACTTCGACATTCCGAAGCTGGGCGGCGGCTACTACACCGTGCCGATGGACTGGACGAAGGACTTCGGCTTCAACACCACGATGAAGCGCAAGTACTACGGCCTGAACCTGTACCTGGAGCATCCGTTCGACGGCAAGTGGTTCGGCAAGCTCGACTACCTGTACTCGCGCAGCTACGGCAACAGCGAAGGCCAGGTGCGCTCGGACGTCGGCCAGGAAGACGTGTCGGCGACGATGGACTGGGACTACGCCACGCTCATGGACTACGCCAACGGCGCGCTGGCCAATGATCGTCGCCACCAGATCAAGGCCTACGGCTCGTACCAGATCGCTCCCGAGTGGATGCTGTCCGGCAACCTGGCCATCGCCTCCGGCAGCCCGAAGACCTGCCTTGGTGCATACGGTCCGAATGGCACCTACCCGGGTCTGGGCTACGGTCCGTACTACCACTTCTGCAACGGCAAGCCGTTCCGGCCGGGCGACCAGCGCCAGCCGTGGACCTACCGTCTCGACCTGAGCGCCGAGTACCGGCCGGAGTGGGCGGGCAAGAAGCTGGCGTTCAACGTCATGGTCTACAACGTGTTCGACAAGCAGACCACCACGCAGACCTACGCGGTCTCGACGAGCAGCAGCTACCTGCGTCCGTACAGCTCGATGACGCCGCGTTACGTCCGCTTCGGCGTGTCGTACGACTACTGATGCACTGAAGCCGCACGCCCATCTCGGGAGTTGCAGCGAGACCGCCGGGGACGACCCGGCGGTCTTTTTTGTGGCCTGGACTTTGTGCAGCCTGGGCCAGAGACCGTCGCGCTTCCCGCAAGCGCGGCCAGGCGGCTACGGCGCCTGCGCCACCTGCTGCGGACCGCTGGTGAAGCGCATCGGCAGGTCACCGCTGAAGCCGTCCGGGTGATCGGCGGGTACGGCGAAGCGCCAGCCGCGCACGGTGGCGAGGGCGTGGGCGTCGAGCACGGCGTCGCCGCTGGATGCGGCCAATGTCGCGTCGGCGACGCGACCGTTGCCGTCGATGCTGACATGCAGCAGCACGCGGCCATGCAGGTGGCCTTCCATCTGCGACCACGACACCGGCGCCACCGGCATCGATACCGGCACCAGTTCCGGCGGCGGCGCGGGCGTTTCGGCCTGCGCGGCGGCCACCACCGGCGGCAGCACGGCGCGATGCGCCACCGCCACGAAGGCGCGCGGCTGGTGCGCGGCACGGCGCTGCGCCACGCGCGGTGCTGCGCGCACGCTGGCGCCGCGATGCGCCGCGGGCACGTAGCCCGCCACGCGTTCGCTGGGGCCGGCCCAGCCGGTGCCGAAACCGCTGAGCCATTGCGTGCCGGCAATGCCGGCGGCCAGCGCGAGCAGGCTCAGGGTCGTGGTGGTACGCAGACGCAACATGGAACCGGGACCTCACACGCAGGAGCGGCTTCAGCCGCGATGCTTCGGTCATCTACGCACATGGCTGAGGAATCGCGGCTGAAGCCGCTCCTACAGTCGGCTCCTGGGGCCGTTTTGCTAGCGCTCCAGGATCGCGGTGACGCCCATGCCGCCGGCGGTGCAGATCGAGATCAGGCCGCGGCCCGAACCCTTCTGTTCCAGCAGCTTCGCCAGTGTCGCGATGATGCGCGCGCCGGTAGCGGCGAACGGGTGGCCCACGGCGAGGCTGGAGCCGTGCACGTTGAGCTTCGCGGGGTCGATCGCGCCCAGCGGCGCGTCCAGGCCCAGCCGGTTCCGGCAGTAATCCGCCGACTCCCACGCGCGCAGCGTGCACAGCACCTGGGCGGCGAAGGCCTCGTGGATCTCGTAGTAGTCGAAGTCCTGCAGGCTGAGGCCGTTGCGCCTGAGCAGGCGCGGCACCGCCACGGTGGGCGCCATCAGCAAGCCCTCGCCGTGCACGAAGTCCACCGCGGCCACCTCGGCGTCGCGGAACCAGGCCTGCACCTTGAGCCCGCGCTGCGCGGCCCAGCCTTCGCTGGCCAGCAATACGGCAGCCGCACCATCGGAAAGCCCGGTGGAATTGCCCGCGGTCAGCGTGCCCTGGCCCGAGGTCTTGTCGAATGCGGGTTTCAGCGCGGCGAGCTTCTCCAGCGTGGTGTCGGGGCGCAGGAAGCCGTCGCGCTGGATGCCGCGGAACGGCACGATCAGGTCCTCGAAGAAGCCGGCGTCGTAGGCGGCGGCGAGCTTGCGGTGGCTGGCCAGCGCCAGTTCGTCCTGCGCCACGCGGCCGATGCGCCACTGCTTCGCCATCTGCTCGCAGTGGTCGCCCATGGACTTGCCGGTGCGCGGCTCGGCCACGCCGGGGAAGGAGGGCTTGAGCTCCTTCAGCGAGAAGCGGTGCAGCGCGATCTTCAGCTTGTCCTGCAGCGTCTTCGCGCGATTGATCGCGAGCAGACGCTTGCGCAGGCGCGTGCCGTAGACGATCGGCACGTCGCTGGTGGTGTCGGAACCCGCGGCGATGCCGGCCTCGATCTGGCCGCAGGCGATCTTGTTCGCCACGATGATCGCGTTGTCCAGCGAGGTGCCGCAGGCGCGCGCGGTGGTGATGCCGGGCGTGGTCGGCGCGAGGCCGGAGGAGAGCAGCGCTTCGCGCGCGAGGTTCCAGTCCGAGGCGTGCTTGATGACGGCGCCCAGCGCCACTTCGCCCAGCTCCACGCCGTGCAGGCCGTAGCGCTCGACCAGGCTGCCCAGCACCTTCACTGACATGCCGAAGTTGCCCACGTCCGCGTAGGTGGTGTTGTTGCGACAGAACGGAATCCGCACACCGCCGATCACGCCCACGCGTCGTTGCATCTGTTCCATGTCCGCGACGATCCCATTGGAGGAACCTCGAAGCAACGCCATCCGGGCGGTGCTTCGAGTCAACGCATCCGGCACGGGTCCGGACTCGCTTCCGTCGACCCGGCACGCAGGTGCCGGGTCGCGTGCAGCGCATCCCTGTGCCGCTTGCACTGCCTGCAAGGCTAACCTGCCCCGCCGTATGGTGAAAGCGCGGCGCGCGGTGCGGCGGCGATTCGTTCACGAAATCGGGTGCCGGCACCCCGCTTGCTAGAATGAGCGTTTCCCCTCCCGGATTTCCCCACCGTGGAAGCTTCCGCCCTGATCGCCCTGCCCATCGTGCTCGCGCTGGAATCCCAGGCCGGCGCCACGCCGCGCACCCGCCTGAGCCGCGACGAGGCGGACGAACTGGCCGCGCTGGTCGCCACGGACCTGCACGCGCTGCTGCCGCAGGTGGCGCAGGCGCGGCTGGTGCTGGCCGGCGCTCTGTTCGATCCGGTCGAACTGTTGCGCCCCGGC
>Ga0207678_10004253_pt1 | contig 12837 bp, 8 predicted proteins | sample KBSC63metaG_FD_184319 | JGI IMG/M metagenome (GOLD analysis project Ga0207678, IMG submission 184319) | Corn rhizosphere microbial communities from Kellogg Biological Station, Michigan, USA - KBS C6-3 metaG (SPAdes) (version 2) | ecosystem: Host-associated > Plants > Roots > Rhizosphere > Soil ... | reverse complement strand
CGAGTTCTCGAGGCTCAGCCCGCTCGCGCGATCGAGATCCTGCTGAGTGAGGACCGCGGTGGATGGCGTCGGCTTGTTGGCGACGATCTGCACACCGGGAAGCCTGGTCTGCGATGGCGTGAGTCTGATGCGCAGCGGAACACTCGCATCGGTCACCGGGATTTCCGCAGCCGCGTAACCTGCGCTCGTCACCGTGAGACTCGTGACGCTGCGGTCGGTGATGATGTTGAAGCCGCCTGCGTCGTTGGTGATGGCGCCGACCGTCGTGCCTGTGATCACGACCGACGCACCGACGATGGGCGTCCCGGTCTGTTGATCGACAACTGTTCCGTGCACGGATGCCTGTGCGTGAACCATCGCAGGCATGACCAGTAGCAGAAGAATGGAGAACAACCTGTTCATCAAAATGTGTCCAAACGGTGGAGAGCGGGAAGGAATCAGGTGGCCACTGGCCCCGTCAACCTTACAGGAAGCTGACAAAACGACAACTATACTGGTACGCCCATACGTGCGCCCACGTTGCAGCAGGCTACAGGGAGAAGCGCACCGTCTCAATAAAAGAAGGCGCGAGCGAGAGTTCCGTTCGCGCCTTCTTTTATCCGAAAGCCTGCAGCGATGCTACTGCTTGCAGGTCCCGTGCGGGTCCATGTGCGGGCCGTCGACGACCGGACGGTGGTCCATGTTCGCGACGTGCATGGCAAGGTCTTCGATGAAGTTATCGACGCGCGCCATGTGGCTATAGTCGATGTACTGCGGCTCGTCCGTCACCTGGTGGTAGTCGGAGTGCAGGCCGGTCGTGAAGAAGATGATCGGGATGTTGTACCGTGCGTACTCGTAGTGATCGCTGCGGCAGTAGATGTTGTCCGGGTGGCCGTTGGCATCCATCGAGTAGTCGAACGCCAGGCCGTGCTTGCCGTCCTTGTTTACCGACTCGGCCATGTTGCCGAGCTCGGTCGACAAGCGATGAGAGCCAACGAGCTGCAGGTAGTTCGGGCTGCCGCGCAGGATGGCACCGTCCTTCGACTTGCCGGTGATGTCGTACGCGTCGCCGCGGCCGACCATGTCCATGTTGAGCTGTGCGACTATGGAGTCACGAGGGACGGTCGGGTGATCGGTGAAGTAGGTCGAGCCGAGCAGACCCTTCTCCTCGCCGACGTGCCAGACGAAGATGATGGAGCGCTTGGGTTTGGCCGACACCATTTTCTGAGCGATCTCGAGAACGCTCACGGAGCCTGAGCCGTCGTCGTCGGCGCCGTTGGATATCGAATCGGGGCGCGAAGAGTTGGGATGTGCCGCGCGATATGCGGCGAGCACCTTGTTCACCTCAGCCTGCTGCTCCGGGGTCGCCTGCTTCGCGCCGTCCTCGGCGCCACCTGGACGCACGATGTGGTTGAAGAAGCGCAGCGAATCGTGATCCACCGGGCGGTTGTTGAAGCCGATGTGGTCGTTATGCGCGCCCATCGCGACGTACTCTCCCGCGAGCTTGGGATCGCTGCCGCGGATGATTCCGACGACGTTACGCGCCGGATAGGGTACCGGCTCGACAGAAAGCTTGAGGTCGAGCTTGCCTGGAGCGCCTCCGAGAGTTGCGCCGGGCGCGGGGCTTCCCTGGATCAGTTTGCCGGCAGCAGCGTGCGAGATGAGGAGGGTGGGCGGCGGCGTCTCGGCCGGCTCGTTGCTCGGATCGTCGACGAAGGTCTGCGGCCGCGTGAAGAACGGCATGAACTGGTCGAGCCCGATGATGCCGACAGCGACGGCGCCTTCGACTGCCCGAGCGGCGCTGCGCATTGCGCGTGGCGATGTGCCTGGAGGCATGGTGAAGACGACGATCGTTCCGGCGCCCTCGCCGGCCTTGATCATCTGCGTGGTGTCGCCGAGGATGCCGCCGTAGATGATCTGTACGTTGCTGGCGTCGACCGACTTGGAGCCTGTGGCGACCCAGTCGCTTCCGTAAGCGAGGTTGGCGTCGCCGACTGTGAAGGTCGAGCCATTGTCGATCGAGCGAACCTTGAGCGGAATCGTCTGGAAGTAGCCACCGTTATCGCCGGCGGGAATGAGGCCCATCTTTTTCGCCTCTGCCGCGATGTAATCGGTGCCCTTGAAGTTGCCGATGGTGCCGGCTTCGCGGCCCTGCATGGAGTCGTCGGCGAAGATGTAGAGCCGCGTCATGAGGTCCTGCGCGGTGATCGCGGAGGTCGTCGGCTGCGCAGCGTGCTTGAGCGGGAGCGTCGTCGGCGGGTACGGGACGATGGTCGGCGGTGCTTCGGTTGCGGGCGCCTGTTGGGCTCCAAGGAGCGCAGGGGCGAGCATGGAAGCCGCGATAATGGAGAAGCGTTTCATGGCTGGTGGCGATGAGTAATCGGCCGGATAACGCAGGCGCGGGATAGACCCATGCCCAGTCGGTCGTTTCCGGTTGCACAGTATATAGGTACGCGCGACGGGGCGCGATGGTTGTTTGTGACCGAGAGGGGCGGGCTGACTGGGGTTGATGGGGGTGTGGTGCGGGTTTAGCTTTGGTGGATCTGCCGGGGGAGGAATCCGGCCGATGCCCCTTGGTGTAACTGGCAACACGTCCGCCTCTGGAGCGGAAGAGTCCTGGTTCGACCCCAGGAGGGGCAATTGAAGGGTCCTCGCCTGACCAGGCGGGGATTTTTTCGTTTCTGGTGGTGCGATGATGCCTATCCGACCCTGAACTTGGCAGCGCGGTGCTCGGACGGCTTTGGGAGAAAATCACCTGCCGATACTCCTACCCACAGGCTTCAGCCGGAGGGTACGCGCAATGGTCAAACCCAATGTTCGCGCTTCACTCACGAGGGATGATGCTCAGCTCGCGCTTCACGTAATTGCCTCGGGTCGCATCGCGGATCTGGAGGAAGGCGAGCGGAGGCTCGCGCACGATGGTGTCGATGTCCTGCTCGACGACCCGCGCTTGCTCATTGGCTTACTGAGGACGGATCGCGGTGTCATCGCATCCTATGCCCTTCTGACGTATGTGGTGATGCGCCATGCGCTCACTCGCATCGGCGAGCGCGACCGCGTTCTGGCGGACTTCCTCGCATCGCTCTTCATGGAGTTCGGCGTGCGGGACCGCGCGCAACGCATCAGCCGATTCGATGACGAGACCTACGACACGCTCGGCGCTATCCTCGCCGCAGCTGACAGCTCGGATCCCAAGCGGAGCTTTCTGGCGCGCGAACATCTTGGCAATTACGCGCTCTGGCTCAGTGGGGTGTTCCCCGATCACATCGAGGAGCGACGCTGGCGGAGGGGCGGGCCGGATCTCGAATATTATGAATCGATGGGCAGGCGAGGCTACGAGCTCGCCGCGAATCACAAGCTCGCGCAGGAAGCAGGGATAAGCGAGTTCTACGCGCTCGCTGCCGACCGCTTTCGCGTGATGCGCATCGCTCTGACTTCGGTGAGCGATGCGCTGCTGTTTCCAAACTCCAACTCGCCGACTAGCATCATCCGGCGTGTCGAGGATGACTTTCGCCTGATGTCGTAACGAGGCTCAGGACATACGATGCAGTCGGGAGTAGTCGGGGCTCGATTGCATTTGGAATGACAGGCACGGACACGTCCGTGCCCCACATGCGCGGAACATCGTTGCGGTGGGGCGTGGCGTGGCGTCGGGATCGGGCGGATTGGATCCTATCCGACGGGTTTTACGCGTATCATGACGACGGCGTGGGCGGCCACGGTTGTTGCGTATTCATTCTTGAATGTGCCGAGATCCGAGTGGGCCCACAGATCGCGCACGCTTGCTGATCCGACGTGGAGTCCGGCACGCCAGAAGTTTGCGGAGATCTTCGCGGGGGTTGTCGAGCGGTTGAGCAGCGCAACTGCGATCGAGCCGTCGTGCAGACGTTTGGACCATACCTGCAGCTCGGGCGTCGGCTCCCACACTATCACGCCCTGTGCGCCGAGTGAGTCCTGATCGACGGCGATGACTTCGGGGTTGAGAAGAATTGTCTTTGTCGCGGCTGACATGGTGCGTACGTCGTTGCCAGCCAGCAACGGCGCAGCCATCATTGCCCACATGCTGAAGTGCGCGCGATACTCGCCGTCGGTCATTCCGCCGTTGCCGACTTCCAGCATATCGGGATCATTCCACGCACCAGGGCCGGCGATCTTTGAGTGCTGCGCCGAGATGTCGAGATTCGTGAGCATCGACGGCCACTTGTCCTCGATATCCTCGGTCGTGCGCCAGAGATTGCCGGTTCTTGGTGCCCAGTCCCACGGCTGATTGTGTCCCCACTCACAGATGCTGAAAACAATCTTGCGGCCGGAATGCGCGAGCGCGTCGCGGAACTTTGCATACTGTGTCGGTGCATCCAGTCCGCTTGCGTTGCACCAGTCTTCCTTCACGTAGTCGACGTGCCACGCGGCATACGTGCGCGCATCCTGCACTTCATGTCCGTAGGTGCCCGGTCGTCCTTGACAGGTTTTCGTTCCTGCATCCGTGTAGATGCCGAACTTGAGTCCCTTGCTGTGGACGTAGTCGGCGAGCGCCGCGATGCCATGCGGGAAGCGCGTGGAGTCCGCAATGATGGTTCCATCCGCAGCACGCGCCACCTGCCAGCAGTCGTCGATCACAACGTACTTGTATCCGGCATCACGCATCCCGTTCGCTGCCATCGAATCAGCGGTCTCCCGGATCAACGACTCGCTCACGTTGCAACCGAAATGGTTCCAGCTGTTCCATCCCATCGGTGGCGTCAGCGCGAGTCCATTGTCGAGATACACACTGCGAGACTGGGGGGCGCTCGCACCGACGAGTGCGAGCGACAGTGCGGCAATACCAATGCGTATTTTCATGTGGACCTGAGCCAGTGCGAGAACCACTGGCGGATGCGGCCGAGTCTGTCTACCAGGAGCCAAGGCTCGCCTGAACGCGACAGCTCGTGCGTCGACCGTGGATATCGCACGAACTCAGCCGGAACTCCCTGCTTCTTGAGAGCAAGATACCACAACTCGGCGTCGCCCATCGGTGTACGGAAGTCGTTCTCGCTCTGCACGAGCAGCGTCGGTGTCCGGACCCTGGTCACGTGCCGGATCGGCGAGAGTGAATCGTACATCGCGAAATTATCCCACGGCTTTCCGTAGAATTCGAATTCGGTGAGACCCTGGGCGTCGCTCGCTCCGTACCAGTAGGTCCAGTCGCTGATCATGCGATCCGTCTGCGCGGCCTTGAAGCGATCGGTCCTGGTTTCGATCCACGCGGTCATGTATCCGCCGTAAGAGCCGCCGGTGACGCCCATGCGTGTGGAGTCCACGTCGGGTCGCACGGCGGCAATGTCGACCGCCTTCATCAGATCGGTGTAATCCTCCGCGCCCCATCGGCCGCGCGTGGAGTACGTGAAGTCCGCGCCGTAACCGGACGATCCGCGCGGGTTCGTGAACAACACCATCATTCCGGCGCCGGCGAGATTCTGAAATTCGTCGAACCAACCTTCGTCGTACTGCGAGTGCGGGCCACCGTGGATGTAGAGGACGAGCGGATACTTCTTTCCGGCCTCGTATCCGTACGGCTTCATCAGCCATCCTTCGATCTCGAGCCCACCGACGGAATTGTAGGTGAAGCGCTCGCCGTCGGCAAATGCGATCTCGGAGTTCACCCGGTCGTTGAAGCCGGTAAGCTTGCGTTCATGCGCTCCGGTTGCGTCAGCGATGAACAGCTCCGTGGGGTGCGTCATGTCGGTTGCGACGAACGCAATCTGCCCGTGCTGCGTGTTGATATCCCATCCGCGCAGTGCGCGACGTCCACCGAGTATCTCCTTCACCGCTCTGGTCTTCGGATTCACGGTGAAGAGCGCCGCCCGCCCGCCGACCGAGGTACTCATCACGATCTCGCCCTTCGGAGTCCACTGATATTTCTGCGGCTCGTACTTGAATTCGCCCAGCACGTTCTGTGGGGTGCCGTCGGTGATGTTGGCAACATAGATGCGCTGTGACATCACGCGCGACGGTGCACTTGTAAACGATATCGACCTGGAATCGGGTGACCACTGGAGCGACCGCTTGATTCCGGCGAAGCGCGTTACGCGACGCGGTGCACCGCTGCCGTCACTGGGGATGACGAACACGTCGACGTCGTCGCGCGTGCGCTCGTCACGCACCGAGTCGTACGGCAGCTTCGCGAGTGAATCACGCTCCGCTTCGACAACCGAGTCGGGACGCAGCTCGGCATCGGCGATGAACGCGATCGATTTTCCATCCGGCGATATGACGACCTCGCGATGGGAGTAGGCCGAATTCGTCAACATCTTCTTCGGTGTGCCGTCGTACGACTGGATCCAGATCTGCGACGCGGAATACCGGCGCGGCTCGCTGCGACTCGCGACGAAGCCGGCGTCGTTGCTCTTGAATCGCATGTCGGTGAACTGCATTCCATCGAAGCGCTTGGGGTCGATTGGCTTTGTGATCGCGTCGAATGGCGGACGGGACAACTTGCCCATCGCTGCGTAGGGACCCGCGGCGTGCTTGCTCGTGTCGCGCGCCGGTGCGTCGACCGTGTCGGCCCAGACGCCGATGCGATGATCCGCCGAAACGGAGGTCGAGTTGGGGTAGTCATCCATCTGGAATGCTTCGCCGCCGGGTACATCCATTCGAAGAGCCCAGCGTGCGCCCTTTCCGTCGGGGCGGCGAGAGGTGAAAAAGAGATACTTGCCATCGGGCGAGAAGTGCGGGTTGCTGCTCTCGAAGCCGGACGACGTGTAGCGTGTGGGCGCGCCGCTCGTGGTTGGCACCACCCAGACCTCGGAGTGCCGCTTGTTCTCCTTCTCCTTGACCGTGGTCACAGTGAATGCGACCAGCTTGCCGTCCGGCGAGATTTCCGGGGCTGCTAGGTTGGTGATCTTATAGTAGTCTGTCGGCGTAAACGCCCGTTTACTGCTTGGGGCCTGCTGGGCGGCGGAGGATCCGGCGAGGGCGGCGATGAGGAAGGCAGTCGCGAGTGGGGCGGAACGATGCATGGTCGTCTCGTTGGGGGGCGAAAAGCGGGCGAACTCTGCTCCGGAGCTATACGTCTGAAAGCGCACGGACGCTAGACCCCAGCCAATCAGCGGCTGTGCGTGCCGAGCGAGATCGTCAGCCTTTCCGGCTCGCCGACGCGACGTTATGCTGTTCAGTTGTCCATGTCTTCCCCCGCCGAAGCTGGCGCCACCGCGCCGGGCCAACCCACCGACGCACCCCTCCCCGGGGACGTGGTCCTTACGGGGGACCGCCCAACGGGCCCGCTCCACCTGGGTCACTACGCCGGGTCGCTCTCGACGCGCGTCGCACTCCAGGGCCGCTGTGTCCAGACGTTGCTCATCGCCGATCTTCAGGCCCTGACGGACGCGAGCAACAGGGCGGCAGCCGGCGGACCGGCGTACGTCGCGACGCAAGTCGAGGCAGTCGCGCTCGACTATCTCGCCGCCGGAATCGACCCGGCGCTCACTACGATCGCCGTACAGTCACGGCTTCCGGCGCTCTCCGAGCTGACGGTGCTGTACCTCAACCTGGTCACGGTTGCGCGGCTGGAGCGGAACCCCACTGTGAAGGCCGAAATCGAGCTGCGCGGCTTCGCCCGCGACATTCCGGCCGGCTTCCTGTGCTATCCGGTGAGCCAAGCTGCGGACATCACCGGGTTCCGGGCCACGCTCGTTCCGGTAGGCGACGATCAGCTACCGATGATCGAACAGACGAACGAGATCGTTCGCCGGGTGAATCGGCTGGCCGGAGAGCCAATCGTTCCGGAGTGCCGCGCGCTCCTCTCTGCGACGCCACGATTACCGGGTGTCGATGGCCGCAAGGCGAGCAAGTCGCTTGGCAACGCCGTCCCGATGAATGCCACGGCAGACGAGATTCGCCAGCTCGTGCGGGCGATGTACACGGACCCGGGACACCTGCGGGCGAGCGATCCCGGCTGCGTCGAGGGGAACGTCGTCTTTGCGTACCTCGACGCCTTCGACCCGGACGCGGCGGCGGTCGCGGAGCTCAAGCTCCGCTATCGGCACGGCGGACTGGGCGACGCGGAACTCAAGAGGCGTCTCGTGGACCTGCTGGAACAGGTGGTCGCGCCTATGCGGGAGCGGCGAGCGGCGCTCGCGGGCGACCGTTCATTCCTGCGCGACGTGCTGCGCGATGGCACGGAGCGCGCCGACGAGGTCACCCGGGGGGTGCTCCGCGCCGTTCGGCAGGCGTTTTCCCTCAGCGTGTGAGCCGCTACGGCAAATCCGGGGGTAGCGGATAGCGATCAGCTGCCGATACTCGGGGCATGTCGCCCATTCCCCGCGTTCACGCGATGGGGGCCGCTGCGTTGTGCCTGTTGCTTGGTGCCGTTGCGATCCCCGCATTCGCGCGTGGAGACGGTCGGAAGGCCACCGCGGCAAAGAGTAAAAGCACTGCAGTTGCGGCGCGACTTCCACGCGACGACTCACGAGCCGAGTCCCCAGCCGCGCCAGACGGGTTGTCCGTGGTGCCGCTCGCGGAGCGCGGCGACACCAGCACCGGCGCGAGTGGGCGCCTCCGCATCCATCTCCTCGCAGCGGGGAGTGCACCGAGCGGAGTGTACACGATTCCGAACGGGGTTGGCGGACATCCGTTTGCGTTCATCGGGGTCATCCCTTTCGCGGCGAAGCGTGGTGAGTTCATCGACGACTACCGCATGGGCTTCTGGCCCGCGGAGATACACGCGGTGCAATCGGATGCGTATGAGAATCCAGCCGGCTTCGTCGAAGTGACGGCGGAGAATGCCAGCACCCCGGTATCGGATCACTTCACACTCGGCGATTTCGTTACGCACGATGGTGCGCCGTTTCCGAAGTACATCGTGCTGCGTGAGGCGTTGCTCGACAAGGTGGAGCTGGTGCTCGCCGATCTGGAGATGCACGGCGTTTCAACTGAGCATGTGCGAGTGCTATCCGGATTCCGGACACCGTCATACAATTTTGCGCTCGGCGATGCGAGCGGCCGCGCACGCGAGAGCCGGCATCAGTATGGCGATGCTGTCGACATGATAATCGATTCCGACGGGGATGGCCGTATGGACGACCTCAATCATGACGGCCGCGTGGATGCGGGCGACGTACGCGTTATCGAAGCAGCGGTCGATCGCGTAGAACTGGCTCACCCGGAGCTTGCGGGCGGCCTCGGGCTGTATCGAGAGATGGGACCCAGTGGGCCATTTGCGCACATCGACGTGCGCGGAACGCGTGCCAGATGGGGGACCGCCGACAAGCACGTGTACGCAAGCGGAGCGTCGTCCTACTCTGGCTCGTACGGAACGCGTGAGACATCCGCATCCCGCAGTCACTGTCAGGCCGAAGGTGCGTCCGCGGTGTTGTGCCAGGGGTTTCGACACACGCGCTGACGCGGAGTTGTCAGCTACACACGAAGTCGCAGCCGATTTCGGAACCTGAGACCAGATGCCGGGCGAAGCTCACCGGTGCTACATGGAACGCTCCCGGCAATCATTCGTCCAGTTCAGGAAGCGAATAGTCGAAGCCGTAGGAGTGATTTCCGGCATCGATGTCGATCGTCATCGTACCTGTGAGGCCGGCCAGCTGACCGGTGCCTGAGTCGGGTACTACCTTGACCGACAGTTGCGGTTTACCGCGGTCCATCGTGCCGATGTGGTAGAGGGCAAAGGCGCCCTGGCGGCCCGCAAGAGTGCCCGTCACGCGTTCGATGGCAACGTATGCGCCGGAGCCAAGAGCACGGTCCATGGAACTGAGCATCTCTCCCTTGCTGGTCGCCTCGAGTGCTCCGTGAAATTGCTTGTCGATGGACATTCGTCCCATGGACGCGTCATCGGAGTTGTAACTCGTGAGTGGGGCAACTTTTACGTCGAACGTCCCCGCTGCTCGATCGGCTCGCATGATAGCTCCTGTTGGATTCGCGGATACTGAATTTCATCACTCGGCCCCTCCACCGCGTATTTTCGGCAGGGCGCCTCGCGCGCTCTCGTCACCTTCCCATCCCGCCTACCTGATGATGAAGATATCCAGGCAGTCCCTGCGCCGAGCGTTGCTGGGCGCCGCAATCGTACTGGCGCCAGCCGGTACAGTCGTAATCCCGTCCCTCGCGCGAGCGCAGCAGTCCGCGGACACATCGATAAACGCATCGATCACGACGCCAAAACAGCAGTTTGGCCACAACATCGGTGACGATTACTGGCTCGCAAATTACGATCAGTTCTCGGCGTACTGGCACAAGCTGGCTGGCGAATCCGATCGGATGAAGCTGGTGGATATCGGGAAGACGGAAGAGGGACGCACTCAGCTCATGGCGATCATATCGTCGCCGGAGAACATGAAGCATCTGGATCGCTACAAGGAAATCTCCGCGCGGCTCGCGCACGCGGAGGGGCTGACGGACGCGCAGGCACGCGCGCTGGCGGAGGAAGGGAAGGCCGTAGTCTGGATCGACGGCGGCTTGCACGCGAGCGAGGTGCTCGGTGCGCACCAGTTGATGCAGACGGTATACGACCTGTTGAGTCGCAACGATCCAGAGACGAAGCGCATCCTCAACGACTGCATAATTCTCGCGGTGCACGCCAATCCCGACGGAATGCAGCTGGTGTCGAACTGGTACATGAAGGATGCCGACACGCTGAAGCGCAACGAGAATGTACCGCGTCTATGGCAGAAGTACACGGGACACGACAACAACCGTGACTTCTACATGTCGAACCAGGCCGAGACGAAGAACATCAACCACGTGCTGTACTGGGAGTGGTTTCCGCAGATCGTTTACAACCATCATCAGACCGGTCCTGCTGGCGCCGTGATGTTCTCACCGCCGTTCAGAGATCCGTTCAACTACAACTACGACCCAATGATCGCGACCGACCTGGATCTCATCGGCGCGGCGATGCACGACAGGTTCAATCGAGAGCACAAGCCAGGAGTCGTAACGCGCTCCGCGGCGAACTATTCGACGTGGTGGAACGGCGGACTGCGTACGACGCCGTACTTCCACAACATGATCGGCTTGCTGACCGAAGCGATCGGCAATCCGACGCCGGAGAGGATTCCGTTCGTACCGGAGATGCAGCTTCCGCGTGGCGACGTGCCGTATCCGATCGCGCCGCAGGAATGGCACTTCAAGCAGTCGATCGACTACGAAGTAACTGCGAACTACGCGGTGCTGGATCTCGCGTCGCGGCAGAAGGATGAGTTTCTGTACGACCTGTACGCGATGGGACGCAACTCGATCGACAAGGGGAATCGCGACACGTGGACGATCTCGGGAGACCGGATCGCTGCAGTGGATTCCGCCGTTGCGGCGGATCAGAGCGGAGCACGCGGCGCGCGCGCGGCGGCCGGCCGTTCGCGTGGCGTGGATGACAAGTATTACGCCAGTGTGCTGCACGATCCGGCAAAGCGTGATCCACGTGGCTACATAATCAGTACTGATCAGCCAGACTTTCTCACGGCGGTGAAGTTCGTCAACACGCTGCGGCACAATGGCATTACGGTTCAGCGGGCGACTGCGGCGTTCACCGTGAATGGGAAGCAGTATCCCGCCGGGTCTTTCGTCGTGAAGACGGCGCAGGCATTCCGTCCGTACGTGATGGACATGTTCGAGCCGCAGGATTATCCGAACGACTTTCCGTATCCCGGCGGTCCGCCGACGCGGCCGTACGACAACACGGGCTACACGCTCGCCTACATGATGGGCGTGCACTTCGATCGTATCCTGGATGCGTTCAATGGACCGTTCGAGACGGTGAACGGACTTGCAAGTCCACCGGCTGGCACCGTGGCGGATGCAGGTGGAGCAGCGGGATTCCTGTTCTCGCATGCAGAGAACGACGCATTCACCGTAGTGAATCGTCTGCTCAGGAATCACGCTGACGTGTACTGGCTCAAGGAGCCGGTGAGTGCTCACGGGAAGACGTATCCTGCCGGAACGTTCTACGTCTCTGCGGGATCGGCGGCCATGCCTGTGATCACGAAAGCCGCGAAGGAACTCGGCGTGAGCTTCCAGGGGACGAGCACGCGCGCGACCGCAAACGACACCAGGCTCAAGCAGGAGCGGCTTGCGCTGTGGGATACGTACGGTGGATCGATGCCGTCGGGTCAGATTCGCTGGATGCTGGAGCAGTTCGAGTTTCCGTACACGCTGGTGTATCCGCAGGACATCGACGGCGGCAAGCTCGATGGGAAGTTCGACGCGTTGATTCTTCCATCCGGCGCGCTGAGTGATGCAGCTGCGCGCGGATTCGGTGGTGCGTCGCGCGAAAGCGACATTCCGCAGGAATATCAACACATGACTGGGCGACTTACTGCCGAGAAGAGCGCGCCGATGCTCAAGAAGTTCATGGAGCAGGGCGGTAACGTGCTCACGATCGGCGGATCGACGTCGCTGGCGTCGATGATTGGCCTGCCCGTGGGCAACGCGCTCGTCGAGCAATCGCCGAACGGGAAGACGCGTCCGCTGCCGGGCGACAAGTTCTACGTGCCGGGCTCGGTTCTCAGCGTGGCTGTGAACAACAACCTTGGCATTGCCGCGGGTGCTCCGTCGCGCATGGATGTCTTCTTCGACAACAGTCCTGCGTTCCGTCTGGCCCCCGATGCCGCTCTCAAGGGCGTTCATCCGGTGGCGTGGTTCGATTCGGATCACCCGCTTCGCAGCGGTTGGGCATGGGGCCAGAATTATCTGGATGGCGCAGTCGCGATTGCGGAAGCGAAGGTTGGACAGGGACAGCTCTTCATGTTCGGCCCGGAGATCACCTTCCGTGCGCAGCCGCACGGAACGTTCCGCTTTCTCTTCAATGGTATCTACGGAGGCGGGGCGAAGTAGGTTTCACAAGCTGAAACTGGCTCGTTGGAACTCGTCATTCCCGCG
>Ga0207678_10004251_pt1 | contig 12841 bp, 14 predicted proteins | sample KBSC63metaG_FD_184319 | JGI IMG/M metagenome (GOLD analysis project Ga0207678, IMG submission 184319) | Corn rhizosphere microbial communities from Kellogg Biological Station, Michigan, USA - KBS C6-3 metaG (SPAdes) (version 2) | ecosystem: Host-associated > Plants > Roots > Rhizosphere > Soil ... | reverse complement strand
AGTCGTCGGCCGAGCTGTCAGAGGATGACCCGTTTACCGCTTACCTGCTGGCGGCGGCTGGCCCCGTCGACATCCGTGGCCTCAACCTGGAGTCGCCGGCGCTGAAGACCCTCAAGGAGGCCGGCGCGGTGCTGGTCGTGCCGATGATCTCCGCCGGTGTCCCGGTCGGCATGCTCGCCCTGGGACCGCGGAAGTCGGAGCGGGACTACACGACCGACGACCGCCAACTGCTGGACGCGCTGGCACGGAACGCTGCGCCTGCCATCCGGGTCGGCCAGCTGGTTCGCGAACAGCAGGTCGAGGCCCTGCGGCGGGAGCGGATCGAGCAGCAGCTGAACGTGGCCAGGCTCGTCCAGCGTCAGTTCCTGCCCAAGTCCCTGCCGGAGCTGCCCGGTTGGCAGATGGCTGCCTTCTACCGGCCGGCGCTGGTTGTGGGCGGGGACTTCTATGACTTCATTCCCCTGCCCGGCGGGCGGGTCATGGTGGTCATCGGCGACGTCACCGACAAGGGAGTTCCCGCCGCCTTGGTGATGGCTAGCACTCACGCGCTGCTGCGGGCCGCGGCGCCCCGCCTGGTTAACCCCGGGGCCGTGCTGAAGAAAGTCAACGAGCTGCTGTGCCAGCACACCCCGGCGCAGATGTTCGTCACGTGCTTCGCCCTCGTCATCGACGGTGCCAGCGGGCGGGTCACGTTCGCCAACGCCGGGCATGACGTGCCCTACGTGCGCACTGCAGGCGGCGTGGTCGAACTACGCGCCAGAGGGATGCCGCTTGGGCTCATGCCTAGCATGACCTACGAGGAGAAGACTTTCGTTTTCCAAGCCGGGGACCGTGCCCTGCTGCACAGCGACGGGTTGTCGGAGGCGCATGGCACCGGACGCGAGATGTTCGGCTTCCCCCGCGTCGCGGCGCTCGCCAGCCGGAAAACCTCATGCCAGGGTCTGCTCGACCTGTGCCTGCGGGAACTCCAGGTGTTCACCGGTCCCGGCTACGAGCAGGAAGACGACATCACGCTGCTCGCCCTAGAGAGGGGCCCGGATGCCGCCCCGGATTCCGGGGGCATTCGGTGAACCGGGTCGCCTGCCCCGCACCCCGGCGGCTAGCGTCCTTTGCGCTGGCAAGCGTGCCGGGCAGCGAGCGGGTCGCGCTCATGCAGGTCGCCGATAGCGTGGCGCACCTGAACCTGCCTCCCCAGCGGCTGAACAAGCTCAAGACCGCAGTCGCCGAGGTGACGATGAACGCTATCGAGCACGGCAATGACAACCGCGCTGACCTTGCCGTCGACATCGAGGTCTTCTACTCGGGCACCGAGATCATCGTCACCGTCACCGATCACGGCGGGTGCGGCGATCCGGGCTGGGCTGACGAGGACGACGCGGAGATCCCCGATCTCGACCGCAAGCTCAGCGGCGACCAGGGGCCGGGGGGCTGGGGACTGTTCCTGATCCGCCACATGGTCGACGGCATGAAAGTGACAGTCGAGGGAGAGCGCCGCACGGTCCGGTTGACGATGCGGACCACGGTACCGGGGGGCCAAGCAGGGGGATTACGACACATCGGGGGATGATGAGATGGACAAGTCCATGACCGGTATGGGAGTCCGGATGGCCGACAGGCTTACGTCGGTCATCGATATCAGGGGCGACGTTACGGCCGCATCCGAGCCCGCGCTTATGGCGGCGTACGAGGAAGCCTCACGGCAAGGGGCCCAGCGCCTCGTGCTGAACTTCAGCCGCCTTGAGTACATGAACAGCGGCGGCATTGGCATGCTGGTGACCCTGCTGGTTCGCGCTAATCGCCAGCATCAGCCGCTCGCCGCATACGGGCTAAGCGATCACTACCGGGAAATCTTCGAGCTCACCCGGCTCGACGAGGCGATCGGTATATACGACGACGAGCAGTCGGCGCTCGCGGGTTAAGGGGGAGCCATGAGCGAGAACCCGGCAACCGAAGGCGGGCCGTCGGCTGCGCAGGCCGGACGCGCCTCCGTGCCACGCAACGCCGCGAACTGGGCGATGAGGGTGGACCGGCTGACCGTGGACAGTGGTGGCGGCCTTAACGTCGCGGGCCGGCGCCTCACCGGCCCTGTCCAGGGCTTCGGGAAGATGTGGCGGAAGACGTACTGGATCGAGTTGAGCCCGGAGATCTCACCGCGGGCCGTCATCGCTACGTGGAAGGGGCACTTCGGCGAGTTCTGGCCGGAGGCCAGCCGCTTCGAGGGCCCGCTGACCAGCCTCAGTCCCGGGGACGTGGCGTTGCTCGACGTGAGCGTCGGCGGCGGCGTGCGGCTGTCCACGGGCGTCTTCGTGCTGTACGCGGACGAAGAGTCGTTCACCCTGATGACCCCGCAAGGGCACATGTTCGCGGGCTGGATCACCTTCTCGGCCGAGCGTTCCGGCACGGTAACCGTCGTCCAGGCCCAGGTCCTGATGCGGGCCAATGATCCCCTCTACGAGCTGGCTATGGCCTGTGGCGGGCACCGCAAGGAAGACCAGTTCTGGATCCAGACTATGACCGCCCTAGCCCAGTGTCTCGGCGCGGCGCCTGCCGTCGTGCACACGCGGACCGTGTGCATCGACCGCAGACGGCAATGGGGCAATGCCGGGCAGGTATGGCACAACTCCATGGTGCGGACTATGATGCACTCCGCCACCTCGACGCTGGCCCGCAAGCGCCAGCCCGCGCCCGGCCCGCGATGAAGGCCGCCGCCGGACGCCCCCGTCCGACGGCCGCGACGCTGGCCGGCGGTGCCATCATCGTGGTGGTCGCCGCGGTACTCACGCTGTCTGTCCTCGCCCGCCGACCCGGATACGCGGTGCAACCGATCATGATAGCCGTACCCACCGGGACGGTAGGCGCGCTGATCGCCCACCATCAGCCGCGCAACCCGAACGGGTGGCTGCTGCTCGGCATCGCGGCAGCTCTCCTGCTGAGCACTGTCGCCGGGGCGTACGCGCTGACTGTGTACCACCTCGGCCACCACCTTCCGTTCGGGGCGGCAGGCCTGATCTTGTACCAGCTGTGGTCACCGGCCCTTGCGCTGTACCTGCTGATCATCTTGCTCTTCCCCGACGGCCATGTACCCGCCCCCCGTTGGCGGTGGGCCGTGTGGACTTACAGCCTGCTCTGCGGAGGTTATCTGGCGCTGCTGATTGGGGTGGTGGTCGACGCCATCGATGGGCATCGGCTCCAAGTCGACAGCTACGGCGGCCTGACCGCGATTGACTACCCGGCGGGCTGGTTTGCCTTGGCCCAGGACACCATCCTCGTCCTGGCCCTGGCGCTCGGTCTCAGCTTCATCGCGCGGCAGCTGCTCACCTGGCGCCGGTCGTCCGGGGTGCGACGCCAGCAGCTGAAGTGGCTGATGGCCGGGGCCGTTATCGCCATCGTGTGTGCCGCGCTAAGCGTGCCCGGCTACACCGCGCCGTCCGGGCTCTGGGCGTGGCTGAACGGCGTGCTCAGCATAGGCTTCGTCGCTCTACCGGCCAGCATCGGCGTGGGCATCCTGCGGTACCGGCTGTACGAGATCGACCGGCTGATCTCCAGGACGCTGGCATACACGATCGTCACGGGACTGCTGATCGCCGCCTACCTCGCGCTGGCCGCCATGGCCCACACGATGGTGCCGCTGCGATCGCCGTTCGCGGTCGCCCTGGCGACGCTGGCCGCCGTCGTGGTGTTCAACCCGCTGCGCCGCCGCGTCCAGCGAGCGGTGGACAGGCGGTTCAACCGCGCCCGCTACGACGCCGAGACGATAATCGCGGCGTTCGCCATCCGGATGCGGGACGCCACCGACCTTCAGGAAATCCGCCTCGACCTTCTCGCGGTCGCCCATCAGGCACTGGAGCCCGCGCATGTCTTTCTCTGGCTGCCTGGCAGCGGCCAGCGAGAACCAGAGGACTAGATGAGTGATTCCCTTCGCGCAGGCCTCGACGGGCCCATGTCAAGCCTGGAAGATGAAGAGGGCTCTCGTATGGTTGAGCACGCAGCAGGAGGTGTCGGCGTGCCAGGGCTGTTAACCACGCCCGCGTCAGCCTGTTCGCCGCCGGCCAGCTGGTCACGGCCTACGCGCTGACCGTGCCGATGTCGTACGGATGTCGTATACGACATTTACTGCTGTTCCTAAAGCCCGAGTTGACGACGGAGTTCTTCGAGGATCGCTGGCCACAACTCGGGTTGCGCGCTTGAGCGGATGTCTTCCGCAAGGGGGCCGGCGATTGCAGCAGCGAAACGGTTCGGTCGCGATGTCGAGACTGTCAAGGTGTCAACGCCTGGGACAGGGACTGTCTTCGCTGACACGCCTGGTTGCCTAGGTTCGTCGGCGGTCCGCGCGGTTCGTTCCGGAGACGGAAGGGGTAGCACCACGCCCGTGTGCACGATCGTCAGGTAGCGCGTCGTCCTGGTGAGGGCGACGTACAGAGTCCGGAGGCCGACTCGGTCGTGGCCCGCTATCAGCTCCGGTTCGACGACGATGGCCGCATCGAACTCCAGCCCCTTCGATCCCGCCGGCGACACGAGATTGATCGACGTGCCGAGTTTCCCTTCGGCTGCGTCGGCGAAGGAAACGCCCTGTCTCTTCAGTTGATCGACGACGTCGTCGTGAAGCGCCTCGGGGCAGACGATCCCGACGAACAACCCGCGGCCCGCGTACTCGCGGGCCGCGTCGACGGCGCTCTTCGCGGTGTCGTCACGGTCGACTTTAACGATTGTGGGCTCGCTTGAACCCTCGCGGATTGCCCGCGGCCGCGTGATGTTGGGAGCGGCGACGGGGAGCAGTTGAGCCGCGAGCTCGTAGATCTGCCGCGGTACGCGGTAACCCAGCTCTAGGGTGCGCTGGACGACCGGAGCATCCTTCCGTAGACGGTCCGCGATCGAGTCCCAGGTATCGGGCGCCCAGGGGTTGGTCGCCTGCGCGAGATCTCCGACCAGGGTCAAGGACCCGGTGGTGCTTCTGCGCTTGATCGAGCGAAGCTGCATCGGCGAGAGGTCTTGGGCTTCATCGACCACGATGTGGCGGTAGGCGCCGCCGCTGCTGCCGCGGATCAACAGCTCCGCTTCGTCGAGCAGGGCCACGTCGCCGTCGCTCCACCGCTCGTCGCTGATACGTCCTGCGGCCTGCCGGTAGAGCCTGTTGATGTCACCAGCGAGGAAGTCATCCCCCGCGGCAGCCGTCAAGCGATCGCGGGACCCGAGCAGTTCCTGCAGAAATGACTGCGGAGTGAGCGCGGGCCAGACGCGTTCGACAGCGTTGTCGAATATCGTCGCGGTGAGAGCCTCGGGGCGCTGGGTAGCGTTTCTCGCGGACTGTTCGACCCACGCGCGGAACCGCTGGCGGCCGGAGTTGTAGCTCGTCGCGTCGACCGCCGCCGACACTGCCTGGTTGACCCCGGCCGCGTGCAGAGCGAGGCCAGGGACGATTTCAAGACGCGTGCCGTCGGGGAGCTCTCGGATCCGCAGGCGGAGGGCGCGCTCAAGGAGGCCGACCATCCCCTCGTAACCTTTGAGCTCGGCGGTCTCGCGGTCCTCCTCGCGACCGTGGCTGTGCTGCGGGCCGAGTGACAGGATGTCCTTGTGGTGGACGTCGTGGTCGCCCAGGCCGGGCAGCACCGAACTGATGTACTTGGTGAACGTCGGGTTCGGGCCGATCACAAGGACGTCCGATGGCTTGAGGCTCTTTTCGTTGAAAAGCAGCCAGGACACGCGGTGCAGCGCAACAACCGACTTACCGGTGCCAGGTCCGCCTTGGACGATCAGCAGCTGGTCGAGGGGCTGGCGGATCAGGTCGTACTGCGACGCGTGGATCGTCTGGACGATGTCCCGCATCTCACCCGTGCGATGTTCGTCCAAGTCCCGAAGGACGGTGTCATTGATGCCGAGGTGTTCGTTGCTGGTGAGTTCGGCGACACGGCCCGCAAGGTCAGCGAAGACCGTCTCGTCGAAGTCGAGGACACGGTTCTTCTCGGTCTTGAAATCACGCTTCCTTAGCACGCCAAGCGGCTTGTCGAACGTTGCTCTGTAGAACGGATCAGCTGCCGGGGCCTGCCAGTTGATGACCAGGGCTTCGCCGTCGTCGTCGCTGATGCGGCGCTTGCCGACGTACAGCGTCTCGTACTCTGTCTCGAAACGTCCGATGGCGACGGCCTCGTCAGGGCCGCCTATCTTGGCGAGAAGCTTTTCGATCTCCCGCTTCATCTCGGCAGAGCCGGCGATCGGTCCGGCGGTGTTCGCCGGAGCGTCGATCAGTGCCGCGCGGCTCCGCTCCCGGCACTCCGCAGCGTGATCGAAGTACTCTTGTTCAACCGCGAGTTGGGTCGAGTCTGCCACGTAGCCCTCCGGGAGCGATCAGGCCGAGTCTGCTCCTATTTACTAGGAGGACGGGACCAGGGTGTTGCCGCGACCTAGGGACTAAGGGCGACAGGAAGATCTCCTTGACCGCCACCTGACGGTCAAGGAGCTGGTCGCGGGTACGCCATACCCGGCCCATGCCCCCCTGGCCGACCGGCTCCTCGAGGAGATAACGTCCCGCAACCAAAATTCCCGCCCCCACCCGGCACGGCGCAATCATAGAGCCGGAATCGTGCGCCCGAACATTATTTTGGCACCTTTATCGGACATAGGGCGAAATGTCGAAATTCGTTCGTTCCGGGTTACGGGGTCGCGCGGACCGGCCGGCCGGGGCGGGCATCGATCAGCGTGAACGCCAGGCCCTCATCCAGGCAGTCCGCGTCATCGATGATCACCACCACCACCACCGGCACCTGCGCCGATGTTGCCGCGACCGCGCGGACTGTACGGGCCAGCGCCCCGTAGCGGACCATGAGGGACCACTTGGCGCTGAGGAACCCCCGGCGTCGCCGTCCTCGTTACCTCTCCGCACGGCGCACCGATTGTCCCTCCCTATCGGTGCGCGCGCTGTCCTCGCGCGGCTGGTCAGCCCGTCCAGTCGCACCCCGTAAAGAAATGCCACGCATTTGAGACTGAGCATGGCCGCCAAGGCCGTGAGACAGATGAGAAGCCCCAGGTCAGCGGACTTCGATATGTCACGTGTTGTGAGACCCTACAAATCTGTCCGCGCGATGTCCGACTGGACAAGTCAATGAGAATGCCAAGAAGTCTGTCACATGTGCGCATCCTGACCTGGCTCGGCAGGTACCTGGCGGCCGGCTTTAATGCTGGTCTTTAATGCCGATCCCGCATAGGTGCCACGCGGCCCCTTGGTCGTCCCCCGGATGTTCGAGGACGGCCGGCTTGAGCGCGGGTTCGTCGTCGTCGCCGCCCGCGCGGGGATCAATAAGGGGGTTGTGCAGGTCGGGTCGCCACTGCGCGGGGGTCACCAGGCCTGGCTCAACGAGCGTGAACCCGTCAAAGAGGCGGGCGATGTCGGCGCGGCTGCGTGAGATGAGCGGGACGTCGAAGTGAAAGTCCTGGCTCACCTGGAAGATCGCCTGGGCGGCCTCCCGGTGAAACTCGTTGGTCATGTGGCTCAGCGCCAGGTGGCTGCCCGGTACGACCGCGTCGCGGAACTGCCGTACGACCCCCCACGGGTCTTCCTCCTCCCACAGGCAGTGCAGCATGGAGATGAACATGATCCCGATCGGCTGCCCGAAGTCGAGTACGTCACGGACCTGCGAGTTGCCGAGCACCGCCTCCGGCTCGCGCAGGTCGGCGTGGAGCGCGGTGACGCCGGAGCTGCCCATCAGCGCGGCGGCGTGGGCAGAAACCATCGGGTCGATATCTACGTAGACCACGCGCGCCCCGGATGCCACCCGGTGGGCGATCTGGTGCGTGTTGGCCATGTTCGGCAGCCCTGAGCCGAGGTCGAGAAACTGGCGGATGCCCCGCCCGAGCATGTAGTCCACCATCCGCTGCAGCAGGTGACGGGTTTCGACGGCCGTCTCAGCCGCGGACGGCGCGCCTATCTCCCGCATCCGCACATTGACCGCCTCGGCTGCCCGCCGGTCGATCTCGAAGTTGTCCTTGCCCTGCAGATGGTAGTTCCAGATGCGGGCCATGTTGGGATACCGCATGCCGACCGGGTCGTCGGCTTCCGGCTCGGAGGCTGCTGGCGGCGGGGTGGTCATCGCGGACGTCCTTCACACGGAACTGGCTACCGGTGCAGATGCGGGCTTATCCGGTCATCGTGCCGACTGACCGCTTCGCCACAATAGCAATCTGTCAGCTACCCCGGCCGACCATCCTGGCCGGTACCTGTTGGATTCGTGGTTCCGCTCCAGCTCCCGCCCTGCTCGAACAACTCGACCTTGGTGGCCGCCACCTAGGCCGCCTGGCCAGTCGGGGTAGAGGTCCTGCTCAACGGTGCCTGGTCCTGTCATCCCCAGGAACACGGGGACCATGGTTACGCGGATGACGCCGCCGGTCCTTTGAGTTCATGCTCGGCGGAAGCAATCACACCACGACGCAGCATCCGAAGGACAACATCGAAATGAGCACCACCAAGACTCCGGGCGGCACGTTCACCACAACTGAGGGCCCCACCCTGACCCGGATGGGCTACGGTGCCATGCAGCTGGCCGGCCCCCGCGTGTGGGGCCCGCCGAAGGACCGCGGCGAGGCGATCGCGGTGCTGCGCACCGCCGTCGAGGCGGGCGTGAACCACGTCGACACTGCCGACTTCTACGGCCCGCACGTCACCAACGAGATCATCCGCGAGGCCCTGGCGCCGTACGATGGCGTGCACATCGTCACCAAGGTGGGTTCGGTCCGCGACGAGGACGGCGGCTGGCCCCACGCCCGCTCCCCGCGGCAGCTGCGCGAGCAGGTCGAGTCCAACCTGCGCACCCTCGGCGTGGAGGCCCTGGACGTGGTGAACCTGCGCGTCGGCGGCGGGCCGGACGGCCACTCGCCGGTGCCGGGCTCGATCGCCGAGCCGTTCGGTGCCCTGGCCCAGATGCGCCAGGAGGGCCTGATCAGGCACCTCGGCCTCAGCGTGGTGGACGCCGGGCAGGTGGCCGAGGCACAGTCGATCGCCCCGGTCGTGACCGTGCAGAACTGGTACAACGTCGCCCACCGCGGCGATGAGGAGCTGATCGCCTCGCTGGAGGCGCAGGGCATCTCCTACGTCGCGTTCTGGCCGCTGGGCGGGTTCAACCCGCTGCAGTCCGGTGTCCTGGACCGGGTCGCCGAGAACCTCGGCACCAGCCCGAAGGCCGTCGCGATCGCCTGGCTGCTGCACCGTGCCCCGAACATCGTGGTCATCCCCGGGACCTCCTCGGTGGCGCACCTGCGGGAGAACCTCGCCGCCGCCGGCCTGCAGCTCCCCGCGGGCGCCCTGACCGCACTGGACGGCATCGCCGCATGAGCAGCGGCGACAGGCCGGCGGCCGGCTTCATCGGACCCGGTGACCAGGGACTGCCCGTGGCCACCGCGATCGCCGGTGCCGGGTATGAGCTGCACGCGTGGGCGCGGCGCCCCGCCTCCCTGCAGGCACCGGGCGACACGCCGTGCACCGCCCATCCCGCGCTGGCCGGGCTGGCGGCAGCCAGCGACATCGTCGCCCTGTGCGTGAGCACCGACGAGGACGTGCTGCGCCTGGCGGCCGGCCTGGTGCCGTACCTGCGGCCCGGCTCGCTCCTGGTCAACCACGGCGCCGGGTCAGGCCAGCTGGCCAAGCTGTTCAACAACACGCTGCTGATGATGAACCAGGCGTCCATCGCCGGCATCCCCGACCTCGCCGCCCGGGCCGGCACCGACGCCGTCCGGCTAGCCGGGGCGCTCAAGCTCGGCAGCGCCAGCAGCGCCGCGCTGACCCTGCCGGGCACGATGATCACCCCCCAGGCCGCCGGCCACCTCGCCGGGGTGCAGGCGCTCGGCATGGAGATCTTCGCCGAAGCCATGCGCGAGGCCGCGGCCGACCCGGCCGCGGCCACCGCAGCGGCCGCACGAGGGCTTTCCGGAACCCGGCGCCTCCCCGGGGTCATCGCGCGACTCACCCCGGAGCGCGCCCGATGACCGGCAGCACTCCCGGCGTTAATGGCCACGACATCGATGGCCAGGCTGCCGATGCCCAGGCCGTGGCACAGCTCGTGCTGCGCGAACGGCAAAGCCGCGACCGCGGCTGGCGGGACGACATGGCCAGCTGCCTCGCCCCCGGTGCCGTGATCGACATGAGCTGGTTCACCGGCCCGGCCTCCGAGTTCGTGCGCCTCACCCGCGAACGCTCCGCTGACGGCGTCCGGGGAAGGCACCGCCTGTCCCCGCCCGCGGTGCGGGTGAACGGCGGCCGGGCCTGGGCCGAGCTCCCGCTCGGCATCGAGTTCCGCACCACGATCGACGATGTCGAAGCCGGCCTCGTCTCCTACGCCCGCTCCCGGTACCGGGCCGAGCGGCGCGGCAGCGCATGGCGCATCGCGCGGATCACCTCGATCTACGAACGCGACACCCTCACCCCCGCCACACCGGGGACGGCGCTCGGCCTCGATCCCGCGGAACTCGACGCGTTCCGTCCCTCCTACCGCAGCCTGGCCTGGTACTTCAACTGAGTACGGAACTTCCGCCGCTCATGGGATGGTAAGGTCACCCGTCGTAGTGGTACCGGGCCTGGATAATTATTAGTTCCTCGTCGGTGGCGCCGTAGACAAGGCGGTGCTCGTCGTCGATCCGCCGGGACCAGAAGCCGGAAAGGTTGCGGCGCAGCGGCTCCGGCTTGCCCGTGCCCTCGAACGGGGTGCGCTGGGCTTCCTCGATCAGCCGGAGCAGGCGGCGCAGCATCTTCTTGTCGGCCGCCGCCCAGTAGGTGAAGTCCTCCCAGCCCTGCGGGTGGAAGACGACGTTCCTCACCGCGGTTTGTCCTCGTCGGCCATGCCTTCGAGCTCTTCCATGGTCTTGGTGATCAGGGTGCGGCCGCTGCGCACTTCCTCGGCGGCCGCCATGAGGCGGGCCGCGTTCGCGGGCGAGCGCAGCAGGTAATCTGTCTCTGCCATGGACTCGTAGTCGTCGGCCGCGATGAGGTAGGCCCGGCCGTGGTTTGAGATGATCTCGACGGGAGCCCGGTCGTCGTTCACCTGCTTGATCAGCGGGAACAGCTTCTTGCGGGCTTCGGTTGCGGTGATGGCCACGAGAAACTTCCTCTCTTTTGGTACAGGACTACGGTACCACTTTAATGGTACAGGGGTACGGCACCATTGCTCGTGCTGTGCTGAGAGGTCGCCGTGCCTCGGTGGGAGAGCGGCAAGGACGAGCGTGGATTTCGTGATGGCCGACGACCCGTGTCCATCGCCGTCGGGGGCTGTGGCGGTGCCGTCCGGGTGCCCGGTCACCGGGTCGAGAACCAGGAGCAGGTCGGCAGCATACTGCCAGATCGTGCGCCGGATCCGCCCCTGGACGACAAGGTGGGCTCGTTGGTGGCCTGCACCGACCGGAGGCAGTGCCGAGGTCATCCAGAGCGGAGCGGACGTGCTGGCCGGCGGGTGACCCGCCGGCCAGCACCGCCTTGTTACCCGAGCGCCCGCGCTGCCGCGGCGTAGGTGTTCACCCCGACGATGCCGTCGACGGTGATGTGCGCCCACTGCTGGAACGCCTGCGTCGCCGCCTTGGTGTTCGGCCCGAAGATGCCGTCGACCGCGATCTTCACGTGGGCCGGCTTACCGGCGGCGGCCAGCTTGTTCAGCGTGGCCTGCCAGTCGCTTACCGCCGCGCCCCGGCTGCCCTGGTGCAGCACCGGCTTCAGGTGCGGATTGGGGTCAAGAGCGGCCGACGACAGCGCCACCGCCGACGCCGCCCGGGTCTGCGGCCCGGCGATTCCGTCGGCAGCAATCCCCGCCCAGCGCTGGAAGGCCTGGGTGACCGCCTTGGTGTTCGGCCCGAAGATGCCGTCAACGGCGATCTTTGCCTGGGCCGGGGTGCCCTTGGCGGCGAGCTTGTTCAGCGTGTTCTGCCAGTCGCTTACCGCCGCGCCCCGGCTGCCCTCGCGCAGCAGCGGCTGCTGCGCCGAGGCTGTCGCGACCGTGGCCGGGGCGGCGGTCGCGGCCCGGGCCGGCGTGGCGACCGCCGCCGCGATCCCGCCCGCCATCAGTGCCGCCGCCCCGACTGCCGTGGCCTTCACCAGCGGGCGCCTGCGGGCGCTTCTTCCCGTCGCGCTCATCTGACACCATCCTCATTCTTCGATGGCCGCCCCACGGCGGGGAGCCGATACGACAAATGAAAGCTGAGGGTTTTGGAGACCGTATGGAGGCGGCGCGGAGTGCGGCTGCGGGCCGCACCTTTAGGGAGTCATGGCATTTGAGGCGCTGGCCCGGGGTTTGGGCGGGTTGCTGTGGAGCTTCCACATGCGATCTGCACGCCTTCTGCATGCTGTTCGCGTTTGCAGCTGGCATCGTCAATGTCCGGGCCGTTTCCGGCCCGGACACGCGTCGAGCGGGAAGGAAGAAACGATGATAACCGTGGAATTTACCGAGGCTGAGGCGCAGGCCGTCGCGGATGTCATTGTGGCTTGGGGCGCGGACGACTGCCCGGTGGGAATGATCGATACCCGGGCGCTCTATACGGCTCAGGGCAAGCTCGGAGCTGTTATAGACAGTCAAATCGTAAAAGCGGCTTAAAAAACCTGGGCATGACGCACATCACCAACGGCGCGTTGCATGTCCATCCGGTCGAATGGAACATCGGTGAGGTCGCCGGGATGCTGGCGGCGGTCTGCCCGTGACGCAAGATCCTGCCGAGGTCGGTCAGGAACCGGCCGGACTTCCTCGCGGCAGACTGATGAGGTGGGCGGCCCAGTGGTTTCGGCCCGATGTCATCGATGCGGGTTCAGCGGAACGGATTGGTGACCCGGACCCCGGCGTAGTCCTGGCCGTCCCCTAGGTCTTCGGACAGGACCTCGGTG
>Ga0207678_10004249_pt1 | contig 12847 bp, 12 predicted proteins | sample KBSC63metaG_FD_184319 | JGI IMG/M metagenome (GOLD analysis project Ga0207678, IMG submission 184319) | Corn rhizosphere microbial communities from Kellogg Biological Station, Michigan, USA - KBS C6-3 metaG (SPAdes) (version 2) | ecosystem: Host-associated > Plants > Roots > Rhizosphere > Soil ... | reverse complement strand
AACAAGAAGGCCCGCGCGCAAGCCGGGCCATAACTCTTTTAGAAAGACGAATTTGCCTATAACCCTTTTGGAATGACGAATTTGCAAACGCAAAAATCGACAACTCGCTGAATAGAATAGACTTAGCTTGGGGTACCCCCCAGGGGGGGTACCCCCTCGACATCCGTCTTTCTCTCATCCACAGGTCGCATCGGCTCGGGCAAGGCCTCGGCGATAGCCTGCCTCACCGCACGCAGCAACTCCTCGCGCGTCCCATACGCAGCCGGATCCACCGCAGGCAGCATCTCGACCCGCGCCACCCCAGGCGTAATCGCGATGCTCCCCTTCCGCATCATCGTCTGCGTGCCTGAAAGCGCAATCGGAACGATCGGCGTCGCCGTCTGCTGCGCCAGAAAGAACGGTCCCTTCTTGAACGTCGCCAGCCGCCCATCCTTCGAGCGTGTGCCCTCCGGAAAAACCACGATGTGCAGCCCCGAGCGCAAAGCATCCGCTGCCGCCTCCACGCTCGCCTGTGCGGCATCTCGTCTGTGTCCTCGCTCCACCGGAACGAACTTCCCCATCCGCATCGCCACACCAAGGATCGGAATCTTCATCAACTCCTTCTTCAGCAGCACTGAGCTCCGTCCCGGCAGCGCCGGCAGCAGCACCGGAGGATCCAGGTTCGAGACATGGTTGCACATGAAGATGCAGCTCCGCCCAGCCGGAACATGCTCCAGCCCGCTCACCTCCACCCGAATCCCCGCCGCCCGAACCCCGGTCTTCACGATCCACATCGCCACCCGATAAAGCGGCCCAATATCCCCAATCAGCAACGAATAAGGAATCCCCACAATACCGGCGACAGAACCCAGCGTGACGTAGATGGAAGCTAATTTCAGCGTTGAAAACATACTGCTTCGCAGAATACCGCACCCAACACCACAAACGCTCGTGGCTTACTCGATAGACGCAGTAGAACCAGCGATCGCTCGCGGAAGCATCTGATAGATTCCTCCAAAGCCGCCATTCGACAAGATCGCCACCACATCTCCATCCCGAAGCTGAGGCGTCAACTCCGCGACAATCGCCTCCGCATCGCTCAACACCGCAGCAGGCACTCCGCGAGCCTGCAAAGCCGCAACCACCTTCTCCGGAATCAGCCGCTCATTCACCGGAATACTCTCCGACTTGAACACAGCAGCCAGCACCACCCGATCCGCCAGCGCAAGACTCTCCACCAGATCTGCCTCAAACACGTTCCGCCGCAGCGTATTCGACCGCGGCTCCAGCACCGCCCAAAGCCTCGCGTCCGGATAAGCGCCCCGCAGCGCCCGCAACGTCTCGCGAATGGCCGTAGGATGATGCGCAAAGTCGTCGATGATGGTCACGCCGCCCACCACAGCCCGAACCTCAAGCCGTCGCTTCACACTCCGAAACGTCGCCAGCGCCTCCACAATCGCCGCCACCGGAACCCCTTGCCCAGCCGCCAGCGCCGCCGCAGCCGTAGCATTCAGCGCGTTGTGCTCACCCGCCATCGGCAGACTCAACTCGGCAAAGCTGCTGCCTCCCCGGCTCACCGTCCACTGAGTCAGCGCCCCCTCATGCCGCAACTCGGAGACCCGCCAGTACGAGTCTGCAGCAAAGCCATACCGCTCCACCGGACAAAACGCCCGTGCCACGCACTCGCTCACGTTCTCGCTTCCATCAAACGCCACGATCCGGCCCCGGCGAGGAACCAGATTCACCAGCCTCTTAAACGCAGTCTTCACCGCAGCCAGATCCGCATAGATATCGGCATGATCGAACTCCACATGCGTCAGAATCGCCGCATCCGGAAAGTAGTGCAGAAACTTTGGTCCTTTGTCGAAGAAGGCCGTATCGTACTCATCGCCCTCCAGCAAGAACGGTCGCGTAGGACGCACCTTGAAGCTCGTCCCAAAGTTCTCCGCCACGCCTCCAATCAGGAACGAAGGCGCCAACTCCGGATTCGTCCTCGAAGCCACCTCATAGATCCACGCCAGCATACTGGTCGTCGTCGTCTTGCCGTGCGTTCCCGCCACCACCAGCGACTCGCGCCCAGCAAGAAACTCGTCGTGCAGAATCGCCGCCATCGAGCAGAACGGGATTCGCGTATCGAGCACATGCTCCAGTTCCACATTGCCCCGCGAGATCGCGTTCCCCACCACCACCAGGTCGGGCCGAGGCTCAAGGTTGCCCACGGCATAAGGCTCGTGGACAGGAATCTTCATCCCGGCCAGTAGATCGCTCATCGGCGGATAGGCAGCAGCATCGGACCCCGTAACCCGGTGCCCCCGTACTTGCAACATCCCCGCCAGCGAAGCCATCGCCGTACCGCAGATACCGATCAGATGAATATGTTTTGAAGTTTGCATCGTCGCCAGAGTAGAGAGTCGCCGCCAGGTTCAAGACTAGACCGTAACCGCAGCCTCCAGAAAGTGCATCGCCGGATTCCCCACCTCAGTCAGATCGAGCCTCACCCGAACCCCCAGCGGAAGCGTCACGTTGGCGCCATCCACGTGTCCGCAACGCAGCCCAATCGCAATTGGTCCCTCAAAGTCCCGCAGCGCATGCAGGATCGCCCGCTCCAGAAACTCCTCTTCTCCAGCCGAAACACACTGCCTCATATCGCCGAAGACGATGCCGCGCACCCCATCCAGCACCCCGGCATACCGCAGATGCAGCAGCATCCTGTCCCACTGATAAGGCTTTGTCCCGATGTCCTCAAGAAACAAAATGCCACCCGCCACAACCTCCGGCGCATACGGTGTACCCAGTGCCTCCGCAAGAATCGAAATGCAACCACCCGACAATCTTCCATCGGCGTTTCCAGGGCGAAGCACGCGAAGACCATCCGCCCCTCCAAGCGACCACGAACCATCACCCGAAAAGCAATGCCGCCAACTCGCCAGATCGACGCCACCATCCCGCGCAAAATCCGCGGCAACCATCGGCCCATAGAAGCTGACGAGATTCGCTTCCTTCAAAAACCAGCCATGCAGCGAAGTGTGATCGCTGTACCCCACAAACACCTTGGGGTTAGCGCGAATCAACCCAGCATCCAGATACGGCAGCAACTCAGCCGAACCCCATCCACCCCGCGTGCATACAATTCCATCCACCGCCGAATCCGCAAACGCGGCATGCAGATCGCCCAGCCGCTGCTCCAGCGTCCCGGCGTAATAGAGCGGCCCGCTATCGAGTGCATGAGGACTCAACACCGTCCGATATCCCAACCCATGAAGCCGCTCAATGCCACGCTGCACCAGCTCGGGCCTGGGTGTGCTCGCAGGAGAGAGCACGGCCAGCATCGCACCCGGCAGCAAAGCCGCAGGCTTCACCAGCGCCTCCGCCGCAGTCGTCACAGCGCAGCAACCTCGCCCACGCAGACAATCTCCGCGGGCCCGGTCAACATCATCACCGCGTCGGCAGCAGGCCAGACAGTACGCTGCACCCCGCCCTCCGCAACCGCAGTCAATTCACGTTCAACGCCACGCATTGCCATCGCCGCCGCCGAAGACGCGCACGTCCCCGTCCCCGACGAAGTCGTCGGCCCACACCCTCGCTCAAAGATCCGAAACGCAATCTCCGCCTTCGACAGCACGCGAACAAACTCCACATTCGTCCCATGAGGAAACAACGGACTCATGCTAATCAGGCCCCCAAGCTTCTGCCACCGAAGCCCATGCGCGCTGAAGTCCTCCGAGTCGACAAAGAGAACGAAGTGCGGGTTGCCCACATTCACCATCGCCCCCTCCACATTGCCGACGCCCGGAACCTCAATCGTTCGCGCCATCACCCGCGGCACACCCATCTCGCTCTCAATCACGTAAAGTGGATCGGCCACCTCAACTACACGGCACGTCCGCACCCCACCATGCGTGCCCAGCGCCACGTCTCGCCTGCCTTCGCTCCTCGCAAGCCATGCCGCCACGCAACGCGTCCCATTGCCCGAAAGTTCAGCCTCGCTGCCATCCGCGTTGAACAACCGCAGAAACAACTCACCGTTCGCCCGACGATCGAGAAACTCGATGCCGTCCGCACCTACACTCGTATTGCGCGAGCACAGCTTCCGAGCCAACGCGGCATGACGTCGCTCCGCCACAGCCTCTTCAAGAATAAGAAAATCATTGCCGCACGCATGTGCTTTTACAAAAGGAATCATGATCTTCTTATTCTGCCTCAACGTCACGGAAAGAGACGACCTGATCGGCAGCATCACTCGCTCTCAGTTCAGCAAGAAGCTGTGCATGCCCTCTGCGATTCGCCTTAACAACAAAGGTCACCCGCTCCAGCGCCGCAAGGCTGTCACGTTCCACAACATTCAAGTGTTCACCCACCCGGTCCAATACGCTCAGAATCGCCACATACATCTTGTTCTGGTCCCGGCCTCGTACCTCATACATCACCGGATAGCGTTTCCATCCCGTCTGCGCCTCCACGTACCCGACAATCGCAAGCGCAAAGAGTGTAATCAGCGTAGCCAGCGCGGCCTCGATGTACAGTCCCGCGCCACACGCCATGCCGATCGCCGCGATCACAAAAACCGTAGCCGCACTGGTCAGGCCCACAATCCGGTCGCCGGTATGCAGAATAATGCCCGCACCCAGAAACCCGATTCCCTGCACAATATTGGACGCGATGCGCGTCTTATCCGGGGGCCCATCTCCCGCCAGAACCGCCGACAACAACGTAAACAAAGCGCAGCCCATACACAGCAGCATGTTCGTCCGTAGGCCCGAAGCCTTGTGACGCAACTCGCGCTCCAGGCCAACGAGTCCTCCCAGAAAACAAGCCGTCAACAACCGCGCGGCCGTCCCGGCAGAGAGGAGTTCCTGGCTAACTTCACTGAAGTAAAACGACGAAGGAACAAGCATGGCTATGGCTGCGATAGTAGCACTCTGCGACCTTCTTCCAGCCACGCACCGAGAAATTTTAGGGCCGCGAACCAGTCGACGAAGACTTGAATACGTCCGACTGATAAATCCGTGCACAAGGCTGCCCTGTCGTACAAAGCACCGTCAACTCCGTCAGCCCCTCTGGATGTTCCGCCACCGCCTTCGACACCGGGTCGCCCGCAATCGCGACCACAAACGCAGCGTGCTCCGCAGGTGCCGCCAGAGCAGCCGACCAGCTATCGTAATCCCCTTCATTGACCGTCTGCCGCAGCGGTAAACCCGCGTCCTGGATCGCCCCAACGTGATCGGAGTTGTACATCAGAATCGGAACCCCCACCGGAAACGACTGCAACTCACGCGCCAGCGCCTTCTCAAAAGCCACCCGCGTAATCGAATTGACGATCCCCTCTTTCAACACCAGCGGAACGGCATACATCATCGCCACCGTATTGAGCGCAATCAGCAACAGCGCCACCGGCTGAGCCAGCCGCACCCACAACGGCCGCGAATCCTTCCATCGCTGCTGTAGCCAGTCCATCGCCACAAACGGGAACACCGCCAGCGCAGGCAGCATCTCCATCCCATACCGCGAGTTGTAGTACGAGTGCGGCCACAGCTGCGGAATAAAGATCGGTACCGACCCATAAGCCACCGAGTAAACATAAAACGGCAGCGGCATCCAGAGCAGCAGCGCCGGCAGAACCAACCGGCGGCGCACCCCCAGAATCAGTCCCCAGATCGCCGCCGCCATCACGGCAAATCCCGTCTCCCATACCGCGACATCCACCTGCGCGGTGCGCGTAAAAAACAGCAGCGCCCACGCAGGATTGTGCCACCCTCGATAATGATGAGAACCCGGCGGAGAAGTCTTCTTCTCAATCGCCGCGGCCGAGTAAGGTCCTCGCAGAAAATCCAGCGGGTCATGAAAGAAGTGCTGGTTATACGCCAGCCAACTGACCGGTCCAGCCACGGTCAGAATCGTAAACACTACGAACGAAGGCGCAACCCGCCGCCACACCGCCCGATTCCGCGCCAGTTCCCACGTCAACACACACCACACCGCCGCGCCCAGAATCCATCCGTCATAGCGCGTAAAGACCGCAGCCAGAATCAACAGCGCAATGAAGATCAGCCGTCTTGCCACCAGCCGATCTTGCGCCGCATGAATCGCCGCAACGCACTCCGCCGTCAGCAGAACCATCCAGATCAGCACCGCAAGAAACAGCGGCTCCGTCATCGCCGTGGTCGAGAGATAGAGCAGATTCGGATTCAGCGCATAGAAAGCCGTCGCCGCAAACGCCCATCGCGGCGTCATCATGCGCCGCGAAAGCCGGTAGAGCCCGATCACACTCAGGATGTAGCAAATCAAAGAAGGCCACGCTCCGGCCAGCCCGTTCTGCCACCACTCCATCTTATGGACGAACGGAACCATCAGCAGGTGCGACAGCGGCAGCCAGACGCCTCCAAGCTGCGCCAATCCAGGATTGCGTGAATCCAAAATCCGCCGCGCAATCCCCAGATGCGCAACCGCATCTCCATATAACAGCAGATATCCTCGCGACACGCACACGAGCAACGCGATAAACCCAAGGATCAACGCCCCCAACGCAACCGGAAACGTCTCCTCGCGCGTAGCGGGACTCACCACGTCAGCCGCGGCATCTCCAGCACGCGCAGCTCTCACGCCCGCCAGCAGGATGGACCCACGGCGCCGCGACCTAGGCCCCCGTGTAGTCAAGATGCGATATCTCCTGGAAGAGTTTGAAGCGTTCGTCGATCTCCTGCCGCGTCACGTTTTGCAGCCGCTCCGTGCCAAACCGCTCCACGGCAAACGATCCCATCACGCCGCCATAGAACATCGCCGTCCGAAACACCGCTGGCGTAAGCACAGGCTGCGACGCAAGGTAGCCGTAAAATCCACCCGCAAACGAATCTCCCGCACCGGTCGGATCCACCACCTCAGCCAGCGGCAACGCCGGCGCGCGGAACGGCCTGCAAATCTTGGTGTCCCCGCCAAACGACCGGTCACTGAAGAACGCCGTCGCGCCGTACTCGCCATGCTTCACCACCAGCGTCTTCGGCCCCATCGCCAGCACCTTTTCGGCTGCCAGAACCAGGTTCCGTTCGCCCGCCAGCATACGCACCTCGCCGTCATTGATCAGCAGCGTATCCAGATCGCTCAGCACCTTCGCCAGGTTCGCTCCATGGTCGGCAATCCAGTAGTTCATCGTGTCGCCGCACACCATGCGAACCTTCGGCATCTGGCTACGCACCCGAGCCTGCAGCACAGGGTCGATGTTCGCAAGAAACAGATATTCGCTATCCGTATACGCAGCCGGAATCTTTGGCTCGAATGTCTCGAACACATTCAGATCCGTACCCAGCGTCTTCGCCTCGTCCAAATTGCCCGAGTACGATCCCGTCCAGTGAAAGCTCAACCCATTCGCCCGTTCAATTCCACAGGTATCGACGCCCCGCCGTGTCAGCACCGCCTCATGTTCCGCGGTAAAGTCCTTGCCAACCACGGCAATCACGCGAACATCGGTAAAGTAGCTCGCCGCCAGCGAGAAGTGCGTCGCCGCGCCTCCCAGGCAATGGTCCACCGCACCATGCGGTGTCTCAATACTGTCAAACGCCACCGACCCTACAACAAGAATCGCCATAAAACTCCTCTTCCAAATTCGTAACTGATTCAGATACAAAAAGGCCGCGACCTAATCCCGGCCTTCTTGCTTACAGATACTTCTCCAACAGAAGGCCAAGCCTCTGTCGTGCTTCGTCAGGAATCGCCTTGCGGTCCGTCAAAATCGCATACTTCAACGCATCGCCGCACGCGCACGTCCGCTGCTTCGGCATCGCAGCCACAGCCGCCCGAACCACCTTCGCCGCATTCTCTGCATTCTGATGCAGAACCGCGACCACCTGGTCCACGGTCACGTCGTCGTGACCTTCGCGCCAGCAGTCATAGTCGGTCACCATCGCCATTGTGGCGTAGCAGATCTCCGCCTCCCGCGCCAGCTTCGCCTCCTGCAGGTTGGTCATCCCAATCACATCCGCGCCCCAGCTCCGATAGAGGTTCGACTCCGCGCGCGTCGAAAACTGCGGCCCCTCCATGCAGACATACGTCCCGCCCTTCTTGCCCACCACGCCAACCGAAGCACATGCCTGCTCAAACGCCGTCGCAACCGTAGCGCAGACAGGATCGCCAAACGCCACATGCGCCACAATTCCGTCACCAAAGAAGGTGCCCACTCGCGCGAACGTGCGATCGATAAACTGGTCCGGCATCACGAAGTCCGTCGGCTTGTGCTCTTCCTTCAACGAACCGACAGCCGACACGGAAAGAATCCGCTCCACGCCCAGCATCTTCATCGCAAACAGGTTCGCTCGAAAGTTCAGTTCGCTCGGCAGAATCCGGTGCCCACGCCCATGTCGCGCCAGAAACGCAACCTGTCGCCCCTCAAGCTCTCCCAGAACAAAAGCATCCGAAGGCTCGCCAAACGGAGTCGCCACCCGCTCCTCACGCACATTCGTCAGTCCCGGCATGGCATACAGGCCACTGCCTCCGATAATCCCAATCTCTGCTTTCTTCAATTACTTCACTCCTCGAATCGACGCCGTCTGCCCTTGAGTCTTCACATCCCCAGCAAAAGTATATCGTTTGAAGCGGTCTGCCCGAATCGTCCCCATCGAAGCCATCACCCGCACCATCGGCAGTGACAGTTCATGCAACGGCAAGCCCGCGATCCGCATCGGCCCCTCCGGTTGCGCGCTCTCGATCCTGTCCCTCAACTTGCGCGCCAGCGCCAGCTCGAACCCCTCGCTGACAAAGACCTTCGTCCCAGAGATCGAGAGCACCACATCTCCCTCGTTCGTCGAATAAACCTGCTCATCTTCATCCGTCTCATCCTTCTGCCGCCGCACCACGCCCGAGTACTTCCGCGGAATCTGCGCCGCATACACCTTCAGAAACGACCGAGCCGAATCCGAGTTCTTCCACCGCGACTCATAAAGCAACGCCAGCGACGCAGTCGACTCCTTCGCCTCAGCCGTCACTGCGGACTTCCGCTGCGCCGCGTAGTAGATGCCGCCATCCCAAGCCGGAGCCAGCGCCGCCGCCATCTGCGGCCCGCCAAACGCCTCCGTCAAAATCCGCACATCCAGCTCACCCATCACCCCAAGGTCATACGGCACATACTCCGCGTCCAGCAAGGGATGAATATCCGGCAGCCGAAGCACCGGCACCGGAGTATGCGCCATATAAGCCTCCGGATTCATAATCTCGAAGCTCGACGAAGGAGGATTCTTCAGCACACCGCTAAACGCCGCCTCCTTGCCCGCCTTCACCAGCACCGCCTGCTCAAAGCCCAACCCGTCGCTGTAAGGAAACAGCAACGACTGCTGCAACAGCAAAGGAGCGCGCGCCATCACCGGCGACCCACTCATATCCGAAACCGTATCGCGCAACCGCTGGCCCAGCTCCGGAGCATCGGCCAGCGTCTTCCCCGTCGGCCGCAGCGTGTAGTCCACGAAGACCGCCATCGCCTGGCCCTCCGCCACCGCACTCCGAGCCGTCTCCGCCTCGTCCGTCTGCAAGTGAAGATTGTCCTCCTTCACATTGCGCGCAATCCCGTTCGGCCCCACATCCGACCACTTCGTCAACCCCACGGCCTGGTCCTGCAAAGCGTGCGTCAACTCGTGCGCCAGCACCGGCTTCTGCTCCTCCGGCTTGATCCAGTCCAGCAGATTCACCGTCTTCGTCTTGTTGTCATAGAACCCGGCGATCTGCTCCGTCAGCAAACTCAGCAGAAACGGCCGCAGGTGAAAATCCCGATCCAGCAGCCCAAACTTCTTCAGCACAATCTCCGACCGCTCCAGCCTCTTCGCCCCTTCATCCTCGTCAAACTTCTTCCGCAGATATCCATTCACCTGATCCCGCGAGATCAGCTTGCGCTTCACGCTATGCTTGATCGGCAGCTTGGTATCGCTGCTCACAAAGTCCAAAATCTCATCCACCGAACGAAACAGCTCCTTGGCCTGAGCCTTCGTCATCGGAGTCGCGCTCTCCAACCCCCCAGTCCCCTGCGGATTCGGCGCCGTCGCCTGACCAGCGCAAGCCACCCCACTGAGCGCCACCGCGACAACCGCCGCGACGAAAATCGTCGAAATCCTGCCCCTCATCCAAACTCCCCGCTGCAACATAAACCTCTCGATCCACCGCTATAATCAAGTGTACCCACAGTCTCCGAACCCCGTCCGCCATGACTCCTCCAGCACATTCCGGCACAGAAATCGTCCCCGCCGCAAACTCCGCGACAAGCTCCGCCGCGCAGCTCGCGGCCCTGCTCCAAAGCGCCGGAATCTCCCCCCTAGACGCCACCGGCTGGATCCGCGTCACCGGCGAAGACCGCACTCGCTGGCTCAACGGCATGGTCACCAACTCCATCCAGCAGCTCCAGCCCGGCGAAGGAAACTACAACTTCTTCCTCAGCGTCCAGGGCCGCATCCAGGGCGACGCCACCATCTTCGCCGAACCCAACGCCCTCCTCCTCGAAACCGCCTCCACCCAAGTCCCCAACCTCATCACCCTCCTCGACCGCTTCATCATCATGGACGACGTCGAGCTAACCGACCTCACCGCCGCACAATCCGGCCTCTCCGTCACCGGCCCGCAAGCCGCATCGATCCTGAACCAGATCGGCCTACCCGTCGAAAGCCTGCACCCTCTAGAACGCAAAGCCTCACGCTGGAACGAAGCCGAAGTCACCACCATCCACGCCCACAGCCCGCTCGTCCCCCGCTTCGAACTCTGGACCGACGCCATCACCGCCGCAGCCCTCACCGAAAAGCTCCTCGTCGCCGGAGCCCCCCTCTGCGACGCACAAAGCCAGACCTGGCTCCGCATCCTCGAAGGCACTCCGCTCTACGGCACCGACATCCGCAACTCCGACATAGCCCGCGATCTCCCCCAGGAGACCGCCCAGACTCGCGCCCTCCACTTCGCCAAAGGCTGCTACCTCGGCCAGGAGATCGTCGAGCGCATCCGCTCCCGCGGCAACGTCCACCGCACCTTCACCGCCTTCCGCCTCGAAGGCCCGCTCCCCGCTCCCGGAGCTACTCTCGAAGCCGAAGGCAAGCCCGCAGGCGAACTCACCAGCACCGCAGCCATCCCGCTCCCCACCGGCGAACTCGCGCAACTCGCCCTCGGCTACGTCCGCCGCGAAGCCCTCGAGCGCAGCCTCCCGCTGCAATATCCCGGCGGAACCGCCCTGCCGACAACTCTTCCCTCTTCGCCCGCTGAAGCCACCACACAGCGACTCGCATCTGAATCTTCTGAATCCTCCGAAAGAGTGTGATCCATGCCTGAACAAAACAAGCCCTTCGTCGTCACCGATCGCCGCAAGTTCACCGTAGACGGCGAGCCCAGACCCGACGCCGACCCATCCCCCGAGAAAGAAAAGCGCCAGCCCGCCCCTGTCGAAACCGACAACACCGCCAGCAGTGCAGGCCCCGTAAGAGCCGCCGCGCCGAAGACCAGCCCCGGCGCGCCAGCCGAGTCGCGCCCCACTCCCCCCTCGCACGAAGAACCTCACGACGACATCCCCCCCGGCCCCACCGCCGAGCAGTCCGAGCAGTCCCGCCTCGCCTACGAGATGACCGCCGACCGCCTCGACACCGCCATCCGCGCCGCCAACCCCGGCATGGAGCACCCGCCCGCCATGAGCTTCGAGCAGCTCGTCCAGTCCGTCTACATGACCACCATCATGCAGCTCGGCGGAGCCACCCCGGAAGGCCAGAAGCCCCAGGTCGATATCCTCGGAGCGCGCCAGAGCGTCGACATGCTCGGCATCCTCGCCGAGAAGACCAAAGGCAATCTCACCCCGGACGAGTCCCGCCTCCTCGACAGCGCTCTCTTCGAAGTCCGCATGGCCTTCCTCGAAATCACCCAGGCCCTCGCCCGTTCCGCAGCCGCCAAAGCCCCCGGCCCCGCTGGTCCCGGCGGAATCGGCGGAATCGGCGGCCCAAGCATCGTCCGCTAGATCGTGTCTTGGCTTCAGAGCGTGCTGAAAAATCCGTCTTGCTTAAGGGCACGGCTTCAGCCGTGCCGGAAGCGCTCTTTGCAAGGGGCTTTAGCCCCTGAGGTACGATTCTCCATTCGGTTGCGAATTTTTCCGCAGCCTCAAATCAAGGCCATAAGCCAGAGAGGAAAAAACCGCTCGAACCCATGCAGGCCACCCTCACCTTCCTCGGCACCGGCACCTCCATGGGCGTCCCCACCCTCGGCTGCGACTGCGCCGTCTGCCGCTCAGCCGTCACCCTCGACGGCGACTCGCGGAACCGCCGCACCCGTCCCTCCGTCCGCCTCGCCTACAACGATCGCACCGTCCTCATCGACACCGGCCCGGACTTCCACGCCCAGGCCGTCCGCGAGAACATCCGCCGCGTCGACGCCGTCCTCTACACCCACGGCCACGCCGACCACGTCATGGGCTTCGACGACCTCCGCCCCCTCAGCTTCTGCGTTGAAGGCAACCTCCCCATCTACGCCGACGACGCCACCGCCAGCACCATCGAGCGCATCTTCTCCTACACCTTCCGCAAGGAAGACCGCTACCCCACCAGCGCCCAGGTCGACCTTCACCGCCTCGACCCCACCCCCGGAGCAGGCGTCGACCTCTTCGGAGCCACCTTCCTCCGCATCCCCGTCATCCACGGCCGTCAACAGATCACCGGCTACCGCTTCGGCTCAACTGCCTATCTCACCGATATGAACGACCTCCCCGAAGAGAGCCTCCCCCTCCTTCAGGACCTCGACATCCTCATCCTCGACGCCCTCCGCCACACGCCGCACTTCAGCCACTCGCACCTCGAAAAATCCATCGCCTTCGTCGAGAAACTCAAACCCCGCCGCGCCTTCTTCACCCACATGAGCCACGAGCTCGACCACGCCG
>Ga0207678_10004242_pt1 | contig 12859 bp, 14 predicted proteins | sample KBSC63metaG_FD_184319 | JGI IMG/M metagenome (GOLD analysis project Ga0207678, IMG submission 184319) | Corn rhizosphere microbial communities from Kellogg Biological Station, Michigan, USA - KBS C6-3 metaG (SPAdes) (version 2) | ecosystem: Host-associated > Plants > Roots > Rhizosphere > Soil ... | reverse complement strand
GTTCGTAGCAATTGCATTTGCCTCTTCAAAACGGCGAACCGCGCGTTCGGGATCGAACGGCCCTTCCAGCAGGGTTTCAGGGTCCCATTCGCTCCTGTGCGTGGGGTCGAAGAAATCACCGCCGTACACATGAATTGCGCCAGTCAGGCGTGGAATCGGATTGGTCACCGAATGGATGATGTCGTGTCCGAGAGGCGCCGCGTCCCGCTCGCGCAGCGCCTTGGCACCGGCAGCCTCGACCCTCCCCGGGCTGCCGGGCAGGCGGCGCCAGAAGATGTTGTCCTCGCGTCCCGTATAGATGCCGATGACCGCCCACATTGAATGGTTGTGGGGCATGATGGTCATCATCGGCGCCCATACGACATTGAGGACGGTCAGGTCATGGGACCGATAGAGTTTGTGGAGGCCGGCGCATTTCGGCTCGCCCAAAGCTCTCAGCACGGAAGCCGGATCGCCGACTGCTCGCGCGACGACGTCGTGCACGTGCTTGTGCGATTTGTCGGCCGCCAGCGCAGCCCGGCAATCGGCGGTGAATTGCTCTAGATCGAACATCGTCGTCCCCTAATTCGATAACAAACTTGGCCTGGCCAGTTCCCCAAGCAAGCTGGTCATTTCCCCGCGAGATACCGCTTCGCCGCGACAAGGTCGGGCCGTCCACCATCGGCCTGGCCTGCAAGCGCGACGAGCTTCTCATAGTAGCTCTTGGCCTGCGCTCGATCTCCCGCCCGTTCGGCGGCCTTTGCGGCGCCAGCAAAGGAACGATAGCGATTCGGATTGTTGCGCAGCGACGTTTCGAATTCTTTCAGTGCCTGCACAGGCTCATTCGCTTCGAGCAGCAGCTCGCCGAGCAATTCCCGGATCGGCGAGAGACGGTTTTCCATCGCGACATGCTTGCCGCTTCGATCTTCCAGGTCGGCGGCCTGACGCATCGCCGCAATGGCATCCCCTTTGCGGCCCTCGGCGAGCGCAAGCCAGGCCCCGGCAGCCTGCTCCTGGATGGCCACCTGTCCGGTCCAGTACGCATCGTTTGCCTTGGCAAGGGTGTCCCTGAGCCTACCGAGTTGATCGACAGCTTCCCTGGCCTTCGGCAGGTCCCCGCTGCGGGCGGCGCCGATCGCGCGGCCGAACCAGGTGATCGCCTCGGCCTGCGGGAACGGCGTTTTCGGGATCGCAAGCGTCGCGGCTTCCACCCAGGCAGCGCGTTCGAACGCGTAGCGCACGGGAATGGCCGCAAAGGCCGTATGCCCGCTGTAGCGGAAGTTCGCCGGATATTCCGCAACGCTGTTGCGCACATCGACGATGCGTTTCGCCTGCTGGTCGTTGCCCAGTTGCAGATAGGCATTCGTCAGGAAATCGAGGAAATGGTAACGCCCGGGATCTTTCGCGGGAGCGGCGGCGGCCTGCGGATTGACGCGAGCCGTGTATGCGATCGTCTCAGCATCGGCCGCACGATCCGAGCCGAGCACCTCGTGCCACATGCCGAGAGTCGAGAAGATGTGCGAGGGCATGTGCAGCGCATGCGGCGCCGAAGGCGCGAGCTGCGCGCAGCGCGCGGCTGCAATGGCGCCGCGCATCGCGAGCTCGGGGTAATCATAGCTGTGGATGATGTAATGCGGGATGCCGGGGTGATTTGGATACTTCGGCTCCAGCTTTTCGAGGATATCGGCGGCCTTGAGTTGCCTGGCATAAGTCTTGTCGGCAGGGTCGGCCGCTTCGTTGAGCGCAAGCGCATAGAAGATCGCCGCCTCGGCATCGTCCAGATAGCGTGCCGACAAGCGCGCCATCGCGGCCTCGTAATCGGCGGTGCGCGTGCGCTGCGGGACGGTTGCGTAGTCCTGGTAGAAGGCGGCCAGCGCCTCGATCCAAGCGATCTCGCGCTCGGTTTTCTGCGAAGCCGCGCGCGCTTTTTCGATCGCTTCCCAGCCACGCTTGAGGACATCGCCGGGGAACGGGCCGACCAGCGGATTAGGCCGCTGGCTGATCGCGATGCCCCAATAGGCCATGGCGCAAGACGGTTCCTTCTCTGCAATGGCGGTGAACGCCTTCACGGTCTCGGGAAAGAAGAAGGAATGCTGGATAGCGACGGCGCGATCGAATTGCTGCTGCGCCGCCGGGCTGCATGAGATCGGAAAATTGACCTCGCCGAGCCGTTCCTCGTTCGCGCGCAATCGCTTGGCTTAGCGGCCCGATCAGCGTTGACGCCAAGAGAACTCGTGCAATCCGAAAGGCTGACATGACAGGTCCCTAGTTTCGATTCCCTCACGCAGGCTAGTGAAGGTTCTATTGATGTGTCCAATTCATTTATGGTCTTATTATTGATGATAAATTAGAATGTGCCGCTATGAACCTCCGGTTCCTCCGAACCTTCGTCGCAATCGCCGACAATGCCGGTTTTGCACGCGCGGCCGCACGGCTGAATCTGACCCAGTCGGCGGCGTCGCGGCAAATCCAGGCGCTCGAAGATGAATTGGGTGTGCGGCTGTTCGCGCGGATCGGACGGAGCGCGCGGCTTACGTCGGAGGGCGAGGACCTGCTGATGCGCAGTCGGCGGCTGTTGTTCGACGCGGAGGCGCTGGGCCAGCGCGCCAGCGCGCTCAAGACGGGAGAAGTCGGAGTGCTGCGGGTTGGCGCCACCCCGCAGGTCATCGAGAATCTGCTGGCGGATTTTCTGTCGCGTTACCGCAAACGCCACCCCGGCGTCGAGGTCCACCTCGTGGAGGATGGCGGCTCCCGCTTGCCGGGTCGCCTGGAGCGCGGCGACATCGACGTCGCCCACATGCCGGCCGGCGATGCTCGCTTCTCCAGTCGGTCGCTTCATCCGATGCACGTTCTGGCCGTGCTGCCGCGGGGCCACCGCCTGAGCCGTCGTGCGGTGCTCGACGTGACGGAGCTCGCCGACGAACCGTTGCTGCGTCTCGGCTCAAGCTTCGCGTCGCATGGCTGGTTCGAGGCCGCCTGCCAGATCGCGCACATTCGCCCGCGGGTGCTGCTCGAAAGCGTCGTGCCGCAGACGCTGATCGCGTTGGCCCGGACCGGCCACGGTGTTGCCGTGGTTCCATCTCCGGTACGGATTCCCCGTGCGGGTGTCCGGGCGGCGGTGGTGGTGCATCGCGGAGTTTCGATCGGACGATGGGCCGTTGCTGCCTGGGACTCGCAGCGCTTCTTGCCGCCTTATGCCGTGCAATTCGTCGACGAGCTGGTCGCCCATTGCCGGCGCGGCTATCCGGGCGACGAATACGGTCGGCGGGCACCGGCGCTGCCGCGGCCGAGAGAGGCGATCAGCTGATCGGCACTCGATGTCCGAAATGTCAGCAGCAGACATCCCAGACCCATGCTGAGTTGTGCGTGGTCGACGGATTTTGCTCCGCAAGTCCACACTGTAAACATTGGACCTCAACCTGCGCATCGCCTGTTGATTTCATGACCAGATCGGCGGCCTTCAGCTCAGTGACACGTCGCCAAGATTTTGCGCGGCCCTCAATGGATTGTGAACAGTGTGGGGCGCGACAAGGACCGCCCGCCAGGGTATTTGTCTGGCCCGAGCTGCAGGCCAGAAACTGTATCTCGCACTGCGCCGGGCCGTTCGAGCGGACGGGACCGATTTGACTTGCAAACAGCAGCGCAGGAGTGAGCCATGAAGAGAACCCCATTCCCGGCGATCGTGAGCATTGCGCTATTGCTCGCGACCTTGGGCGGCATGGCCCTGGCGGCGCAGGACAGGTTCACGCTGAAGGTGCCGAACGGGATCGCGTTTTCCGATTTCAGAGGATATGAAACCTGGCAGAATGTCGCGGTCAGTCAGACCGAGAACGGATTGAAGGTAATCGCGGCGAATACCGCGATGATCAAAGCATACAGGCAAGGCACTCCCGGCAACGGCAAGAAGTTTCCCGAAGGCTCCAAGATCGTGAAGATCGAGTGGACGGCGAAAAAGAGCGCCGAGTCCCCCTATTTCGTGATGGTGCCGGACATCCTGAAATCGGTGTCGTTCATCGAGAAGGATTCCAAGAGATTCCCGAACACCGGCGGATGGGGATATGCCCAGTTTCAATATGATGGCCCGTCCGACACGTTTCAGCCGTTCGGGAACGATGCCGCATGCGGGCACGCGTGCCACACGGCTGTAGCGGCAAAGGATTACATTTTCACGGCATATCCCAAGCGCTGAACGGGCATGGCATTCCTTGCCTCCGACGAGAGGCCTACTCCGCCTTGAGGCCGGCGAATTTGACCACCTTAGCCCACTTCTCAGTTTCCTCGGCGACGAGCTTAGCGAAATCGGCCACCGAGCCGGAAAGCGGCTCACTACCAAGATCAGCCATCCGTGCCTTCACCGCGGGATCGTTGAGTGCCGCGTTAACCTCCCGATTGAGCCGCTCGACGATTTCGCCCGGAGTACCCTTAGGAACTCCGATGCCGAGCCAGCCGGTCACCGCGAAGCCCGCCACAACATCGCCGATCGGCGGAGTCTCCGGCAAGACTCGCAGGCGCCCAGGCGCGGTCACTCCGAGCGCGCGCAATGCGCCCGCCTGGATTTGGGGCAGCGACGAGCCAATGGCGTCGAACACCGCATGCACGTCGCCAACCAGGAGTGCCGAATGCGCCGCTGGCGTGCCTCGATAGGGCACGTGGACCACCTCGATGCCGGTCATCATCCGGAACAGTTCGCCGCTGAGATGGCTCAAATTTCCGGTCCCGCTCGAGCCCAGGTTTATCCTGCCGGGATTGGCCTTGGCGTATGCGATGAATTCGGGAACTGTCTTGGCCGCGAACGATGGATTTACTAACAGGACGAAAGAATCGCTGTTGATGCTCGCGACCGGAACGATGTCGCGCATGACGGTGATGGTACTCTTCTCGTAGAGCGTCACGTTGATGGCGTGCGGAGTGGCGACCATCAGCAGCGTGTAGCCGTCGGCCGGCGCGCGCGCGACCGTCTGCAGGGCGAGATTCCCGCCGCCGCCCGGCCGGTTGTCGATGACTACTGACTGGCCGAGCCGCTGCGACAGTGCTTGACCAACGAGCCGCGCGACGATGTCGGGCGTCCCGCCGGCGGGAACGAAGACGATCAAGGTCACTGGCCGAGACGGATAGGTCTGCGCCCCTGCGATGTGCGGGATAACGGGGAGCGCGGCAGCGCCCGCTGCCAGACACAGAAATCCCCTGCGTGGAAGTTTCATGGGGTGCCCCTTTAGCATCGTCGCGGAACGCGGCACTCGAACGCTCGAAATGGAAACGTCGAAAGAGTAGATGCCTGCCGACGGCATGAGGATGCCGGTAAAACGGGATTTCGGCACTCTAGCGCTTGGCAGCTCTCAGATTAGGCTACACCAGCAACCCGTGGGCCTGCTACGGGCGGCGTGATCGCTCTTCCTGGCACTGAAGAAATCCGCCGGCCGCGCCGAGCAATGTCCCCTCCTTGGGCATGATCAGACTTCGCCCGGGCGGGTCGCTACATCTCCTCATGACCCCAACGCCGACTACGCCGACGCTAGTGTCCCGATTCCGAAGTTCGCATCATTGTGCGGCACGCTCGCTTGCGAACTTCGGAATCGAAGGACACTAGCAACCTATTGACCTAGTGTGGCTTTGGTTCAGAAGTCCGCATTTCGAACTTGCCGCGGAAATGATGCGGACTTCTGAACCGCCACACTAGGGAAGCTCGCGGCTCATGAAGACACCCGGAAGGGTCACACCTGGCCCCAACCGTACATCGAATGGTTCGATCGTCTCGAAGCCGGAGGCCCGATAGAACCGTTCAGCATTCAATGTCGAAAAGCAGTGAAGTTTGCGTATGCCGAGCTGTCGGGCTTCGCTGAAGCAACGGGCAAGCAGGGAAGTCCCGATTCCTCGCCCAACCCACTCAGGATGAATCGCAACGTGACGGATATGCGCCTCCCCTTCAATGATTTCGCCGCTTCCCGGCCGCGCTGCCGTCCAGCCGCCACATCCGATCGGGCTGCCGGGTTCTCTTTCCGCAATGTAGTAGGTGCCAGAAGCGAGCAGGGTTGGATTGGCGCGGGTCATAAGCGGCAGAGCTTGGCTAAGCGCGCCGCTATCATAACTAGCCGCAAGCAAGATCGAATAACTTGCCAAGAGCAAAGCGCTGACCGCATCCGAGTCTGCAGGTCTGGCGATCCTTATTGAATGGGTGGACGCATCGGACATTGATCAACCACTGATACGCGGCCCACTGCCGTAGCCCCATAGCCGGATGCCCGCCGAGGATATTAACGGCTTTTGTGTTGCTCTCGTTTGTGACGAACATCAAACCCACACGATCTCCGGCCGTTCACGCGAGCGCAATGGCGGCACCGAGGCGGCATAGCCGAGAGCAAAGGCCGCGAAGGGCTCGAAGGCTTCGGCGATACCAAGTTCCTTCCGCGTCTCCGGGTTGCGCAGCCACAGCATCGGCGCACCGACCCAGCAACTGCCGAGCCCACGAGCGTGTGCCGAAAGCATGAGGTTCTGTCCCGCGCGGTTGCAGTCCTGGATCGACTGGGAATTGTCGGCGTGACCCGAGATCACGATCACCACCGGCGCGTCGAGAAAGACTTTGAAGTCTGATCCTTCTGCCCACGAGTAGCCAACGGAGTCGGGGCGATGCTCGCGGGCATATTGCTTGGCGTGCTCGCCCAAGTCGGCGATGCGTGCCACGCCTTCGATCACGTGGAAGAAGAACGGACCGCTCACCGGCGTCGTCGGCGCCTGCGCCGCATCCCAAAGAATGTCGGCGATTATTTCCCGCTTGACGGTCCGATTTTCATAGTCGCGGATCGACCGACGCGTGCGTATCGCGGTGACGGTATCCATCGAACCCTCCACAATCCCGAGCCAGCGTCCACGAAACTGTTGGTCATTCGGCCTGTCATGGCGTGGTGGTTCAGATTTTGGCACTGAACCGACCTGCCAAGGTCTCATGATCATGTTCGCTTAGCGAGGCGCACCGAAAATCATTTGAAAGTTCAGAACATTTCTGCCGATGGCCCTAAGTGTCCTCGCTTGAGGCCGTACGCCGCGTCGGGATCACCGGACACGTGAGGTTCCCGCCATGGGAGGAAGCGTCGAGTTCCTTCTGAGTCGCGCGACTCGCCGGGACTGATTTTTTGGGGCCGACGGCGAACCCCGCGCCAGGGAATGTCGTTTTCCTTAGGGCGACGGAACCGTTCGGCGGCTTGAAAGTTCTTGTCGCGCTCTTTTCGCAAGGTGGGCGCATGGAACATTCAGGTCTGCATCCCGAGTTCGGGCTTTTTTCTCCCACGCCGCGGATACGCCGCGAGTTGCGCATTGCGGCGGTGTCCCTGCTGTTCGGGGGCATCGCGGGCGCGCTTTGCGTATCCGGCGTCGTCGCCCTTCGCCATTCGGACAACGCAGCGACGGAGATCACTGAGGCTGCGCATGCTGCCGCGTCCCAGGAGAGTGAACCCGGCACCGGCCCGAGCGCGGATGCGCGCGCGGCCAGCCCCGAGAGTCACGCCGGCATAGCCGCGCCGCCTCAAGCGTCCGCCGAAGCGCCCGCCCAGAGATCGAGCGAGACATCCGCGCCGGCCGTCGTGCCAGCGTCCGCCATCGCTCCCAAGGCACGGATGGTGCGGATCCGGAAAGCAGTCGACAGTGCGCCGATCGCGCGACTTCCGTTGGGCCGCAGCGAAGCGACTGCAGCGGCCTCGCCGCCGCCGGCAGACCCGCCTCTGTCGCGGCAAGCCGCCGACGCCGCGCCCGCCGGCAACGATGTCGCGGCCGCCGCGCCGGAGAAAGCTGTTGCCCGATCCGCTGCCAGCGAAGGCATTGCCAATTTGTCACCGCCGAAGAAGAAGCAAAAGACGGTTCGCGCTGCCTCTCGGCGCAATGACATCGAGAACGATTCCTTCTGGCGCGAGGAACGGCAAGAGGATTGGCGCGCGCGCGCCGCCGCCGTCAATGACGCACGCAGCGCGGCCGGTCGTGCGTATGCCCGCGAGGGTTCTTTGCCGGTCAGAGGCTTTTGGGACTGGTCGCAATAACATCCTTGCCCGCAGCCAGGGAGCAATCGCCGTGCGCACATCTGCGCGCACGGCGTCGCCCGCTTACGGGTTGATCTCCTCCGCCATTCATCGGCACCGTGCGATGGCCGGCGCCCACGTTTAACCATGCTCGCGTGGCGCGTGAGGATGGGCAGGTACCGCTTGGCCGGGCAAGTCCACCCGCGTTCAGGTCAGTTCCGTGCATGTTTGCAAAGACGCCTCTCCGCTCGCGCAAGCTAAGCATGTGAAAAACTTGATGAATTTCCGTTCCTACAGATTAGAATCATTTGAACTATGACACTGGATTGGTCACACTGTTTGCAATCGGGATGTGGCGGCCCACCCAGCACAAGCGATCGAGGACGGCCTCGGATCGGTGGGACGCCGAGGGGCGGGTTCGCGATGCGCAGCCGGATAGAAGTCTATTGGAACAGTATCGACACGGCGCCCGCCGGCGTGGCGGTGCAGGTTCGGGTGACGGACGGAGCGAACGACGAGTATCTGTTGCCGTATCCGTGCAAACTTACGCCGGAGGGATGGGTGAACGCGGCCACCGGTTCGCCGCTGTCGGTGCGGCCCACCTATTGGAAGCTCTACGTGGAAACCCTCCCCCGCAAGTGGAAGCGTAAGAATCCCGCTGTCGAGCAGCCGGGTTCGTAATCCTTCGCCCGGCTCGCGCCATGTCGCTAACGCCGCGGCACCAGGCCACCGGCTCAACTCGCCGCATCCGAGGCCAGGTTTTCGGCAAGTCATGTGCATCTATCTCGGCTCCACGCGCTTCGCGTTGCGCAAATATTCGGTGGCAGCCGCCGCGATGACGGGATCATCACGCATGAAGCCCAGCGCGGCGTTGCACGGATGGCAAAGGAGCCCGCGCACCTTCCCGCTGTCGTGACAATGATCGACGAACAGCGGCCGCCCCGGCTTGGTCTTGCAGATGCGGCAGACGCCGCCCTGTTGCGCCACCATGGCGTTGTAGTCCTGCAGGGACAGTCCATAGACCTGCTTGAGCCGCTCCTCGCGGCGGTACCATTTGTTGCCGGTAAGCCGCCTTCTCGCCCGATACCCGTCATCTTCGGCATAAGCCTTGCGCGCACGCGCGTTGAGTTCCTCCCTGTGGGCCGCGCGGTAGGCGCGGTTGCGGTCCAGCACCGCCTTGCGATACTCGGCATCCTCGGCATAGCGTTTTCTTTGCCTCTCGCTGTAGGAACTCACGGAGGCGCTCCGAACCAGCCTGCTCGAGCGAAAGGCGGCCGCTACCGGGCCGCCGCGCGGGCTTCCCGCCCGCGCGAGCGCGCGCGGCGCTTGCCCAGACCAAAGCCGGCGTACCCCTTCCGCTTTGGCCATGGTGACGGCGGCATTCCCGGACGTGCGCCGGCGACCGCTGCCGCCAACGGCGGCCTCGCTCATACGATTCATGATCTGGTCCTCGGTTATTAGCCGGCGCCAAGCACGCAGCCCAAGCTGCCCGCGCCAACCGCATCGAACAATTTTGAATCAGCAGGACGTAAACGTCGTGCCGAAGCGACCGCGGCGATCATTCAAAGATTGATCGGCCGCAAGGCAGCGGCCCGAAATCGCGGGGCGCAGCCCGGCGTCGGTGTCAGATCGAAAGGTCAGAAGCGATTTGTGCGACGGCAACCGGTGGCCGGCTTTGCCACCGTTACGTCACCACAGCGGCAACCGCGCCCGGGCCGTGGCCCCCACCGCCGATCACTCGCAATTTTGCATTGTGGGCACTTATACGAGATTCTCATTACGTAGTCAACTACAAAAAGTAGCCAGCATCCTGCCCGGCGACGACCCACGCACGGGGTTCGATACCCTCTCGACTTATCCCGATAAGCCCCTTGTAATTCGGTAGCTGAACTTTCGCCCGCGGCGAGCTGACGAGGTCCAAATTGCCACCGAGCGGGCTTGGCGTCTGCGTGCCCCATGCTCCAAACCAAGTGGATCATCTATGCGGGCTGGTCGCTGTTCGGCTTTTTTCTGGTCGGCACCGGAATTGGATTGAGCTGGGGGCAGACTGCGATCATGGCCATGGTGGCGAGTTTTGCGATCCTCTCCGCCATCCGTCTCGACCGCCAATAGTGGGACGCCGCCGAACCGATCACGGAACGCGGCCGCGGGCCGAGAGACCGAACGCGATTTAGCGCGGGGACTGAGGTGAAGGAGCATGTTGATGAAAGAGAGCGGAATAAAGCGGGAATATTGTCGCTCTCCCGTTAAGCCTCCGTCGAAAAACGTTTGGTCCAAATTGGAGTTTCACGAAAGGGCGCATTTTTTACGCCGCCACCTCACCATCAGTAATCCAGCAGCGCACATCCTTGCGCGTGTGAGATTGACCATCACGGACAACGAGCCGTCCGGGCGCCTTATGGTACGTCCCGGGCCACTCAGTGACCCCAGACCTCTCCCGCCTCACGCATGTTGATCTGTGCCGGGTGTGGCAACGGCAGTCGGGAAAGGCCCCGGTATCGGCCAGGAGACCGGGGCCTCCCACGTCCTTGGGGCCAAGGGGGGTTCCCTAAGCAGGACGCACTGAGTTAATCGAGCCCGGCCGAGAGGGTTCCCGCGATGCTTTGTAGCGGATTAGAGCGGAGGTTAGGCTCGCTCACCCTGGCCTAAGAGCAACTGCGGTCACGTCTCCGCTTTGAAAGTCTTTGACCTCGACCAGGCAGTGTGGATTTTTGCTTTTGGTGAACCGCGCGGCCTCCATCGCGTAGTCCTTCCGGTCGCGGTATGTGCGCGGCGTGCCGCCGATCCGGATTTCAAATTGCGCGCCTGTCATGGCGGTCGATCCTCCGCCGAGTCGGGTCACGCTGCGGACCTTAGCCGAGACTGCGGGCTGCTGTTATGAGGAGAGCAGCAGCGCCGCCAAACGCGAGAGAGGCAACCAAGCCCGTTAGCAGCCCTCTCGGACTGACAACAGTGAACCACGAGACAAATATCGCAGGCCGGCCACCGCAGCGGCAATGTGGGTCAGGGTCGAAGTCATCTCTCTTGCCTTTTGGCTTTCGTGCCGTCAGTCCTTTCTATCGCAGCCCAAATCGGATCAGGCTACCTTAGCGCCAACGCACGGGCGGCTCGCTCAGGGGCCAGGGGCGCTATCTGTGCGAACCCTGCACCCCCCACCGGCCAGCGCAATGGGCCTTCGTGCTCGAGCACTTGGCCGAGATCACGGCAATCGATGCAGCCCGGGAGAGCGCTTGCGCGCCGTGATCTTCCTGCTACTGGTCAGCACATCCTGGCGATGATTTGTGAGGAACAGGTACATCATGGAACGCTACCTTGTAGAACTCGATGGAGATCAAGTAGAGCTCTTAAGCGGCATGGTGCGCGAAGCAATAAAAGTCGCCGACGAGAAAAACGTCCCCGCACTTGAAGCCCTTCTCTCGGCTTTGGGTACCATGAGCTGGAAAGCCGGAGATCGCAGGGCCGACTGAGCCCCACTTCTTATTTGCTCAATCCTCTTCCGCCTCCCGCTTTACCGCAGGCGCCTCAGGGTTCTTGAACTTGAGCCAGTCGGGCGAACGCCCCGAGCGATAGCGCGACCCCAGCCGCCTAGAGACAATTCCCTCCAGCCCCAACTTGCAGGCGTGCTGCAACACGACGGCGCCTTCCGGATGCTCCAGGTGCTCGTTCATGCGCACCCGTGGCGAGCCTCGCGAAGGATGCTCGCCAGCGTCGCCTTGCGCACCTCGATAGGCTCGCGCCGCAGGTCCGTCCCGTTCAACTCCAGCAGGTCGAAGGCACAGAGGAATGCTTGCGGCTCGTTCCGCCTGTGGCGGAGCAACTGGAACGAAGTCACTCCCTGCTCATCACAACCCACCACCTCACCGTCGATCAGGCAGGACCGCACCTCGCGAATCGGTTTGCGAATGGGCGGAACCCTTTTCGCCAACACTCAGTTGTCAGATTAGGAGGAGCCGATGGACGCAAACTCTGGTGAGCCCTGGTCCGAGGCCGATATCAGCGACCTCAAGAACGAACTCGATCACGGCCGGACGATTGCAGAAACCGCGAGCTTCCTGTGCCGGGACGTGTACGAGGTGCGCGCGAAGATGAAGGAGCTTAGGTTGACCGAACAACCGGGTAAGCGGCGCGTCGTCCTCTAGAACAGATGGCCCCACAGGGTGATTAGCAAGATCACCACGACCGCTGGCGGCAATTTCGTTGGCCGGGCCGATCCCCGGCCTTTCGTATTCACATCCGGTTCACCGTCGAGGGGCTTAAAGTGATCTCAAGGGAGGCATCTGTAACGTCAAGGAGGCGTCCATGAATAAGCTTTGTCTTCTCGGTGCGGCAGCGCTGATCGCGACCGCTTTCCTTCCCGACGTGGCTTCTGCCCAGCGCGGTGGTGGAGGAATGCGTGGCGGTGGAGGCGGTGGGTTCCACGGTGGCGGGATGGGCGGCGGTTTCCGGGGCGGTGGGATGGGTGGCGGTTTTCGCGGGGGTGCAATCGGCGGCGGCTTTCGGGGAGGGGCGATAGGCGGTGGTGGTTTTCGTGGTGCTGCGATCGGGCCCGGCTTTCGCGGCGGCATCGGTGGTGGCGGCGTCCGAAGCGCTGCGATCGGCGGTGGTTTCCGCGGGGGTGCGATTAGTAGAGGCGGCTTCCGTGGCGTGGGGATCGCAGGCCCCGGATTCCGCGGCCCAGTTCGCGTAGCCGGCTTCCGTGGTGGTGGCTTTCGTAGGGGCTGGGGCGGCTGGGGCTGGGGTCTGCCGTTCGCAGGTCTTGGGTTAGGCTTGGGCTACTACGGCTACTCATCCTACTACTCAGATCCGTGCGTCGTTTGGGACGGCTACACCTGGGTCGACGCCTGTTACTGAGATGGCTCGCAATCGACTGCTACTAG
>Ga0207678_10004240_pt1 | contig 12862 bp, 9 predicted proteins | sample KBSC63metaG_FD_184319 | JGI IMG/M metagenome (GOLD analysis project Ga0207678, IMG submission 184319) | Corn rhizosphere microbial communities from Kellogg Biological Station, Michigan, USA - KBS C6-3 metaG (SPAdes) (version 2) | ecosystem: Host-associated > Plants > Roots > Rhizosphere > Soil ... | reverse complement strand
AGCAGGACGCACTTGCGCACCAGGCCGGTTTCAAGGACCGCGATGCCTTCTACGCGGACCGCGAGAAGCGCTTTCCGCCGCAGCCATGGACCGATGTGCTGCGCGCCGACTACCTGCAGCGCGCCAATGCTGCCGTTGCGCACAACCGCGAGCTACTACCCAAGCGCTTCTACAACCTGCCGAAGTACCGCGCGGAAGTCGTACGGGAACCTTCGTTCAGCGAGGTCGCGGGCGGCGCCGCCCATGCGTCCGGGCCAAGCCCCGACGGTGTTCGGCCCGGCCGCGTCTATGTCCACCTCCTCGGCAAAGCCGAGGACCCGGCGTCGGTGAACGACCTGATGTGCCACGAGGGCATCCCGGGCCACGTCATGGCCGGCGACATTCAGGTCCGGCAGACCGGGACGCCCAAATTCCGCCGTGCGGGCGGCTATGTCGCATTCAACGAAGGTTGGGCGCTCTACTCCGAACTGTTGTGCAAGGAGATGGGAGCGTACCCCGACGCTGCTGCCGATTTCATGCGGCTGGACGCTGAGCTGTTTCGTGCGGCACGCCTGGTGGTCGACACCGGCATCCACGCCGACGGTTGGACCGAGGATCAGGCCGTCGATTATCTGATGAAGACCGCGCGTATGTCGCCCGATCACGCCCGCTCTGAGGTGCAGCGCTACATCACGCTTCCGGGACAGGCTACCGGCTATAAGATCGGCATGCTCAAGATCATGGAGCTGCGCCGCAAGGCGGAGGCAGCGCTTGGGTCCAAGTTCGATGTGAAGGCCTTCGACGACCTCATTATTAGCGAGGGCTCGCAGCCCCTTCCGGTTCTCGAGCGGCGCGTCAAAGAGTGGATCGCTGCCCGCAAGGCCTAAATCGCGCGATTTGGGCGCTTTGCTTCCGCAATCTTAACCCTTTCTAAGCACCAAAGGCGCAAGAAGCGGTTCGAAATTCAAGCGGAGGGGCAGAAATGGGTGCGCCCGTTTCAGGCACGAAGGCGGCCGAACAGCCGGCAGCAGAGACGCTGCTGACGGCATTCAAGACGATCAGCGCCGCCGAACGGCGTCGCCACGCCAGCGTGCTCAATTATTGGCTGTCGATTCGCGGCGACAAGGAATTCCCGCCGCTGCACGACCTCGACCCGCTTGAGCTGTCCGATGCGGGCCCGACCTCGATCCTGCTCGAGCTGATCAGCGGCGGGCACGACGCCGAAGTGCGCCATCTCGGTGAAGGCCTTGCGAGCGAGGAGCGGGTCGAACGGATCATCGATGCGCCAAGCCCGTCGATTCTTTCCAATATCGCCAAGAAGCTGCCAATCGTCGCCATCAGCCGTGACTTCCTCGCGTTCGAGGATGAGTTCGAGGTCGACGGCGAGCCGGCCCGCTGCTGGGTTACTCTACTCCCGCTGAGCGCGGGCGGCGCCTGGGTCGATTACGTCTATGCGTTCGTCAGCACCGATGCTGCGGCGCCGGCCAAATCCGCCAAGAAGGCCTCGAAAAAGGCCGAGCCGGTCGCCGAGGAAATCGAGGAGTCGGTCGTCGAGCAGGTCGAAGAAGAGCCTGTCGTCGAGGAAGTCGAGGAGCCGGCGGTCGCAGAACTCAAAGAGCCCGAGGCGGACGAGGTTGAGGAATCTGTCGTCGAGGAACCCGAAGAGCCCGAGGCGCAGATCGAGGAATCCGCGATCGAGGAGGTCGAAGACGAACCGCCGGTCGCCGCCGCCGTGACCAAGGCCGCGCCAGGCTTCTCCAAGCTGTTCGACAGCCTTGCGGGACTCACCGGCTTCTACGGAAGCCAGCCGGTGAAGGTCGAACCTGTCGTCGAGCCGGAACCAGAAGATCCCGCTGTCGAGCAGGCCGAAGAGCCTGTCGCGGAGGCGATCGAAGAGCCGGCCGTCGAGGACATCGAAGAAGAGCCGATCGCTGAGGAGATTGAGGAGCCGGTCGCTGAAGAACCGGTCGAGGAAGAGGTCGTCGCCGAGGAACCCGTGGCCGAAGAACCGGTGATGGAGAAGCCGACCAGGAAGCAACCCGAGTCCGCCAGTGCATCGGAGGGAACCTTGCAGAAGAAACTCACTGAAGTGCGCGCCAAGACCGACGAGGCACGCCTCGCCAAAATCCGCGCCAACGCCGCTCTCTATGAAGGGCTTAGCGCAGCCTATGACTTCGCGCTCGACGCCGAGGATGCGCCGGAGGAATATCTCCGTCTCGTCGAAGCTCAGGGCCTGAAGATCCAGCTCCGTTCGCCAATGAAGCCGGTTGTGAAGCTGGCCTTTGAAGGCATGTGCGACGATGCGACAATCAAGCAGCTCGAAGCGGTGCTCGCCTGGGCGTTTGATCAGGAACTGCCGCGCGGCACGCTCGCAGAGCGCATCGAGGAAGCCGGCGGGGTCGGCTACATCCTGAACGGGCACAAGAAGGCCGCCTGACCGGGCGGCCTACTCAACAATATTCGATAGTTGCCTAGCGCTTGTTGGCGCCGCGGCGAAGGCCTTCGATCACTGCGTCGACGGCGCACTTGCGCGACAGCTCGGCAAGGATGGCGATGTCGCGGTCCTCAGCCTGGCGCGCCATCCGATGGGTGCGCGTGGCGATGCTGCGCAGCTCGTTGATCGTGCCCTCCGGCAGCTTCTCCTGATCGGTAAGAAGACGGTCGAACACGGCGTCTGCCAGCGGCTTCTCGAACTCGAGTCCGATGAACTCACCGCAATGCCACACTACGCGGCAGAACTGTGTCTCCAGTCCGGCGATGCTGAGCCAGACCCAGCTATCGTCCTCGACAGTCGATGAGCACTCGATCCGGCAGCCGTGAGTCGACATGTCGATCACGCGCGCCTGGACGCGGCTCTTGGTGCCGTCCCGCATTGTGGCGGTGAGTCGTAGTGCGAGCCGCTCGACGCGGCGGCGCTCTTGCTGGACTTTTGCCGGTTGGGCCATGGCGAATCTTACCCCTCACCGCTTCATGCGCGCGAGTGGTGAACAAATGGTTGTCATTCGTGTCACAACTATCTTAACCAAAGTGTCGTGATTCAGCTCGACAACCGTCCTGCAGCTTCGACCACCGGCTTATTGTGGTGCTCCTTGACGCTTGCGGAGCGATGGCGCGACTGATCGGAAAGCCCCACGATCGTCGACTGCCCGCCCGCCATTCGGCGGGCTTTTTTGTTTCAGGTGAAAATTTATGACATTCGAGATGCAGCCATGCTGCTGATCGCGCTTCTGGTCCCACTCTCGCTGGCCATTCTCGTTTACGCCAGCGTGCTCGCACGGGCGGCGATCTCGGCACGCGCCAAGCCGACGCTTGAAGCTCTCGCGCTGGGTGCCGTCGTCAATTTCTTCGACACGTTCGGCATCAGCTCGTTCGCACAAACCACCGCGTGGATGAAATTCCGCAAGATGGTGCCCGACCGGCTGATCCCACCGACGATGATCGCAGGGCTCACCCCTCCGGCCATGGCAGAAAGCATCGTCTTCCTCTGGCTGCTGGGCGTTCGCGTCGATCCGGTGCTGTTGTTTGGTGCGGCGATGGCGACTTTTATCGGTGGCGTCGTCGGCGCTCCTCTCGTGGTCCGCTCACGGGCGTGGATCGTGCAGATGACAGTCGCGATCGGCCTCGCCGTCGCCGGCACTGCGAACGTGCTCGGGATTCTCGGACAATTGCCGGTGGGGGGCACCGCATCGGGACTGCCTATGGGCCTGACGATCATCGCGATCATCGTAAGCTTTGGCCTGGGTCTTCTCGCGAATTTCGGCGTCGGCAATTACGCGCCAAGCCTGGTGATGTTCAGCCTCATGGGCATGGACCCTCACTATTGCTTCCCGATCATGGCGTCGGGCGCATCGTTAATGGGCGCAGGCTCGAGCATGCGCTTCATCAAGGTGCCGGAGATCGATCTCAGGATCGTGGTCGGATTGACGCTCGGCGGCATCCCTGCGGTGTTGGTGGCGGCGTTGATCGTGAAACAGATGGACGTCGCAATCCTGCGCTATCTGATCACGGTCGTGGTGTTCTATACGGCGATCGTGATGGCGCGCGCTGCGATCAGGGGACACCGTGAGCACAAGGCGCAGGGCGCGACAGCGCCGCTGGCGGCGTCATGAACGACGTTCAGGCCCTCAACCGCCAGTTCGAGCGGTACGACCAGGTTCGTAAGACGCATACCTATCGCCTCGCCGAAAGCGACTCTGACGAATTCGACGATAAGTATGAGATCGCGACGCTGGATTTCGCGCGCTTCCTTAATGGCGATGAGAAAGAGAGGGCTCGGTTCGCCGAGGGGTTCGGAGCCGCGCTTCGTGAGATCGGCTTTGCGGTCCTAACGGGCCATGGCGTCGACCCTTCGCTGTATGACGACATGCACGATGCCGTGCTTGACCTATTTCATTCGACAACCGTCGAGGACAGGATGAGCTTCCGGGCCGAACGTTTCGGATCGGTGAACCAGGGCTATTTCCCGATCGAGGAAACGAGCGACATCCACCCCGACCTGGTCGAAGGCTGGGTATGGTGCCGGCGAGCGTTCGACATTCCGCAGCACCGCGACGGGCCGTTCTGTGCCAAACGATTTTGGCCGAACGCCGAATACGAGCAACGATTCCGCCGGCTGGTCCTCGCTCACGAGCCTTTGTTCAATCCGATCGCTCAAGCGATGTTGCAGGGACTCGGCGCCGACCCGCATGCCTATGACGAGAAGCTGACGCGGACCAACTTCGGACTGCGTGCCAATTATTATCCGCCGATGACCGGCGAACAGGACGCATCCGGCGCTGGCCGCCTGCTCGGCCACGAGGACGTCGACCTTTTCACTATCCTCCCGGCGACGAGGATCGATGGCTTGCAGGTGTGGAACCATCGCAGCGGCAAGTGGGTGCGGATGCGCGCGCCTTACGGCTCGATCATCATCAACACCGGCGACTATATGCAGCGCATCAGCAACGACCTGTACCCGTCGACCACGCACCGGGTCGGCAAGCCGAGCGATCGCTCGCATCTCAATTCACCCCGCGTGTCCTTCCCGATGGCGGTCTATGTCTGGGAGGATGAAGTGCTGGAGGTCCTGCCCGGCCTTGGCGAACCCAAGTACGAGCCGGTCAAGGCAATTACCTTCCACACCCGCAGCACGAGCAAATTCTATGGCGATGATTACGCTGTCGACGACTGACGTCCGCTAGATCCCGCAGGTGCTGTTGTCGCCGCTCGACGAGAGGCGCGTCAGTGTCGAGGTTGGGGACGAGCTGATCGGCACCGCGACCGAGCCACAGCGGCGGAGCTGGAACCGGACCTTGCGCGCCGCGAAGTCGAGACTGATCTTGCGGAACGCTTCGAGGATGTCGGTGCCGAGCAACAGCGCTGGCTCGTTCTCCAGCCCGAACACCCGGAACGGGGGTACGTCCGCGAAGGCAATGGGCACGTTGCCAAGCGTGATGGTGCCGAGCTTCAGCACGCGGATGGTGCCGAGTTGAAGGTCGACGGTCTTGCCCGTCACCCCCGTCGCGGCGACGGTCCAATCCTTGTTCATGTTGCGCGCAATCAGCTTGTCGCGAAGCGCGAGGTTGCCGATCGTGATCTCGGACCCGGTGTCGATCACCGCATTGAGCGAGAGTCCGCCGGCCTTGACCTGGGTCAGGATCAATTGGCCGTGAAGCAGCTTGGCGGTGATCACAATCTCGTCTGTAAAATGCGGCTCCGGCCGGCGCGCATCCTCGACCTTTATCGTGCGATTCTCGAAATCCATCATCAGCCGCTGGCGGACCAAAGCGTCGATGCCGATCATTCCGTCGCCGCCCAGATTCTCCTCGTGGAGTGCCGGCACCTCAAGCTCGCCGATGGTGCTCGGACCGAAGCTCAATGTCTGGACCTTCACCCGGTCGACGATGTTGCGGTCGGTCATGTTGTTCAGCACGACCGGAGTGCCAAGCGGTAGCTGGAGGTCGCGGGCGATGCCGAGCCCCACCGCGGACGTGTCGGCGCCGCTGTCGACCACGAAATGATAGGGGCCCCGTCCGTTCACCTGCACCTCGACCGTCATCCGGCTTTCGACTTTGCGGGCGTTGACCGCATCGCCGCCGATGGCGAGCGTGTTGTCGATCACCGCGGGCTTCAGCGGCGGCATGGTCGAGGGCCCGGGCGGTGCGGGCCTCGGCTTGCCGACCTCAGGTGGCGCATCGGCTGCCGCCATGCAGGCCAGAGCGAGCGCGATCGTCAAAGCGCGGCGAAGCGTCGGCACCTCAAGTTCCCCTATGCGTATCGATTCGTACCATATCAGGGTCGGCGGGTTCATGCCCGAACGAATAGATGCGACGGCGAACCTGTTCGACGGATGAACCGCCGTGGCGGAGTTACTCCGCGGCGACTGGACGGCTGACGGCGTGCGCTTCCTCGCCCACCAGGCGATGGAACAGCCGGCCGATCCGGGCTTCGAGCGAAATGGCGATCGAGAAATAAGCCGGGACGAGGAGGAGCGTCAGCAGGGTCGAGAAGATGAGTCCGCCGATCACGGTCACGCCCATTGGCGCGCGCCAGCTGGCGTCACCGTTGAGCGAAAGGGCGATGGGCAGCATGCCTGCGACCATGGCTACGGTGGTCATCACGATCGGCTGGGCCCGCTTGTGACCAGCCTCATAAATCGCCTCGTTCTTCGCCATCCCGTGGTTCATCATTTCGACGGCGAAGTCGACCAGCAGGATCGAGTTCTTCGCTACGATTCCGAACAGCATCAGAATGCCGATGAACACGGGCAGCGACAGCGGCTGGCCGGCGATGTGCAGGCCGATCGCGGCGCCAAGCGGGCAAAGCCACAGCGATCCCATGTTGACGAAAGGAGAGAGGAACCGGCGATAAAGTAGGACCAGCACGGCAAACACCAACAGCACGCCTGCGAACAAGGCGACGACGAAATTGCTGATCATCTCGCTCTGCCACTTGGTTTGGCCGAGATTGAGGCGCGAGACACCGTCGGGCAGCTTCTGGACCGACGGCAAGGCGTTGATCTTCTTCCAGGCCTGGCCCGTCACGAAGCCCGGCGCGAGATCTGCGCCGATGGCGATTCGCCGCGCCTGCGCGGTGCGCTGGATGCTGACCGGTCCGGCGCCGAAGCTGATGTCCGCGACCGCCCGCAGGGGTACCGAACCGCCCTTGGCTGTCGGCACCGGCAAATTCCCGAGGGTCGCGAGATCCTTGCGTCGGTTTTCGGCAAGCGAAACCTGAATCGGAATCTGGCGGTCGGACAGCGAGAATTTGGCGCTGTTCTGCTCGATGTCGCCAAGGGTCGCGATGCGGATGGTCTGGCTCAGTGCAGCGGTGGTGACGCCGAGATCCGCCGCTAGGTCGAACCGGGGTTTGATCACAATCTCGGGCGTTGCGAGGTCGCCTGCCACGCGGGGCGCGCGAAGCTCAGGCATGGCCTGCATGTCGGCGGCGATCTTGTTCGCAGCCGCATCCAGCTTGATTGGATCGTCGCCGCCCAGGAACAGCATGATGTCGCGCGATGCGCCGCCCGGGCCTCCGCCGTTCTGGCTCTGGAAGTTGACCCGGGCGTCCGCGATGCCGGCCAGCTTGGGAGCCATCGCCCGTTCGAATTGCGTGCTGGTGACCTTGCGATCCTCTTTCAGCTTGAGCTCGACGTTGCCGCTGCCGACGTTGATCCGCTCAAAGGCGCGCTCGACCGTTGGATCCTTGGCGACGATTGCGGCGACCCTGTCGATAACCGCTTCGGTCTGTTCGAGCGTGGTGCCCGGCGGCAGGCTGACCTGAACCGTCGACGTGTCCTGGTTTATCTCGGGCTGGAACGTCATGGGCAGCGTAGCGACCAGCACGCCGGTCAGGAACAGCGCACCGATGCCCACGCCGACCATGGCTAGCCGATGGTCAAAGCGTAGGCTCTTCAGCTTTCCCCATAGGCCCGGATGCCTGAGGGCATAAGCGTGCGCCTTGCTCGTGTTCAGCGACCAGGTGAGAAGACCCAGATATTTGTCCATCAGCCGGCCCGAAGCGTGCGGCTGGGCGCCGTGTGAGCGAAGGAAATAGGCCGCAATCAGCGGCGTGATCATGCGCGCCACGAGCAGGCTCATCAGGACGGAAACGACAACGGTGAACCCGAATGCCTTGAAGAACTGGCCCGAAATGCCGGGCATCAGCGCCACCGGCAGGAAAACCGCGACAATCGACATCGTGGTTGCGAGCACGGCGAGGCCGATCTCGTCGGCGGCGTCTAGCGAAGCCTGATAGGCCGATTTCCCCATGCGCATGTGGCGGACGATGTTCTCAATCTCGACGATGGCATCGTCGACAAGGACGCCCGCAACGAGGCTCATCGCGAGCAACGACAAGCCGTTAAGGTTGATGTCGAGCATGCTCATGAACCAGAAGGCCGGGATCGCGGACATCGGGATTGCGAGCGCCGAAATGGCGGTTGCGCGAATGTCGCGCAGGAAGAGCAGGACGACGAAGACCGCGAGAACCGCGCCTTCGATCAGGCCTTCCATCGCCGATTTGTATTGGTTCTTCGTATAGTCGACGGAATTGTCGATCTCGTAGAAGTGGATGCGGGGATCGCTCTTCTCGAGTGAATGCAGCTCCTTCCAGACATCGTCGTAAACCGAAACGTCGGACGAGCCCTTCGCGCGTTGGACGTTGAAACTGATCACTTGCTGGCCGTTGAGCTTCGCAAGAGTCCGTTGCTCGGAATAAGCGTCCTTAACCTCGGCGATATCGGCGAGACGAACAAATCGGCCGCCTGGAAGCGTGATCTGGGTCTGCGACAGGTCGAAAGCTGACTGCGCATTGCCGAGCACGCGCACGGACTGTTCGGAACCCGCAATCTCCGCCCGGCCACCGGCGGCATTCATGTTGAGCTGGCGCAGCTGTTGGTTCACCTGCGCGGCCGTGATCCCCTGCGCCTGCAATGCCGCTGGGTCGAGGATCACGCGGATTTCGCGGTTGACTCCTCCCTCACGCGACACGCCGGCGACGCCGGTCACGCTCCGCAATCGCTTGGCGACATTATTGTCGACGTACCAGCTGAGCTGTTCCAGCGTCATGTCGGTGGTCTGGGCCGAGATGAAGACGATCGGCTGGGCCGATGTGTCGAACCGCTGGACCGTCGGCTCGAGAATGCCTTCGGGAAGATTGCCGCGGACCTGCGCGATTGCGTTGCGCACATCGTTGACCGCGCGATCAACCGGTGTTCCGATCTGCAGCTGGATGACGGTGTTGCTGAAACCCTCGTTCACCGTGCTGTTGATCTCATCGACCCCGCTGACGCCGCGGACCGCGGCCTCGACCTGCTGGGTGACCTGCTTTTCCATTTCGGCAGGCGCGGCGCCTGGTTGGCTGATGCCGACGATGACGACGGGGAATTCGATGTCCGGGTTCTGCGTGATCGTCATCCGGCTGAAGGCGACGACGCCGGCCAGCATCAGGCCGACGAACAGGACGATCGGCGCAACGGGATTGCGAATGCACCATGACGAGATGTTACGGAAATTCATGGGATCTCGAACTCGCGGCCCTCAGTTCACTCGGGGCCGGCAACGTACCTTGTTGATTTGCTTCATACGAGTGGCACCAACGTCCGGCCTTCGCAATCGATGCTCGACATGCCCTAGAGGCCGAGCAGCCGCACCAGCGCGAAGCTCACCGTACCGAGCGCGATCAGGGACAGGATCACCGTAATCGTCACCCGTCCGCCGGCCTTCGACACGGTGCGGATGTCGACGCCGAGGCCGAGCGCGGCCATCGAGACGATCATGAAGGCCGTCGAAGCCGTCGCCATTGGCGAGAGAGCAGCGACGGGGATGAGGTTCGCCGAGCGGAGCGCGACCATGACCAGGAAGCCGATGATGAACCAGGGCACGAGCTGATGAAGTGCGGGTCGTCCGTGCTTCGGGCTTGAGGCGGGATCGCTCTCCTCGCGGAGGCTGGGCGCGACCAGTGACAGCACGACGCAGACCGGTCCGAGCATCAGCACGCGGATGAGCTTGACCAGGGTGCCGACCTGGACCGACGTGGCACCCATCGGCGCCGCTGCGGCGATGACCTGCGGCACGGCATAGACGGTGAGGCCGGCGAGCGCGCCGTAGGCCACCTGGTCCATGTGCAAAATCGTGCCGACGATCGGCAGCAGCAGGACGACGATCACGCCGAGCACCGCGGTGAAGGCGATCGAGGAAGCGACGTCATCCTCCTTGGCGCCGATCACCGGTGCGACCGCGGCGATCGCGCTATTGCCGCAGATCGAATTGCCGCAGGCGACGAGGATCGCCAGCCGTTTGCGGAGGCCCAGCATCCGGCCGATGGTGAAGCTCAGCAGGATCGCGCCGGCGACGATGCCCAGGATCGAGATCAACAGCGGCCAGCCGGCGGACAAAATGGTAGCCGCGCTTATTGAGGCGCCCAGCAGGACCACCGCAATCTCGAGCAGCAGCTTGGCGCTGAAGGCCATGCCCGGCTTCCAGGATGGGCCGGGCGTCCAGGCGGTTCGGACGGCGGCGCCGACCAGGATCGCCAGCACCAAAGCCTCGATCCAAGCACGGCCCGAGGCGGCGAGCTCGGCCTTCTGCAGGCCCCACGCAACCCCCGCGATCGCGACGCACAGGCCGACACCGGGGACGATACGCGTCAGCTCGCCGGGCGGTGAAGTCTTGATGGAAGCTCCCCTCTTCCGCTGTGCCGCCGTTCATAGCCCATGCGGCGCGCGCGAAAAGGGGCAAAAGCTTACCGCCCCTGCGGGTTGGCGGGCGGCTTGGTCGTCGGCGGGGCGGCGAGGGTCTGGAGCAGCTGGACCTTGGCCTGAACGGCCTTCACGCATTCACCCATCAGCGTGCCGGCATTGGCGTCGGTGAGCGTCTTGGACTGCGCGTCGAGCGCCGCCTTGAACTGCGGGGTGGTCGGCTGGCCGTTGACCCGACCGAGGTAGAAATAGAGCGAGTCCTCCGCGAGCTTCTGCTGGTTCGCGTCCTTCGACTGACTGGCGAAGGCGCTGGCCAGGACGATGCAGCGCGCGTCGGTGGCACTCTGGGCGAGTGCGGCGCCGCTGGTCGTGAGCAAGGCGGCGGCGAGGGCGAGTTGGGTGACTTTCATGATCGAACTCCTTGGGGTCGGGGCCGCTTTAGCGGCACGCTCCGCTACCCGCCATGAACGAAGCAAAATGGAGCCGTCCCTTAGCGCTTCCACTTCCTCCACTTTGTGACTTTCGGGGGGCTGCCTCGCTGCCCTCCAGCATGAAGCATGGATCGGCCGCTGTAGGACAGCGAATTCGTGGCGGCGCGCTCAGGCGGCCTTGGCGATTTCCCGGTCGGCGAAGGCGAGCATTGCTTGCGGATGGAGGCCGTTAAGCGCGCAGAGTAGCTGGCGCCCGAAGACGTCGAGGCAATGGAGCGCGTGGCCCTCCTCGCAGCAGAGGTCGAGGCCGAAGTCGCGCCACTCCCTGTTCGCGTCTCGCCGATATTGGCCGAGCGACGCGAAATGCGCTTCCCATTCCGTGGGGCCATATTTGGCACGGACTTCATCGGGCAGCGCCCGGTAGAAGGTGTCGTTGGCCGTGATCCCGAACAGCTCCCGCGACGCATCGTCGATCAGGTGCGACAGTTCCTCAGCTTCTTCATCCGGAAGCAGGCCGCGGGATTGCAGCCGAAGCTGCTCCTCGAGCTCGGCGACGGCGGGCAGATGGCGGAAGACGATCAGGGTCATGCGCCAAGAATCACTCAGATTCGCGCTTGTTCCAAGGTCAAAAGTTCAACGAATCCACAGTTTTGTGCGATCGGTCATGGGAGCGTCGGCAACGGCCCGCCGCTCGGTGCGTCCGGATCACCCCTTAACTTAACGGTGCCTAAACGACGGCCGGAATTGTTCATCTGGCAGCAAGGTTCGGCTGAACAGTCGGCCGCCCGGGGGCGTTCGAGCGCGGGCACCACTCCACAATCTGTACAGCGAGTTCGATGGAGTTTTGACCGCCCGGCACGCCATTCCAAGGCGGCCGGATGAACAGTCGCAAGCGCGTCCATCCGGTCAATTCGAAGGAGCAAGATTAGTGAAAATTCTCAAGCGATCGACGGTTGGCCTGCTGCTGGCCGCGGCTGCGGTGCCAGCCTGGAGCGGTCTTTCCGCGCAGGTGCAGGAACAGGCCGAAGGCGCGAATGCGATCATGGTGACTGGCCAGATGCCGGGCGACCTGGCCAAATTGCCCAAGGGTCCGGTGATCCAGGGCGTCATTACCGCGCGCAGGGGCGGGCAGGTGCAGGTCACCGCCCCCAACGGCAGCAACACGGCGGTTCTCGTCTCGCAGGCCACCGACATCCGGTCCAGCGGGGGCTTCCTCGGCCTCGACAAGAACAAGCTGGGCGCGGACTCGCTGCTCAACGGGCTACCGGTCACGGTCAAGACGGTGCAATATGGCGGGGGCCTGCTGGCGACCCAGGTGAGGCTCAGTAACAAGAATCTCGCGACCGCCTCAATGATCCGCAACGGCACCGCGCAACGCTTCGGCGAGCACGATGTGGCCATTGCCCGGAATGCGGCGGCGACAGAGGCGCTGCGCGGGCGCGTGGGCGATATCGACAAGTACGACATCAAGGGCACGACGAACATCTACTTCGACACCGGCAAGTGGGCGCTGTCGCGTGACGAGGAGTCCCAGCTGTGCGCAGCTGCGACGCAAGCCAAGGGCATGGAGAACGCGCTGCTGCTCGTCGTCGGCTATACCGATGCGGTCGGAAGCGAGGACTATAACCAGGTCTTGAGCGAACGGCGTGCGGCCAAGGTCGTCAACCATCTGCAGCAGAAATGCGGCTGGGCGCCCTATCGCATGCTGACCCCCACCGGGATGGCCGAGGCGGACCCGGCGGCGGACAACAGCACCGCGGCAGGCAAGGCGCAG
>Ga0207678_10004238_pt1 | contig 12863 bp, 13 predicted proteins | sample KBSC63metaG_FD_184319 | JGI IMG/M metagenome (GOLD analysis project Ga0207678, IMG submission 184319) | Corn rhizosphere microbial communities from Kellogg Biological Station, Michigan, USA - KBS C6-3 metaG (SPAdes) (version 2) | ecosystem: Host-associated > Plants > Roots > Rhizosphere > Soil ... | reverse complement strand
GTCGCGGCGCCGATCGCGGGGTTCTTCATGCTCGGCGGGTTCGGGGTCTTCGCGGTGTACCTGCCCGAGCTCTTCCCGACCGCGGTGCGCGCCACTGGGCAGGGCTTCTGCTTCAACTTCGCGCGGGTCATCACCGGGGTCGGGACCGTGACCACCGGCTACCTGGTGGGCGCGCTCGGGTCGTTCCCGATGGCGGGGCTGATCGTCTCGCTGGTGTTCGGGCTCGGCCTGTTCACGATCTGGATCGGACCGGAGACACGGACCTGGGGGTTGCGTGACTACTGAGAACTACGTCCGCCACGAATTGGACGGGCGGTTGTCGCGGATCGTCCTCGACCGCCCCGAGGCGGCCAACCGCATCCACTCGACGATGATGCGCCAGCTCATCGACGCCCTCGAAGCGGCCACCACCGCGGGCAGCGACGTCGTGCTCATCACCGCGGCAGGGCGGGACTTCTCCGTGGGCCGCGACCAGCACGAGGTGCTGCCTGAGGGCATGACCAAGCTGGACAACACGCAGCTGATCGTCGTAGCCAACCGGCTGCTCACCGGCTTCCCGGGGATCACGGTTGCCGCGGCGCAGGGGCGTGCGCTCGGCTTCGGGTGCGGCGTCGTGGTGCAGAGCGACATCGCGCTCACGGCGGCCTCCGCCGAGCTCGGCTTCGACGAGGTCCACCACGGCACGGCGCCCGCGTTCGTCATGTCCTACCTGGAGGAGCACGTCGGGCCGAAGCGGGCGCTCGACCTGATCGTGACGGGCCGCACGCTCTCGGCGGCGCAGGCGGAGCAGTGGGGGATCGTGACGCGGGTGGTGGCGCCGGAGCTGTTGGCGGCGAGCGCCGAGGAGCTGGTGGCCGGGCTCCTGCGCAGCCCCGGCGAGCTGCTCGCCCGGTGCAAGGCCTACCTGCGGGAGAACCGGACGGTGCCGCCCGCGGACCGGCTCGACCACGCCTTCGAGACGTTCGCGCGCCGCCTGCGCGCCGCCGCCCAGGCCTGATCCGGTGGCGGCCGCCGTCCGGTTCCACCGCACGGGCGGCCCGGACGTCCTCGTGGTGGACGACGTGCCGCCGCCCGAGCCCGGCCCGGGTCAGGTGCGGCTGGCCGTCGTCGCGGCCGGGGTGAACCCGGTGGAGTGCCGCATCCGCCGCGGCGAGGTGCCGGTCGCCGGGCCCGGGCCGTGGGGGCTCGGGACGGACGTGGCGGGCGTCGTGGACGCGGTGGGTCCACTCGGCTCGCCCCACGTCGCCTGCTTGCTCGGCGCGGGCGGTGCGGCCGGCGTGCCCGGTGGGGGCGGCGCGGTGGGCGAGGGCGGCTCGCCCTACGTGGCCTGCTTGCTCGACGCGGGCGGGGCGGCCGGTGCTGCTGGCGTGAGCGGTGCGGGCGGGGTCGCCGTCGGCGCGGAGGGCGTGGCCGGTGCGGCCGGTGCCGGCGGTGCGGCGTTCGCGGTCGGGGACGCCGCGTTCGGGCGGGCGCTCGGCGGGGCCTACGCCGAGTACGCGCTCGCCGACGTCGCGGACCTGCTGCCGAAGCCCGCCTCGCTGGCGTGGGACGTGGCGGCGAGCGTCGCGATCAGCGGGGAGACGGCCTACCGCACGCTCGGGCTGCTCGGCGTGACCGGGCTGGGCGGCACGCTGCTCGTCCACGGCGCCTCGGGCGGGGTCGGCGCGTTGGCCGTGCAGCTGGCGGTGCTCGGCGGGGCGCGGGTGATCGGCACCGCCGGGCCGTCGAGCCTGGGCCGGGTACGCGGGCTCGGCGCCGATCCCGTGGCGTACGGGCCGGGGTGGGCCGAGCGCGTGCGCGCCCTCGCGCCCGACGGTGTGGACGCCGTCCTCGACACCGCGGGCGCGGGCGTGCTGGGCGAGAGCGTCGCGCTGGCGGGCGGCCCCGAACGCGTCGTGACGATCGCCGACCGCCGCCGCGCCGCCGAGCACGGGGTGACCTACTCCCGCGGGCTCGTCGCCCGCGTGCCGATGGCCGAGGTCTTCGCGGAGCTGCTCCCTGCGCTGGTCGACGGCCGGGTCGCCGTGCACGTCGCGCACCGGCTGCCGCTCTCGGAGGCCGCGCAGGCCCACCGGATCAGCGAGGCGGGCCACCCCGGCGGCCGGATCGTGCTGACCGTGCGAGCCACGCCGAGATGCACGTGAGCGGGGTTTCGCCCTGCCCCCGCTGGTGCGCATCTCGTGCGCTAGGGCGGCGGGATCCGGAAGGCGGCGAGCACCCCGGCGAGGAGGCGGTAGTAGCCGACCAGCACGACCAGCTCGAAGAGCGCGGCCTGGCCGAGCTCCTGCTCGGCTTCGGTGTACTGCGCGTCGTCGAGGTCGTTGTCGGCGAGCAACGCCAGCGCGGTGCGGGCGACGACCGCCTCGATCCCGGTCAGGGCGGGCTCGTCGCCGGTGAGCGACGCGATCTCGGCGTCGGTCAGCCCGGCCCGCCGCCCGTGCACGACGTGCGACGCCCACTCGTAGGCGCTGTGGCAGCGGTCGGCGACGAGCAGCGTGGCGATCTCGCGCGCCCGGTCGGTGAGGCCGGAGCGGTAGCGCAGCGCCGCGCCCAGCGCCTGCAGCGGGTCGCCGACCGCCGGGCTGAGCAGCATCGGACCGAACGGCCCACCCAGCGCGCCTGCCGCGTCCGCCAGGTCGCCCGAGCGCGCCCGCGGCCCCCCGATCACGGCGTCGTACACCCGCCGCTGCTCCACCGTCAGCGCCTCGGGCGGCAGCGACGTGAAACGGGACGCGCTCATCGCGGCCGCCGGTCGCCCGCGAGATCGACGCCAGGGCGGTTTCGGGCGCGCGGCACCGCCCTCACGTCGATCTCGCGATCGGCGCGCCGCTGCGCGGGCGCTCCCGACCGCCAGGGCCCCCCGGCCGTGGCGTGCGATCGATTCCCGGTCATCGGCGCGACCGGGAGGCGAGGTCGAGGGCCGAGGTCGCCAGCCGGTACCCCGCCGCCCTCAGCACGGCGGAGGCCTCGGCCGCGGCGGCGGTGAGCACCGCCGCGAGCAGGCTCTCGTCGGCGACCTGGAACCGGTTGTCCGGCAGCGTGAGGCACACGGTGCCGACGACCTGGTCGTCGGCGTCGCGGACCGGGGCGGCGAGCGCCACCGCCCCCTCCGTGCGCTGCCCGCGGCTCACCGCGTACCCCCGCGCCCGCACGCCTGCGCAGAACTCCTCGACGGCCTCGGCGGTCGCGGGCGTGCTCGCCGTGATCGCGCGCGGCGGGTGCTCCCGCAGCACCGCGGCGCGCTGCTCCGGCTCGAGGAACGCGAGCAGGCCCAGCCCCGCGGCGCCTGCCCACAGCGGCCGCCACGTGTCCACCTCGACCATGTAGCGCAGCGGCTGGCTGGTCTGCACGTAGTCGACGACCATCAGCTCGCCGCGCTGCGGGTCGAGCAGCCCCAGCATGGACGTCTCGTCGAGCTCGGCGGCCACCTTCTCCAGGATCGGGCGCACCGCCGTCTGCACCGAGAACCGCGCGGCCAGCCTGCCCAGCCGCACGAGCTCGAGGCCGCCGTAGTAGCCGCCCGCCGCGTCGCGGCGCACGAGCGAGCGCTCCTCGAACGCCTGCAGCAGCCGGTGCACCGTGGTCGGCGAGCTGCCCATCGCGCGGGCGATCTCCCGGACCCCGAGCGGCCCGTCGGTGCCGTGCTCGGCCAACCAGGTCAACAGGTCGAGCGCACGCCCGATCGGATCCCGTCCGCTGCTCGCCGCCATCGACCGGCTCCCCTCCGTTCCGCCCGGCGGGGCGGTCGTTCCGGCCGCCGCACGGTAGGTGGGTGCCGCGGTCGTCGTCAAACGCGGGAGTTCTTGACATCCGTCCGGCGCCGGGCGACGATCGCAGTGTAACGGAACGGATGTTTCGCTGAAAGGAACAGGAGGCTTCGGTGAAGCCAGCGCCCTTCGGCTACCACCGGCCTGCGACCATCGCGGAGGCCGTAGCGCTGCTCGACGCGCTGCAGGACGACGTCAAGGTCCTCGCAGGCGGCCAGAGCCTGGTGCCCCTGATGAACTTCCGGCTCTCGGTGCCCGCCGAGCTCGTCGACATCAACGGCATCGCGGAGCTCACCGGCCACGACGTGACGGGCGACGTGCTGCGGCTCGGGGCGCTCACCCGCCACCACGAGCTGGAGCGTTCGGCGACCGTCCGCGGCGCCGCGCCGCTGCTCGCGCTGGCCGCGCCCTACATCGGCCACCCGCAGATCCGCTCGATGGGCACCCTGGGCGGCAGCCTTTCGCACGCCGACCCGGCCGCGGAGCTGCCCGGCATCATGCTCGCCCTGGACGCCCGGATGGTCGCGGCCTCGGCGCGCGGCGAGCGGATCGTGCCTGCCGCCGAGTTCTTCGTCTCGCACTTCACCACCGCGCTCGAGCCCGACGAGCTGCTGACGGCCGTGGAGGTGCCGGTCGCGGCGGAGCGCACCGGGCACGCGTTCCTCGAAGTCGCGGCCCGCTACGGCGACTTCGCGCTGGTCGGCGCGGGCGCGGCGGTCACGGTCGACGAGGACGGCGCGATCACCGAGGCGCGCATCGGCTGCACCTCGGTGGCGCCGACACCGGTCCGCGCGGCCGCCGCGGAGGAGCTGCTGCGCGGAGCGACGCCGGACGCGGACGTCCTGGCCGAGGTCGAACGGGTGGTGGCCGGAGCGCTGGAGCCCACCCCGGAGCTGAAGGCGTCGGCGGCCTACAAACGCCGCACCGCGGGCGTGCTGGTGGCCCGCGCCGTCCGGCAGGCGTGGCGCGAGGCCGGGGGAGACATGAGGGGGGAGGAGGCAGCGTGAGCGAGCTCAGCATCCAGCACAGCACCCGGAACGCGGCTGACGAGCGTCAGCGAGGAGGCAGCGTGACCCACACCGTGAAGCTGACCGTCAACGGCGTCGAGCGCGAGGTCGCCGTCGAGCCGCGCATGCTGCTGGCCGACACCCTGCGCCAGCAGTGCGGCCTCACCGGCACCCACATCGGCTGCGAGCAGGGGGTGTGCGGGGCCTGCACCGTGCTCGTCGACGGCCTACCCGCCCGCTCCTGCCTGCTGTTCACGGTGGCCGTGGCGGGCCGGGAGATCGAGACCGTCGAGTCGCTGGAGAACCCCGACGGCAGCCTCAACAGCCTCCAGCAGAGCTTCCAGGACCACCACGGACTGCAGTGCGGCTTCTGCACCGCGGGCATCCTCATGTCGCTCACCGCGCTCTTCCGCGAGGAGCCCAGCCCCGACGAGACCACGGTGCGCGACCAGGTGCAGGGCCACCTCTGCCGCTGCACCGGCTACCAGCAGCTCGTCGAGGCCGCGATGGCGGAGTCGGGCCGGAACGCGCAGGTGACGCGGTGATCGGCGAGCGCCGGGTCCGCCGCGAGGACCTGCGGCTGCTGCGCGGGCGCGGCCGCTACGTCGACGACATCGACCTGCCGGGCCTCGCGCACATGGCCGTGGTGCGCAGCACGCAGCCGCACGCGCTCATCAGGGGCATCGACACGAGCGCCGCCGCCACGGCCCCCGGCGTGCTCGGCGTCTACACCGCCGCCGACCTCCCCGAGATCAACCGGCCCTGGCCGGTGCACCTCGCGCACGCGTCGCTGCGCAAGACCGTGATGCGCGCGCTGCCCGACGAGAAGGTGCGCTACGTCGGCGAGCCGGTGGCCGTCGTCGTCGCCGAGACCCGCTACCAGGCCGAGGACGCCTGCGAGCTCGTCGAGGTCGACTACGAGCCGCTGCCGGGCGCGGGCCACCTGCGCGTGGCCATGGAGCTCCCGGTGCCGATCCACGATGGCATCGAGGACAACGTCGCCGCGCACGTCACGCAGACCACCGGCGACGTCGACGCCGCGCTGGCGAAGGCGCCGCACGTGCTGCGCGAGACCTTCCGGATCAACCGCGGCGGCGGCCACTCCATGGAGGGCCGGGCGGTGGCTGCGCGCTACGACCGCGCGGTCGGCGAGTTCCAGGTCTTCGACGCCACCCAGACCCCGCACCAGATCCGCGCTCTCATCGCGCACTGCTACGACCTGCCCGAGGAGAAGATCCGCGTGGTGGCCCCGCCCGACGTGGGCGGCGGGTTCGGTCCGAAGGCGGGCAAGTACCCCGAAGAGATCATCGTGCCGTGGCTGGCCAAGCTGTTGGACCGGCCGGTCAAGTTCATCGAGGACCGCTACGAGCACTTCGTGTCGTGCACGCAGGAGCACCTGCAGGAGCACGAGGTCGAGGTCGCCTACGACGACGACGGCAGGCTGCTGGGGCTCAAGGACGTGTTCCACCAGGACACCGGCGCCTACGCCCCGTCCCTGATCGTGCCGCTCATCGCGGGCACCACCGTGCCGGGCCCGTACAAGATCCCCAACCTGCACATCGAGTTCTACTCGATCTTCACGAACAAGGTGCCGTCCTCGGCGGTGCGCGGGGCGGGCAGGCCGCAGGGCGTGTACGTGATGGAGCGGGTGATGGACCGCATCGCCGACGACCTGGGCCTCGACCCGGCCGACGTGCGCGCCCGCAACCTCATCCAGGAGCACGAGTTCCCCTACCCGGTCGGCCTCACGTTCCGCGACGGCAGCCCGCTCACCTACGACAGCGGCAACTACCCCGGCCTGCTCCAGAAGGGCCTCGACAAGATCGACTACGCGCACCAGCGCGAGCTGCAGGCCAAGCGCCGGGCCGAGGGCGCGCTGCGCGGCATCGGCGTCTCGGTGGCGGTCGAAGGGGTGGGGCTAGGCCCGTTCGAGGGCGCGACGGTGCGGATGGAGTCCAGCGGCCGCATCACCGCGATCATGGGCGCCCCGCCGCAGGGCCAGGGCTTCGAGACGACCTACGCGCAGATCGTGTCCGACGCGTTCGGGGTGGACGCCGACCTGGTCGACGTGGTCACCGGCGACACCGGGGCGATCGCCTACGGCGTGGGCACGTTCGCCAGCCGCGTGATGGCCACCGCGGGCCCGGCCATGACGACCGCGGCCCGCGAGGTCAAGGAGAAGCTGTTCCAGTCGGTAGCTGCCGTGCTCGAGGTGGCGCCCGAGGACCTGGAGATCCGCGGCTCCGACGAGAACACCGAGATCGGCGTGCGCGGCACCCAGGTGGGCATGCCGCTCGCGCAGGCCGCGCGGATGTCGAACGTGGGCTCGCCGGGCGTCACGATGCGCGCGGGCACGGTGCCCGGGCTCACCGCCACCTCCTACTTCAACCCGTCGAGCGCAGGCTACTCGAGCAGCGTGCAGATCATCGTGGTCGAGGTCGACCAGGGCACCGGTGAGGTGGAGATCGTCGAGTGGGTGGTCGGCCACGACTGCGGGAAGGTCATCAACCCGCTGCTCGTCGAGGGCCAGGTGCTCGGCGGGATCGCGCACGGGCTGTCCAACGCGCTGTACGAGGAGTCGCTCTACAGCGACGACGGCGTGCCGCTCACCACCTCGTTCCTCGACTACCCGATCCCGTCGGCGCGGGAGTTCCCCACGATCGGGCTCTACGACCAGGAGACGCCCAGCCCGCTGAACCCGTTGGGGGTCAAGGGCGCCGGGGAGGCGGGAACGCTCGGGGTGCCCGCGGTGATCGTGTCGGCCGTCGAGGACGCGCTGCGCCCGCTCGGGGTGCGCATCGCCACCTGCCCGCTCTCGCCCGGCCGGATCGGCGACCTCATCGCGGAAGCGCCGGGCCGGTGATCGTCTACCTGCACCCCATCGCGCTGAACGGGCAGGTCTGGTCGGCGGTCGCCCGGCCCGGAGCGCTCACCCCGGACTTCCCCGGCTCCGGCCCGATCAGCATGGCCGCGCTCGCCGACCACGTCGCGGGCCTGCTCGACGGGCCCGCCGACCTCGTCGGGATGTCGTTGGGCAGCATGGTCGCCCAGCAGGTCGCCGTCCGCCGCCCCGAGCTCGTCCGTTCCCTGGTGCTGGCCTGCGGCGGGATGCGCACCGACCCGGCCGTCTCGCGGCAACGCGCCGAGAACACCCGTCGCGACGGCATGGCGGGCACCCTCGACGAGACCCTGCGCCGCTGGTTCACCGCCGAGGCGCTCGTCGATCCCGATCACCCCGGCGTCGGCTACGCGCGGCGCACCCTGCTCGCCGACGACCCGGCGGTGGTCGCCGACTACTGGGCCGCGATGGCCGAGCACGACGTCACCGACGAGCTGGGCGCGGTCACGGCCCCCACCACCTGCCTGGGCGCCACCGCCGACGCGTCGGTGCCGGTCGCGGCCATGAAGGCGGTGGCCGACCGGATCCCGCTCGCGTGGTTCCGGGAGATCCCCGGCCCGCACATCGCGGTGCTGGAGGAGCCTGCCGCGTTCGCCGACGCCGTCGCCGAGCACCTGCGGCGGGTCGACGCGCTGCTCGGCGTGGGGGAGGGATCCCGTGGAGCGTGACCCGGTGGGCAAGGCGCTCGCGGTGCTCTCGGCGCTGGCCGACGAGCCGGACGGGCCGTGGAGCGTGCGCGGCCTGGCCCGCGACCTCGACACGTCGCCCGCCACCGTGCACCGCATCTTCACCACGTTCGAGGCGCGGCGGCTGCTCGACCGCGACGACGAGGGCGGCTACCGGGCCGCGCCCGAGCTCTACCGCCTCTCCGGGGCGCTGCGCGACAGCTACGTGCCGGTCGCGCTCGCCCGTCCGCACATCCAGGCCCTCGCGCAGGAGTCCGGCGAGGCCGTGCTGCTCGGGGCGTACGAGCCCAGCCGCCAGGAGATGATGTTCGTCGACGTCGTGCAGGCGGTGCACCCGCTGCACTACGACGTCGGCCTGCACACCTTCATCCCGGTGCACTCCGGCGCCACCGGTTTGGCCATCCTGGCCCACCTGCCCGAGGCCGAGCGGCACGCCGTGTACGCGGCGGGCCTGCCGCGGCTCACCGACGCCACGATCGTCGCGGTCGACGAGCTCGAACGCACCTGCGCGCGGGTGCGCGAGCAGGGCTACGCGCACTCGGTCGCCCAACGCCTCGCGGGCGCGGTGGCTGTCGCGGCGCCGCTGTTCGACAGCGTCGGGCAGGTGCTCGGCGACGTCTCGGTGACCATCCCGGAGCAGCGGTTCACCCCCGAACGGGAGGCCCCGCTGGCCGCCGAGGTGCGGGCCACGGCCGAACGGGTGACCGACGAGCTGCGGCGCGCGGGACACCGCCGTGGCTAGGCCGTGTCCTGTGGGTCCGTGGCCGCGCTCTCCGCGCCCAGACGGCCGCTGCCTGCGTTGTCGGCCCGCTCGAGTACGCCAGGTACGAGAGCAGGCCTCCGCCTTGCCAGCGGCCGCCTGGATCACGAAGCCCATCGACCGCGACCCACAGGACACGGCCAGGAAGGAACTGCCATGGGCACCGGCCCGCTGCGCAACTCGGTCGTGATCGACCTGACCCAGCACCTCGCCGGGCCGTTCGCCACGCAGATCCTCGGCGACCTCGGCGCCCGCGTGATCAAGGTCGAGCCGCCCGACGGCGACTCCACCCGGCAGATCGGCCCGCACTTCGTCGACGGCGACAGCGCCTACTACCTGTCGGTCAACCGCAACAAGGAAAGCGTCTGCCTCAACCTGAAGGCCGACGCGGGCCGCGACGCGTTGCTGCGGCTGGTGCGATCGGCCGACGCGGTGGTGGAGAACTTCCGGCCCGGCACGATGGAGAAGCTCGGCATCGGCGCGGACGTCCTGCGCGAGATCAACCCGCGGCTGGTCGTCACCTCGCTCACCGGGTTCGGGCTCGACGGGCCTTACCGCGACCGCCCGGCGTTCGACATGATCGTCCAGGCGTTGGGCGGGGGCATGTCGCTCACCGGCGAGATCGGCGGCAAGCCGGTGCGCTCCGGCCTGCCGATCGGCGACCTCTGCGCCGGGATGAACGCCGCCATCGCCACGCTCGCCGGCCTCCTGCGGGCCGCGCACGAGGGCACCGGCTCGCGGGTCGACGTCGCGATGCTCGACACCCAGGTCAACCTGCTCAGCTACGTCGCCAGCTACTACCTCACCGGCGGTGAGGTGCCCGGCCTGCAGGGCCGCCAGCACATGAGCATCCCCACCTACCGGGCGTTCACCTGCGGCGACGGCCGCGACATCGTCGTCACCGCCAACACCCCGCGGATGTGGCTCGGGCTGTGCGACGCCCTGCAGCTGCCCGCGCTGCCCGACGACGACCGCTTCCGCTCCGGCGAGGACCGGCGTCGGCACGCCGCCGAGCTCGGGGCGCTGCTGGAGCCCGCGGCGCTGCGCTTCGCCTCGGCCGAGCTGCTCGCCCGGCTCGCCGAGCGCGGGGTGCCCGCCGCGCCGATCAACTCCGTGGCCGACACGCTGGCGGACCCGCACGTGCGGGCCCGCGACATGGTCTTGGAGCAGCACCGCGGCGGCGAGTCCGTGTGGGCCGTCGGGGACCCGCTGAAGATCAGCGACGGGCGCACGACGCCGCGGGTGCCGCCCCGGCTCGGTGCGGACACCGCCGACGTGCTGCGCGACCTCGGCGGCTACGGCGCCGACGCGATCGACGACCTGGTGTCGGCGGGCGCGGTGGGTCCGCGGACGGTGCCGCTGCGCGTCGCGCGCAACACCAGCCAGGACACCGAGCACGGCACGCCCGCCCGGAGCGCGTGATGGCCGACCGGATCGTCGTCGGCGTCACCGGCTCCAGCGCACCGCAGCTCGGGCTCACCGTGCTGCAGGCGCTGCGCGAGGTACCCGACCTCGAGGTGCACCTGGTCGTCTCGGCGGGCGCGGTGCGCAGCATCGAGGCCGAGATGGGCGTGTCGCCGGTGGTGTTCGAGGAGCTGGCCGACGTCGTGCACGCCCCGCAGGACATGGCGGCGCCGATCTCGTCGGGCTCGTTCCGCACGCGCGGCATGGTCGTGGTGCCGTGCTCGATGCGCAGCCTCGCGGCGATCGCCACGGGCAACACGACCGACCTCGTGGGCCGCGCCGCCGACGTCTGCCTCAAGGAACGGCGACGGCTGGTGCTGGTCACGCGGGAGACGCCGCTCAACCTCGTGCACATCCGCAACATGGAGACGGTCACGCTGGCGGGCGGCACCGTGCTGCCGCCGGTGCCCGCGTTCTACCACCGCCCGCAGACGATCGAGGACCTGCTGCGCCAGACCGCGGGCAAGGTGCTCGACCAGTTCGACCTCCCGCACCGGCTGTTCCGGCGCTGGGAAGGCATGCTCGATGCTGCCCACTGAGGTGCTGCAGCTGCTGGCAGGTACACCGGAGGCGGGCGCGTGGGAGCCGGTGTTCCCACTGCTCACCGCCGACCCGGACGGCCTGCCGCGGGTCTGCCTGCTCTCCCGCGCCGAGCTCGACGCTGAACCTGCCGTGGTGCGCTGCGCGATCCGCAGCAGGCGGACCACAGCCAACCTGCGCCGCACCGGCGCCGCGGTGCTGCAGGTCGTCGAGGGCACCGCGAGCTGGTCGCTGCGCACCCGCGTGGGACGCACCGCCGAGGACGCGCACGGCGGGTTCGCCGCGGAGCTCGTCGTCACCGCCGTCGAGCGCGACTCGCTCGGCATCCCGTTGCGCCCCATGGGCTTCCTGGCCGACGCCGCCCTCGCGGCGCTCGAGCGCTGGGACGACAACGCCGTGCTGTTCGCCCGGCTGACCGGAGAGGAGACGCGCGCATGACCGACGTCAGGGGCGCCACCGCGATCGTGGGGGTGGGCAGCACCGAGCAGGGCCAGTTCCCCGGCCTGTCGGCCAACGAGATCGCCGTCGACGCCATCGAGCTCGCCCTCGCCGACGCCGGGCTGACCAAGGCCGACGTCGACGGGCTGGTCACCTGCCAGAACCTGCGCAGCCACGCGGGCACCGACGAGCAGATCGGGCTGCTGGCCGGGCTGAACCCGAAGTTCAGCGCCACCCTCGACTACGGCACCGGCAACTTCTCCTTGCACCTCGCGATCGGGGCGATCCTGACCGGGCTCGCCGAGACGATCGTGCTCTGCTACGGCACCAACCAGCGCTCGGCCAAGACCGACTTCGGGGTCGCGGTCGGCGGCGGCGCGGACTTCAAGACGGTCTCCGGGCTCGTCCACGTCGCCGGGCCCGCGGCCATGGCGTTCCGCCGCCACCAGCACCTCTACGGCACCACCGAGGAGCAGCTGGGCTGGATCTCGGTGGCCCAGCGCGAATGGGCGCAGAAGAACCCGGCGGCGATCTTCCGCACGCCGATGTCGATCGACGACTACACGAGCTCGCCCTACCTCGTCGAGCCGCTGCGCCGGGCCGACCTCACGATGATCTCCGACGGCGGCGCCGCGCTCGTGCTCACCACCGCCGAGCGCGCGGCCGACCGGCCGAAGGCCCCCGTCTACGTGCTGGGCATGGCCGAGCAGACGGCGCTGCGCGGCGACCAGAACCCGGAGAACCTGATGCGGCCGTGGCTGGGCGACGTCGCGTCCCGGCTCTGGTCGAGCTCCGGGATCGGCCCGCAGGACGTGGACCTGCTCTACATCCAGGACGCCACCTCGGTGTGGGTGCTGCAGATGCTGGAGTGGTACGGGTTCTGCAAGCCCGGCGAGGCCGGGCCGTTCCTCGCCGAGGGCCACACGCGCCCCGGCGGCTCGCTCCCGGTGAACACCAACGGCGGCCAGCTCTCGGAGAGCTACATGTGGGGCTGGCTGCACCTGTGCGAGGCCGTCCGCCAGCTGCGCGGCGAGTGCGGCGACCGCCAGGTGGACGCGCCCGAGATCGCCGTCGACTGCTCGTCCCACGACTTCTTGAAGGGAGCGGCGTCGATCCTGTCGACGCACCGGTGATGACCGAAACCTACTCAGCGCCGTATTCAGGGCCCCTGCCCGACCTCGCCGACCCGCTCACCGCCCCGCACTGGGCAGCGGCTCGCGAGCAGCGCCTCGCCGTCCAGGGCTGCACCGCCTGCGGGGCACTGCGCTGGCAGCCCGCCGTGATCTGCCCCGAGTGCCTGAC
>Ga0207678_10004236_pt1 | contig 12867 bp, 8 predicted proteins | sample KBSC63metaG_FD_184319 | JGI IMG/M metagenome (GOLD analysis project Ga0207678, IMG submission 184319) | Corn rhizosphere microbial communities from Kellogg Biological Station, Michigan, USA - KBS C6-3 metaG (SPAdes) (version 2) | ecosystem: Host-associated > Plants > Roots > Rhizosphere > Soil ... | reverse complement strand
CGGATGTTCCTCGAGCAGTATTGGGGCGGCCCGCGGACCTACTCGGATCAGCGCGGCCATCCACGGCTGCGGATGCGGCACGCCCCGTTCAAGATCGGCTACATTGAGCGCGACGCGTGGCTGCGCTGCATGCACACGGCCGTCGCGGAGATCGATTCACAGACGCTCGACGACGAGCATCGACAGGAACTTCTCAGCTACTTGGAAATGGCCGCGCATTCGATGGTGAACTCGCCGTTCTGATGACAACAACCTGGTGGTCGCACGCGCTTTTCTATCAGGTGTATCCACGTTCCTTCCGGGACAGCGATGGTGACGGCGTCGGTGACCTCGACGGCGTCACCACCAAGCTCGATTACCTCAAGGCGCTGGGCGTCGATGCGATCTGGCTGAACCCGGTGATGGTCTCGCCCATGGCCGACAACGGATATGACGTTGCGGATCCCCGCGATGTCGACCCGCTCTTCGGCGGGATCGAGGCACTGGACCGGTTGACGGACGCCGCTCACCGGTTGGGCATGAAGGTGACGATGGACCTGGTGCCCAACCACACCAGCTCACAACATCCGTGGTTTCAGGCCGCATTGGCCGCGAGCCCCGGCAGCGACCAACGCGAGCGCTACATCTTCCGCGACGGCAGCGGGCCGGGCGGCATCCACCCACCGAACAACTGGGTGTCGATCTTCGGCGGCCCCGCGTGGACCCGTGTTGTCGAGGCCGACGGCAATCCCGGCCAGTGGTATCTGCACCTGTTCGACGCTGAACAACCCGATCTCAACTGGGAGAACCCCGAGGTCTTCGACGACCTGGAGAAGACGCTGCGGTTCTGGTTGGAGCGCGGTATCGACGGGTTCCGCATCGACGTCGCGCACGGCATGGCCAAGCCGCCAGGATTGCCGGACATGGAGGTCATCAGAGCTGAGGTGCTGCTGGCCGACATGGACGACGACCCGCGGTTCAACAACGAAGGCGTGCACGAGATCCACCGCCGGATCCGCTCGGTGTTCAACGACTATCCCGACGCTGTCGCCATTGGCGAGGTGTGGGTGTACGACAACGAACAGTTCTCCCGTTATGTTCGCGACGACGAGCTGCACCTCGGTTTCAACTTCCGGCTGCTACGGGCGAAGTTCGACGCAGTCGACATCCGCGGTGCCATCGAGAATTCGATGAGCGCCGCGGCGATGGCGGACGCCGTGCCTACGTGGACGCTGGCCAATCACGACGTCGATCGCGAACCGACCCGTTACGGCGGCGGGCCGGTCGGCCAGGCCCGCGCGCGGGCGATGGCGCTGGTGATGCTCGCCCTGCCCGGCGCGGTGTTCATCTACAACGGCGAGGAACTCGGACTCCCGAACGTCGAGCTGCCCGACGAGGCGCTGCGCGACCCCGTGTGGGAACGGTCCGGTCACACCCGACGCGGCCGCGACGCCTGCCGGGTGCCGGTGCCGTGGGAGGGCGACACTCCCCCGTTCGGGTTCTCGGACAATACCGACACCTGGCTGCCGCTGCCGCGGGAGTGGGCGGAGCTGACGGTCGAGAAGCAGCTCGACGACCCCGATTCGACGCTCGCGTTCTACCGGCGGGCGATCGAATTGCGGCACAGCCGACCAGAATTCAGCGGCGCTGTCATCGAGTGGCTGGAGTCACCGGCGGACGGCCTGACGTTCCGGGTGAGCGGCGGAGCGGTGTGCGCGCTGAATGCGGGCGCCCGCTCGATGGTTCTGCCCGAGGGTGAGGTGTTGTTGGCCAGCGGCGAGTTGGTCGACGGCAAGCTGCCGCCGAACACCGCCTCCTGGCTGGTGTAGTACTTCCGCGAGCGTGCGTGTCTGCACGCAGACACGCCGCCAGAGCCGTACATTCTCCGCACGCTCGCAGCGACACGACGGTGCGCATAGTGCCCGCGCTTATCGGCGTGGCGAGGAGCAGACGCGCACGCTCGCGACGGCACGCCTAGCGCAGCACCAAGGCCGGGTCGCCGCGACGGCGGTACACCGAACCAAAGCGCGCGTCGATGCGCAGCCAGGCGGGCAGCGCGCGCACCCGCACGATCTCATCCGCGGCGACAGTGCCGGGGTCCAACTGCTCTGCAGCGTCCGACTGCGGCAGGAAACCCATTGCGGTCAACGCGAATACACAACGCATTGGGATGCCGACGCTGGTATCCCCCGAGCTGACGGCAACCACTTCCTGATCCAGCAGTGACGCGGGCGGCCCATGCGCGCTCGAGTGCTCCTTCGCCAGCGCGACGCCGCGCTGGGCAAGGTCGAGCACCGCGCGCGCCGGGACGTCGTCGAGGTGCAGGAAGCCGGTCTCGGGCGGCAAGGCGCCGCGCCACGCGGAATCCATCGCGAAGCCCGGGTCGACGTAACCGCTACGGTCCATCGCCATCAGGCCGGCAGACAGCGCTTCGGCTGCCGCGCTGAGATCGGCCGGCTTGATCCGCCCACCGACCACGCGGTTGGCGAGCACGTCGAAACCGGTTGCCACCCAGGCGACCACAAGGCCGCCCGCGCGCTCACGCAGCCGGATGACGGCGGTGTCATCTAGCCGCAACGCCCGTTCGGTGAAGGTCGCCAGGTCTTCACGGTGCGTGGCGTCGTCGAGCCAGATACCGCGATCGGGTTCACTCATCGAAGGTAGCGCTGGAGATACTCGCGCTGCTCGGGCGAAAGCCGTTCCAGCCGTTGCTCCTTGATGTGGACGGTCGCCAGCTGCGTCTCTGCGAAGACCGACGGCCTGGAGTCCGGCGGTTTTCGTACCGAGCGCACCGCGTAGCCGATCGTGAAGTCGACGGCACGCACCCGCTTGGACCACATCGTCACCTGTAGCGGCGAATCGATCAGGCGCAGCTGGCCCTTGTAGAGGATGTTGACCTCGTGGATCAGCAGGCCGATCTCCTCGATGACGGGACCAAACGGCTCGCGCAGAAAAGGAATTCGGGCTTCTTCTAGGATGGTGACCATCGTGGCGTGGTTGATGTGCTGGTACATATCGATGTCCGACCACCGCACGTGCACCGGCGCTACAAAGCCAGTCACCCAGTAGTCCCCGTTCCACTCGTCCGCGTCATGCTGCGCAGCTGGCGCGCCGCGACCGACAGCGTCGCGAGGTCGAGTTCGCCACTTCCGTATATCTCGGTCAGCGTGCGCTGGGCCCGGCTCACGCGGGAGCTGTTCGTCGTCTCCCACTCGGCGATCTTCTCCTCGCCGGTCTCGTCCGGCTCCCCCACCGCCAGCACGTCGAAGCACAGGGCCCTGATGGAGCCATAGATGTCGTCGCGAATCGCCAAGCGGGCCAACGAATGCCAGCGATCATCGCGCACGAGTCGGGACACCGCGGTCAGCAGGCCGTCGGTGCCGAGGCGGTCCATCAGCGCGAAGTAGGTGTCGGCCACCTCGGCAGGGTCGCGGTCGACGATGTCGGCGATGTCGATCACGTCGAGCAGGCTGTACTGGTACAGCCCGGTCGCGACCATGTAGGCGAGATCTTGCGAGACGCCCTGCGAACTGAATTCATGGGCTTCCTTTTCGACGATGGCTTTATCGTCGCCGCGCAGCCACTCCGACATCCGCGGTGTCAGCACGCGGACCTTCTCGGCGAAGCGGTTGATCTCGGCGCCCACCGCCAGCGGCTGAGGACGGTAATTGAGCAGCCAACGTCCGGCACGGTCGACAAGCCGGCGTAGATCCAGCGTCATTCGATCGGTGACGGCGACCGACATTCCGTTGTCGCCGGCGGCGCGAACCTGCCGCCACACCTCGTTGATTCGGAAAATCGCGTTCGCTGCGACGTAGCTGCGCACCGCGTCGGCCGGCCCGACACCGACGTCCTCGGACACCCGATAGGCGTAGGTGATGCCGCTGGTGTCGACCAGGTCGTTGATCAACATTGTGGTGACGATCTCCCGGCGCAGCTGATGCTGGCGGATGTCGCTGGCGAATTGGTCTCGCAGGTTCGACGGGAAGTACCGGGGCAACCGGGAGGCGAACACCTCCTGGTCGGGCAGTTCGGTGGCGAGCACGTCGTCCTTCAGTGCCAGCTTCACGTGCGCCATCAGCGTCGCGAGTTCCGGTGATGTCAGCCCGATCCCAGCCTCGGTTCGGCGCGCGATCTCCTTCTCCGACGGCAGCGCCTCGAGTTCACGATTGAGCCCGTGGTCGGCGACGAAGTCCTTGATCATCCGCGCATGCACCGGCAGCAGGCTGGCCGCATTGGCGCGACTGGTGCCCATCAGATCGTTCTGATCCTTGTTGTCTGCAAGCACCAAGCGGCCAACCTCGTCGGTCATCGACACCAGCAGTTGAGTCCGGTCCTCTGCCCGAACCTTGCCAGCGGTGACCAGCGAGTCGACCAGGATCTTGATGTTGACCTCGTGGTCGGAGCAATCGACACCCGCCGAGTTGTCCATTGCGTCGGTGTTGCAGCGCCCGCCTGCGAGGTTGAACTCGATCCGACCGAGCGAGGTCACACCCAGGTTTCCGCCCTCGCCAATCACCTTGGCCCGCAGCTGGTTTCCGTTCACCCGCACGGGATCGTTGGCGCGGTCACCCACATCGGCGTCCGACTCTGTCTCCGCCTTGATGTAGGTGCCGATGCCGCCGTTGAACAGGAGGTCGGCCGGTGCCTTCAGAATCGTCTTGATCAGAGCCGGCGGCGTCAGCTCCTCGATGCCGTCGGCGATGCCCAGCGCCGCGCGGGCCTGCGGGCTGATCGGGATGGATTTCTGTTCGCGGCTGTAGACGCCGCCGCCCTCGCTGATCAGCGACCGGTCGTAGTCCTCCCAGCTGGACCGCGGCAGGTCGAAGAGTCGCTTGCGCTCATCCCACGATGTCGCGGCGTCGGGATTGGGGTCGACGAAGACGTGCCGATGGTCGAAGGCGGCCAACAGGCGGATGTGTTTGGACAGCAGCATGCCGTTTCCGAACACATCGCCGCTCATGTCCCCGACGCCGACGACGGTGAAATCCTCTGTTTGGGTGTCGACGGCCATCTCGCGGAAGTGGCGCTTGACCGCCTCCCAGGCACCCTTCGCGGTGATGCCCATAGCCTTGTGGTCGTAGCCGACCGAACCGCCGGATGCGAACGCGTCGCCGAGCCAAAAGCCGTAGGACGCCGCGACTTCGTTGGCGATATCGGAGAACGTGGCGGTGCCCTTGTCGGCGGCCACCACGAGGTAGGCGTCGTCGCCGTCGCGGCGCACCACATCTCGCGGAGTGACGACGTTGCCGGTTGCCTTGTCGACGTTGTCGGTGAGGTCCAGCAGCCCGGCGATGAACAGCTTGTAGCAGGCCACACCCTCGTTGCGTTGCGCGTCGCGGTCGGCGGCGGGATCGCCGGTGGCCGCAGGCGGCGTCTTGAGGACGAAGCCACCCTTCGCGCCGACCGGGACGATGACGGCGTTCTTCACCGCCTGCGCCTTGACGAGGCCAAGGATTTCGGTGCGGAAGTCCTCGCGGCGATCCGACCACCGCAGGCCGCCGCGGGCGACGAACCCGAACCGCAGGTGCACGCCCTCGACGCGCGGCGAGTACACAAAGATCTCGAACCTGGGCCGCGGCAACGGCAGTTCGTCGATCAGCCGTGGGTTGAGCTTGATCGACAACACGTTCTGCGCACGCGCCGAATCCGGCCTGCTGACAAAGTAATTGGTCCGCAAAGTGGCCTGGATCATCGACGCAAAGGCTCGTAGTACGCGATCGGTGTCGAGGCTGACAAGCGCATCGATGTCCGCTGCGACGGCGGCGGCGGCGGCCTGCGCGTCCCGGCGCCGGGTCTCGTCCGACGGCTTCGGGTCGAACAAGGCCTCGAACAACTCGACCAAAGATCGGGCGGTGCCTGCGTTGCCGTTGAGCACCCCTTCGATGTGAGACTGGCTGTACGGAAAACCGGCCTGGCGCAGGTATTTCGCGTATGTGCGCAGCACGGCCACCTGCTGCCAGGTCAGGCCTGCACGCAGCACGAGCTCGTTGAATCGGTCGATCTCGGCGCGACCATGCCAGATCGCGGTCACCGCGTCGGCGAACCGCTCGGCCATCGCCACACGGTCCGGGCCCGCTGGTGGTGTCGGGATGTCGGGGTGCTGCGAAATCTTGAACTGGTAGATCCACACCGGTAATCCGTCGGGGCGGGTCACCGTGAAGGGACGCTCCTCGAGGACCACCACACCCATGGACTGCAGCATCGGCAGCAGCTGGCTCAGTGACGCCGAGCGCCCGCCGAGGTACCAGGTGAGCTGCGCGATGCCGTCCGCACCACGGTCACCGAGGACGAGTTTGACCGAATTATCGTGCAGCTCTTCGATGATCGCGATGTCCTTGATCGCGTCCAGCGGCGCGACCGCCTGCTTGTAGACCTCGGGGAAGGCCGCCGCGTAGTGCTCTGCCATGGTCTGGGTGATCGAGCCGGTCTTCACAGCGCCGATCAGCCGGTCACGCCAGGTCCTGGCGGCCTCGGTGAGCAGGTCCTGGATGCGGGACTCGTTCTCCAGCGAAACGTCGATGTCTTGATGACGACGGCCCTCGGGCAGTCGCACCGTGAAATGCACTACGGCCCATGGCGATTCGCTGACCCGCGCGGCGTAATCGATGCTCTCCCCGCCCAGTTCGCGGACCAGGATGTCCTGCATCTCCAGCCGCACCGCGGTGGTGTACCGGTCGCGCGGGAGATACACCAGGCACGATACGAAGTGAGCGAGTTGATCGGCGCGCAGGAACAGCAATGTCCGGCGCCGCGAGCCGAGATCGACCACCGCCATCGCCATGTCCAGCAGCGCCTTGGCGGAAAGCGCGAATAGCTCCGAACGCGGGATGGTTTGGATGATGTCCAGCAGCAGCTGGCCGGGATGACTGGGATCGCGGTGCGCCATCGCCAGCGCGTCGTTGACGCGGCGCGAAATCAGTGGGATCTCAAGCACATTGGCATTCATCGCCGCGACGGTGAACAACCCGACGAAACGATGCTCGACCACTGCCTGTCGCGATTGTTCACGGACCACCACGATGTAGGGGTGTGCGCCGTAGCGCAGGTAGCTCGGCATGGTGGCCTGCGCGAGCATCAGCAGATCGTCGCTGGAGGTCAGCTGCGGAAGCACGTCGGCGCGCAGCCGAAGCACGCCGAGACGACTGGATGGATCGACGGCGGACTGGCCGTTGCTGACCTGGCAGCGCTGGTAACCCAGCATTACGAAGTGCCCGTCGGCCAGCCAGCGCAACAGCGCGGCGACATCCCTGCGGTCAGAGCCGGGGAACCTGCCCTGGGTGTCGGAGTCGAGTTCGGCCGCCAGGCTGATCAGCATGGCCGTCATCGACGTGGAGTCCAACGCCACCTGACGCGCCTCGGCGAGAACACTCGGCAGGAGGCGCTTGACCTCATCCACCGCCTTGGGGTCGACCGACTCGGCGAGCTGCACGTGGATCCATGCCTCGTCGATGCCATCGCCGAATGGCGCATCGGCCGCCGGCTCGATCGCCAGCAGTTCGCCGCTCGGCCCCCGCCGCGCCCGGAACACCGGATTCATGATGGCCGTGTAGGCCACCCCGAGGCGGTGCAGCAGGACCGTGACGGAGTCCATCAGCATCGCCGCGTTGTCCGTGACGATCTGCAGCGCAGCACCGAATCCAGCCGGGTCGTCATCGGCGTACACCGCGACGCGGGTGTCACCGAAGGAGCGGTGGCGGCCCAGTCGGTATTGGGCTTCGACCATGGCCGGTGACACCAGCGTGCCCAACGATGCCCGGTCGACGGGCGCGGTGATCGCTGCGTCGGCGCCGGGCGCGTCACCGTGAGGCCCGTGATAAGTCGCCATGTAAGCCCGCGCGAGGCGAGCAACAGTGTCCTTGCTCGGTGGCGGCGACTCGGTCGTTCCGCCGACGCCTGTGCCAGTCCCCGGATTGACCATCATCGCCGCTCCTAGCTACACCCGCGTACCGACGCTGGTACGCAAATCGACATTAGTCGCGTGTGAGGCGCCGGTGGGTCACCCTGTGCGGACGGGCAGCTTCGATACCAAGTCGTTCCACTTTGTTTTCCTCGTAGGCTGCGAAGTTGCCTTCGAACCAGAACCATTTGGCCTCGTTGTCGTCGTCGCCCTCCCACGCCAGGATGTGCGTGCAGGTGCGGTCGAGGAACCACCGGTCGTGGGAGATCACCACCGCACAGCCGGGGAAGTTCTCCAGTGCGTTCTCCAACGAGCTCAGCGTCTCCACGTCGAGGTCGTTGGTCGGCTCGTCGAGCAGGATCAGGTTGCCGCCCTCTTTGAGGGTGAGCGCCAGGTTGAGCCGGTTGCGTTCGCCGCCCGACAGCACGCCTGCCGGTTTCTGCTGGTCCGGTCCCTTGAACCCGAACGCCGACACGTATGCCCGCGACGGGATCTCGTTCTGGCCGACCTCGATGTAGTCGAGTTTGTCGGACACGACCTCCCAGACGGTCTTCTTCGGGTCGATGCCCGCCCGGCTCTGGTCGACGTAACTCAGCTTGACCGTGTCGCCGATCCTCACCGTGCCGCTGTCCGGCTGCTCCAGCCCGACGATCGTCTTGAACAGCGTCGTCTTACCGACACCGTTCGGACCGATGACGCCGACGATGCCGTTGCGCGGGAGCGTGAACGACAGGTCCTTGATCAGCGGTCGGCCCTCGAAGCCCTTGTACAGATGCTCAACCTCGACGACCACGCTGCCCAGTCGCGGCCCGGTCGGGATCTGGATCTCCTCGAAGTCCAACTTGCGGGTCTTCTCGGCTTCGGCCGCCATCTCCTCGTAGCGCTGCAGGCGGGCCTTGCTCTTGGCCTGGCGCGCCTTCACGCCGGAACGAACCCACGCGAGCTCGTCCCTGAGCCGCTTCTGCAACTTGGCGTCCTTGCGGCCCTGCACCCCGATGCGCTCGGCCTTCTTCTCCAGGTAGGTCGAGTAGTTGCCCTCGTACGGGTAGGCGCGGCCGCGGTCGAGTTCGAGGATCCACTCGGCGACGTTGTCCAGGAAGTACCGGTCGTGAGTGACGGCGAGGATCGCGCCCTTGTACTGCGCGAGGTGCTGTTCCAGCCACAACACGCTCTCGGCGTCGAGGTGGTTGGTCGGCTCGTCGAGCAGGAGCAGGTCCGGCTTGGACAGCAGCAGCTTGCACAGTGCGACGCGGCGCTTCTCACCACCCGACAGGTGGGTGACCGGCTCGTCGGGAGGCGGGCAGCGCAGCGCGTCCATCGCCTGTTCCAGCTGGGAGTCGATGTCCCACGCGTCGGCCGCGTCCAGCTCCTCCTGCAGATGGCCCATCTCCTCCATCAGCTCGTCGGAGTAGTCGGTGGCCATCAACTCGGCGACCTCGTGGTAGCGGTTCAGTTTGGCCTTGATGGCCACGCCGTCCTCGACGTTCTCGCGCACGGTCTTCGTCTCGTCGAGCTGGGGCTCCTGCTGCAGGATGCCGACCGTCGCCCCGGGCTGCAGAAGGGCGTCGCCGTTGTTGGGAATGTCGAGCCCGGCCATGATCCGCAAGACGCTCGACTTGCCTGCCCCATTCGGGCCGAGGACGCCGATCTTCGCGCCAGGAAGGAAGTTCAGACTGACGTCGTCAAGGATCACCTTGTCGCCGTGCGCCTTGCGGACCTTCCGCATCGAATAGATGAATTCGGCCATTGCCGTTGTGTTGCCTTTCGCGAGTCTGTGGTGATGCTCGCGGACCATCGTAGGCGTGGCCGAAATCAGCTACGCGGACAGAGGCAGGGGCTTGCCCTCGTCGGCCTCGTGATCGTCGGTCAAGTCGTCGGATTCGGCCTCTACCACTGGCTGGTCAGCGGCAGGGCCGGCATCCCTGCCGGAGCCAGTCTTCTCGATGATGCGCACGATGGACCGCGACAGATCGGGGCCGACGGATGTGGCGCGCATCTCGAGGTTCGACCGGCGGTTGCCGTCGCGATCTTCGTATTCGCTGGTGTAGACGTGTCCCACCACGATCACCGGGTCACCTTTGCGCAATGCCGCCCCGACGCCGGTCACCAGCTTGCCCCAGCAGTTGACGGTGACGAACAGCGAATTCCCAGGCTCCCAGGTGCCGTCAGCTGTCCGGCGGCGGGAATTGCTGGCCACCCGAAATTTAATGACTTCCTGGTCCCCCACCCTGCGACCGTGCGGGTCGTTGACGATATTTCCGACGACGGTGATAGGCGTCTCAAACATTGCTTCATTCCTCTCATTTCATCTGACTGCGACGCGCGTCGCACCGCCATTCACCGCGACGACGCCGACACCGCGGCCAGTCCGCCCCGCCGCAGCCACGCTGCCTGTGGATGAAACGCGCGCTGTGGATAGCCAACCCCTAGGTTGATCGGCATGACCGTGTGGATCACTCGCAGACCCGAGGCCGAGGTTGCCGCTGAGCTCGAAACGAGACAGGGCGCGCTGGCTGGGGTCCGACTCGCGGTGAAGGACAATGTCGACGTCGCCGGACTGCCCACCACCGCGGCCTGCCCGGAGTTCGCGTACCAACCCGAGCGAGATGCGGCGGCCGTGGCCGCACTGCGGGCAGCCGGCGCGGTCGTCGTCGGCAAGACCAACCTCGACCAGTTCGCGACCGGCCTCGTCGGGACCCGGTCACCATATGGCGCTGTGCCCGATAGCCGCAGGCCCGAATTCATCAGCGGCGGATCCAGCGCCGGATCGGCAGTCGCGGTCGCCACCGGCGAGGCCGACATCGCGATCGGGACCGACACGGCCGGCTCAGGACGCGTGCCCGCAGGCCTGCAGGGCATCGTCGGAATCAAACCCACCCTCGGGGTCATCAGCACCGACGGCGTGGTGCCCGCATGCGAATCCTATGACTGCGTAACGATTTTCGCGCCCGACCTCGCGCTGGCGAACCGGGCGATGAGCGGGATGGCGGCCGGTGCGAGAGCCCGTGACTGGCCTTCGGATGTCCGGTTGGCGGCGCCGCCCGCTCCCGTCGTTGCGGTGCCCAACGAGCTGCCCGAGCTGGACCGGGAGTGGCGGGCCGCGTTCGACGCCGCCGTCGGGCGACTGACCGAGGCGGGCGCGCGCACCGTCACGGTCGACATCGCACCATTCCTTGCCGCGGCCAAGCTGCTGTACGACGGCGCGTTGGTGAGCGAACGGTACGCCGCCGTAGGCGAATTCATCGACACGCAGCCAAACGCCGCGCTGGATCCGACAGTGCGGCGCATCATCAGCGCGGCGCGCGATATCCCTGCGTACCGGCTGGTGCACCACCGCCGCGAGGTCGACCGGTTGCGTGCCGTCGCGATGGCCGAACTGGACGGCGTCGACGCGCTGGTGGTGCCCACTGCTCCGATGCACCCGCGCATCGACGAGGTGGCCGCCGACCCTGTCGGCACCAACTCCCGGATGGGCACGTACACGAACTTCTGCAATCTGTTCGATCTGTGCGCGGTGGCTGTGCCTGCAGGCACGGCGGGCCAGGCGCAGTTCGGGATCACCGTGCTGGCGCGAGCGTTCGAGGATGCCGTCGCCTTCGACATCGCCGCACTGGTATCGGAAGAGCAAGCGCCGGTAGATGTTTGGCCGATCGCCGTCGCGAATTCTGTCGAGCTGGTGGTGTTCGGCGCGCACCTGCTTGGCGGACCGCTCGTGCACCAGCTCACCGACGTGGGCGCCAGGTGGGCCGGCGAGGTCACCACTGCGCCGCGCTACCGGATGTCGGTGTTGCCGACCGTGCCCGCCAAGCCTGCCGTCACCCGCGTGACCGACGATGCTACGGGCGCACCGTTACTCGGGCATCGGTGGCTGTTGTCCCCGGCGGCGCTCGGCCGGTTCCTTGCTGCCTTGCCGGCGCCGATGCAACTCGGCAAGGTCGAATTCGACGACGGCACTTGGCGAACCGCATTCGGCTGCGACGGGGCCGCTGCCACAGGGCCGGACATCAGCGGGTACGGCAGCTGGCCGGCGGCCATCGCGGCCGGCGCAGTCTAGCCCGACCGGCTGTCCCGCTTCGCCAGCTCCGCCAGCATCGCGTTATAGGCGGCCAACTGCGCGTCGTCGTCGCGGTCCGCCGCCCGGTCGAGCCGTTTGGCGGTGCGCTGATCGCTGCGCCGCCATTGGATCAGCAAAGCGATCATCACCAGTACAAGCGGGACTTCGCCTGCCGCCCAGGCGATTCCACCGGCCAAGTGTTGGTCGTCGAGTAGGTCGGAGTGCCAGCTCAGCTGCAACGACCGGTAGAACGTCTCGCCGAGAACCTTCTGCATGCCCATCAGCACGACCGAAAACACGATCCCGGTGAGCGTGACCAGCAACCGCACCCGGTCCTTGGCCAGGTTTCGCCACGCGATCAGCGCGGTCATGCCCATGCGATGCATGCGCTCAAATAGCATGACACGCCCTGGGTTCGCGTCCATTCGCGTTCGTCTCGGATTCGGCCCACCCGCGCAGCAGTGTGGGCGGGACGCGGACATCGCGCGCACACAGTGGGTTGCGTTGGCCGCCACTTCGCGTTGCCTGATCGCCACTCGCGGCTCAAGGTAGCGGCTCGCATGCAGCAGGATCCAGTCTCGCCGAGCGCACGTCCGACCGTGATCGTCGTGGTCACCGTGGTCGAGTCCGCCGGCAAGCTGCTCTTGATCCAGGAGAGCAAACCGGACTTTCGCGAACGATGGAACCTCCCCAGCGGTCGGCTCGAGCCGGGCGAGTCCCTGCGCGACGCCGCGCGCCGCGAGACGATCGAGGAAGCCGGGATCGAGGTCCGGCTGACCGGCCTGCTCGCGCTCGACCAGCGCATGCTGGAGCCCGCGCTCGGCCCCGATCGGCTGCGCGTCGTGTTCGCGGGCGAGCCGTGCGGCGGCCGACTCAAGCAGGACCCAGACGAGCACTCCCTGTGCGCTGCCTGGTTCGAGCCACGTGAACTGGC
>Ga0207678_10004235_pt1 | contig 12868 bp, 11 predicted proteins | sample KBSC63metaG_FD_184319 | JGI IMG/M metagenome (GOLD analysis project Ga0207678, IMG submission 184319) | Corn rhizosphere microbial communities from Kellogg Biological Station, Michigan, USA - KBS C6-3 metaG (SPAdes) (version 2) | ecosystem: Host-associated > Plants > Roots > Rhizosphere > Soil ... | reverse complement strand
CGCGCTACATCACGGGAACGGTGATCCCGGTGGATGGGGGACTGCGGCGGTATCAGTTCTGAGGGCTTGCCCTGGCTTCGCATACAGTGCGCCCCGCCGCTCCGCTCCTGCGGGAATAGCGCGCAACGAAACCCATCGACAACATCCAGAGAGGTCTCGATGATCGAGAGATACTCAGACCACGCGGCAAACGAGCGGACTTTTCTCGCCTGGGTCAGGACGGGCATCGCAATCATCGCGTTTGGCTTTGTCGTCGAGAAATTCAACCTCTTCGTCCGAACTATCGCTGAAGCCAACAGGACGGAGATCGGGTCCCGACTGCAATTCGATCGCTTCACGGGAGCGTTCAGTCACTATGACGGCCTCGCGCTGATCGCGATCGGGATCGCAATCATCGTGATTTCGCTCTTTCGCTTCATCAGGACTGGCCGAATGATTGACGATGCACAATCTCATTCCGCCGGCGGCATCAAGACAGAACTGGTGCTCGCCGTTGTGCTGGGCCTGATCGTTACAGCGATGACCGTCTATTTTGCGCTCTGACTTTGGACCTAGCGGTGGCGCCGGCTTCCATCGACAACGTCTGGAGATCGCTTTGCATCACCATACGGGTCTGGGCATCGAGAGCGCCGAACGGCTCGTCCATCAGGATCACATCGGGGCCGACCTCGGTGTTGACTGACGTGATGTTGCGGCCGCGATGATGGACCGCATGTCTATACATATTCCAAGCCGCCGAAATGAGCAAGCCGAGGCCAATGGTGAGAATTTGGGCTTCGCGGGTTGAATGAAAGGCAGGGCCGGCTGCGGCATCGCCGCGGCGGCGCGTTGGGGTTGCGGCGTTCGCCGCACACTCGTCCAAATCTACTGGCGTCGCCGCCGTCAATGACGCAGAGGCGGTCCCTTTAAGAAACACGCTCGGAAGGTCGGCGGCCGGGCTCTCTGGTCATGCATCAGTCGACGTGACTGCATTTCCTGCCGTCGACAACGCGCGTGGATGAGAGGCAAGCCGGATGATGTGCGGCGAGGCTGCTCCGCTATAGAGACTGTCGAGAATGGCGGAACGGTTCTTCAGGACCCCGCGCTGATTGATGTAGCCCTTGTCCGTTGTCTCGCCTGCCGCGAGCGACAGCGGCTGGATCTGGATGGCAACGGCCGATATCCGCGCGTTGGTCGCTGCCGCCAGGTTATGCTCGGTCAAGACCCGATGGACGTATGCGCGAACGCCGGAATCCAATGAAAGGGTGTCACCGGAATCCGCGCCTGCTGCGCCGTTAGCATGTCGCCTTGCACGGTCCGGATTGAGCCATACCAGCGCGACGAGAGAATCGCGGCCCTCGCCTCCGATGACCAGATCCTGCAGCACGCCGCCCATCCGGTTCAGGATGGCGGCACGCAGCTCGCCGACGAGCACCCACGTGCCTGTCATCATTTTGAAATTCTCCGAGAGACGCCCGGAAAACCTCAGGCCGCGGCAGAGATCGGCGGGATCGATGAACGAGACCGCGTCGCCTACCCGATAGAAGCCCTCTTCGTCGAATGCTGCCGCGGACAATTCGGGTAATCCGAGATAACCGGGCATGACGTTCGGGCCACGGACCCGCGCCTCGTAACCGTCCATCGCCGGAACCAGCTTGAGTTCGATGCCGGGTGCCGGCAAGCCGATCTCTCCCGGCGCTTCGCACGGTCGATAAGACACGCAGATGGTCGGCCCGGCTTCCGTGGCACCGTATCCGGCCAAAATCGGAACTCGCTCGCCGCGGACTTCGATTGCATATTCCTGAAGCGTTGCCATTACGGACGCCGGGATCGCCGCGCCCCCGAAAATCATTCTGTCGATGCGATGGAAGAACTTCCGCCTCAGGTCTGGATCCTCGCCGAGCGCGGCGCATAACAACGCGTAACCGGTTGGGACATTGAATGAGGCCGTCGGAGAAACGTCGTGCAGATTGGCGATTGTTCGATGAAACGCTTCGGGCGTCGGTCGGCCATCGTCGATATAGAGAGAGCCGCCGTTCTTCAGAATCCCATTCAGTATGACGTTGCAGCCCATAGTATGATGCCAGGGCAGCCATTCGATCTGGACCAGGGGCTGCGAGACCGGCGTGACCTGAGCGGCCATCTGCAGCACGCTCGACATCATGCGATGGGTATTGATCACTCCCTTGGGAGAGCCGGTCGATCCCGACGTGAACAGGATTCTGCCGACGGTCTCCGGTCCGAGTGCTGCGAACGCCGCCTCAAACGCGTGACCCGGTTTCGCGGCGGATAGCTCCGACAGCGGCGTGGTATCCGCCGCCTCTTCCGCCGTTATCCATTCGGCCTGCGCAAAGCCGGGGATGGCACGGGCTTGCACGAAGGGATCCGCCTTCTGGGCAAACACAAACTTCGGCGTGAGGACCTTCGCGATGTCTTCGATGCGGCTGAGGCCACCTGGCAGAAGACTGTAGCTTGGCGAGATCGGCGCAACCTGCAGACCGATCGACATCGCGGCGAACTGGATCACCGCATTCTCGATCGAATTGCCGGACAGGATGGCCAGCGTATCGCCCGCTGCGCCACCCCGATCAATCAGCGCCTGCCCGACCGAGCGCACTCGAGACCAGAATTCGCCATAGCTGATCGACTGCCATGCATTGTCGCGGGTTCGTTGCGCGAGAAAGACGCGGTCCGGCGTTTCCTGAGCCCAGTGGGGAAGGTATGCGCAAATCGTCCCGCTCACTCCAGCGAGCATAATCCGCGATCGCAATATCAGGGTGCCGTCATCCCTTCTCGTGACCTCGATGTCGGTCGGTGGTGAAGGCATAGAACAATATGGCGTGGAAGCAGGATGGTCGAGAGCAGGCTGCACAGGCGTTCTCCTTTCGATATCCGCGAAGGCCCGGCTGAGGCGGCGGCGATCGATGCAAACGATCTGTAGTCCTCACGCGCAATGAGGCTCCTGCAGAACGTCGGGAGGGCAATATCTCGATGCTACGTTGCGTGAGAATTTCATCTTCGCGAGGATCGCGTTGCATTTGCAATGTCGCTGATCCGGCGCCACGGACACCAGTGAGGGTTCCAATGGGGGATTCACGGGTGCCGAGAGTTCGCGCAAGACGTCCGCCCGTGAGTTCACGCGCGATGCCCGGAAGCAGCCCCGCTGCTAAACGCGCTCGTCGGCTATGGACCAGTTGCCAGAGGCTGCGACCTATTCATGCAGCAGCGATTGCCAGTCCGGAGGCACCGCGCCGTCCGGCCCGGGCACCGGCTGGTCCAACGGATGCGCGTGCGGGCCTTGCAGCTTCGGGCCCGCGAAGGGCTGTCCCGTGCGATAGTCGTAAAACCACCGTTCGCCCGGCTCGAAGCTCGTGATGATCGGGTGACCCGTCGCCGCGTTATGCTTCGTTGCATGCTGATTGGGTGACGTATCACAGCAGCCGATGTGACCGCATTCGACACATCTGCGAAGATGAAACCACCATCCGCCAGCAGCCGAGCATTCCACGCAACCCGTTCCGCTTGGCTTGGCCGCGAGGTTGATGCCATCCCTGTCAGACTTCATCGATCCACTCACTGAAAGTGATTGCGGTCATCGCAAATCTTCGCCGCCATCGCATTTTGCCAGTGTTTCGCCCGACGGGTCAACCTCGCGACATCAGGGAGCATCTCGCGGGAGAATTGGAGAGGCGTTCACACAAAGTTGCGGCGGCGATGCACAGGCGTGACGCGAGGCATCGTTCGGCGACGAAAAATCGGCGTATTCCAATCCCCAACAATCATTGCCCCGCTGCGGCCGCACCACAGACAGCGGAGGGACGAAACGTTCTGCCGATAGAAGCACCACAGGCCTTGGCTTTGCCAGTTCGTCACGGGAGACGTGCAACATGAACAAATGGGATCAAAAATCTCGAGGGCATCACGCCTGCCCCACCTGCTACGGCCCGCCCTCGTCGCGCCGCGGCTTCCTCGCTGGCGTCGGTGCGCTTGGCCTTGCCTCGGCCATCCCCGCCGTTGCGGTACACGGACAGGCCGGGCCGGCGCTGATCGATACTCACCTTCATTTCTATCCGCCTGAGTATCAAAAGCTCTGGCTTGGCTACGAAGACGCACGCAAGCAGCCGCACTTTCCCGGCCAGGTGGCCTGGACCCGCGAGAAGCTCGTCGAGGACATGGACCGCAATGGCATACGCACAGGCATCCTGTCGGTCGCCTCCACGCCAGGCGTGTGGTTCGACCTCGGGCCGGCGGAAGCCGGCCGGCTCGCGCGCGCCTGCAACGAGTACGCGGCGGACATGATGCGCGACCATCCGGGCCATTTCGGCCTGTTCGCGACCTTGTCGATGCAGGACGTCGATGCCACGCTCAGGGAGATCGAATATGCGTTCGACACGCTGAAGGCGGACGGGATCGGGCTGCAAAGCAGCTACGGCGACAAATGGCTCGGCAATGCCGCTTACAGGCCGGTGTTCGAGGAGCTGAACCGTCGCAAGGCGGTCGTTTATGTGCATCCGCTGGTCGCGAGTTGCTGTAGCGCGCTCAGCGTCGGCACGTTTCCGGCGGTGATCGAAGTCCCGCACGACACCACACGGACCGTGACGAGCCTTCTGCTCAGCGGCGCATTTGCCCGCCATCGCGACATCAAATGGCTGTTCTCGCACGCCGGCGGCACGATTCCGATGATGGCCGGGCGCATCAATTCGTTCTATGGGGCGCGGCCCGACCTGAAGGAGTTTGCGCCGGACGGAATCGAAGGCGAACTACGCCGGCTTCACTACGACACCGCGAATGCGACTTTCGCGCCCTCCATGGCCGCGCTGCTCAAGCTCGTGCCCGCCTCGCAGATCACCTATGGCAGCGACTATCCGTACTTCAGCCTTGGCCAGTTCGCGCAGTTGCAGAAGCTTGGCCTCTCGACAGACGATCTCGATGCGATCGGCCATCGGAACGCGACACGTCTCGTTCCCCGGCTGCAGGGTTAGAGGATCATCCCGAAAAGCGTGGAGCGGGCTTCGGAGCCCGATCGGCCTGCGAAATCATGCTTCATTGCGCGATCGTTTTTGCCGGATCGGCCCATGACTGCGGCGCCGGAGGCATGGTGCCATAGACGCTGATACGGCCTGCTTCGCAGTGGAGGAATGTTGTGGCGACCGCGTCGGAATACAATCGCGCCGAGGTCGGGCTCAGCCGATCGGCCGACAACAGCGCACCCGTCGCGACCAAGGCGGACGACAATGCGTTGAACAGGCCCTGAGAGGCAATCGGATCGAACGCCATCGCCGCATCGCCCACTGCAATCCAACCTTCGCCCGCGGCCTCCGAGAGGAGGCAAGCCGACGCGTCCACGCTGAGCAGCGCATCTCCAGCCGGTGTGCCGGATCTGCGAATGCGCCAAGTCTGCACACGCCCTCGCGGCCCACTGATGCGGTAAGACCAGGTCGGTCCATCGCTGCTGTATTCGAGCCACGATGCGGAACCGGCCGTCGCGCCGTCAGCCGCATCCTCGACCAGTTCGGCGACCATGCGATCCCGGGCGGCCACGCGCGCGCCCCGGCGCCGCGCAATCGCGGCGGCGCGCCCCGTTGCATCGACAACGATCTCCGCAAGGACGAGCTTCGTCCGAGCGCTATCGCTCGCACGACAGATAACGCCGCGGTCCGGCGTGACGCCGATTGCGCGCAGCCCGTAAAATGTAACCCCGACGGCGACAGCCTCGTCGCGAAGGCGCTGGTCGAAACGGCCGCGATCGACCACATACCCGACGCGGCAGGGATGACGCAGAAAGTCCTCGTAGTCCGACGCGCCCGAACGGTGTGTTCGCCGAATCCCGAGACAGGCTCGGGCGATCGTCGGATCGTCGAGCAGATGTTCAAGTCCCACCGCCGCGACAGTGACGAGCGAGGCCGGAGCAAGGAGCTCAAGCCGCGTCGTCGGCGTGACGCCGGAATCTGCGACAATAACCGTGCGGCCCCTAAGGGCCAGCAGGCGTGCGGCGGTCAAGCCGGCAGGCCCCGCGCCGACCACGAGACAGTCGGTGCGCAGCACGTCCAAGGTCAGATCTCGCCCGGGCGATAGGTCCGCTTCGGCGGGGGAGCCGTCTTGCGGGCGCCACGCCGCTGCGCCAGGCCCGCTGTCGTCTGCGGCAAGAAAAGGCTCTCCATGTCTTCGACCGCGTGGTACTTCGGATCGGCCGTGACATCGATCGGCCCGCTGCTGTCGCGGCGTCCCTGCTCGACCCGCAGATCCTGCACCGGCAGAGATGCAGGCGCGTTCTTCACCGGCAACACCATGCCGAGCTCGGACCATTCCGCAATCATGTTCGACAGGCGGTCATAGTAATCGTTGCCGCGGATGTCGCGCAACCAGTCGACCCGGTTCATCAGGTGCTTGAAGGTCTGCTGTTGCGTCGCCTGGCCGAGAGGCGCGATGGCGGCCGCACGCAGATAGTTTCCGTCTGCCAGAACCTGATCCGGGGCACGCGGTCCCCAGAACGTCGGCATCGACAGGAACGTCGACGGGAAGTAGTCGGCCGCCGAATTGCACGAGGTATGATCGGTCTGCCAGGGCACGCCGAGGAAACGGGTGAGGCAGCCTGCGGCAACACCGTCGTGTGGGCCGTTCGCGCCGGTGCAGACCGCCGGCGTGAGAGTACCCCCGAAGTCCTGCCGCGCTGGTTGCTCGCCGGCCAGGACCTTCAGCCGATACGCCGATGCCCACATCAGCGGAATCCGCATCACCCATGTCATCTCCATCGCGGGATGGAATGGGCCGCCGAGACAATCGTGCAAGGATGCGCGCTCGAGATGCTTGACCTGGACCTCGGGAGGCAGGGCATCGAAGTCCTGCGCCTGCGGCGGCTGGTGCGACGGCCCGTCGGCGTCGAATGTTCCAGCAGCCCAGCGCTTGAGGTGCGCGTACTGGGTCTTCGTCACGGCAAGCAGCGAATTCGAAGGCTTCGGCGGACCTTCGAAGAATTGGTCGACCGCATCGCCGAACACCTGCGCTATCTGATCTTCGATCAGTGCGCCGCTCGCGCCTGGATCGCGAAACAACGCCAGCACGGCCGCGCGCCACGCCGCATTCGCAGCAGACGCGTCGTTGAGCTTGGCGAGGACTTGCGCATTCTGCGCGTCGAGCGGCGAGCCAAAACCATGAACGACGAAGAGCCCGTGGTTGACCCATTGCAGTCCGGTCAGGCGCTGAAAGATCGGTTGCACGTCGTTGACGAACGAGGTCTTGACCGGTCGCGGGATCCAGCCCTTGTCGTAGAACACCTCCCGCACCACGTCGTCCATCGTGACGAGACCGAACAGCCCCGGCGCGTAATTCGGCGGCGTAACGCAGACATAGCCGGGCTCCGCATCGATCGGTGCATGCCCCGCAAATGTCACTTGCGCCCGCACCGGCCCGTCGCTGACGTCATCGTGCCAACCTGGATTGTTGGCGAAAGTCAGGGGCCGGGTCCCTTTGCGGAAAGGCCGCGAAACTCCATTGCCGCCGAGGAAGATCAGCCGCCCCTCCTCATCGGTACGAAGCTCGCCGAGATAGACCGGCGAAGCCCAGAACGCGCCATCGTCCAGCCTGATCGGGCCAGCCCCCTGCCCCGCGATGCTTCGCGGGGTTGGCGTGATGTCGAGCTTCCACCTGGCGTCCGGCAAAACCAGCTCGCGATTTCGCTGCAACGCGTTCTGGCTCAGCGGGCCGAGGTCCATTGCCTGGTTGAACTCGTACCAGCCGGCCTTGAGGTTTGCGATGCAGACGCGCCACTCGATCTTCGCGGATGCAGCGGTCACCTCCTGCACGCTGCCGTCCTTCATGTGGGCGTAGATGCGGAAGCGCGCGGCTTGCCGCTTGATCTCTCCGTTCGCGGTGCGAAAGTCCTCGACAAAGCGAGCCGGCTGTTCCGGCGTCGTGCCGGGCAAGGTCGACGCACCGCCGATCATCTCGGGGCCGATGACGTAGTCGCCGGCGCCTTGCGCGTTGCCAACGCGGGCGACGCCGATGGGCGGATAGACTTTCAACGCTGCAATTGCGTTTGGATCGATCATCGTCTGACCTCGATATCAAAAGGGATTGTCCAAAAACGGAGGCGTCGCACGAGACTTGCCGCGAGGCCATCAGCGCGGATGGTCCGGCTCGTCGATCGGCTGTCCGTTCAGGCTGCGCCTCAGGGCGGCGGGCTTCTCGCCGGCCTCGATCCGCCGCCTCTGGAATTTGTCGATGAACGAGGCGCGGATGTCCTCGATCGGCTCGAACTCCGAACGTGGCGGCGCGGTGCTCTGCGGAGCAGCTGCCGCGCCGAGCCCACGCGACTGAAAGCGATGCAGCATCGAACGTCCTCCGCGCAAATAATTCGCCGCAGAACTTGCTGTGCGGGGGCCTTTCGCAACCGGCTCCGACAACAGGCTATGTCAACCGCGCTGCGTCCAAATGACCGATCCGCAGGGTTGGCTTTGTTCAATTATAGCGAGTAGTATAGTATCAATGTAGACCTAAAGTCCACGCGACAAAGCGAAGCTCGCGTTACGGGTCATCAAAGCCGGAACAACACCATGTGCATGATGTGCGTGCATCGCGGCTCGGGCGTTCCCAGACTCAAACCTCGCAAGCGCCGCCCGCTCGGCCTTGCTCAGCCGCAGACCGGCGTGCAGGTGCGCGGCGTCGAGATCGTCCAGTGCGTTCAGGACGTGACGAATTCGGTGCCGCTGGTCGCCGATAAGGCGACGCTCGTTCGCCTCTATCTTGAGCCGACTTCGGTGTCGCAGCCCGGTCAGATCACCGCGGAAATTGCGTGGAGCCGGAGCGGCGGAGGCGACACGTTCCTCCCGGCCCTCAACTCGCTTCGGGTAGACCCGGGCTCGCCCTTCAGTCTCCGCGAACAGCGGGAAGACATCGACAAGAGCCTGAACTTCCGCCTGCCGGCCGCGGCCATCGGCGCGGGCACACTCAACTTGCGCATCAGCCGCATCTTTCAGCCCGGAGGCGGCGACCTTCCGGCGGCGGCGTTCAACATCGCGCCCGTCACATTCGCGGCGGCGCCGCCGCTGCGCATCCGGGTGATCGGCCTTCGATACAAAGCGGGCACGACGACCGTCACACCCGCTGCGGTCCACTTTTCGTATCTCAGGTCGTTTCTCAATCGCGCCTATCCTGTCGCCGCGCTCGAATGGTCCCACATGGTGGTGGACGCGGATTTTGCCGCACCGTTCGACGACTCGACGGTCGATCTCGCCAATGCCCAGATCGCCGCGCTGCGAAGCCGCGAGGTGAGCAGCGGCGTCGACCCGCGCACGCACTATTACGGTCTCGTCGACGATAACGCGTCCAACAACTTCATGCGAGGAAAGGCGTTCGCGATTCCGGGCACGCCCCAGCCGGACACCGTCGCTTCCGGACCCGCGGGCGTGCCGAACGGATTTGCCGGCGATCGCGACGCGTCGTACGCGGACTGGTACGGTGCTCACGAACTCGGACATACGTTCGGCCGGTTTCATCCGGGATTTCCCCCCGCCGCGCAGGACGCGAGCGATCCGACATTCCCTTATGAGAACGGCTGTATCAGCAAGCCGGACAACAAATATGTCGGTGTCGACACCGGGGATCACGAACTCGGCCTGCCGGCCGCTGCGTTGCCGGGGCTCACATATCACGACGTGATGACCTATGCAGACAACCAGTGGCTATCGGCGTACACTTACCAGGCGATAATGACCCGGCTTTTGGAAGAGGACGCCCTCGGTCCGCCGGTCGCCTAGGAGGATCCGATGAAGACCGAAATCAAGACCGGATCATTCGTTCACGTCGTCGCCACCATCAACAAGACCGCTGGTGACGGCAAGATCATGTATGTGAACCCGTCGGTCTCCACCATCGCGTCGGACGCCGCCACCGACAAGGACGTGGAACTCGTAGCCTACGACGGCACCGGCAAGGAAGTCTACCGTGAGCCAGTCGTGATCCGCCGGTCATCTGCTGAACCCGACCGGCCGAACGAAGTCGGTCTGATTCAGGCGGACCTTCCGCGGGTGAGCGGCATGAAGTCGGTAAGCCTCCAGCTCAAGGGGAAGGAGATCAGCCGGTACGAGGCCGGGGCGGCACCCTCCGGGCCGACCGCAGGCGCCACCTTCGGACTTGAGCTTGCCGGGGCTGCAGCAGCCAGCCGGCGGCCATTGAGGATCGACCAACTCGGCGGTTTGCAGCCCGTCGCCGGCGTAACCTACTCGGTCCAGGTCAAGCCGGACAACAAGTCGACGTGGGACACGATCGCAGTGAGTCGTCCCACCCCGGAGGTGGACGTCGATCGCAATCAGTTCGCCGGCGCCAAACGTGCCGCGGTACGCGTGTTGCGGACGACCGGATTCGACGAAGAAATCATCGCGGAAGATACGGTCGACTTGAAGTAGCCGCACGCAAGGAGCCTGCGCGTGCTTACCGACGGCATCGCACATTGATCCCGTCGAGGTCCAGGCCGGATACGCCGTCGACGCTTGATCTGGATCAAACCCGCCGCGGCATTGCCATCCCGGAATGGGTACGGCCGCGCAGAAAGCGCCGCCCGTAAGCCAAGGAGATGATCGATCATGACATCCTCGAATTCCCTGCGTACCTTCGTTCTCGCCGGAGCCGGCGCCCTGCTATCAGGCACAATCGCTCAGGCCGGGCCGATCCCGACGCATCTTTCGACGATGAAATCGATGGTCGATCAGACCACCACCGAAGTGCGCTGGGTCGGCGGCTGGCGCGGCGGCGGCTACGGCTATCGCGGCGTCGGCTGGGGCTACCGCGGCGGCTGGGGTTATCGCGGCTACGGCTATCGCGGCCTCGGTTACGGTGTGGTCGCCGGCGCGGTCGTCGGCGGCGCAATCGCGCGGAGCGCCTATTACGGCGGCTATGGCGGGTACTACGGTGGCTACTCTGGCGGTTATCCCGCCTATGGCTATGGCTACCCGGCCGCATCGTATTACGGTTATGGCGGCGGCAACTACGGCTATGGCTACGGCGGCGACAATTGCCCGCCCACCGGCAGCTACTGGGCCTACTAGCGGGAAACGTATTCGCCGCTTCGGAGGATGGCTCGCCACGGGCCGCCATTCTCCGATGGGCCAATTCACCCCTGTGCCGGCGGGCGAGTGCACCTCATCCCTCGCCCGCCGGTGGGACGACATACAGCGTCAGCGCGAACACCGCGTAGATGAAGATCATCAGGGCGCCGACGAACCATGCCGAGCGTCCACTGGTGGTGATGAAGGTCGCCGTGACCGTTGCGATCATCACCATGGTGACGGCGCCAGGCCAGAACTGAAGGTTCATTGGCGTCGGTCCCACGACATAGCTGAGCAGCACGAGCGCGGGTGCAACGAACAGCGCGATCTGGGAGGCGCTGCCGAGCGCAATGCTGACGACCATGTCGAGGCGGTCCTTGCGCGCAGCGGCAAGGGCAACTGCAAATTCGGCAGCGGCGCCAACCAGCGAAACGATGATGAACCCGACGAAAGCCGGACTCATGCCGAAGGTTTCCGCCGCCTTCTGCACCGATTCCACGAAGATCTCGCTCACCAGCGCCACCAGCACGGTGACGGCCAGCAGCGTCCCAACGGCTAGCCCGATCGGCCAGTGCGCTTCCTCCTGCTCGCCGTGATCGGCGCTTGCGAACAATTCCTTGTGCGTCCCGAGCGAGAACCACAGGCCAAGCGCGTAAGCCGCGATCAGCAGGACTGAAATGCCGACGCTAAGCTTGTGAATGACGCCTCCGTCCTGCGGCAGATGCTCGAGGTCGGCGACCGCCGATGGCGCCAGCAGGGCGACCGTTGCCATCAGCAACAGGCCGGACGACAGCCGCGCGCCGGCACGGTTGTACTCCTGCACATGGTAGCGCAGGCCGCCGAGCAGCAGGCAGGCGCCGAGCATGAATGTCGCGTTGGTGACGATCGCGCCGGCAATCGAGGCCTTCACCAGCATGTACTCGCCTGCCCGCAGCGCCGTGATGGCGATGATCAGCTCCGTCAGATTGCCGAGCGTTGCGTTGAGCAGTCCACCCACGGCATCGCCGGTTCTGGCGGCGACCGCTTCGGTGGCGTGGCTGAGCAGCGCCGCCAGCGGCACGATCGCAAGCACGGCGAGCACGAACAGCAGCGTGTGGGAATGCGGGGCGACCGCGTCCGCCACCAGCACGATGGGCACGAAGACCAGCATCCAGAGCAGAGGTGTATCCCGGATTTCCCTGAGCAGGGTTGTCATATGGGCCGCCCTTTCCATGGATGCGTTGATGGAAAGGTCCGGCGGCGCCGCGGGGTGAGTCTTGATCTGGCTCAAGCGGGCCAGAGGAGACGGGCCACTGGACGTCAGGAAGCGGACGTCGCGCATGATGAGAATGCGCCCTTGTCCCCGACCGCTGGCACGATAGCATCATGCCAGTGTTTTGCCCGACGGGTCAACGTGATCACTGTCACGAAGGTCGTCGCGACGCGCTCCGAAAATCCCTTATCGATCAAGGAGCCTGCTACTGTGCATGGGGTTGTTTTTCGAGTTTTTGTGTTGGCCCCCAAAAAAATCGCAGGCATCCGCGACGATGGCTCACTCCGCCTGCAAGATCTCCGCGATCGCAGCACCTGCCGCGATGGTGCCGAGCTTGCCGCCGACGTCGCGCGTCGCTCTGCCCTCGCCGATCGCTTTCGCCACCGCGGCTTCGATCGCACGCGCCGCTTCCTCGTAGCGGACGGCGCCGCTCTTCTCGCCGTGCCAGGCCAGCAGCAACGCGGTCGACAGGATCAGCGAGACCGGATTGGCAACGTCCTGCCCCGCGATGTCAGGCGCCGAGCCGTGCGCGGCCTGCGCCATGGCGAAGCGATCACCGACATTCAGCGAGCCGCCGAGGCCGAGGCTGCCGGAG
>Ga0207678_10004231_pt1 | contig 12871 bp, 11 predicted proteins | sample KBSC63metaG_FD_184319 | JGI IMG/M metagenome (GOLD analysis project Ga0207678, IMG submission 184319) | Corn rhizosphere microbial communities from Kellogg Biological Station, Michigan, USA - KBS C6-3 metaG (SPAdes) (version 2) | ecosystem: Host-associated > Plants > Roots > Rhizosphere > Soil ... | reverse complement strand
GGTAGTGGACCCGCAGCCCGGTCTTCTCGCGGTACAGCTCCGGCGCGTGTGACGTCGACCGGTGGCTGGCGCTGCTCTCGCCGTCCTGGCCAAGGTAAAGCGCCTCTGGATAGCTCATGACCACAGTCTCGCACGAACCCGGCCAGTGCGGCCGACGTCATCGCCGGCTGCCGCGGCTTCGCCCGGCCGCGGAGCCTGCCGCGGTAGTACGCCTGATGTCCCGGCCGTCTCTCGGCCCAGGCCGGCGCCGGGTGGCGGGCCGGCGGGCGGACCCGGGCGGTGCTGTGCTGCGGCAGGTCAGCCGGGTGCGGTGAACCACGGGCTGTCGGGGCCGAGCAGGTACTGGTCGGCCAGGTGGTTGAGGATGCGGCGGGCGTGCCGGAACCGTTCAGCGACCTCGCCGACCGCGGTCAGCCGCGCGGTCCGGACCGGGGCCAGCGCGACAGCCGTCCGGTACCACCGGGCGCCGAGGTATTCCAGCAGGTCGATGGCCGGGGCGGCGGCCACGCTGTCGCGGTCGGGGGCGGGGACCCGGGCCAGGCGCAGCAGCCGCTCGGTGTCTACCGGGCCGAAGGCGCCGCCCGCGGAGTAGCCGGGGAACACGCCGGCCAGGAACAAGGACACGTCGCCCAGCCTGCGGTAGACGCCCGGCCGGGACTCTTCCGGCACCGCGCCGAGCAGGCCGGCCAGCCGCACCGGGTCCAGTTCGCTGAACCGCCGGGTGCGGGTCCGGCCGCCGGACCGGACGCGGTAGCGTCCGCTGGCCACCCGGGTGAACGACGCGAGCAGCTCGGCCAGGAACAGGCGCCGACCGGGGGAGCTGAGGAAATCGCGCAGCTGCGGCGCGTCGAACAGCGGGACCCGCTGCCGCGGCCCGGACCGTTCCGGCAGGTAACCAGTGGCGCTGAGGTCGGCGGCAGCCCGGTGCACCGCGACCGCGAACGCCAGGAAGGGCGAAACGGTGATGAACCCGGCCGCCGGACGGCCGAAGACGGCATCGAAGACGCGGGCGTCGCCCAGCAGCGCCTCGATGCCACCCTCGTGTATCTCGCCCGCCGCCGACCTCAGCAGCCGCAGGTCCTCGCCCGTGAGATGCTCCCCAAACCCAGGGTCGTGCCCGCTTACCGAACTTGCGTCCATAATGCCTTACTTACCCGGTTGCGGCCGCGTTCCGCGCTGCGGCAAAGCCGGGCATCGCGAAGCCGGGCACCGCGAACGTGGCCGGCCTGCCAGCCGCCCCGGCGAGGGGCGTGCGACGCGCGGCCGGTCCCCGGCAAGCCGCATTGATGTTGCCTGACACGCGCCCGAACCGCCGATCCGCGCGTCTCAGGAAGACTCTAACGTCTACTCGGCGATCCACGCAGAACGGGCGATCTGGCATGGTGCGGACGGCACCGCCGCCGCTGCAGTGATCAGTGCTGCCGGCAGTCTCGGGGTGAGCTTGCGCATGACAATCTCCTTCTTCCCTCACCTTCACGATCCGCGTTTCACCGGCCCGGGAGCGGAGCTCATGTTCCGTTGGCAGGTCTTTCGCCGTATATAGCGGGCCGTTGGTCTCTGACTTGGGTCGGCCGTCTCGTGGTAGCGCAGAAATGACGGGGTTCTGTTTGCGGTGCGGGCGTCCCGCACTGCCAGTCGGACGTGCCTGGAGGTGAGGTGCGATGTCAGGGACGTATACAGAGGCGATCTCCCAGCCAAGAAGTGAACGAGGTCGTGCACGGCCGCGCTCACCCGTGGTGTTGTCAGCTGTCATCGCCGCGCAGTGCGCGGCCCTGGCCGTCTTGGCCGGGGCGGATGGCTCGCCGACATGGCGGACAGCGAGGGTCTTGGCGGTGATCGCGGTCACTGGCCTGGGCGTGTGGTTCACCCGCCTGGCTGGCCGGGGTGCCCGTGGCGGGACCGCGTTGGTGCTAGGGATGCTGGGCACTGTCGTGGGCGTGGGCGTTGCTGGCGCTCATCTGGAGGCCGGCCTGGGAGCGTTCGCGGTCGCGGCAGTGATCGTCCTGGTGACCGGCATCATCCTCCTGATCTGGGGAGCCATCATGCTTGTCCGTGCGATGCCGGGCTGGTGGCGGCTGCTGGCCATCCCGGTGGCGCTGGCGCTGCTTTGGTTTGTGCTGTTCCCGCTGGCGGGGGCGGTTTTTGCGACCAATCGCCCGCCCGGGACGGTGGGCACGGCCACCCCAGCCAGCTACGGGCTGGTCTACCGGAACGTGGCCTTCCGTACCGCCGACGGGGTCCTGCTGTCGGCCTGGTACATCCCGCCGCGTAACGGCGCCGCGGTGCTGCTGCTGCCCGGGGCGGGGTCCACCCGGGCCGCGGTGCTCGGCCAGGGGGCGGTGCTGGCCCGACACGGCTACGGTGCACTGCTGCTGGACGGCCGCGGCCATGGCCGCTCTGGCGGCCACCCGATGGACTTCGGCTGGTGGGGCGGCCGGGACATCGCCGCCGCGGTGTCGTTCCTGGACCGCCAGCCTGCCATCGGTCCCGGCAAGATCGCCCTGCTGGGCGAGTCCATGGGAGGTGAGCAGGCCATCGCCGCAATGGGAACCGACCCGCGGATCAGCGCCGTCGTCGGCGAAGGCGTCACCGGCCAGCAACTCGCCGACCATGGCTGGATGATGCACGGGATCACCGGAATCCTCGATACCGGCATGGAATGGGTGCAATACACCGCGGCCGGGCTGATCAGCGGCGCCCCTCGCCCGATGAGCATTGCCGACGCCATCCACGCCGCCGCGCCCCGCCCAGTGCTGATCATCGGCGGCGGTGCCGTCACAAGCGAACCCATCGCGGCCCGATGGTTCCGGGCCGCCTCGCCAGCTACCGTTCACATCTGGGTAGTGCCGCACGCCGGGCACACCGCCGGCCTGGCGGCCGCGCCCCAGGCCTGGGCAGCCCACGTGCTCAGCTTCCTGAACACCGCCCTGCTCCCCGGCACCCCAGCCAGCCCCGGCACCGGCAGCTAGCCCGCTGCCGCAGTCTGCGCAGTTACCGAGGAAGGGCGACGTCGTTGGCCCGCCAGGCGTTCAGCATCCGGCGCGGCCAGCCGGCCCTTCGTCAGGATCCTGAAGGGCTTTCGACTCTAGCTCAGTGCCCGAGGTCAGGCATTGGCTGAGGGTGGAAGTTAGCCGGTTTCATGACAATGCCGGGGGCGATGGCAATGGAAAACTCTGCCGTGTCACACCTGACTGACGATCACCGGGCAACCCCGGTGCTTGGGCTTCGGAGGAAACCAGGTCGTCTCGCTCTGGCCGTCTTCCGGCTGCCGCTGCTGTTGTATCGCCGGGGCTGGGGTTCGCTGCTGGGTGACACGTTCCTGCTGCTGGTCCACACCGGGCGGAAGACCGGCCAGTCCTACTCCACCGTCGCCATGATCTTGAGCCGCGACCCGCAAAGCCACGAGGCAGTCATCTGCTCGGCCTGGGGCAAGGACAGCGACTGGATCCGGAACATCCAGGCTCATCCGGCGGTGAAGGTCCAGATCGGGCGGGAATCGTTCACGCCGGGCCAGCGCTTCCTGTCCACGGACGAAGGCGCTGCGGTCGTGGCCGGGTTCCAGCGTCGGCACCCGTACCGGTCGCGGCTGCTTTGCTCGGTCCTCGGCTGGGGAGATCTCCGCTCGGATGCTGCCGCGCGTGAGTTCGTCAGCACCCGGCCGTTCGTCGCTTTCTGGCCGCTCGGCTCCGGCTGGCCGCTGCCTGGAGGAGGGGGACATGACTGAGTCAACCCGCGACAACCCGGGACCACCGAACATGCCATCAGCCAGTCCCGGCATCGAAGACCATAGCGCCGGACCAGGGCAGTGCGAGACCAGCAATGACAGTGACGCGCTGCTGGCGGTGGTGAAGAACCTCTCGCGGTTCCACCGCGAGCACGAGAAGTACTACGCCGAGGCGCCACTCGCCGATGCCCTCTCACTGCAGCGTACGGCTCGCACGCTTATCGCCCTCGCGGAACGATGGGCCTCCGCCAAGCCCGCCGCGGAACCGGTTCCCAGCCCATACGCCGGGACGCCTGATCTGAACGACGACCGCGCGATCGAGACCAGCGGTGTCCTGTTCATGGAAGGTGGGGGCGAGCCTGCCGAGATGCGCCGGATCAAGTCCGAGCTCGAGACCATCGCCGCCTGCAGTGACCAGACCGGTTGCTGGCTGGCCGCCGCCATGGATGCTTCCTGGACCGTGGCAGAAGCGCTGCTGGCCTACCCACAGCTGGCCGATCTCCTCGGAGAACGGCACCAGATCATCGGCAACAACTGGCGGAACGCCTGCACCGCCCAGCTCATCGCACGCTACCTGCGCCGTGCCGTCACGGTGATAAACCAGGTCGACTTCTCCCCAGCCGCACTGCGCGAAGACCTCGCGGGGTCGCGATCGGCGGCAGGCTACCTGTATGCGGCGGCAGAATTGATCAACCACGCCGCTGACCTGTCGGCGGCAAGCTCCGTGCTCACCCACGAGGACGAGCGCCGATGGCGGAAGTTCCACGAGCGAGTCGAGCAGATCACCGCTCCCACCAGCATGTGCTGATCCTGCTCGGCCCGGTCCTCGTTCTCTGTTTCGGCAGCCGCTGCCGTCTTTCGCCCGGGGCGCGACATGCATGCCCGAATGGATATTCGGCGCGCGTCTCATTGCCCGCTGGCTTTCCAACTTGGCAAGTGCCTAATCGGCGATAGGCATCCCTTCCAAACCAGCGAATACCCGAGCTCCGCCGCCAGCGGCGCGGCGAGGCTGCTCTTTCCCGCCCCCAGCCGCCCCGAGACGTACGCAATCCTGCTCACCAGCCCAGCCTGACACAAGCAAGCGCCCGCTCACGGAGACAATGGCAACCGAGGCGAGGACGCGTTGGCGTAGTCGAGGGCCCAGTGAGGCCCGGTCGCCCAGCCGAGGAATCGCCGTCCTGCGGCTGGCTGAGGTGCCCGGCCTGAGCTGTTGAAGCGCCCTCCGGCGATGACGTGGGCGAGCCCGTCGACGGCAGGCCCGAACCTGGCCTCCAAGTCCTCGCCTGCGGCCTGGAGGCGGCCGCGCAACCGGGCCAGCGCTTCGGCTTGGGCGTCGTCGTCGCACAGGCTGAGGAAGTAGATGGCCTGGCGCCAGGCGTACGCCGCGTTCTTGACCGCCTGCAGCCGGCTGTGGTGGTTGTCCGCGTGGATCTCAAGCCGGCCGGTAAGCCAGGCGAAGGCGCGGTCGGCTAGGTCTGGCGCGGCCACGGCGATCTGCCCGCGCAGGTTCAGGGCGTCGACCAGCGGGGCGAGGTTGTGGGTGGTGAGAATCTGCGCCTGCTCCAAGATCGTGCCGTTCGCGGCCACATAGCTGCCCCTGCCACCTGGTTCCCGGGCATCTGCAGCGCGGGCCTTGCACACCGCGGAGAAGTCCTCAGCCGTCTTGGTTCCCCACTGCCGGCTGGCCTTGCCGTCCCGCCCGGCCGACGGCCGGGACCAGGCGCTGGGGCCGGGAAGGTCGTAGTAGCGCGCGTACAGCGTCCCGTCCAGCGACCTGCTCGCGATCGCGGCGGCATGGCGCCACTTCTCGGTGAACGTGCCCATGAAGATGTCGGCGGCGACTTCCTCGGTCAACGGTACGGACACGCCTGCCTGCGCGGCCAGGGCCGTCATCTCAACCACAAGCGGGTTCGGCAAAATCGTATGAGGAAAACTGGTCAGTGCCAGCAGAGTGACCTGTTCCAGCGTCTGACGCGCAGCCCGCCCGGGCTGTGCGCCCGTCGTCCGGAACGGCTCGACGGCGGCGGTCCAGGGCAGCTCGGCGAACCGCACCTGATGCTCCAGGTTCAGCAGCAGCACGCTGCGTCGCCGCCGGAATGCCGCATACGCCCGCCCGTACAGCTCCCGCAGGTCTCCGTCGTCGAAGTCCGCGGCCAGCACCTGTGCGGTGATCTGCGGCAAGACATCAGCCAGCATCTCAGCCGAGCCGATGATCCCGCGCTTGACCAGCTCCTCAACGGGGGCGTCCAGCGCCCGTGCAGCCTTCCCGACCAGGTAAGCGGGGATCAGGCTGCCCGCCGGTACCAGCGCGGACTCGGCGGGGCCGACATCGCCAGCGACCGCGTCGACCGACGGGATCCCCCCGTCAGCCGGGAACCGGTCAAGGCGAGCAGCGAGAACGCGGGCCAGGTCAGCGTGCCAGGGTTGCACGGTCGTCCGTGCCTAGCCTGAGCGGAGAGCGGCCCGGGCAGGCGAGCCTGGTGCCCCGTGCCGAGTCACCGAGTTCGCGATCGCCCGACGGATCCAGCCCACGTCCCGGCCGGTCAGGGCGCTGCTATCTCGCTCGCAACGTTCCAGCGCCAGACGAAGGCGCGCGAAGTTGCTCTTCGGAGATCGATGCTGCCCAGCTAGCGGATGGCTTCGGGCTGCGACCGCATAGTCCGAAAGCCACGCCGACCGGCGCTCGGCCCAGTCGGCTGGCCACCGCGCGCACGGCCAGCCGCCAGCCACCGTGGCTGCGCCCGGCGCGCCCGCCTTGTCGGCCGCCAGGTGCGGCAGGTCGCCGTCGACCGTATCGCACCACAGGTCCACCAGACGGTCGAACAGCGGGTGCCACACCCGCAGTGCCTCAGTCATGACGGCGATCTGCGCCCTCGGCTCCCGGCTCCGCATCACGGCGGCAACCTGCCCGGCGGACTGCACATGCACCACCGCCGCTGTCGGCCGCCCGGCTGGCGCCGGCAGCGGGGCGAACCGAAGCCGGGCCATCCAGGGCCGCAGCTCGCTGACCAGGTCCAGCGCAACCTCGTACGCGCCGTGGTCCAGCAGCCACGCCACCACAGGCAGCGCGGCGTCCTCAGGCACCTCCACCTGGTACGCGCCGCTGGCAAACGCCTGCCTTAGCTGTTCCTGCCCGGCATCGGTCAGGTACCACAAGTTGACGCGTTCCCGTTCCGTCGAGCCAGGCAGGTCATCACCGAGCCCGTCAAGGACCGCCCGTTCCGCCGCATCCAACGGCGCCTCGGCCAGGTACCGTCCCGACACGAAGCCGCCGTGCGCCACCTCCAGCGTCACCCATGCGGGCGTGCCGGACACCGGTGTACGTGACCCCACCGTGAGCGTGCCATCCGCCATCCCATCCAGGACCGCACGCCACCGGGAAATCTTCGCCTCCAGCCTGGCCCGGTCCTGCAGACCCTTCGCGGCCGCAACCCTGTCGATCGCGCGGCGCAGCTGCCCCATGGCGTAGGCAGCCGACCCGCCCGCCCGTTGCTCGTCCGCCACAGGCCACCTCTCCCATGTGACAAACCTCGATAGAGACTTGGAGGCAGGGTTCGAACCTGCGCCTTCCCGGTTAAGAGCCAGGTGCTCTGCCAGCTGAGCTACTCCAAGATGACGCCATGCGTCCCGTCAACGACACGAAGGCAGGGCTCGAACCTGCGCCCTCCCGGTCCCAAGCCAGGCGATCTACCACTGATCTACTCCGTGGAGTAACCGGCAGCATAGCCCCTTTCCGGTAGAAAGACCCACGGTTTAAACGCTGTCCATAACGACGCGTCGCCACCACCTTCGCCATGGCCTGCACGCCAGCCAGGCTTTTCTACCCGGAAAGACCAGGCAAGCCCCCCGGTTTAACCACGCGCGAGAACTAGCCCGCATAGTTAAATGCTCCCTGCGATAAGCCCGCTTTCATCAAATTTATTATCCAGAACGGTCCGTGGTTTCTCCCGGAAGCCGCCGCCCTGCCCTCCGGCTGCCGGCTAACCCCAAGGCCGGTAAGTTAAGGTTCCCCGCTGTGTGTCAAGGGGGAGCGAGGATTGCGATGTCGATGGCGGCCTTGCGGGTGGCACGGTCGACTTCGCCGCGTGCGTTGTACCTGGACATCGTGCGCTTGACTACGCGGGGGCTGACCCGATGCCAGGCAGCGTTCTCCTCCCCGCCGTTGCCAGCGACCTTCCCAAGGACTCCGTACTGAACGTCACGGCCCTCGTCGCCATCGACAAGGCCGGCCTTGACCAGCCTGTCGGCAAGCTCCCCGGCTCCGTGATGGCCGAGATCGGCCGCGGCCTGCGCCGGGTACCCGGCTTGTAGCGATTCAGGGCACGGTCTTGCGGGCGACTCCGCCGTAGCAGTTGACCTCGAACGGCTTTGCGCGCGGCACCGGGCTGTCGGGCCGCCACTCCGACACGAGCACCACGCCCGGCGGCACCAGTTCCAGGCCGGAGAAGGCGAGCCGGGCGAAGTCGTGGGAGTCGCGCAGCTGCACCGGGATCCCGGCTTCCCGGTAGGCGCGTTCCACGGCGGCTCCCTCCACGGGGTTGTGCTCGGTGGTGGCGTGCGAGGCGGCGAGGTAACTGCCAGGGGGGAGCGCGTCCAGCAAGGCGGCGATGATCTCGGCGGGCTTGTCTCCGTCCGGGGTGAAGTGCAGGACCGCGACGAGCATCAGCCCGACCGGCTGGCTGAAATCCAGCAGGTCCCGGGTCACCGGGTCGGACAGGATCGCGGCGGGGTCGCGCAGGTCGGCGTGGATGTAGCCGGTGCGGCCCTCCGGTGAGCTGGTGAGCAGCGCCCTGGCGTGCGCGAGCACCATGGGATCGTTGTCGGCGTAGACCACGCGGGCCGAGGGGGTGACCGCCTGGGCGACCTCGTGCACGTTGTTGCTGGTGGGCAGCCCGGCACCGATGTCGAGGAACTGCCTGATCCCGGCTTCTTCCGCCAGGTACCTGACCGCCCGCCCGAGGAACGCCCGGTTCTCGCGCGCGAAGGTGCCCGGGTGCGGGGTGCTCGCCAGCACTTTCGCCGCCGCCTGCCGGTCGGCGGCGAAGTGGTTCTTGCCGCCGAGGTAGAAGTCGTACATCCGGGCCGGATGCGGCCGGGATATGTCGAGTTCCGGTATCTCTCCCGGGCTTTCCGGCATCGGGATCCTCTCAGCGGCTTTGTCGGTATCCCGGAATTGTACGGCTGCGGCCGGGCGCCCGCCCGGCAGGAGCTGGAGAACCGGGTATGGCCGGGGACCGGCCGCCTGCTTCAGGTTCCCATGTACGGAATGTCGGTGCGCGAGGTACTTGGGCGCGCCGACATGGTCCCGTTCATCGACGGAGGGCTGGACGGCGTAACGGCACCGGACGACCCGCTCACCGTCCGGGACTGCCTGGACCTGATGCTCGCGGGGAGCTTTCCCGAGCCGACCCTGAGCTGCTGCGCCGGTACCTGTCGGTGCTGGCGGTCAACACCGCTGGCGTCGCCGCCGAGTCCACGCTGTGGACCGCCGCCGGGATCAACGCCAAGACCGCGCAGGCCTACCAGTCGCTGTTCCAGCGGATGTTCGTCCTCGATCAAGCGGCTGGTCAAGTCGCCTAAGCGTTACCTGGTCGACCCGGCGCTCGTCGCCGCCGCCCTCGGGCTCGGCCGGGCAGCCATCTTGTACGGCCCCGACATGCTGGGCCGCCTCCTGGACACCTTCGTCGCCGCGCAGCTGCGCGCCGAACTCGCCGCGAGCAGCAACGGCCCGCGCCTCTACCACCTGCGCGCAGAGCAGGGTCGCCGGGAGGTAGACCTGCTCATCGAGACGGCGGGCGGGCAGCCGATCGGCATTGAGGTCAAGGCCGCCGTCACCGTTTCCGCATCCGACGCGCGCCACCTGGCCCGGCTCCGCGACCAGACCGGCGACGCGTTCACCGCCGGGATCATCCTGCACACCGGCCCGCACGTCTTCCCCGTCAGCGACCGCGACAGCCACGACCCGTCGGGCAGGCGGCGCAGGACGGGGAGCCCAGGGGCGCTTTTCCCGGTGCGGACCCGGACCAGGAAGTCCGCCCTGGCCTCCGCGATCTGCATGTGGGTCGCCCACCAGCTGCTGCGCGACTCGGCGCGTCCGCGTGCGGCCAGCGTGGTCTTCGCGGCCACGGTCCTGCTGAACCTCTTCGGCGGCCGGATCACCTTCCTGGTCGGCCTGGCCCCGGCGATGGTCGCGATCCTGGCGCTGAGCCGCCGCCATCCGTGGCTGGCCGGCGCCGCCACGATCGTTGGATACCCGTAACGAACCTGGAGGATGGCCGTGGTGTAGGCGGCCACGGCGAAAAACGACGCCTGACAAAGCGAGTAGAGACCAGCGTGCCCAAGCAGAAGATCGACCGACAGTGCAAGCAAGCCGTAAATGTAGACTTGGGTAATCAGACTCATCCAGTACTGGCCGGTGACGAGTGGCGCGATTAGCGCCGCGACGAGCGCTGTCGAGGCAAGTATGACCCGGTACGAGTTCACGCTCAGCCTTCCCTGCCGAAGATGCCGCGCGGTCGGAACAGCAACAGGATCGCCATCGGCGCGAACAGCACGAAGTAGGAGAACTCTGGCAGCAGCCACCGGCCATAGGAATCGAGCAGGCCGACAATCAGCGCGCCGATCATCGCCCCTTCCAGGCTTCCGAGCCCGCCAAAGATCACCACCACGAGCGCATAGATCAAAATTTCCCATTCGGCGCCCGGATAGAGCGTTAGGAACGCCCCACCTACGACCCCGGCCATTCCGGCGAGGAACGAGGCGAGGGCGGAGACAAGAACGAAGAGCCAGTCGATGTTGATACCGATCGCGCTCACGATTTCGCGGTCATCGACGCCAGCGCGCACCACCGCACCGATCTGCGTCTTGCGGTAGAGCAACCAAAGCGACAGGCCCACCACGATACCGAATAGGATGAGCACGAAGCGGTAGGTCGGATAGATGATACCGCCAGGCAGCTCGATTGCTCCGCGCAGTTCGATCGGTGTCGGCACCTTGAGGTTGTCGCCGCCCCAGATGTGCAGCGCCACGTCGCCCAGCACGAACGCGATGCCCACCGTAAGCAGCACCTGCGCCAGGTGGTTTTCTCCGGTTCGGCTAACGAGGAAGCGGTCGATCAGATAGCCGAGCGGGATGACAGCCAACCCGCCGCCGAGTACGCCAAGCGCGAAGCTTCCAGTGTAGCGGGTAATCGTCAGTCCGATGTAGCCGCCGACAAGATAATAGGCGCCGTGCGCCATGTTTACGACGCGCATCAAGCCAAAGGTAATTGTGAAACCGCTCGCGAGCAGGAACAGGAGCGCGGCGAAGGAAATGCCGTTGATCGCCTGAAGGATGCTGCTGTGCATAAGACGCTGGACGTTGCTTTGGCGGCCGCGCAGGCGGCCGGCGGCCGCCGCGAAGCGCCCCCAGTGATCGACGCAGAGGAATTACCGCTTATAAGGCCCGCGCTTCAGGAACTCCTCCGGTGTCCAGGTCCAAAACTGCGAGACGTTCTCATAGGTCTTGATCGGAACGTTGATCAGTACCGGTCCAATCACGGGATGATTGATCTTCTGAATGCGCGTCACGTACACGTTTTGGATTGGGTTATCGTACTCGTCCATCTTGAGCGTGCCGCGCGGCGCCTTGACCGTTGCACCGCGCATCGCCTTGAGGAAAGCGTCCTTGTCTTCTACGTTGCCCTTGATCGCCTCAATCGCCGTGCGCGACCAAAGGCTCGCGGTGTAGGCGGACTCAGCGAACCACGATGGCAGTCTCTTGTATTTCTTGGCGAACGCGTCAACGAACGTCTTGTTATCCGGCGTGTCGAGACCGGCCGCATAATGCAGCGAGTTGCCGATCATGCCGATAGCACGGTCGTCCATCTGCGGCAGAGCGTCTTGATGCATCCAGTAACCGCCGTAGATCTTGAATTTTTTGTCCATGCCGAAGCCGAACCAGGCCTCGAATAGGCGGACGCGGTCGGCGCCCACGACGACTGCGACAACGGCGTCGGAATCCTGCGCGATCGCGGCGACGGTCGGGCCGTAGTCCTTAGTCCCGATTGGGTTCCAGATGATCTTCGCCACCTTGCCACCGAGTTCCTTGTAGGTTTGCACGATGCCAAGCGTTACTTCGTGGCCCCAGGTGTAGTCCTGGCCGATGAATGTGACATTGCGCGCGCCGAGCTCTTTGAAGAGATAGTCGCCGAAGGGATGGCCTATTTGGCTGGCAGATACCGCAGTGCGAACCACTGTTGGCGTGCGATTCCATTTCGTCACGTCGTCGGCGCCGGCGGTATCCATCACCAGCGGAATGCCGGTCTCCTTGCTGACCTGCGCCACGGCCGGGCCTTCGTGTCCACAGAGCGGGCCGATCATAATTTGCACCTTCTCCTGGTGCACGAGGCGGCGCGCTTGGGTGATGGCTTGGTCCGGATTGCAAGTTGTATCCGCGATCACGTACTCAACCTTGCGTCCGCCTGCCGTGTTGTTGACCTGCTCCCAGAACAGTTTGAAACCGTCGACCATGTCGGCACCTGGTGTCGCGAGCGGGCCGGTTAGTGGCACCAGCAGGCCGATCTTGATCGGCCCGGTTTGCTGCGCAAACGCCGATGCCGCACCGAGCGCGGTGCCAAGTAGCGAAGCGCCAACCACGCAAATGAAATTCCGAAGCAGAGTGGCGATGCTCATGAATCTCCCCCCATGATCTTCAAATTTATTGGTTGCCCGCATGCGCTATCGGCGGTTGCGCTGCAAGATTAGTCTAATGCTAGCACGTGCCCCGAGAGCTTGCCAAATGAGCTGGTCGCATGCGGAATAATGTCGCGGTATAGCTGGCGGCCAATGTGTGGTTGACACCACCTGAGCGGAATCGGGGCATCGATGAGTGCGCAACAAAACGGAACGCAAAGGGACAAAATCGCAGGGCTTCGTTTTGGCAGCGAACGAAACGGGCTTCGCAGCGAGGACGCGCCCCTCGTCACGGGTCGCGGAAAATTCACTGACGAACTCGCACTCGCCCCTGTCGACAAATTCTTCGATCAACTGAATCGCCAGGGCGCGGATATCCCGTTCCAGCTGCATGATTTTGGCCGGAGTGAATGCGGGTTGCAAGACGTTACGATAGGCCGAATGGGCAGGCCCGTCGGTCTCCAGCGGGATATTG
>Ga0207678_10004230_pt1 | contig 12871 bp, 11 predicted proteins | sample KBSC63metaG_FD_184319 | JGI IMG/M metagenome (GOLD analysis project Ga0207678, IMG submission 184319) | Corn rhizosphere microbial communities from Kellogg Biological Station, Michigan, USA - KBS C6-3 metaG (SPAdes) (version 2) | ecosystem: Host-associated > Plants > Roots > Rhizosphere > Soil ... | reverse complement strand
GAAACGCAGATTCCCTTCGGGAATGACAAACAAAACGGCACTTCGCTCACTCGTGGTGATACTTAATCAGACTTTCCTTAGCTCTTTTATGGCGAAGATGCAGCGAAGGTGGTATTTTGCGGAATCGGGATTCCCTCTTATCATGGAAGGATGACAGAGGTTCTGGAGCAGGAAGCTAAGGAAGTGGCTGTACATTCGGAGAAGTACACACGCAACCATCCGTTTCTTTCGACGGTGACGGTCAATGAGTTGCTGACGGCGGCCGGGTCGGAAAAAGAGACGCGGCACATCGAACTGACGCTGGACGAAGGGATGACCTATACCCCCGGGGATGCGGTGGGGATTATTCCGGAGAACCGCGCCGAGGCTGTGGAGGTGGTGCTCAAGGCGCTGGGGTATAAGGGCGATGAGCGGGTGCTGGACCACTATAAGGTCGAGATCAGTCTGGATGAGGCGCTGCGGACGCGGTTGGGGATTGGGAAGCTGGCGCGGGGAAGCGTGACGCAGTATGCCAAGCTGGCTCCGGCAAACGAGGGGCTGAAGGCGATGGTGGGGCCGGAGAATAAGGCTCGCGCCGAGGAGTATTGCTGGGGGCGGGAGTTTGTGGACCTGGCGACGGAGTTTCCGGGGGTGATTACGGAGCCGCAGCAGCTCTTCAATGTGCTGCAGCGGTTGACGCCGCGGATGTACTCGATCGCGTCGAGCCAACTGGCGCATCCGGGTTGCGTGCAGACGACGGTGCGGGTGATTCGGTATGAGTCGCATGGTCGCAAACGGCAGGGCGTGGCGAGCGGGCATCTTGGCGACAGAGCTGGGGTTGGGGCTACGATGCCGATCTTTCTTCATGCGAATGGAAACTTCCGGCTTCCTGCGGATACGACCGCTCCGGTGATTATGATTGGGCCGGGGACCGGGATTGCTCCGTTTCGTGCTTTTCTGGAAGAGCGACAGGCTCTGGGAAGCAGCGGCGATAACTGGCTGTTTTTTGGCGAGCAGAGGTCGGCACTGGATTTTCTTTATAAAGATCAGTTGCTAGGCATGCGCAGGGATGGCGTGCTGACGCATCTGGATACGGCTTTTTCGCGGGACCAGGAGAAGAAGATCTACGTGCAGGACCGGATGCGGGAGAAGGCTCCGGAGCTTTACCGGTGGCTGGAGCGCGGGGCGTACTTTTACGTCTGCGGCGATGCGACCCGGATGGCGAAGGACGTGGAGACGGCTCTGCTGGATGTGATTGCGCAGGGATCGAATGGGACGCTGGAGCATGCGCGCGAGTATCTGGCCGCGATGAAGAAAGAGAAGCGGTACCAGCGGGACGTTTACTAGACGAGCTGGTTGTTACGGGGTGCTTCCGCGATGCGGAGGCACCCTTTTTTGCTGCCTAGACGCGGTGATCGTCGGCGCGCCAGTGGATGACTTGCTCCTTGATGGCTTTGGGTTCGAGGCCCTGGGTGAGGGTTTTGTGGACGAGAGAAGGGAGTTCATCGTCGGAGGCGAAGCGGAGGGCGATGAGCTGCTGCGTGGTGAGTTCCTGGATGTGGCCGAGCTCGGGGACGGGGAGGATGGCCGCGAGGCGGAGGCGTTCTTCGAGGCGGATGATGCGGTCCTGCACTTTGAGGGCACTGCCGCGGGCAACGCCTGCCATGACGAAGAAGGCGACGGCCATGACGATCCACCAGAGATGTGTGTGCTGGTAGCGGGGCCAGTCGTGAATGGTGATGTAGATGCAGAAGATGAAGTTGAGCAGGAGCACGGGCAGGAGAAAGAAGTGAAAGGGAGGATAGAAGCGGGTGTGGTTCTTGAAGTTTTGCGGAGTGGACATCTTCAGTCCTTTCGGTGAGTTGCGGTCCTGCGAGATTGGATGGGCTTTTGGAGGCCTCAGCATACCATTGCGCGTAGATTTTTTTGTGGACTGGAACCGGCTCGCGTATCCAAGGCTACAGGAAAGCAAGAACTGGTTGGGAAGTTCTACATTCCCACCCATCGCGGCGAGACTGCGATGGATGGGGTACACGAGATGTTTGGGCTGGTTGGGGGGAACAAGCAATTGCAAACGCTGTGGCGATGGTTGAGGTGCGTGGGGTTGGGGTAGGCTTGGGAGATGGCGGATTTGAAGAAGAAGAGGATTGGCGTGCATGTCGGGGTGGCCGGGGGGAGCTGGACGGCCGTGGGTCGGGCGGTGGAGGCGGGAGCGAATACGTTCCAGATCTTCTCGTCGAGCCCGCGGCAGTGGAAGGCGGCGGCGGTGAAGCCGGAGGACGCGGCGAAGATGGTGGAGCTGCGGGCGAAGCACGATGTGGGGCCGGTGTCGGTCCACGCGAGCTACCTGATTAATCTTTGCAGCCAGACGGAGAGCGTACGGGCGAACTCGACGGAGGCGTTTCGCGGGGAGGTGGAGCGGGCGATGGCGCTGGGGGCGGAGTACCTGGTGCTGCATCCGGGGAGCTGGAAGGGGCTGACGCGGGAAGAGGGGCTGCGGCTGGCGGCGGAGTCGATTGAGCGGGCGATTGCCGGGATCGATTTTGCTGGGAAGAACTTTCAGATCTTGATTGAGAATACGGCGGGGGCGGAGTTCTCGCTGGGCGGGAAGCTGGAGCAGGTGGCGGAGCTGGTGGAGCGGCTGCGGGCTCATGCTCCGGTGGCGGTTTGCCTGGATACGTGCCATATCCACGTGGCGGGGTACGACATTGTTTCGGCGGATGGGTACATCGAGACGATGAAGCTGGTGGAGTCGACGGTGGGGTTCGATGCGGTGAGGGTGTGGCACTGCAACGATGCGAAGGCGGCGATGGGGTCGAAGCTGGACCGGCACGACCATATCGGCGAGGGGACGATTGGAGCGGAGGCGTTTCGGCGACTGTTGCATGACGCGCGGTTTTCCCATGCGGCGTTTATCGCGGAGACGCCGGTGGATGCTCCGGGGGATGAGGCTCGGAATGTCGGGGTGTTAAGGACGCTGGCGGCGGGGTAGAGCTGTAGGGGCTTAACACCGATTTGCACCGATGACACCGATTAAGAACAAGCAACTACGACAACAACAGCAACCGCAGGTCCTTCGACTGCGCCCCTCGCGATGAAACTGCGAGAGGCTTCGCTCAGGATGACAATGTCTGGGTGGCGGGAAGAGAACAGACAACAGCAACGGCAACAGCAACAGCAATTGCAACTGCAACTGCAACAGAATTATTGCCGGATTCGTCAGTGGGCGGTGAGGGCGAGGTTCGGAGCAGTCTTCTCAATCGGCAATTTTGATGCGATGAGGGATTCGATCTTGTCCCAGACGCGGGGATCGTTTTCGATCTCGATGTGGGGGCCCATGAAGGCGCGGGCGTACCAGGGGTATTCGTCGCAGGCTACGTGGGTGGTCTTGTAGTCGAGCTGAAGGTTGCCGAGGATCTTTGTGGCGGTGGGATCGGCGGCCTGGATGGTGGGGCGTCCGTGGAGGAGGCCGTCGGTCTGGTAGAAGTTGATGGCCTGGGCTACGTTGGCGGGGATGCGGGCGTCTGCGCCGGGGCTTCCGAACTTCGGCACGCGGTCGACGAGGACGGCGAGAAGGACGGGGATGCCGGCGCCTTCAAGCTGCCAGGCCATGGCGACGGTCTCGGATGCTCCCCAACTGTGTCCGTAGAGGATGATGCGGGCGTGCTGCTTTTCGGCGAGGCTGAGGACGCCGTCGTGGTTGACGTCGAGCAGGCGCTGGATCTCGCGGAAGGCTTGCGGGCCGTGGGTGTTCTGGAAGACTTCGGCGTAGACGCCGGTGGCGTGGCTCTGACGGAGATGGAGAGCCATCTGGACTTCGCGGTGGATGGTGTTGGTCTTCTTGACGCGGCCACCCAGGAATCCGATCACGATGGCGGGGGAGATGGGTGGTGGTGGCGCCAGCACCTTCTGGACGAGGGGGTGGAGTTCTACGGCGGCTGCCGGTACGAGTTGCGGAGCGATGAGGGTGGTGACGGCGGGGGCTGCGGCGGATTGGTCCTGGAAGGGTGCCGCGTGGCATTGCGATGCGCAGACCGCGAAGAGAAGGATGGAGAACAGGAGGGGCCGGGATGCTGCGGAGTTCAAGTACACGATGCTTCTCCTGCTGCGCGGGTGGGGCTTGGGCTGGAGTGTAGTCCTTTTTGGTAAGAGCTGGCTGAACAAAGCAACGGCAAAAGCGAAATGCGGGGTCTCTACTCCGCCACGCGATAAGGCCGCTGAAAACTGTAAAGGATTGGCGTTACGAGCAAACCGCAGGTCCTTCGACTGCGCATCTCGCGATAAGACTGCGAGATGCTCCGCTCAGGATGACAATTTTTATATCCATCACTTATTCACTTACTTACTCTTACTCACTTACCTACTCTTACTTACTCTCTCACTCCTACTTACTCACTTACTTACTCTTACTCACTTACTTACTTACTGCGGAGGGGAGGCTAACGCGGCGGTTTCTACGCGGTTGCGGCCGTGATCTTTGGCGGCGTAGAGGGCGCGGTCGCAGGTCTGGAGGAGCGAGAGGGCAGGTTCGTCTGGCTGGGGGATGGCTGTGGCGACGCCTACGCTGATGGTCTGGATGCCTTCCCATGCGCCGCCGGGGTGCGAGACGCGGAGCGATTCGACGGCCCGACGAACGTCTTCCGCGATGGCGATGGCGGGCTCGACGGGAGTGGAGGGAAGGATGATGGCGAACTCTTCTCCGCCAAAGCGGGTGGCGGTGGCGGCGTGCGGGATCAGGGCGTCGGCGATCTTGCGGGCGATGAGGCGGAGGCAGTCGTCGCCGCCGAGGTGGCCGTAGATGTCGTTGTAGGACTTGAAGCGGTCGACGTCGATGAGGAGGAGCGAGAGGGGGTGTGCTTTGCGGAGGGCGTGCTGCCAGGCGGTTTCGAACTGCTCGTCGAAGGCGCGGCGGTTGGCGAGGCCGGTGAGCGAGTCGATGCTGGCGAGGCTGCGATAGCGGGTTTCGCTTTTTTGCAGGGAGAGCTTGAGGGCTTCGCGCTCTTCGAGCAGGGCGGCGACGGGGAAGGCGGTGAAGAGGGCTACGGCGAGGAAGACCTGGACGACGACGATGCGGTGGAGCATCGGTGCGCCGGTGATGAGCATCAGCGGGCCGTAGCCGGTGACGGTGAGGCGGATGGAGATGACGGCCATGATGAAGATGGTGAGGACGGCTCCGGGAAAGCCGAGGCGGAAGACGACGAGCAGAAGGGCGGGGAAGACGAAGAAGATCAGCGGGTCTTGATTGTGGGTGAAGACGAGCAGGGTGGCGATGGTGGGGACGGTGAGGTAGAGGAGGGTTCTGCCGAGCTGGGAGGGGTGGAGGATGGCGAAGAATCCCGGCCGCTGCAGGATGTAGACGAGCGGGGCAATGATGGCCATGCCAAGGATGTCGCCGAGATACCAGGTGCGAAAGAGCTGCCACCAGGGGCCTGCAGGGACGAAGAGCAGCGTCCATGAGGCTCCAAGGGCGCTGGCGATGGCGGTGGCTCCGATGACGGCGACGCCAAGGAAGGCGACGAGGGGGCGGCGTTTGGAGAGGTTGAACGGGCTGCCGAACCAGTGCGTGAGCAGCAGGGTCGAGGAGATGACCTCGATGGAGTTTGCCAGAGCGACACCGATGGAGAGGTGGAGGGGATCGCCCCAGAGGACGTCGGCGAGCGTGTCGGCCAGAAAGCCGATGAGGAAGTAGCGGAGCCAGACCTCCCTGGGACGCAGGATGACGATGGCGAAGAGCATTCCGTTGGTGAACCAGAGGGTGGCCACACCCTGGGACTGGCGGGAGAGCGCGATGCCTAGATAGGAGAAGAGCAGCAGAATGAGAAAGGTGGCGAGGAGCCTGCCCCAGGAGTCGCGAGCGGGACGCAGGTCTTCGCCACCCGAGGCGGACTTCTCTGGACCGAGGATTGGACCGTCACTGTTCTTGAGGTTCATCGCCAATTTGTTCAAAGTTTCCGGAAGATGCAACTATATCCCCGCAGTAGAGCTGGTGGACAGATTTTTGCCGTGTGATTAGAGCAATGAGGGCCATCCGCCGATAGAGGGGGCAGCGGATGTTGGTATCCGTTGCGTGCGCGAAAGAAGTGCAGGCGGCGTGCCGATGGGCGAAAGGACCGATCGATGTCTCTGATCCAGACCTGCAAGTGCGAAGAGTGCGATATGCAGAAGTCGTTTGCGAACCACTGGGTGATGTTGTACGAGAAGAATGGCCGCCTGGTGATTCTGCCGAAGTGGGACGAGAAGATGCTGCGACGGACGCGGCACTTCTGCGGGCGGGCTCATGCGAGCCGGTTTGTGGAGCGGTGGATCGCGGACGCGGTGGTGTCGGCGATGCCGGACGGCGTTGGGGCGTCGGCTCCTCTGAAGCTAGCGCAGTCGCTGGGGGTGTCGCAGAGTTTTCTGGACGCCGAGGACGAGGCGATTGCGGCGGAGATGGTGGTGCGGTACCGCTGAAGTTAGGGTGCAGTTCGCGATGCGTGGTCCGGAGCTCATGTCCATGCGGCTTTTGCCGATAGAGAGGAATACGGCTTGTCGCTCAATTCGCCGGGAGTCTGTGCCACGCAGAGGAGGGATGACCTTGACGCGCTATCGGATCTATAGAAATTCGGCAGCAGAGACGACGTATATCTCTGCTCATGAAGGAGGCTCGCTTCGCGATCCGCGGGAGTTTCCCAACCTGGAGGTTGCGTTGGCGGCGTTGCGGCAGGGCGGTATTCCGGAGTATGAGATTCGGCGGGTCACGAAGGAACTGGCCGCGATCAATGGCGCGATTGTGCAGACTCCGGAGTCGATTGCGTTTGGCTGAGTCGCGTGGGAGACAGGATTCGCTGAGCAGTCCGGCTCGATCGTAGCGAAAGGGTTTCGGGAGTTTGCGGGCGACGGTTACAATCGAAGGAGCATGCCTGAGATCATTTCCAGTGAAAACGGCGGGAAAACCGCGAGCGCCCACGACACTTCTGCCGCGGAGTTGAACCAGCCCGCGCGCTATAACCCGGCGGAGATTGAGCCGCGATGGCAGGCGGTGTGGGACGCCGACGCTTCGCTGTATGCCGCGGAAGGGCATGACTCGGGCAAGCCGAAGTTTTATTGCATTGAGATGCTGCCGTATCCCAGCGGGCAGTTGCACATGGGGCATGTGCGGAACTACTCGATTGGCGACGCGCTGGCGCGGCATATGTGGATGCGCGGGTATAACGTGCTGCATCCGATGGGGTGGGATGCGTTTGGGTTGCCGGCGGAGAATGCTGCGCTCAAGAACAATACTCCTCCGCGAGACTGGACGCTCGACAATATCGCCGCGATGCGGAAGCAGATGCGGCGGATAGGGCTGAGCTACGACTGGTCGACCGAGGTGACGACGTGTTTGCCGGAATACTATCGGTGGAACCAGTGGTTCTTTCTGAAGATGTTCGAGGCCGGGCTGGCTTACCGGAAGAAGAGCAAGGTGAACTGGTGTCCGGAGTGCCAGACGGTGCTGGCCAATGAGCAGGTGATCGACGGACGTTGCTGGCGGCATGAGGATACGACCGTCGAGCTGCGGAATTTGACGCAGTGGTTTCTGCGGACGACGAAGTACTCCGACGAACTGCTGGATGGGTTGGATAAGTTGGATGGGTGGCCGGAGAAGGTCCGGACCATGCAGCGGAACTGGATTGGGCGGAGCGAAGGTGCTTTGGTCGACTTTGCGGTAGCGGGCGCTACGGAGAGAACGACAACCGCAGGTCCTTCGACTCCGCTGCGCTCCGCTCAGGATGACAAGTCTCATGTGATTACGGTTTTTACGACGCGGGTGGATACGATCTTTGGAGCGACAAGTGTGCAGCTTGCCCCGGAACATGCGGTGGCGAAGCGGTTTGCTGCTGAGGACGCTGAGCTGGCTGCGAAGATTGAAGCGTTGCTGGGGCAGCAGACGCTGGCGCGCGAGGCCGGCGACCTGGGCGCGATTGAGAAGCATGGTGTGCCGACAGGACGGTTTGCGGTGAATCCGTTCAACGGCGAGCGGGTGCCGATCTGGGTGGCGAACTACATTCTGGCGGACTATGGGACGGGCGCGATTATGAGCGTGCCGGCGCATGATGAGCGGGACTTCGAGTTTGCCGGGAAGTACGGACTCGAGGTGCGGCAGGTGATTGCTCCGAAGGACGGCGGCGAGACGGAACTGCCTTATACGGCTGAAGACGATGCTGTGCTGGTTGGCTCGGGCGAGTGGACGGGGCTGGCCTGCGTCGAGGCGCAGGCGAAGATGGCTGCGTTTGCGAAGTCGAAGGGATTTGGTACGGCTACGGTTACATATCGTTTGAAGGATTGGGGAGTGAGTCGGCAGCGATACTGGGGGACGCCGATCCCGATGGTCTATTGCGTGAATGGGCACCCTGGGCTGGAGCCGGATGGAGTGGTTGCGCTGCCGGAGAGCGCGCTGCCGGTGGTGCTGCCGCCGCAGGTGGATATTACGCAGCAGGGCGGTTCTCCGCTGGGACGGGTGCCGGAGTTTGTGCATACGACGTGCCCGGTGTGTGGCGGGCCTGCGCGGCGCGAGACGGACACGATGGATACGTTCGTCGATTCGAGCTGGTACTTCTACAGATATACGGATGCGAAGAACGATACGGCTCCGTTTGCGAGTGAGAAGGCGAACTACTGGTTTCCGATCGATCAATATATCGGCGGCGTGGAACACGCGATTCTGCATTTGATCTACTCGCGGTTCTGGACGAAGGTGATGCGCGACCTGGGTCTGGTGAAGAATGATGAGCCTGCGGCGCGGCTGTTTACGCAGGGGATGGTGATTAAAGACGGCGCGAAGATGTCGAAGTCGAAGGGGAATGTGGTTTCGCCGGACAGCATGATTGCGCGCTATGGAGCGGATGCGACGCGGATGTATGCGCTGTTCGCCGTGCCTCCGGATAAGGATCTGGAGTGGCAGGAGGATGGGGTTGCGGGGATCAGCCGGTTTTTGAGCAGGGTGTACCGGTTGACGACGAAGTACGCCGATGTTGCGCGCGCGGCGAAGAGTGCTTCGCGCAACGAGAAAGGCTCGGCGACTGAGCAGAAACTGCTGCGGAAGCTGCATCGGACGATTGCGAAGGTGACGCTGGACTTCAGCGGGCGGTGGCACTTCAATACTTCGATTGCGGCTGTGATGGAGCTGGTGAACGAGACGGTCGCGGCTGAGCCTGCGATGGATGCGGGCGAGGTTTCGGCGGCGGCGGTGAGCGAGGTGTTTCACAGCCTGGTGCTGATGCTGGCTCCGTTTGCGCCGTTCTTTGCGGCGGAGATGTGGAAGGAGATCGGTGGCGAGGGCGTGGTGTTTCGCACGGCGTGGCCGGTGGCGAACGAGGATCTGGTGCGGGAGGATGAGATGGAGATTCCCGTGCAGGTGAATGGCAAGCTGGTGAACGTGGTAACGGTGCCCGCGGGAAGTCACGAGGGTATCGTGAAGGCCGCGGCGCTGGCGGATGCGAAGGTGATCTCGCGGACGGAAGGGAAGACTGTGGTGAAGGTGATTGTGGTGCCGGGTAAGCTGGTCAACCTGGTGGTGAAGTAGTGACTGAAACAGGGGACTGGGGACTGGGAACGAAGGCCGCGGCTGCTCCGATTCGAGGAACACAGTCGCTGGTGCAGACGGCAGTGTGGTGCTGGAAGCGTCCGGTGTGGCTGCTGGAAGTGGTTTGGCGGTGGGCGTTCGGCGTGCCTGCGTTGTGGGTGCTGTGGCATGAGGGGCTGAAGATTTTGAGCGCGCATCCGGTGGACGTGGTCGCGCTGGAGAACATGTCGCTGATCGATACGATGGGTTCGGCGGAGACGATAGCGCGGGCGATGGAGGTGCTGGTGCCTCCGGTGTTGCAGGTGTTGACGTGGCTGGGGCCGCTGCTGGTGTTGGGCTGGGTGGTGGTGTCGGCAGTGGGGCGGACGGTGGTGCTGCGCCGGATCGATGGGCGGCTGCATGCGCGGGTGGGAACGCTGATCGTGCTGCACGCGCTGCGTGTGGTGGCGCTGGTGGCGACGTTTGTGCTGTGGTTTGTGTGTGTGCGGCATGCGGCGCAGGCTACCGTGACGGGGCCGATGGCTGCGGGGAACGAGCCCAACCTGGTGGGATATTTTTCTCTGGCGATTGTGACGACGCTGGGACTGTTTACGCTGTGGGCGGTGGCGAGTTGGGGAGTGTCGGTAGCTCCGCTGCTGGCGATGCTGCGCGGGTTGGGCGTGTGGGAGAGCCTGAAGGCTGCGTTCCGCGTGGGGCCGCTGAAGGGGAACCTGGTTGAGATTAATCTGGTGATGGGGATCGTTAAGATTGCGTTGATGATGCTGGCGACGGTGTTCTCGTCGACGCCGCTGCCGTTCGAGGCGGTGGCGACGCCGAACTTTTTGCGGTGGTGGTGGGCGGGAGTGGCGCTGCTCTTTTTCGTGGCCTCGGACTTCTTTCATGTGACGCGGCTGGTGGCGTATCTGGAGCTTTGGCGGGTTTATGAAGGAAATAAAAATCTGACGGCGGAGTAGGGTGGATTTTGCATCTCATGGGGGCAGGCCAAATTCAGCTTGCCGGGAGATGCTTATGTCGTTTGCAATTTATGCGATTGGCTATTTGATTTTGATCGTGGGCGTCGCTTATCTGGCACACCTGATGCATATTCCGCAGCACTACATCGTGGCCGGGGCGATCATCCTGGTGGGGATCGGGGTTGTGACCGGGGTGCAGAGCACACGGCAGAAGGACCCGAATTAAGCGGTTTGCCTGTCGGTGGGACGAATAGAGGCGCGGTCGCTCGTCCGATTTACACTGGGTAGGTGGATACCTCAACGATTGTCATTCTGGATTTTGGGTCGCAGTATACGCAGCTGATTGCGCGGCGTATTCGTGAGTTCAATGTGTTTTCGGTCGTGCTGCCTTGTACTGTTCCGCTGGAGCAGGTGAGGGCGCTCAACCCGAAGGGCGTGATTCTTTCGGGCGGACCTTGCTCGGTCTATGACAAGGAGGCTCCGGCGGCCGATCCGGCGGTGCTGGCGATGGGTGTGCCGGTGCTGGGGATCTGCTATGGGTTGCAGTTTGTGGTGCATCACCTGGGGGGGAAGGTGGTGGCGGCTGCGGCTCGCGAGTATGGCCACGCCGAGGTCGAGGTGATCGCTGAGACGCCGCTGTTTCGCGGGCTGCCGGGGACGCTGGATGTCTGGATGTCGCATGGGGATCATGCCGAAAAGCTGCCCGAGGGATTTTCGCTGACGGCGAGGACGTCGAATGCGGTGGCGGGGATTGCCGATGCGACGCGACGGATCTGGGCGGTGCAGTTTCATCCCGAGGTGGCGCACACGCGGCAGGGGATGGAACTGCTGAAGAACTTCTGCCTGGAGATCTGCGGGGCGAAGCAGGATTGGACGCCGGAGCACTTTATTCAGGCCACGGTGGCTCGGGTGAAGGTGCAGGTGGGCGAGGGGCACGCGATCTGCGGGCTGAGCGGCGGGGTGGATTCTTCGGTGGCCGCGGTGCTGGTGGCGCGGGCGATTGGGAGCCGGTTGACGTGCATCTTTGTGAACAATGGCGTGCTGCGCAAGGACGAGTTTGAGAAGGTGCAGAAGACCATGCGCGAGGAGCTTGGGCTGAACGTGGTGGCTGTGGATTCGAGCGAACGATTTCTGGCGAAGCTCGCGGGCGTGACCGATCCGGAGAAGAAGCGGAAGGTGATTGGGAACGAGTTTATTGCCGTGTTCGACGATGAGGCTAAGAAGATCTTTGATGCCGAGAAGAGCGCGGGTGAGGAGGTCGCTTGGCTGGTGCAGGGGACGCTGTATCCGGATGTGATCGAGTCGTCGAGCGTGCATGGGCCTTCGCACACGATCAAGAGCCATCACAATGTTGGCGGTTTGCCTGCCGATATGAAGTTGAAGCTGATTGAGCCGCTGCGCGATCTGTTCAAGGACGAGGTGCGGCGGATCGGGCGCGACCTGGGGATGCCGGAGGAGATTCTGGAGCGGCAGCCGTTTCCCGGGCCGGGGCTGGCGGTGCGGATTCTGGGCGAGGTGACGGCGGAGCGCGTGGCCATCTTGCAGGAGGCTGACGCGATTGTGGTGGAGGAGATTAAGCGGGCGGGGCTGTATCGCAAGGTGTGGCAGAGCTTTGCCGTGCTGCTGCCGGTGAAGAGCGTTGGCGTGATGGGCGATCAGCGGACGTATGCGAATACCTGCGCTGTGCGGGCGGTGGAGAGTGAGGATGGGATGACGGCGGACTGGGCCCCGTTGCCGTACGAGGTGCTGCGGACGATCTCAAGCCGGATCATCAGCGAGGTGCGGGGGATCAATCGCGTGGTGTACGACATTACGTCGAAGCCGCCGGGGACGATTGAGTGGGAGTAGCTAGTGGCGGTCGGGTTTGAGGACTTCGGAGTGGCGGGCGGTGGTTTGCAGAATGACGCGGGTGTCGCGGGCGAAGGTGACTGTGCGGCCTCGCTTGATCCAGCGGTTGTAGAGGGAGAGAGCCGCGCCGTAGGCTCCGAAGCCCGCGGCGACATTGGCTGAGCCGCTGGCGGTTCCGACGATGAAGCCGATGAGACCGATGCTGTTGGAAGCGGCGGTATTTCTGCGTGCCAGCTCGAAGCTGCTGGCGTCTCGATCCTGATGGAGTGGGCTGGCGGCGAGGGCGGCGAGTAAGAGGGGGATGAGAATCTTGTCCTGCGGCTTGGGCTTGACCTGGCCTTCGGAGTTCAGAGCGAGGTTCTGGCCGGCGGCGGAGTCGACCCCGGTGAGCGAGGCCTGGACGGTCTGGGTCTCGCCGGTGGGAAGGATGAGCTGGCGGAAGTCGAAGCGGAGGGTTCCTGTGCGGCCGAAGCGGCGTGCGGGGCGCGCTCGGGTGACGGTGCCGACGATGGTAGCTCCGACGGGGACGGCGAGGGTGTGGTCAGCGTTG
>Ga0207678_10004228_pt1 | contig 12872 bp, 12 predicted proteins | sample KBSC63metaG_FD_184319 | JGI IMG/M metagenome (GOLD analysis project Ga0207678, IMG submission 184319) | Corn rhizosphere microbial communities from Kellogg Biological Station, Michigan, USA - KBS C6-3 metaG (SPAdes) (version 2) | ecosystem: Host-associated > Plants > Roots > Rhizosphere > Soil ... | reverse complement strand
GCAAGCCGCCACACTCGTCCTCGACCTCCACGAGCACGCGGCCGCCCAGTTCGCGAACCAGGAGCGCGACATGACCATTGCGGTGCGTGAACTTCAGCGCATTTTGCAGGATGTTCTGGATGGCGCCGACGAGAAGGTGCCGGTCGGCGCTCACTTCCAGCCCAGCATCGACAGGCGGCACCAGGAGTGTGATGCCCCGACTGCTGGCGTCGACGGCGGCGGCGATGGCCACTTCCTCGATAGCCTCGCTGACCGAGAACCGCTTCAGCTGGCGGACTTTGGACTCGAGCCGCACTCCGGACAGCGATCGATCGATGAGATCGCGCAGACGGAGCAGACTTCGATGGAGGACCGCTCCCGTGCTGCTCTCCAACCCCACGACACCGCGCTTGACGATGCTGAATGAAAGCAGTGCGGCCGCCAAGGCATTGCGCAGCTCATGGGCAAACACGCCCAGGCGCTCGGTCCCTTGGCGAGAAATCCCCTCCTCGAGCTGGCGCTCATACTCGGTGACCGCACTGGCGATGGCTTCATCCAGACAGCGGTTGAAGATCCGAAACTCATCCGTGGCGATCGGCAGGGCGCGATCGAGCGCGAGTTCGGTCACTGCCTGGCACACATCCCCATAGCCATGGACCACTTGTGAGACGTTGAAGCCCATGCGAAACAAGTCACCGCCACGACGTGTCGCGGCGGCGTTTGTCGTCTGACCGTTCGTCGTCTGACCGTTCGTCGTCTCGGACCCCGAGGTCGCCTGGCGCAAGATGTCGCTCAGCTGCTCCAGAAAGATCGGGATGCCCTGGTCGAGTGTGCCTTGGCTGAGTTCAGGGACGGGGCGAGCCGCTGCCTTCGCACGGATGCGCGTAATGATCTCTTGCCGATGCGTCGTGAGCAATTGGTCGAGCATCTTTGACCTCGAAGTCTGCGCAATTCAGGAGTTCCATTGCGGGCTCGTCAGCGCTGCAGCGTCTGCAGGAAATGCCCGCAGCAGTGTAGTACCTCGCGCGTGAACGTACCGCTATCCTGGATCTCCGGGAGTCCGACCCCTGGAATCCGCGGCGGCAGAGCGCCACAGCGCTCACACTCAGCTGTGGTCACCCAGCTGCGCTTCGGTGCCGATCCTCTCGTAGCTCGCACGCCGCCTCGGTGGTGCCTTTCAGTGCCTCAGCAGGAACAGGCGATCCAACTCTTCGGCGGTGAGCCCGGCGAGCTCCTCCACGAAGCTCTGCACCTTGCCGGGGTCGCTCGTCTCCGCCTCTCCCGCCCAGACCAGCCGGTTCTGCTTGAAGGAATAAATGAGCACCTCCACGCGCAAGACGTTGTACGTCTCCACGTGCTCCGGCACTTTCACGTCGACCGTATACGACTGCTGCGGACCGTAGGTGGTGCGGTACGGGTTCACCGGATCCGGATATGAGCTGTTCCACCCATACGGGTAGTAAGCGCCCCAATACGCATTGTAGACGGGCGTGGAGTACGTCGACGCCGGCGTCACCACCTCTTTCTGCGCGCGGTGCGGCCGCATCACGATCGCGCCTTTCACCTGCGCGCGCTCGAGCGCCGCGCGCGCTTCCCCTTCATCCGCGGCGCTGCTGCTCGGCAGGATCGTATACATCGCCACGCCCTTGGCGCCGTGCTTCGTGATCTCCCTCGCCAGCGTATCTTCCGCCACGCGCCTCACGTCCTGGTCCTGCATCATCACCACCGCCGCCACTCGATCTCCCTTCAGATCGAGAGGCTCCGCGTCGGGCATGCGCTTCGACGCGATGAAGGTCGTGGCTGGCGAACAGGCCAGCACTGCGACACCACTCGTGAACGCCAACGCTAGCGCGGCAAACTTCTTCTGCTCGCGCGCCTTGCGCCTTACGATCTGCGCTTTCATCCCGATCCCCGCCCGTTCCGGCCCCCCCGGGCCTGTTCCGTGTCCCACGTTACGAACTAGTGCCGTTGCATCGACGTCGTCAAAGGTGAACGCAGGAACGTCGCAGCGCGCCGCACGTGAGACACTCGTCGCTTGCGACGAAATGGATTAGCGTTCTTCACGTGGGGAGACAACGAAACGCAGCCCGCCCCTCCTGGTGGGACTCCAGCTTCATCGTATCCGCCGTGCTCTTCGCCGGCGTCTTGCGCGCGGCGCCGGTCGCTGCTGCCGACACCATTCCGAACACCGCAGCCTGGCGCGCCAACACCGGGCTGGTCACCGGCCTCGGCTTTGCGGTCCTGATTCCCTCCGAGGGCAACGTGGGCTTCGGCGCCGACTTCTCCGCTCGATACGGCATCCCCGCAGGTCCGGTGATCCTCGCGCCCGGCGGCTTGATCGGCGGCTACTATTTGCAGAGCCGCTTCATCGGCGCGCTGATGGTCACGGGGCGCGCAACCGCACCGCTCGGCGTGCTCGCCCCCTTCGTGGAAGCCGGCGTCGGGCCTGGTCTCTTGACGAATCCGAGCGACGGCGGAGCGGCATGGCGGGCGGGCGGCGGACTGGACTTGTATCTCGGGGTCGTGACGCTCGGGGTGGAGGTGGACTACCAGGCCATCACCGGCACCCCCTTCAAGGCCTGGACGATCGGGCCCACGATCGGCATCGGCGGCTGACGCCAGTACCGAGCTGAGGCGCGCAATGACACGGAGTCCCGGCGCCCTGTCCACGCCTGCCTTCGAACGAGTACGCGCCTACGTCGAGCACAACCTGGGCGGCAATGTGTCGCTGGCGGCGCTGGCGGAGGTGGCCGGGGTCAGCCGCTTTCACTTCGCGCGACTGTTTCGACTGCGCACGGGTGAAAGCCCGCTCGGCTATGTGCGCCGGATGCGCATCGAGCGCGCGAAGGAGTTGCTGCGCCGCTCTCGCCTGCGCATCGCAACGCTGGCTCAGACGCTGGGCTTTGCCGATCAGAGCCACTTCACACGCGCGTTTCAAAGCTCCGTGGGCATGACGCCCGCACGTTACGCACGTCTGCAGAGCGGTACCGGCGCGTAACGCTCGCGCAACCCGTCTGGAGCGCTGCGCCAGCCGCCAGGCGCAGCACGAAGATTCAAGATTCTCGGCATCAGGGCGATGTACAGCTCTGGAGCACCGGCGTTGTCGAAAGGAGAACAACGACATGAGCGCGATCACGACCAAGGACGGAACATCGATCTTCTACAAGGATTGGGGCAGCGGACAGCCCATTGTCTTCAGCCACGGTTGGCCTCTCAACGCGGACACCTGGGACGAACAGCTCGTGGCCTTTGGCTCGCACGGCTATCGCTGCATCGCCCACGATCGCCGTGGCCATGGCCGCTCGAGCCAGACCTGGAACGGCAACGAGATGGACACCTATGCAGACGATCTGGCAGCCCTGCTGGACAAGCTGGACCTGCGCAACGCCGTCCTCGTGGGCCACTCCACGGGCGGCGGTGAGGTCACGCGCTATCTGGGCCGCCACGGCACGCGCCGCATCGCCCAGGTCGTCCTGGTGGGAGCGGTTCCGCCCTTGATGTTACAGACGCGCAACAATCCTGGCGGCCTGCCCATCTCGGCGTTCGATGCCATTCGCGCCGGCGTCGGCGGCAACCGCTCGCAGTACTATCGCGACCTCGCCATCCCCTTCCACGGCGCCAACCGCCCCGGCGCGCAGGTGCCACAGGGGCTGCTGGACCAGTTCTGGCTGCAGAGCATGCAGGCCGGGCTCAAGCCTGCGCTCGACTGCATCCGCGCGTTCTCGGAGACCGACTTTACCGAGGATCTGAAGAAGATCGACATTCCATTGCTGCTCATCCATGGCGACGACGACCAGATCGTCCCCATCGGCGCGGCCGCGCGCCGGGCCGTCGAGCTCGTGCGTGGTGCTCGCCTCGAGGTGTACCGCGGCGCCAGCCACGCCATCCCGCTGGTCCACAGCGATCGCTTCAACGCGGACGTGCTGTCCTTCATCCAGGGGAGCAAAAAATGAAGACGGATCGCTTTCAAGGTGTGGGCGGGCTCAGCATCTTCACGCGCGTGTGGCGGCCGGAAGTGGCGGCGCCGCGCGGGGTGGTGGTGGTCTCGCACGGCTTCAACGCGCACAGCGGGCACTATGGCTGGTTCGCCGAGCAACTGGTGCAGAGCGGCTTGGCCGTGTACGCGCTCGATCACCGCGGGCGCGGCCACTCGGACGGTGACCGCTTCTTCGTCCAGAACATGTCGGAGTACGTGGACGATCTCGGAACGTTCATCCGCCAGACCAAGGAGCGCGAGCCGGGCCTGCCCGTGTTCCTGCTCGGGCACAGCGCGGGCGGAGTGATCGCGTGCGTGTATGCGCTCGAGCACCAGGCGGAGTTGAGGGGCCTGCTCTGCGAAAGCTTCGCCTTCCGCATCCCTGCCCCCGACTTCGCCCTGGCCGTGATCAAGGGACTGAGCCACATCGCGCCGCACGCTCACGTGCTGAAGCTGCCAAACGAGGCATTTTCCCGCGACCCGAAGGTCGTGCAGGCGCTGAACCAGGATCCGTTGATCGCAAACGAGGTGCAGCCGACGCAGACCCTGGCGGCCATGGTCCGCGCCGACGAACGGCTGGAGAAGGAGTTCTCGCGCATCACCCTGCCGGTGCTGATCTTGCACGGCACCCTCGACAAGGTGACCAAGCCGAGCGGCAGCCAGTTCTTCTTCGACAAGACCGGCTCCAAGGACAAGACCTTGAAGCTCTACGAGGGCCACTTCCACGACCTGCTGAGCGACGTGGGTAAGGAAACGGTGCTCACCGACATCCGCACCTGGCTCGAAGCACACCTCTGAGAGCGGCACTGGACGGGCTCGCCACTGCAGTACGCCTGGCGCGGCGGCTGGAGTGGTGAGCCACCTCATCGTAACGCGAAAACCAGGCGTCGTTACAGCGTCGCGCCTCGACGGCCCTCTCCACGCCTCCTCCCGCATGGCACGCCGAATGCACCTGCCCGGTTCCAAACAGGCAGCCATGGGGACAGGGAGAAATCAGATGCTGGTCGATACACGAGGGAATTGGCGCCGCGCGCTGGGTGCGGCTCCTGCGATAGGCGCGGTCGTCGCGGTCCTCGCAAGCGTTGCGGGCTGCTCGTCGGACGACGATTATCCCTACGATCCCTACGATCCCTACGGCTATTACGGCTATTACTATCCCACCAGCTACGCGTACACCGATCCGTATTACATGTACGGCTACCCCGGCGTGTACTATTCCCTGATCTCGCCCCCCAAGGCGGCCAGCACCAGCAGCCTGCCGGCGCTGGCGCTGCGCGATCTCGCTTTGGGTGAAGGCATCTGCCCGGGTCAGGTGACGGTCACGACCGAGCGCACCACTGCCCCTTGCGACACGGGAACAGGCGACACGGTTCCCGTGAGCAACGCCATCCAGTTCAACGGCTGCGAGTTGACCGGCGGTGGCAAGCTCGATGGCTCTGTGCGGATCGCTGCGGCCCAGACGTTGTCGGACATGAATTGCAACGCCTCCACCTCGATCGACGTCAGCTACACGAGCACCACCACAGGCCTCGTTTACACCGCGCCGAGCGGCGCACGCATCGAGCTGCCCGAGGTGACCCGGACTGGGTCCTTTACGCGGCTGCTCGGCGCTCCTCCTTCACTGCTGACCATCAACTCGCAGGGCCGCATCGAACGCTATGACGCAAAGGGCGACGCACAGTCCAAGACCACGTTCTCGGGCATGCAGACCCTGACCCTGACGGGGGGCAACGGAGGGTTTCGCGTGGACGGCACCCTCGCTCTGCAGGACGAGCTCGGCGATCGCAGCGCGAACGCGACCAGCGTCGGCCTGACTCGCACGGAGGGCTGCTGCTACCCGACGAGCGGCAGCCTCGAGTTCGCTCGCTCCGATGGCCGAACGGATCACTGGAGCTTTGGGCCCGCCTGCGGTCAGATCTCCGTGAACGGCCATGAAGTCGCGCCCAGGGAATGCTTCTGAAGCGGGCTCATCCTGGGGTTGGGCCCGGTGCTGGAGCTCCGAGCCCTCTCTCCGATCGATATTCGCGCGGAGCAGCCGGACATAGCTCGCGAAGGGGATGCGGGCGTCCGGATCGCCGAGCTCCTGTTCACTCAGGCCGGCTCGGGCACGGAGCTGCGCCGTGGGCAGGCCGAACGCCGCCGCGGCCTCCAGGTTGCCCAGCACCAGCGCCGCCAGCACGCTCGGCTCGCCGCTGGCGTTGCCGGGGCCCTCGCCGGCGCAGCCGCCGCGGGGCAGCCCCCCGCCCCCGCCGTGTCCCGAGCCCCGGAATCCGCCTCGGCGCGCGACGTGCGCCAGCTCTGGGACGCCGAGCACACCTGGGTGCGCTCGCTGGAGACGGCGGACGCGGCGCTGCTCGGGCGCCTCGTGGACACCGAGTTCTCGTTCATCGGACCCGACGGTGAGCTCGAGGACCGTGAGGCCTACCTCGCCGGCTACCGGCAGCTCGCCGAACGCCACGTCCAGGTGCAGAAGATCGACCTGCAGGACGTCAAATTTCGGCTGCTCGGCGACACGGCCGTGGTCACCGGCCGCGTGCGGGCGAAGGTGAAAATGGGCGAGACCCCGATCGTGGAGGACGTGCGCTTCACCCGCGTGTACCAGCGCCGCGGCGAGCGCTGGCGCATGGTCGCCGGCCAGGGGACGCGGCTCGCGCCGCCGGCCGAGCAGCACTGAACAGCGAGCACGGCGGCCTCGATCCCGCTATGCTCCGCCGCCGTGAACGCATACGATTTCATCGTCATTGGCAGCGGCCCCGCGGGGGAAGGTGCCGCCATGCAAGCGGCAAAGGCCAAGAAGCGCGTGGCCGTGGTCGAAAACTACGAGCGCGTGGGGGGTGGCTGCACCCACTGGGGCACCATCCCGAGCAAGGCGCTGCGCCACGCCACGCAGATGCTGGTGGAACTGCGGCGCCACCCCCTGCTCTCGAACGCGCTCGAGCCACCGCACGTGCCCTTCGCCCGGCTGATGCAGAGCACGGACGACGTGGTGCGCAAGCAGGCGACCATGCGCCGCAGCTTCTACGAGCGCAACCAGGTGCAGCTGTTCCGCGGGCAGGCGCGCTTCACGGGACCGAACTCGCTGACGGTCACGACACCGGACGGCGTGGTGGAGACGTTGTCCGCCGATGCGTTCCTGGTGGCCACCGGCTCCCGCCCCTATCGCCCGCCGGAGATCGACTTCTCGCATCCGCGCATCTTCGAGAGCGACACCATCCTGACGCTGAAGCGCGATCCACGCTCGATCACGATCTACGGCGCGGGCGTGATCGGCTGCGAGTACGCGAGCATCTTCCGCAACTTCGGCATCAAGGTGAACCTGGTCAACTCGCGCGACAAGCTGCTCTCGTTCCTGGACGACGAGATCATCGACGCGCTGGCCTTCTTCCTGCGCGACCAGGGCATCATCATCCGCCACAACGAGGAGTATCAGCGCATCGAGCCGCTGGACGACGGCGTGGTGTTGCACCTCTCTTCGGGGAAAAAGCTCAAGAGCGATATCCTGCTCTGGGCCAACGGGCGCACGGGCAACTCCCAGGAGCTGGGGCTCGAGGCTCTGGGCGTGCAGATCGACCATCGCGGGAACATCGCCGTGAACGACTGTTACCAGACGGCCGTGCCCCACCTGTACGCGGCGGGTGACGTGGTCGGGCCCCCCGCGCTGGCCAGCGCCTCCTACGATCAGGGACGCGCGGCGGCGATGCACTTTGTCGAAGGCCAGTGTCCGTCCCGCGCGGCGCACGTCGTGCCGGCGGGCATCTACACCAGCCCCGAAATCAGCTGCATCGGCCGCACCGAGGCCGAGCTGACCAGGGCCAAGGTGCCGTACGAGGTGGGCCACGCGCAGTTCCGTAGCCTGGCGCGCGCGCAGATCACCGGTCAGACCGTGGGCATGTTGAAGCTGTTGTTCCACCGCGAATCGCTGGAGCTGCTGGGCATCCACTGCTTCGGTGACCAGGCCTCCGAGATCATCCACATCGGCCAGGCGGTGATGACCAGCGGCAAAAACTCGCTGGAGTACTTCGCCAACACCACCTTCAACTACCCGACCATGGCCGAAGCCTACCGGGTCGCCGCGCTGAACGGCCTGAACCGCCTGTTCTGAGGCCCGATACCGCCGGCCGAAGTGGCCGCGCCCACTGGTGCTTTAATAGTGAATATGCTATTCACTATTCAGCATTTCGACAATCGATGGGAGGTGTCACATGTCCGCATTCGATCGCGTCGCCCGCCTGGACGGCGTGGCTCAGGCTGAGCTCGTCCGGCAGGGAGAGCTCAGCGCCCAGGATCTGCTCGACGCCTGCGAGCGCCGGCTGAAGCTGGTCGATCCGCTGTTGCACAGCGTCGTCACGCGCGACTTCGAGGCCGCGCGGCGCCGCGCGGCGCGCGGCGTATCGGGACCGTTTGCCGGCGTGCCGTTCTTGTTCAAGGACGTGTGCGCGTATCCAGGGCTGCGCTGCTCGTTTGGGTCGCGCCTGTTCGCCAGCCACCTGCCGGACCAGGGCTCCCCGTTCAGCGAGCGCGCGGACGCCGCGGGGCTGCTCACGGTCGGCAAGAGCGCGACCAGCGAGCTGGGCATGATCGGCAGCACCGAGACGCTGCTGGAGGGCGTCACCCACAACCCCTGGGGGCTCACGCTCTCGGCGAGCGGATCATCGGGCGGCGCCGCGGCGGCGGTCGCTGCCGGCATCGTACCGCTCGCACACGCCAGCGACGGTGGGGGCTCGATCCGCGGCCCTGCCGCCTCGGCGGGGCTGTTCGGCCTCAAGCCGAGCCGGGGCCGCACCGTGCCGAGCAGCATGACCCCTTCGCCGTATGATGCCCTGCTCTCCGATGGCTGCATCAGCCGCAGCGTGCGGGACACGGCGCTGTTTCTGTCGCTGGTCGAGGCGGAGGGGCCGCTGCCACGGCTGGGCTACGTACGCGAGCCGGGCGGGAAAGCGCTGCGCATCGGCTATCACTCGACCACGCTGATCGGCAGCGAACCGGAGCCGGAGTGCCTGCGCGCGCTGGAGAGCAGCGTGGCCTTGTGCCAGCAGCTCGGGCACCGCGTCGAGCCTGCGCCAGTGCCGCGCGTCGACGGGCGCGCGCTCAGCGCGGCGTATTTCGCCTGCGCGGGCGGTGCCCTCGCGGGCATGCTCGCAGTGCTGGAGCCGATGCTCGGGCGACAGGTGGGCAGCGAAGACCTCGAGCCCTTCACGCTGGAGCTGATCGCGGCGGCGCGCGCGGGCGGTGTCGACGTGCGCGGCTGTTTTGAAGCTGCAGCGCATGCGTACCTCGACTCGCTCTCCCCTTACGACCTGCTGCTCACGCCCACCTATGCGACGCGCCCCTGGCAACTCGGCTGGATGTCACCGTTGCTGCCGCGCGAGGAGCTGATCGCGCGCACCGAGCAGGCCGTGTGTTACACGCCGGTGCACAATATCGCCGGCTGCCCGGCGATGTCCGTACCCCTGCACTGGAGCGTGGACGGCGTGCCGATCGGCAGCCACTTCGCCGCTGCGCCCGGGCGTGAAGACCTGCTGCTCGGGCTCGCCTATCAGCTCGAGCAGGCGCGACCCTGGGCCGATCGCTGGGCGCCCTACTCCTTCGTACGCATCGCGGGCGCCTGATGCCCCAGGTGCTCAAACCGGAGGTCCGCGAACGCATCCTGCGCGCGGCCCTCGCCGCCTTCGCGCGTGGCGGCTTCGCCGCGGCCACCATGAGCGAGATCGCGCGCGACGCCGGCATGGCCGTCGCCAACCTCTACCGCTACTACCCCGGCAAGGAGGAGCTGTTCGCGGCAGCGATCCCGGAGCAAACCGTCGCGCGCTTCGAACAGCTGCTGGAGCGCAGCGTACACGCCCATGCACGCCTCGCGGGGCTCTCCCGGCCGGGCGACGAAGCGGGCGCCGCGGAGCTGCTCCAGTTCTGGATCGAACAACGCCTGCTCGTCGTGGTCCTGCTCGACCGCGCCGGCGGAAGCCCACATGAAAGCTTCGGCCAGCGCTTCGTCGAACGGCTGGTGACGCTCAGCGTCGCCGAGATCCGCGCGGCACACCCGGGCGTCGCGGTGAGCCGCGAAGCGCGCCTGGTGCTGACCCAGATCTTCGAAAACACGCGGCGCATGATCGCCGTGCTGCTCGAGACCTACAGCGACGAACGCGCGATCCGACGCGCGGTGGCAGCCTTCCGCAGCTACCAGGTGGCGGGACTCGCCGGCTTCGCGAGAGGCGTCGTGGCGGACACTGAACGGGCCCAGGGGTGAGACAGCGCACCGTTTCCGTGCGGCGCTGGGACGAGTTGCTGGGGGCCGGGCCCTGAAGAATCCCCGCGAATTCATCGCGAAAGGGCGCGAAAAGCCAGCGCGGAAAGGATCGACGTGCATGCTTCGTCGCGGAAGAGAGAGAAACGTGAGCGTGCAAAGGCGAGGCTCCCAAGTGCTACCGCGACGCCCGTTCTCGGGTTTCCATGGAAGCGGAGCCTGTTTCGACGCGCAGCTTCAGGTTTCCATGGAAACCTCGACTCGATGCCGCGAAGGGCTGCCACGATAGGGGTCGAACACGCTCTGCGCCGCGGCACGCCGCACGCAGTCCCCAGTATCCGCGCAGCGCGGATCGTCGCCTCGCGCCGCCGTCGCGAGGTCGTTGCACCGTTTCCGTGCGGCGCTTCGTGCAACAGCGCTGCGCGCCCCGAGGTGTCGCGCGGGGGCGCCTGGTGGAGGTCCGGCCACCAAACTCCAGATCCGAGCAGCGGTTGTGCGGGCAGGAATGCCACGCGAGGGCGGATTGGCGGGCGAGGCGGAATGCGGCGGGCGCTCGTTGGGGCGCAAATTCCGCCGGATCCGCGATCGTTCGCGGGCTTCATGGGATGGCGCCATGTGGGACTGGATTTTGCTGTGCGGGTTACATGGTGTTGCGAAGGACCGGGCGGAGTTGGGGGACGCAGGTGGTGGCAGGGCGATTCGGGGGGGCGGGGTGCGCGCTGGCGCTGGGCTGCGGGATGTGGAGTGACGGCGCATCGCAACTCGAGGCTTCGTTGCGGACAGCGAGCGCGGAGCTAGATGGCGGGAGTTCGAGCAGCGCGCCCGCGGACGTTGTCAGCGGGGACTGGGAGCGTGTGCTGGGTTCGTCGGGGCAGTCGGTGTCGAGCCGCGGTGTGGCGGCAGATGCCGCCGGGCACGTGGTGGTGACGGGGTACACGCTGAAGGCGCTGGAGAGCAGCGAGCAGTCGAGCAGCGATGCGTTCGTGGCGGCGTACTCGGGTTCGGGGGAGCTGCTGTGGACGGCGGAGCTGGCGACGCCAGCTTCGGACGCTGCCGCAGGCGTGAGCCTGGACACAGCGGGCAATGCGCTGGTCGCCGGCGACACTTCGGGCGCGCTGGAGGGCGCGGCGCTCGGCTTTGGCGATGCCTATGTCGCCAAGTATTCACCGGGCGGTGAGCTCGCCTGGGTGCGGCAGCTCGGCACGGCAGCGCCGGACGAGGCGGCGGGTGTGAGCGCGGACGCCGACGGCAACGTGTTGGTCGCCGGGTTCACGCGCGGCGTGCTGGAGGGCAATCGCGCGGGCACGGATCTCGACGCTTGGATCGCCAAGTATTCGCCGGCGGGAGAGGCGCTCTGGGTCCGTCAGCTCGGCAGCAGCGTGGGCTCCGACGATGCGCTCGCGGGCGTGAGCACCGACGCGGACGGCAACGTGTTGGTCGCGGGCCGCAGCTTTGGCGCGCTGGAAGGCGAGAGTCTTGGCTCGTCGGACGCGTTCGTGGCGAAGCTGTCGGGCGCGGGAGCGCTGCTCTGGATCCGTCAGCTGGGCACCGCCGACTACGACGCGGCAGAATCGGTTCGGGCGGATGCCGACGGTAACGTGTTCATCGCCGGGCAGCTCGCGGGCTCGTTCGCGGGCGGTCCTGGTGTCGTGATTCCCGGGCAGCCGTTCGTGGCGAAGTATTCGCCCTCGGGCGAGCAGCTCTGGCTCTCGGCGCTCGAGGCAGGCGCCATCGGCTCCGTGTCGAGCGTCGCCCTCGACGGTGGGGATGCCGTCATCGCCGGCTATACCTCCGCGGATTGGGGCGCGCCCAATCAGGGGTCGTTCGATAGCTTCGTCGCTCGGGTGTCTGCGGACGGTGAGTTGCTCGGAGTGCTCGAGACAGGGACGCCCCAGCTGGACCGGGCCACGAGCGTGAGCGTGGACGGGGCGGGTGACGTGTTCTGGTCGCGAGAGGTCTGGAACGCCGGGGACGGCGGGTTCGATCAGGCGTTTGTCGCGCGACAGACGCTGGAGTGAAGCGTTACCCGAGCTCCGTGCGGCACTTCCAGCATTCTTCGAAATTGCCGGGGCTGGTGTCGCCGCAGCTCGGGCACGTGACGTCGGGCGCTTCGGGAGCGTTCTGCGCGGCCTGCATTTCGCGGACGCAGAGCAGCGCCGCCGATTGATCGCGCTCTTCGAGCACGCACACCATGGGCCGCATCGCCAGCGGCGCCTCTCCCAGCAACCCCTGCAGGAAGCCGTTTTGCATGGCGCAGGGGATCCCGCGGTCGCGCATGCGCTGGAGCAGCAGCTCTGCGTCGATCAGGTCGTTCGCCTGGTACACGGGATACATGCAAACAGAGTAGCACGGGCTCCGGTTTCGAGCGGACCAGGGGGGCCGAGCCTCCACCGTACGACGACACCGTCACCTCGGGGCTCTGTTGCGCTAGGCTGCGGCGGTGACCCACGCCCGCTCCCTTCAGCCCATTTCACGGCTTCAGCGCGTCCCGACGCAGGAATTGTTACTCGCTGGCACACTGCTCGCCGGGTGGCTGGGCGAGCTCGGCTGCGCGCCGCCGGCCGCCGCGCCCGCTGCCGTCTCCGCCCCGGCGATGCCGACAGCACCAACCACTTCTGCGGCGCCGACCACCCCCGACCGCGCCCGCGGCGGCCGGCTGTATGACAGCTGGCGCAC
>Ga0207678_10004227_pt1 | contig 12873 bp, 11 predicted proteins | sample KBSC63metaG_FD_184319 | JGI IMG/M metagenome (GOLD analysis project Ga0207678, IMG submission 184319) | Corn rhizosphere microbial communities from Kellogg Biological Station, Michigan, USA - KBS C6-3 metaG (SPAdes) (version 2) | ecosystem: Host-associated > Plants > Roots > Rhizosphere > Soil ... | reverse complement strand
CACCGTAGCAGGGCGCAATCTTACACGACGGCGGGCTTACCAGGTGGCCCTCCGGCAAGCCTTGCGTGCCTCCCACGGCAGTCACGAAAGGGTCGGAAGCGGGATAAGAAGCATTCGCGGTTGGAAAATTCCCATTAGTGGCTCCCAAATCGCCCGAACTCGCCAGGACAGTAATTCCTTGCGCTACGGCCGCAGCGTAATTTGCATGAGCTTGTTGAAGCTGTCGATTATTCCCGTGGACAGTTGCTTCGGGGGTACCGAAGCTTTGTGAAAGGATACTGCCTGGATAAGCGCCGATCACATATTGTACGACTTTGTTCATGGCGTCCCCATGTGATGTCGGCGCAACGGCGAGAACAATTTTCGCCTGGGGAGCAATGGCATGTGCCCATTCGACGTCAAGGGTTGTCTCCTGAGACCAGCCAGCTTCGTTCTGCGGCCGGTTCTTCGGATTGAACGAGGGACAGCCCAGCGGACAGACGATTTTGAAATCAGCATCAGGTAACCCGAAGGCCTGATCGAAAATTTTTAGATCGGAAGAAATAGTAGGACTGCCGTATGCATCAACAATGACGATCGTTTGACCGGCTCCAGTGATGCCTTGCCGGTACAGCGGCGCGTAGTTGTAAGCGCCCTGGATCATAGACGGCGTGTAGCAATAAAGAAATCCTGGCGTAGGCACCGCCGGATTACTTGTTTGGCAGAACGGAATTGCGAGAGGCACTGCCGAAGTGCCAGTCACCTGCACGCGCGGCGGGTTCGCGGTGTAAATCAGGTCTTCAGAGAAAACAAGAGCGCTGATGCCTAGTGTTAGTCCCAATAAGCGGCCAAGCCGTGACAAATGAGAATTCTTCCTCTTCGGGAGGGTACCATGTACCGGTACCTGAGAACTGCTAAATGAAGCGGGAGCGAAAGAGCTCCCGCCTTTTCAAGAATCCCGGCGAGCCGAGGTCGGTACGATAGAAGTGTCCAGCCTCTACGCGCCTTCTTCGAGTATGTTGGGTACGTCGATACCGAGAGCCGTTGCAAGATCGTGCTGATGCTCTTGTTCTTGCGAGAGAATTTTACGAATTTGTTCCGCAAGAGCGTAATGACCTACCGCTTCCGCCTGCTTTACACGCTTGCGATACGCCTTGATGGTCTCCGTTTCATTATCTAAATCGAAGCGAAGCATCTCTTCCGGCTTTTCTGAAAGCTTCACTTCTTTCGGAGTGGCATTCGGTATCGCACCCAGATAATCGATCTGGTCACTAATAACCATCGCGTGCTGGAGTTCCTCTTGCGCGTGCAGCTTTAATTCGGCGGCAATGTTCATCCATTGCGCGCCCTTTAGCACGTTGCTATAGACCGTGTAAGCGATAATCGCCTGATATTCGCGCGAAAGATCTTCTTGTAGTCCTTGAATCAGTTCCTGCAATGCAGGATTGTTTTTATTAGCCATGTGTTCTCCTTCTCTTATTTTGTACCCACAATGTAGCGTAGCGGACCAGTTGGACAGTCATGATCGTGAGGCCTACGCGGGCCCGCCCGTCAAGAGGACTTCTTCACCATCAGATGCAGATATGCTCCGGCGGCGCGGAATCGAACTTTATCCTTCTTGTCGTTGAACAAAGGAGGAAGTAGGTGGGCAAGGTCAAATCGCCCGGTATGGGCAATCGTCTGCGCGGCAGCCGCGCGTACGGACCAGTCATTATCTCGCAAGCCGTCCTCCAGCAGCCTGCGCGCTTCGGAACCCTTCTCCTGTCCTAAAAGCAACAGCACGCTGGCGCGTGCCGAGAGGTTGGGATCCCGCAAAATTGCCATCATTGCTGAAAACCCTTCCCCTACTCCGGGCACGGGCACATATCCAATCCCTTGAGTAACAATAAAAAACACCGCCGCTTGCGGGGAACGGAAATTATGAAAAAAATGTCGGGCTTCCGTCTGCATGAGACTAGAAGTCGGATCAATTTTCTTTTCGAACACTCCGACAAGGGCCCGCTTGCCTGTGGGGTCTCCAAGGGCGTACAAAGCTTTAGCGGCGGCAAACGCGACCTCGGGAACCTTATCCGACCGCAGCACATTCCTGAGCTGCGGCCGGCTCTCATAACTCTTCAGATCCGCTAGTGCTCGCACACAGGCGAGGCGAACCGACACATCTCTGTCGTCGATACCCGCGTTGAGGCGTTCCACGACATCTTTGGTCTTTCCGATCATGCTGGACGCGATGACAGCCTGCACACGGGTATCCGAGTTCCTGGAGTCCATGCCCGCTATTAAGATCCGTCGGGCAAGTTCGACGTCCCGCTGATTCGCGGCTGCCGGGGTTAGTACAGTGAGAGTTCCAGCAATTAGAAACACTAGCCACCGAAAATCGCATAGCAGGCAGTACGATTGTTGTCCCCGGCAGCAGTTCATCACGGCTTCCGGTATCTCGAGCCTTCGACTCTTTCAGCAGCCTCATCAAAATTCAGGGCCGGCGAATCGGCGTGCCTCAAGTAACTCTTGAACGGCATTCTAGCGATCACCACGCGCGCGACCACCGATTGCCAGGATTGTCGGGAGTCCGCAAAGCAGCATTCACTCCGGCAGACGCCTCCAACTGCCGTCCCATTAACCAAAGCAGGTCCGACAGGCGATTCAGATAGGACAATATGCACGGATTCTGCAGCGCTCCACCCTCAAACAAACCTACTGCCAAACGCTCCGCGCGCCGGCAGATGGTTCTCGCCACATCCATTGCAGCCGAATCCGGAATTTCGCCCGGCAGTGACCAGTCATTCAAAACTCCCGGCATGGATTCAATTCGATGGGCATGCACACCCAATGCGTCCACCATCTCCTGGGTAATTTCAGGAGCGGGTTTGCGCGCTTCCGGCGCAGTACCAATCGCCGAGCCTACTTTGAATAGCTCGCGCTGAATTTGTTTCGTGAGTTCGCGAACTTCTTCGTGTTCACTGATAGACCGCGCAAAGCCCATCTGCGAAATTAGCTCGTCGATCGTGCCATAGCACTCCACGCGAGCATCCGCCTTTGATACCCGGACACCTCCGGGCAGGCTCGTTGTCCCGCTGTCGCCGCGCTTTGTTGTGATGCTCATACGCTATCTTCTCAAGGAAGGTGAAAAACCTCTTCCAGCCGGCGCATCACCTGGTCCGGCCTACCTGACAATCCGACAAAGAACGGCTTCATCTCCTTTTGCCAGCGTTCGTTCACTTCCAGCGCCGCCATTTTGGCCAGCGCCTCCTGAAAATTCGGAGTTGTCAAATAGCCGATCAACAAACCATCATCTCGCAGGAAAAGTGAATAGTCGTGCCAACCGGCAGAGGAGAGTGCCTCCCGCATCTCCTGCCAGACATTTTGATGGCGCCGTTTATATTCGTCCAGGCAATCGGGGCGCACTTGCAGGGAAAAACAAACTCGTTCCATAGTGAAAGGTATGTCTATCGTAATCCCACTCGCACTGCCTGATGCGCCAACATCAATGCTTCCTGCGTGGGAATGACAAACACTGCCAGTCGTGAGTCGTCTTTGCTGATCTTGCCTTCGTAGTTGATGAGTCGCTGATTCGCTTGTCGGTCCAGGCGAATGCCGCACCACTCCATCCCTTCGCATACCTGCTCCCGTATCCATGGCGAATCTTCGCCGATCCCGCCACCGAACACAATCGCCGCCGCGTGGCCTTCCAGTGCCGCCAGATATGCGCCGATATATTTCCGCAACCGATAGCAAAAGACGTCTAGCGCCAGTTGCACCTCCTTGTTCCCTGCCCTCTTCTCCATCAGGACGCGTGTATCGTGCGAGACACCTGACATTCCCAGCAGCCCTGACTTTTTGTTTAGCAGTTCTTCCACTTTGTCGAGGTCCAGCTTTTCGCGCCGCGCAATATAGCCCACCAGGGCGGGATCGATATCGCCCGAACGCATGCCCATCACCAGGCCCTCCAATGGCGTGAAGCCCTTGGAAGTATCTACAGATTGCCCGTTGCGAATGGCGCACGCCGAACAGCCGCTCTCCAGGTGCATGGTAATGACCGAAGCCTTTTCTCTCGAAGTGGAAGTCAGTTCGCAGTAGCGCAAGAGTAAATATTCGTGCGACGGTCCGTGAAATCCATAACGTCTGATCTGGTGACGATCTACTAAATCCGCAGGCAGCGCATAGCGATAAGCCACGGGCGGCAGGCTGCGGTGAAACACCGTGTCGAAGCCCGCTATCATTTTTTGCGTCGCGCCCAACACTTCACGGCTCGCACGAATTACCTCCAGCGCCGGCCCATTGTGCAGCGGCGCCAAATCCTGCAATTCTTCAATCCCGGCAATAGTGTCCTGGTTGATTACCGTCGCACGTTCAAACCGATTGCCTCCATGCACCACGCGATGAACTACTAAATCCAGCGAATCCAATCCGCGCCGGCGATCCAATTGCTGCCTTTCGATCCACTGCAACGCCTGCCGCGTCGCTTCGCCATAATCCTTCGCCGGTACCTTTGCTTCCTCGTGCGGATCTTTGCCATGAAAGCGTGACAAAGTCGATTCGACTTTGCCGATACCTTCCAGAATGCCGCTAAGGATCGTGCGGCCATCGTGCGGCGATGCTTGCGCGGCATCGGCCTCCACCACATCGAACTTCAGCGACGCGCTTCCAGCATTCAACACGAGCACTTTGGAAGGAGCCATATGGAATACGACGCTTACCGCACTGCCCCATTTCGGCCGGAATGATAGCAGGCGCTAGTGTGGTTCAGTGATCGTCAGCACCCGGTTGGTAAGTTGATTCGTGAGAACCTGCTTGGTTCCCGAAGGCCATTGAATGTCGATTCGATCGATGTTCGCAGCCGAGCCAAGCCCAAAGTGCAAACGAAAGTCATTTTGCGAAAGATAACTGCCTCCGCTGCGCACTTCACCCAACTGCTGATGGCCGCCGGCCGTCACCCTTACGACCGCGCCGATAGCGCTGCGATTAGAACGCACTCCGACTAGCCGTAGCGAGATCCAATGCCCTGGCGGAATCATTGTCTGCTTCAACAGCGTCGGCGTCTCGTTCTGATTGTTGATGGCTATCTCTTCCGCTCCATCGCCATCGATATCAGCAAAGGCCGAACCTCGCGCCGAATGCGTCTCCAGAATGCCGGGACCCGCCTTCTCCGAAATATCCTGAAATCGCCCCTGTCCCAGATTGTGATAAAGAATGGCGCGCTCCTCGTAGTGAATATCGATGCCGAGCTTATTCACCTCGGGAAACGCATGGCCATTCACCAGAAACAGATCCTTCCAACCATCATTATCGAAATCAAAGAAGCCGGTACCCCAACCTACGTATTTCGTGTTCTGACCCAGTCCGGCGCTCAGCGTCACGTCGTCAAAGACGCCGGCGCCCTGATTGCGATACAAGCTTTCGAACTCATCCGAAAAGTTCGTGCGAAAGATGCTCTGGTGCCCTTCATCTGTGTAATCGCCAGCATCCACGCCCATGCCCGACATCGTTTTACCATCCTGGTTGAAAGCCACACCGCGAATCACCGCTTCTTCTTCAAACTTGTTCTTGCCCTTGTTGATGTACAGCAACGATGGAGTCTGGTCACACGCAACGTAAATATCGGGCAGGCCATCCTCATTGAAATCACCCGTCAAAACGCCGAGCCCATAATGGCCCTCCGGCTGCGAAATACCCGATGCCGCTGAGATATCTGTAAACGTGCCGTTGCCGTTGTTGCGATAAAGAATATTGCGTTCAAACGGCAATCCCTTGGGTCCGCAACTGACCGCGATGCCACGATAAAAACAGTACGGATTTGCCCCAGGCGCTGGGGTCGTCGTCGGATCGAACTTCAGGTAGTTCGCCACAAATAGGTCCAAATGCCCGTCGCGGTCGGTGTCCACAAAGGCGCAACCAGTGTTGTACCGCTTCGCGTTCTGCGTCAAGTGCGCCGCCGTCGTCACATCCAAGAAGTGCTTCCCGTTCACGTTGCGATACAGATGGTTCTGCCCCCAATACGTCACGAACAGATCTGTATAGCCGTCGTTGTCGTAGTCGCCCGCACAGACGCCCTGCGTCCAGCCGGTCTGCTGCAGCCCCAATTCCTTCGTAACGTCGCGGAACTTGTCGTGCCCTAGATTGTGGTACATGCGGTTCGTGCCGCCGGGCCCGGAAAGCACGAATAGGTCCGGCAGACCATCGTTGTCGTAATCGATGAATGCAATGCCGCTGCCGGTAGTCTCAATAATGAACTGCTTGCTCTTCGTACCACCATTGGGAAAGATATCGGTCAGCCCTGCTGATTTTGCAATGTTGCGAAAATCGGGCGCATAGGGGGCCTTTGCTCCCCATGCAGATAACGTAAAGAGAAACAGGCCAATGCCGGCAACCAACCACAGCCGTTTCATTGCGCCGTTGGCTTTTCTCCCAATCGTTTCAGGAAGTCGGAAAACTCTCCCTCTTTCGGCTTCTGCAATCGATCGAGCGCCGCCTTCTCTTCCTTTGCCTTATCAAGTTGCCCTGCATTACGATATGCGGTCAGCAGCGCGTAGTGCGCACGTTCATTCGACGGTTCTTTTTCGACGGCGCGCTGCAGCAGCGGAATAGCCTTCGCATACTGTTTCTGCTGCGACTCAATTTTTCCCAGCGCCACCAAAGCATCGACAAAATCCGGTCGTAGCGCCACCGCTCTTTCAAACCTGGATTCAGCCGCCGCATGGTTACCTTCCGCTGTCGCAATCTGGCCCAATTGAAACTCACAAACCGCATCTTCCGGGCTTACTTCCAACTCCTTCAGAAACGCCTGCTTCGCTTGCCCCAATGCCTCTGGGCTATGTGAGGAAAGCAGAATCGCGCGGCCTAGTTGATAGTGCAGTTCCGGAGCATGGGCGTTTTCTTCAATGGCTTTGTTGTACTCATTCACCGCATCCGAATACCGGTTCTCCACTTCGAAGATCTCAGCCGAAAGCTCATGTACACGATACGATGCCGGAGTCCGTTGGAACATCGCCATGGTTGTATCGTTGAACGCTTTCATATATTGCTTGGCCGCCACATAGAGCACGTCGGCATCGTTGGGGAAGCGTTGTTGTAAATCCTGAAGTGACGAAAACACGCGCCGTGAATCATTTGTCGCGGCATAACAGTTCACCGCTGCCAAGCCGGACATCTTTGACAACTGCGCATCAGTGATCGCCGAGTAGTCCGCCAGCCCTGGCAGGGCATTTTTGCAATCGCCTAAAGCTGCGTAGGTCAGCGAAAGAAACGCCTGCGCAGTCTTGTCCGAAGAATCCTGAGCCGCCGTTTTTAACTCCTCCAACGCGACGCTATAGCGCCCTTCGGAGAAGGCCTGCATGCCTTGTTCGCGCGCCGATTCCGCCGGCAGTACCGACATAGCAGCCAACAATCCACACGCGAAAATCCTAATGGCCCGCATCGTCCAACATCACATCCACATTGCCAAAGCGATGATGCTTGGCGTCTTCGTACAACTTGAAGCTCAATACCGGAGGCGCTCCGGGGGCAATCATGGGCCGTTGCATTAGTCGCTGCTGCGGCGTATGGCCCACTGTGGCGCAGCGGCCCGATCGATCGATTTTCTCCAATAAGGTGGTTGCTTCCGGCAAAGGTTTACTGGCCTTGGAAGGAGGTGGCGATTGCTGCGCAGCGGCCGCAGATAGCAGCACCGCCGCAAAATAGTGAATACTCATCATCGCTTATTCAATTCATCCAGCGCATGGCGCGCCGTCATGCTCTGTGGTTTTCGCTCCAACAACTGTTTCATCACTTCGCGCGCTTCGTCCAATCGCCCCTGTCGTACATAAATTCGCCCGAGATTTAGATAAAGTATATCCTCGTCAGGAGCCACACGAACCCCGTACTGAAACGCTCCAATCGCATCGTCGATCTTGTTTTCCTGCAGATAAAGCACGCCCAGATTGTTAATGGCATCGGCATAATCGCGCCGCGCAGCAATCGCCTTCTGAAAATATTCACGAGCCTGATCCAGATGGCCCTGCTTTGCCAGGGCCAGCCCTAACCCATTCGCGGCTTCCGGCGATTGCGGGTCCAATTGCGCAGCCCGGCGATAGAACTCCTCGGCTTGCGGTGAGTTATTGCTTTTGTCGGCCAGCTGTCCTGCGTTGAGCAATGTATAAAGCAAGTCGGGCTTCAACGAAAGCGCCTTTTTGTAGCAGTCCATCGCCTGAGTCGCATTGCTGCGCTCCTCATAGACACCGCCCAACTGCGACCATGCCTCCGCGTCGTTGTTATCCAACTTCAACGCCGATCGCAGGTACTTTTCGGATTCGTCTAGCTTGCCCGTGTTCAAGTAAATTTGGCCGATCAGCACCAGAACACGTGGATTTGCCGCGTTGCGCTGCAACTCCTTTTCTAAATACGGCAATGCTTGTTCAGGATACGACGACCACAGGAATGCCGCACCCAACTTGAAGTAATCGCGACGCGGCGGCTTGATATAAAAGCCTTCGAACGGCAGCTCAGGCAGCGGCGCAGAAGAAGCAAGCTGCCGCAGATCTGCTTGATACCGCTGCTCCGAGGGCTGTTCAGCGTAGATCTTCACAACCTCGCCATCTTTGTTTAGCAGCAATGCCAACGGAGTCACCAGCGTTGTCCGCCAATCGAACAAATATTTCCGAAAAATTTCGTAGTGCGCCCGACGGTCCGCCGAAACTTTCCGCAGGTCGATTTCCGTAATCGCGGACGTGTAAGCTTGGCGCCGCCCTTCTTCACCGGTCAACAACAGCAGGCCTGGGCCGCTTTGCTTTTCCGGCAGCGGAATCGGATTCAGAAACCAGGTATCGTGCAGACGCACGTCATTATTACTCTCGACCGCAGTCGACTCCCACCGGCGCTGCGGCCGAAACGGCGCGCTCTTCACCACCGTAGAGCCTTCCGTAATTTCGTGCGTGCTCCCCGCCGCCAATTGGGAAAACTCCTGAACTTCTCCCAAAGGCCACCTCACCTGAACGCTCACCGCGTGGGTTGCGTCGCCCAAGCCGAAAATCACGCGTTTACTATGCTGCGAAAGAAATCCCGATCCCGCCTCCACCCACTTAGTTTGCCCGTCCACTTGAATGCGCGCACCGATGGCGTCACGATTCGACTTCGTCCCGCGCAGAACGATTCCAATGGACTGATGATCTCCAGCGCAGTTGTTCTGCAGCACACGAAGCTGCGGCCCCAAGCGGCTCTTCAGCAGAATATCCGGCCGGCCATCGCCATCGAAATCCGTCACGGCGAAGGCTCGGCTATCGGCGGCGAAATCGACGCCACTCACTCCGGAAAAGTCAAAGTACCGGCCGCCCCGCCGGGCATGGTACACGTTTGGTTCGCGCCCGCTCCAGCTATAGTCCTCGCGAATAAATTCATTCAGCGCATTCCAACCCGCCTCATACTTTGCTGAAGGCTTTGCGGTGGTCGGTGAATACGCCACTACATCACGCCAGAAAAAGCCCATCAAGTCGGCCCTGGACGTGTTCGTCAGCATGCCGCACGTCACCAGGATTTCGCTTTCTCCGTCGTTATCGAAATCATGCCCACCGGAAGCCCAGGCCCACCGCCCGAAGGACGCGTGCTGTGCCGTTGTTGTGTTCTCAAACGAACCATCACCGCGATTTTTATAGAGCGAATTGCCGCTCGTATGGCGCAAATACGCGTCCTTGCCCGCAGGATTTCGCGTCGGCGCAAACGCCGGATCGCGCGTCACCCGCTGCCCCGCGGCGGTCCACATATTTGCAACATATAGATCCGGACGCCCATCGTGATCGTAGTCGAACCACGACGCGCTCATGCCCGGCCCCATATCTTCCACACCCGCGCTCGCGGCGACATCGTTAAAATGTCCGTTTTGGTTCCGGTATAGATTCTTCCGCCCGAAGTCGTTTGCGACGTACAAATCCGGCCAGCCATCGTCGTTGTAGTCGCACCACGCCGGAGCGAAGCTGAACCGGTTATTGTTCTCGTTCATACCGGTCTCCGCTGTGCAATCGTCGAAGCTCCCGCTGCCGTCCGCCTTCAGATTGTTGCGAAACAGAAAATTCGGCGGCCCATTCTGCGCGTCGTGGTACGGCGACGGATACGTATACTGCGCTTCGCTCTGGAAATACACATAACAACAGAGATACAAATCGACCTTGCCGTCACGGTCAAAGTCCGCTGCGGCCATTCCTGTGAATCCGCCGCTGGGCGTTGAGGCGAACCGGAACGCATCGGTACGCAAGGAGAACCGGTTCCCTTCATTCAGGAACAAAACGGGCCCGCTGCCGCGCAGCACAACCAAATCCTGGCGCCCGGTATTTCGCAGATCGAGAAACAGCGCCGAGGAAGTATCGTCCAGAATTCCGACCTTCCATTGCGCCGTAATATCGCGAAACGCGCCGTCATCGCCGACCTTATAAAGCCTGTTCGGCAATCCACCCGGCTGGCACACATACACTTCATCCATACCATCGTTATCGATGTCGCCTACCGCAATCCCATTGCTGCCGTAGATGTCGATGCCCGATGCCGGATCAAGAGCCGCGCGCCAATACGGAACGCCGCGCGCTAACTGTTCATGGAAGGAAGCATTCTCTTTGGCACACGTGGCCGTCACATCGCGGAAGAAAGGCTCCCCCGCCGTCGCCACCTGTTCTTCCATCGGCTGAAAAGCGGTCAGCTTTCCATCGGCCCACGTCTGCTTCCATTGGCCCACGCGATAAAGCAGCTTCCCATCCCGTTCGCTTGCCACTTCATAGCGCACCACATCATCAGTAAGCGGATAAAATGCCACGCGCCGGACCTTGCCCAGTGATTGAATCCACGCCTTCCATCCCGCTCTCAAATCGGAAGACTGTTCGGCAAAGACCGCTTCCTGCAGATCGCTCGCCGCCGTGCGAAACGAAACCGCCAAAGGCGAACTCGCCGCTAATGATGACACCACCGGAAGATCCGATGTTACGAACGCCCGTTGCAGGCTCTCCACAATCTCCATGGCCTTCTTTTCACCGGGAAAATCGTCTTTGCCTGGAGGGATGAATTCGCTCAGCGCCAGATATGGGGGAACGTGCCGAACCGGTTCAGCGAAGGCAAGCGGCGCCGAGAGTCGCGCCACCACGGGCATGCCCGCCAGGCAGGCAAGAAAATGCCTCCTGGGGAGGCCGGTCCTAGAGGGTCGGTCTTTCGGGGTGTTCGAGCGCACAGTGTTCGAGGGTGTACGTAGACATGGTATCTACATAAACGCGAACGTAAATCTCGGAGCTTGCTTATCGGCCGCTTGCGCGCCCGCGGGGAGTGGGCCACTGGTCCGCCACATGGGCCCGCAGCCGCAGAATGGATGTGGTCTTCAACTCGGAAACACGCGAAACGCCCAGCTTCACTACCTCGCCAATTTGCCGCAGGTTCATCCCCTCGTTGTAGTAAAGCGCCAAAATCGTCTTTTCCTGATCCGGCAGCTTCTTGAACGCGTTGACAATCAACTTCTGCAGTTCCCGCCGCTCCAGCTTCACCGATTGCAGTTCGCCGGTATCCGGGATGATCGACAGCAGGCTTTGCCCGCTATCCTGTCCTACCGTCACTTCCAGACTCCCCAGCGTCAGGCCCTGCACATCGACTAGCCGCGCCCGGTAATCCTCCACCGACATGTCCAGTTCCGCCGCAATCTCTTCTTCCGAAGGCGGACGCTTCAGCTTCTTTTCCGCCGAAGAAATAGCGGATTCGATTTCCTTGTGCTTTCGGCGGCGGTGGCGCGAGGCCCAATCCATGCTGCGCAGGCTGTCAAGAATAGCGCCGCGAATCTTGTACTCTGCGTAGGTCTTCAGCTTTACCGGCTGCGACGGATCGTAGTCGTCGATCGCCGTGATCAAGCCAATCATGCCACTCGACACCAGATCGTCCAGAGAGACGCTGCCCGGCAGGTTTTCATAAATTCGCCGCGCAATTAGCTGCACCTGGGGAGCATGTTCCAGAATCAGCTTCTCGCGCTCTTCCGGCGTGATGGCTACTTTCTCGAGTTGGTAAGCGGTCATGGATTCTGAAACGGAAGCGGCAGGAGAATATCCTCCGCTTCGCTTCTTCTGCTCGTGTTCACCTGATGCAGCGTTTTCGCCAACGCCGTCACATGAACAGTATGCGCACCTACACAAATTTCTCTACGGGAACTCCCGCCGTGTGCAAAAGAGCTCTGCAAGCATTGAATTGCCTCTCGTTGAGTATTCTTTCCACTGCAGAAAAGTGCCAAAAAAACTGATACTTCTGCAAAACTAGCCCGACTTATTATTGTGACTATTAACCTGCGCAGAGGGGCCGGTATCCCACGCTTATGAGCTACGCATCCCGGAACGTTTACGTCGATAACGAAATCATGAACGCTAGCTCGGAGCGTCTGGTACAGATTCTCTACGGCCTCGCCATTCAGTCGATCGGCGCCGCAAAAAAATGCATCACGGCCAAAGATATTGAAGGCCGCGTAAAGCACGTTAACAAAGCCTTTGCCGTATTGGTTGAACTGTCCAATGGCCTGGATTTCGAAGCCGGCGGAGAAATCGCAGCCAATTACGCGGGCATCTACGACTACTGCCAGCGGCGGCTGATTGAAGCCAACACCAAGCAATCGGAACCGATTCTTTCGGAAGTACAGTCCCTTATCGAGGACCTGAACGAGGCTTGGCACGTGGTGGTTAAAACCGTAAGCGCGGAACGCACCGCCCGTCTGGCCTCCACTGACATTCTGCCCAGCGAAGAAGCACTGGCTGGCAACCTGAACTGCCTGGGATAATCTCTTCCTCACGACTCATGGCCTCTACAGCACGGAACATATTAGACGAACCAGTCGCGTCAACTGAAAAATGGCAGGATCCCCGCGTCCGGACCCTGTGCAAAGATTGCGGACACCCGCGTTCCGAACACCACGCGATCTTC
>Ga0207678_10004220_pt1 | contig 12888 bp, 11 predicted proteins | sample KBSC63metaG_FD_184319 | JGI IMG/M metagenome (GOLD analysis project Ga0207678, IMG submission 184319) | Corn rhizosphere microbial communities from Kellogg Biological Station, Michigan, USA - KBS C6-3 metaG (SPAdes) (version 2) | ecosystem: Host-associated > Plants > Roots > Rhizosphere > Soil ... | reverse complement strand
CTCCCCGCCGCGGCGGCGGCGATCAGCGCGCCGACCACGATCACCGAGGAAATGGCGTTGGTGACGCTCATCAGCGGCGTGTGCAGCGCCGGGGTGACCGACCACACGACATAATAACCGACGAAGCAGGCGAGCACGAAAATCGACAGGATGGAGATGAAGTCCATGACCCCTCCGGCGCTGGATCGCGGCCGGCTTTGTGGCGGGTCGGTCCACGGCTGTCGAGTGCCCGGGCGCCGTTAAATCAAACGCGGTTAGCGTTTTCCTAACCTTTTCGCGCGCACACGTAGCGCGCAACTGGGAAGGAAGCAGCGCTCCCGTGTCGAAGCGCCGGAAAGTCAGCACCGAAGCGCGGCCGTGGAAGCTGCTGCTGTGGACGGCGATTGCCGGCCTTGTGCTCGGCTTGATCCTGGGCGACGCCGAGGGCGTTCTGCGCAGCGTCCGGAACAGCCTCCATTGGCACCGAGCGAGCGGCGACATCGTCCTCGTCAAGATCGACAACCAGGCCTTGCGCAAGGTCGGCCGGTGGCCGTGGCCGCGGCGCTATCATGGTCAGCTGACCGACCGGCTGACGGCGGCCGGCGCAAAGCGGATCCTGTTCGACATCACCTTTGTCGGCGCCACCGACGCCGACGACGACGCGGCCTTTGCCAATGCCCTGAAGCGGTCAGGCCGCGTGATCCTGCCCACTCGGACCCTGTCGGGACCGAGTGGCTGGACCAAACAGGAAACAACCCCTCTTCCCGGCCTGAACGACGCCGCTCGAGGGCTCGGCACGATCAGCTGGCACTACAATTTCCAGCAGGCGGTCACCGACATTCCCTACGCGGCCAGGGCGAACGGCAAGATCGTGCCGTCGTTCTCGTCGATCCTGTCAGGGCGGGCCGGTCGGCCGAACGAAACCTTCCTGCCGGACTATTCGGTCGATCCCAAATCGATCCCCAGCGTTTCCGCGACTAACGTCCTCGACGGCAGCTTCGATCGCAAGCTGTTCGAAGGAAAGGATGTGGTGATCGGCATCACCGCAGAAGAGCTCGGCGACCAGTTTTTTGTTCCCGGCACCGGCCGGATGGGCGGCGCCTATGTCCACATCATCGGCGCGGAAACGCTGAAAGCCGGCCGGCCGATCGATCTCGGCTGGATTCCGTTGTTCCTGGCTGCGCTTGGGGCATGCGCGGCCGCGGCGACCCGACGCGACGGGCGGCAGCAGGTGATGATTCTCGGCGTGGCGTCGAGTGCCGTCCTGATCGGTCCGGCCGGCCCCGAAGCCTACCGCATTTACCTTGACGTGCTGCCCGCATTGTTCGTGATTTTCGCCACTTCGGGCGCGCTCGGCTGGCGCCGCTATCGCGTGCGCGGCCTCGTCAACCAGGTCTCGAACTTGCCCAACCTCAACGCGCTTCGCGCCGACCGCGACGGGCGGAAGCAGGCGCTGATCGCCGCCCGGGTCCTCAACTACGAGGAAATCGTGGCGACCCTTCCGCCGAACAGCGAGCGGCAGCTGATCGACCAGATCGTGTCCCGGCTCGGCGTCGGGAAGTCCGATCGCACCCTTTACCAGGGCGACGGCGGAATCTTCGCCTGGTTCGAGGATTCGCGCGCTCCGTTCGGCAACCACCTCGACGCGCTCTACTCGCTGTTCCGCAACCCGGCCCGGGTCTCCGGCCTGTCGATCGATCTGTCGGTCGCGTTCGGGGTCGAGGTCGGGAGCAGCCGGTCGCTCCCCAACCGTCTCGCCAGCGCGCTGGTCGCGGCCGAAGAGGCAGCGCACGACGGCCTCAAGTGGAAATTCCACGACCCCGAAAGCCTGCAGGACGCGTCGTGGAAGCTGTCGATCCTGAGCGAGCTCGACAGCGCGATCGACCGTGGCGAGGTGTGGGTCGCCTACCAGCCCAAGCTCGACATCGAGTCGCGGCGGATCACCGGGGCCGAGGCCCTGGCGCGCTGGACGCACCCGGAAAAGGGCCCGATCGCCGCTTCGGAGTTCGTCGCCGCGGCCGAGCAGCACGATCGCATCGGCAAGCTCACCGACTTCGTCCTCGAGACCGCGATCACCGCGGCCGCGGCGATCAACAAGCGCAACCCCGACTTCGAGATCGCGGTCAACCTCTCCGCCCGGCTGCTGAGCGACAAGGGGTTCACCTTGCGGGTCGCGGCGCTCCTCGCTCGCCACGGTCTCGAGCCGCGCCATTTGACGCTGGAGCTGACCGAAACGGCCGCGCTCGCCGGCAGCGGCGAGAGCCTGGAAATGATTGCCCGGCTGCGTGAACTCGGCGTCCGGATCTCAATCGATGACTATGGCACCGGCCTGTCGACCCTCGACTATCTGAAGAAGATCCCGGCGAGCGAGATCAAGATCGACCAGAGCTTCGTCAAAGGGATGGTCGACAACCGCTCCGACCGGCTGATGGTCCAGTCGACCATTGAGCTTGCCCATTCGCTCGGACGCAAGGTCGTCGCCGAAGGGGTCGAGCAGCGCGACATCCTCGACCTGTTGATCGAGATGCATTGCGACGTCGCCCAGGGCTTCGCCATCGGCCGCCCGATGAGCCTCGAGAGCCTCGCCAAGCGCATCTCTACCGACCGCAAGCGCAGCGTCGCCTAAGTCGCTCGCGGCGGCCGCCGCCGCCGAGTTCCAATAACTCCTGAAATCACGAGTCCAATTGGGATCAGCCCCTGATTCTAATCGATTGCTAACCATATCTCTTAAGGTTAATGTCCCCTAGCCGACTCTTTTGACTAACGGGGACTAAGAATGAAAAAGACAAAAGCAACCCGCGGCTTCCTCAACTGGCTGCTGGGCAGCGGCTGGGCCGGCGGCGGCGGCGGCGGCTGACCCGCTGATCGGAGCTGACGGTCCTTTCAACGTCGGGCCGTAATTCTCGGAAACCGACGATCCAAATCTTGATGAGTTGAATCCGGGCGCAGTTGCGCCCGGATGGTTAATTGTTTGCTAACCATATCGATTAAGGTTAATGTCCTCGGCATCTGCCGAATCAAGTTTCGGTTACAGGGGACTAACAATGAAGAAGACCAAGGCGACCCGCGGGTTCCTGAACTGGCTGCTCGGAAGCGGCTGGTGCGGCGGCGGAGGCGGCGGCTAACAGCCCTGCCCGGCCGGAACTTCCGGCCGTAGTTTCAATGCGTTAGCGAAGCGCCCGTCGCGCGACGGGCGCTTTTTGTTTTGCATCTGGCCAAGGGCGCCCCCGGCGGGCTGGCGGGGGCCCGGAGGCTCGGCTAACCGGGGCCGTGATGCGCCAGGCGAGCCGCCTCCTGCCGATTCGCGCGAGTCGCCCGGGACTGCACGAATTCACCGATTCTGCCGCCGAATTTGTCGCGGCCAGCGGAATAAGCGAGGGCCTGCTGACGATTTTCTGCCGCCATACTTCGGCGTCCCTGGTGATCCAGGAGAATGCCGCGCCCGCCGCCCGCCGCGACCTCGAGCGCTACTTCGCCCGGATCGCACCGGAAAGCGCCGCCTACGAGCACCAGGACGAAGGGCCGGACGACATGCCCGCGCATCTGCGCGCCGCGCTTACCCAGAGCCAGCTGTCGATCCCGGTTGCGGGCGGCCAGCTGGCGCTCGGTACGTGGCAGGGAATCTTCCTGTTCGAGCATCGCGCGAGCACGCCCGAGCGGCAGATCATGCTGCACCTGGTCGGCGAATGAGCGCGCAATCGGTCCGCGCCTGGATCGCGCAGCACGCGCCGGACCTGGCGATCATCGAGGTCGAAAGCACCACCGCGACCGTGGACACGGCGGCGATCGCGCTCAATGTCGAGCCGGGGCGGATCGCCAAGACGCTGGCCGTGCGCGCCGGCGATCATCTGTTCCTGCTCGTCGCGCGCGGCAACGCCCGCCTCGACAACCGCAAGTGCAAGGACGCGTTCGGTGCCCGGCCGCGGATGCTCGGCGCGGACGAGACGCTGGAGCTGACCGGCCATCCCGTGGGCGGCGTGTGCCCGTTCGGCCTGAAGTCGCCGCTGCCGGTCTATCTCGACGTCTCGCTCCAGGCGTTCGACACCGTCTTCCCGGCCGGCGGCTCGCTCAACACCTCGGTGGAGGTGCCGACCGGGCGCCTGTTCGACCTGGTCGGCGAGCGCTGGGTCGACTTGTGCCGGCTACCCGAAGCGGCCGGGACCTAGCTCCTCCGCTGTTGCGTCGGCGATCGGCCACGGCGCGCCGGTCAGCAGCGATGCCGCGATCGCTGCCACGGCCGGCGAAGTCTGCAGCCCGAACCCGCCCTGCCCTGCCAGCCAGAAGAAGCCCTCCGCATCGGGCGCGAAGCCGACCACCGGGTGGCGGTCGGGAGCGAAGGTCCGCAAGCCGGCCCACTTGCTATGGACCCTGGTTACCTTGACCATCGTCCGTTCTTCCATCCGGAAGGCGGCCAGCGCGACCTCGTAGTCGTCGGGCTGGGCATCGCACGGATCGCTCGGCACCTCGTCCATCGGCGAGGCGAACAGCCGCCCGCTTTCCGGCGCGAAATAGAGCTCGTCGCCGACCGTCTTGGCGAACGGCAGGCCGTCGAGCGGCGTGCCGGGCGGAGCGTCGAAGGTGATGATCGTCCGCCGCTTGGGCGCGAGGCCGAGCGGCCGGACTCCGGCCATCCCGGCGACCTGATCGGCCCAGGATCCCGCCGCGTTGACCAGGACCGGCGCCGAATATTGCTCGCCCGCTTCGGTCGTGACGCGCCAGGCGCCGCCGTCGCGCCGGACTGCGGTGGCCCGCGCGCCGGTGACCAGCGCGCCGCCGCTCCGCCGCAGCTGCCGCAAATTGCCCTGGAGCAGAGCGTGGGGGTCGAGGCGGATGCCGCGCCGGTCGGCGATCCCGTGCACTGCCGTGTCGTTGAGCAGCGGGCAGAGCTCGTGAACGCCCGCCGAATCGAGCCGCTCGAGCTCGGCGAACGGCGCGATGTCGGCGTCGAGCGAGTCGAGCTCCGCGCGTTCATCCTCGCGAGCGAAGACCAGCACCGGCATCGGTCGGCCGAGCGGAACGTCGCTGAACGCGTCCGGCGGATCGTCGAGGAACGGCCGGCTGGCGAGGGTCAGCGCGCGGACCAGCCGGTCGCCGAGCGCATAATGAAGCATGGTCGCGCTGCGGCCCGACGAATGGAAGCCGATCTGGTCCTCGGCCTCGAGCACGGTGACCTTGGCGTGGCCCGCCAGCGCCGCGGCCGCCGACAGGCCCGCGATCCCGCCGCCGAGGATGAGAATGTCGGAATTCATCCGCCCCTCCCTGGCAGGGAGGAGAGAATCATGCGGTCAACCGCTCGTGCACGACCTTGCCGTCCTTGGTCAGCCGGATGCCGAGGACGAGCTCGTCGTCGTCCGGAAGCACCGGCCGCTTCTGCTCCTGGTCCCAGAAGGCGCTCAAGAAATTGTAGAGGTTGCGCGCGAACAGCGCCGAGGCGTCGGCGGCGAGGCTGCGGGCGAGGTTGGCGGCGCCGATGATCGTTACCCCGTGGCGGACGATGCTCTCGCCGGCAACCGTGCCCTCGACATTGCCGCCCGCCTCCGCCGCGAGGTCGACGACCACGCTGCCCGGGCGCATCGTCGCCAGCTGCGCGTCGCTGATCAGCCGCGGCGCCGGACGCCCCGGAATGAGGGCGGTGGTGATGACGATGTCCTGCTTGGCGATGTGCCCCGAGACCAGCTCGGCCTGGGCCTTCTGATAGTCCTCCGACATTTCGGTCGCGTAGCCGCCGGCGCCCTCGCCTTCGATCCCGGCGACGCTCTCGACGAAGATCGGCTTGGCCCCGAGCGACTGGATCTGCTCCTTGGTCGCCGAGCGGACGTCGGTCGCGCTGACCTGGGCACCGAGGCGCCGGGCGGTCGCGATCGCCTGCAGTCCGGCGACTCCGACGCCCATTACGAACACCTTGGCCGGGCTGACCGTGCCGGCCGCGGTCATCATCATCGGAAAGGCGCGGCCGTACGCCGCCGCGCCGTCGATCACCGCCTTGTAGCCGGCGAGGTTCGACTGCGAGGACAATATGTCCATCGACTGGGCGCGGGTGATCCGCGGCATCCATTCCATCGCGAGCGCCTCGAGGCCCGCCGCGGCATAGCCGTCGATCGAGTCGCACCGGCGCATCGGATCGAGCGCCCCGACCAGCAGCGCGCCCTTGTCTGCCCCCTTCAGCGAATCGGCATCCGGCCCGTTCACGCACAGGATGATCCCGGCGCCCTTGAGGACCTCACCGCGGCTGCCGAGCGTCGCGCCCGCGGCCGCGAAGTCGGCGTCGGGGATCGCAGCGCCCTCGCCCGCGCCGGTCTCGACCGCGACCTCGGCTCCCAGGGCGACGAACTTCTTCACCGTCTCGGGGATCGCCGCGCAGCGAGTCTCCCCGACTGCATCTTCCTTCGGGATCGCGATTTTCATCCGGGCGAGCGGGCTACAGGATCATCAGGACGATGAAGGCGAGCACCAGGCAGATGAGCGCGCCATATTTCAGCAACTTGGTAAAGCGCGTGTAGTCGCGCACGTGGATCGCGACGTCCTGCGTCGGCGGATTGGTCAGAATCGACTCGTCTTCGGCCATGCCAGTCCCCTCAAGTCGCGCGCGTCGCGCCCGGCCGGTCCATAACAAGGGGAACCGGCGCGCCCAAGCCTCTTAAGCGCCCTTTTACCCCTGATGCGTAGAACGGCCGGTCAAGGAGCCGATGATGGCCGAAGAGCGCGTTCGTTCCCTATTGCTGCTGGACGCCGATGCCGACGAACGCCGCTTGATCTCGGCGATCGCCGCGCGCGCGGGCTGGAGCGCGGTCAATGCCGCGGATTCGGCGACCGCCACCGGGCTGCTCCAGGGTCCGCACGGCCGCGAAGTCCAGGCGGTCCTGATCGGCTCGTGGGATGCGGAGGCCAGCCCGGCGGTGATCAAGGCGCTGCGCGAGCAACGCGACCGGCTTCCGATCATCGTCCTTAGCCATGGCGATTCGGTTGCGCTGGCGGTCGAGGCGATGCGCGCGGGGGCCAGCGACTTCCTGGTCCGCCCGGTCGCACCCGAGCGCCTGCTCGAGGCCCTCGCCGCCAACGCCGACCGGCGCCGGGCCGCCGGCGAGCTCGCCCCGGTGTCCGAAAAGCTCGCGCCCGAGCTGTCGCTCGAGCAATTGATCGGCGCCGCCCCCGAATTTCGCGCCGCGCTCGCAGTTGCCGCCAAGGGCGCCCGCAACCGCCTGCCGGTGCTGATCGTCGGCGAGCCCGGCACCGGCAAGGAAACCATGGCCCGGGCGATTCACGCGGCCAGCCTCCGCGCCCGCGGCCCGCTCCACGTGCTCGACTGCAAGGCGGTCCCCGCCAACATTATCGACAGCGAATTGTTCGGTCATGAGAAGGGCGCCTTCCCGGGCGCCTTCGCGGCCAAGACCGGCAAGCTGGTCCAGGCCGACGGCGGCACCCTGCTGCTCGACGAGGTCGGCGCCCTGCCGGTCGAGACGCAGGAGCGGCTCGACCGCGTGCTGGCGACCGGCGAAGTCCGCCCCGTCGGCCTCAACGGCAGCTATTCGGTCGACGTCCGGGTGATCGCCACCTGCAGCCGCCCGCTGCCCGACGATTTCAACCCGGGGCTGGCTGAGCGGCTCGGGACGACGACCGTCACCCTGCCGCCGCTGCGCGAGCGGAGCGGCGACATTCCGGCCCTCGCCCGCCATTTGCTGACCCGCTTCTGCGAGCAGACCGGGATGCGGGCGCTGTCGATCGGCAACGACGCGCTGGCAGTGCTGATGCGCTACGGCTGGCCGGGCAACGTCCGCCAGCTCGCCGGCGTGCTATTCCGCGCCGGGCTGCAATGCGAGGGCAGCTCGCTCACCGCCGAGCATTTCCCGCACATCGCGATCCAGTCGCGCTTCTCGGGCCGGCGCAACGATTATTCGCCGACGCTAAGCTCTTCGAGCAGCGCCGAGGCGATCGCGGGAGCCTCGCCAGTAACCCTGTTCACCAGCGACGGCCACCTGCGGCCGCTCGAGGAGATCGAGGCCGACATCATCCGCCTCGCCATCGGCCATTACCGCGGCCGCATGACCGAGGTCGCGCGCCGCCTCGGGATCGGCCGCTCGACCCTCTACCGCAAGCTCGGCGAACTCGGCATCGACACCGCCGCCTAGCGGCTGCTTTCGACCCAAAGCAGACGTTGGGGGCTACGGCGTTGGCGGGGTAGCGCAGTTCGCCTCGCGGAACGCACGCATCAGGCTTCTCATCTTAGTCGATGATACTGGAGCTCCGTCTTCGCCACGGTCGAGGTCTTCCACCTTACCGTCCCGAGTGACCCAGAAATGCCCGAGCAGCGTGGAGCAGGCGTCAGTGTGCACGCAAGGCGTCGCTGAGTTCACGGCGAAAATACCATCCGCCGCGCCTTGCCTCGACCCGCTCGAAGCGGGGCCTTGCGCCCAACTTGACGACGGCAGCTCGGACATTTGGGACTGCCAAGACGAGTTGCTTGGCCTGCTCAAGACTCATGGGATGCCCGGAACATGTCCCCGCCGATAGCAAAGCGGCCAGCAGTGCGATCATACCCGCCGAATAGTGGCGCTTATGTCGGCTTTCCACCCGTTGTGGACGCACCAAGCGGGTCGGAAATCCGATTACATTGATCGATAAATTCACTCGAATCTGGCGTCTTGATCAATTTCTCCGGTGGGTCGGTCATATGTCCGGGACGAAGTCCCGCGTAGCGGTCTGGCACTTCGTTGAGGACTAGAACGTCTCACGGCGACGATTTGGCGTCGCAGCTTCGGCGAACACTGAGCCTGCTTACATGCAGGCCCTGGAGGCACGCATGTCTGTGGGAGTAGCCCAAGTGAGCCGGTCGGGAATCCTTCAGCGGCCCAAGGCCGAGGCAAGCCGATCAGCCACGCCGGACGAACTGGAGCTGTTCGCCCATATCTCGCGAGGAGACCTGCAGGCGTTCGAGAGGCTGTACCGCCTCTATCAGCCGCGCCTGACCAGGTTTCTCGCCACGCTGCTCAAACGTCCCCACCTGATTGAAGAAGTGTTGGACGATACGATGATGGTCGTGTGGCAGACGGCAGGAAAGTTCAGGGGATCGAGCAAGCCTTCGACCTGGGTGTTCGCCATTGCCTACCGCAAGGCGCACAAGGCGAGGGCCCGCTGGCCCGATCCCGTCGAAGAGCCGGAGGTCGACACACGCGTCAGCCAGGATCCGCTTCCCGACGACGGGCTTCACCACGATCGCCTGCGCGGTGCACTCATGAAGGCGATGGACCAGCTGTCGACAAACCATCGCGCCGTTGTCGACCTCACCTACTTTCACGGGCTTGGCTATCGCGAGATCGCTGAGATCGTCGATTGCCCGGTCGACACGGTGAAGACTCGCATGTTCCACGCACGGCGACATCTCAAGCGGGCGATGCCAGGAAGCCTTTTGGACTGGCTCTAGGAAGACGCGGGTTTCAACCGCAATCTCTGGAGCGAGTCCGAATGGCCGGTTTCCACCCATTGCGGACATTCCGCCAAATCAGGCGCGTGGAGTCAGCGCCTGGTCGCGCAAGCCGCGCCAGATGCGCAGCGCCTGGACGGTTTCGGGAACGTCGTGGACGCGCAGCAGCTGCGCACCCTGCTCGGCGGCCTTGAGCGCGAAGGCGAGGCTGCCGCCGAGCCGCCGGTCGGCCGGGGCTTCGCCCGACAGCGCGCCGATGGTGCGCTTGCGGCTGGCGCCGACGACGACGGGGCAGCCGAGCGAATGGAACAGGGCGAGGCCGTTCATCAGCTCGAGGTTGTGCGCGACATTCTTGCCGAAGCCGAAGCCGGGATCGATCAGGATCCGCTGGCGCGCGATCCCGGCGGCTTCGGCGGCGCGGATCCGCTCCTCCAGCCACAGGTAGATTTCAACCAGCACGTCGTCGTAGCGCGGATCGTCCTGCATGGTTTGCGGGTCGCCCTGGTGGTGCATCAGCACCACCGGCACGCCCGCCGCGGCGACCACTCCGGCCGAACGGTCGTCGTAGGTCAGCCCCGACACGTCGTTGACCATCCGCGCCCCGGCCTCGAGCGCTGCCGTCATGACGTCAGCCTTGCGCGTGTCGACCGACACCGCGGCGCCGCCCGCGGCGAGCTGGCGGATGACGGGAGCGATCCGTTCGATCTCGTCGCCTTCCCACAGCGGCTTCGCGCCGGGCCGGGTCGATTCGCCGCCGACGTCGATGATCGCGGCGCCCTCGCCTGCCATGTCCGCGCCGGCCTCGGCCGCGGTCGCGGCGTCCGCGAACCGGCCGCCGTCGGAAAAACTGTCGGGCGTTGCATTGACGATGCCCATCACCTGCGGCTGGTCGAGCCGGATCGTGCGCTCGCCGAGCTGCAGCGGCGCTCGCGATGCGGTCAGCGCGGTCCATTGCGTGGACAGGTCATCGTCAAAGCGCGCTTCGATCCCCTCGACCGGCACCAGCTCGGCCGACGCGCGCTTGTTGCCCTCGACGCTCAGCAGTTCGACGCTCGCGAACCAGCTCATCCCGCCAGCCAGCCGCGCGACCTTGCCGTCGTGGCCGAAGGGCGAATCGACCAAGCCGGTGGGGCGAATCAGTGTGCGCATGCCGTGCACTGCGCAATTTCCTCGGGAGGCCGGCCGACTGGCGCGCTCGCTGTCTTGGGCTCGCGCGCGTCGAGCGCGGCCAGCCAGCCCGCGGTCTCGCTGCCGACGCTGATTTGCGGGCTCGACGGGTCGTAATCGAGGCTGCGCTCCCACCCGAGGATGGTCACATAGGCCCGCCGAAACTGGCGGGCGAAGGTGTCGGGCTGCCGCATCGCCCGGTTGATCAGGGCGTAGCCGAAGAAGGTCCAGTCGTTGCCGGCCGAGCAGCCGAACGACGATTTCATCGATGAGGCGGCGGTCGCGATCACCGTCCGCGGCGCCGCCAGCGAGTCGACGAACTGCCCGGAGAAGCAGGCCTGGAGGATGATCAGCCGGTTCTTGAAGCCGGGCTGGCCGACCATTGCCGCGAGCTGGGGCGGCGTGATGATCGCGTCGCCGCGCTCCGGGTCGCGAAAGTTGAGCCCGGCGTGGGGCGATCCGTGGCTGGTGGTGTAAAGGACGAGCACGTCCTCGTCGCGGTTCATGACCGATGCGACGCGCTTGAGGGCCCGGGCCAGCCGCTCCGGCGTGGCGGCGCCGTCGGCGTCGTCGCTCCCCTCGTCGTGAGCCAGCACCAGGGTCCGCCCTTTCGCGCCGAACCGGCCGGCGAGGACTCGACCCGCTTCGCGAGCTTCGCGGTTGAACACCGGATCGGCGTCGAGCGCGGCGACGATCACATAGGCATCGACGACGCCCGGCCGCTGGGGCTGAAGCCGGGCCAGCGCCTGATCCATCCGGCGGTCGCCCTCGAGCGGAACGCGCGCCGTGTCCTGGCCGACGGCGAGCCCGGCGCTGAGCAACGCGAATCCGCCGACGATGGCCCGCATCAGCCTCATTGCGTCTCTTCTCACCGGCTGCTGCGAGCCGCGCAAGAGCCTAAGCGAGCGCGGCGAGATGCTGCTGCCGGAGCGCATCGAGCGGCTGCAATGCGCCGCCTTGCGCGATGTGCCAGAAGGTCCAGCCGTTGCACGACGGCGCGCCCTGCAGCGCGGCACCGACCTTGTGGATCGAGCCCGAATGCGCGTCGCAGGCGATCGAGCCGTCGGCGCGGACCGCTGCGGTCCAGCGGCGCCTGGCATCGGTCAGCCTGGTGCCGGCCGGCACGAGGCCGCTTTCGACCAGCACGCCGAAGGCGACGCGCGGCTGCTCGCGCCTGTCGGCGACGGTCTGCATCGCACTCTCATCGAGCGGCAGGGTCGAGGCAATCCGCTCGCGCGCGACCTTCACATAGGCCGGCTCGCGCTCGATCCCGATCCAGCGCCGGCCGAGCCGCCGCGCCACCGCGCCGGTCGTGCCGGTTCCGAAGAACGGATCGAGGACCACGTCGCCCGGCTTGGTGCAGGCGAGCAGGATCCGGTACAGCAGTGCCTCGGGCTTCTGCGTCGGATGGGCCTTGCCGCCGCCCTCGCCCTTGACCCGCTCGCCGCCGCTGCAGATCGGCAGCAGCCAGTCGGAACGCATCTGCAAATCGTCGTTGAGCGCCTTCATCGCGCGATAGTTGAAGGTGTAGCGCGCCTTCTCGTCCTTGGCGCACCACAGCATGGTCTCGTGCGCGTTGGTGAAACGCGTGCCGCGGAAGTTCGGCATCGGGTTGGTCTTGCGCCACACGATGTCGTTGAGGATCCAGAAGTCGGCGTCCTGGAGCAAAGCGCCGACGCGGTAGATGTTGTGATAGCTGCCGATCACCCAGATCGTGCCGTCATCCTTGAGGATGCGCCGCGCCTGCTCGAGCCAGTCGCGGGTGAAATTGTCGTAGGTCGTCAGGCTCTCGAACTTGTCCCACTCGTCGTCGACCGCGTCGACCCGGCTCCCCTCGGGCCGGAACAAATCCCCGCCCAGCTGCAGATTGTAGGGTGGGTCGGCGAAGATCATGTCGACGCATTTGTCGGGCAGCCGCGCCATCTCGGCGATGCAGTCGCCCTCGAGGATCGTATCGACGGCCAGCTCACGCGCCGCCGGATGCGCCGGGCGCACAGCCTTCCCCGTCTCCGCGATGCGGGCGATGAGATTCATGACCTGTTGCCCCTTCTCTTGGCCGGCAAGGGTGAGTCAGGCGGGACTCGCGGTCAAGCGAACAGAGGTTAACGAGTCGAAATGGGACACCGGAACGGAAGGAGTCCGCCGCTCGCCGACCACAAGATGTTGAGTCCGCTCGCTCCCCGCGGACTCAAGCAGTGGTGGTGTGACTCGAAGGACTCGCCTCGGCGATTTCGACCAAATGCAGCTCCGGCTGGGCCTCGCGGTCGAGGATCGCGCGCACCAGGCCAAAGCTTCGGCGATGCAGCGGGGTCAGGCCGAGGTCG
>Ga0207678_10004219_pt1 | contig 12896 bp, 15 predicted proteins | sample KBSC63metaG_FD_184319 | JGI IMG/M metagenome (GOLD analysis project Ga0207678, IMG submission 184319) | Corn rhizosphere microbial communities from Kellogg Biological Station, Michigan, USA - KBS C6-3 metaG (SPAdes) (version 2) | ecosystem: Host-associated > Plants > Roots > Rhizosphere > Soil ... | reverse complement strand
GACACTAGCAATCTATGATTCTAGTGCGGTTTTTGGATTTGAAGTTCCTACACAAACGCGCGGCTATAATGATAGGAACTTCAAATCCACCGCACTAGTCCCATTCTGCCACACCGTAAACGCGCTTGGCGCACCCCGCGACGTTACGGCGCCCCAGCCCCCTGTCCGTGGCTCGATTTCATCCAGGCCATCGCCGAGCAACGCTTCCAGCACGACGGGCCGACGCGGTGCGATGGTCAACAATCAAGGCCACAGTTTGTCATGCACCGGCGCGGCGAGGCGCGCGCGAACGCGCGCCCTCATACGCTCCGGTCAGGCCTTGTCCACCATGATCGTGGTCCCCCAGATCGGCTTGCCGCTGCTCCTGGTATAGGCGGTGACGGCATTGCCGATCGCCTGCCCGATGTCGCTCTCTTCCGCGATCTCGCCGGTCCATTCATGCACATATGCGTCGCCGCGTATGAAGCCGATCCATACTCGCATCGAATGCTCCTGCTCGCGGGCCGATCAGCGCAACAATGCCGACGTCCGGAGATACGCGCACGAAAGCCAGCGCGGCTATGCCTTCACGTCGCTGATCTGAATGGTCGGCTGCGTGTTGGTGTAGTTGGGAATGTCGGCGAGGATCTCCTGCGCGTGCGGACCGAACGCGGACGCAAAGGCGTCAGCCGAATCAAAATAGAGATGCCCCATGGCGACATAGGTCGCAGGCGCGCCGGGCGCGCCGCCCGCAATGCCCTGCTCGACCGCGATGCTCTTGCAGGCAGCGCCGAGCTTCTGCTGGACCATGGGCATGTGCTTGGTGAGGTAGTAGTTCATGTCGAACTTGCAGCCTGCACTGTTGGGATAGAACACGCTCACCTTGACCACGGTCTCCTCCCTTGAATCAATGTTTCGATTTGGCGCGCTTAGTGCTCTGAGATGTCTGGCCTATTTAACACAGGCTCGCACGACAAGCGACTCTCAGCAGCGTGGTCGCAGTTGCTCCTCGCGCGCTTGAGTGTCCCACTTTTATAACGAGTGGGACACTTCTTGTTCTTCTTGTTCTTCATTTGAGCCGCGCCATGGCGGACTTGGCCAGTCCCCGGTTCCTTACCGCCTCGGTGAGCATCCCAAAAAATCTTCGGCGCAATTGATCGGCATCGGGGATACCACACTCGGTCTGGTGGCATGGGGCTTTATCCTAATTCCACTTGCTCTCTTGTGGGGTGTCAGTTGGGTTCTGAGCCGCGTGGTTCGTTGGGTTGCTGCCGGGTTCTTGCGGCGTTCCTAACCTCATTCTATTCTGCCTGCCTTCAAACAAAATGGAGAATCTGAGTGGCCAAGCGAACAAAGACAGTGTTAGCCGGAATGGATTTCCAAGCTCTCCTGGACCTACGCGGGCAAGTTGATAAAGCTCTGTCCGATTTTCGTACCACCTTGGAAAGGCAACTGGAAGCGCTGGGAAGCTCTGTTGCATCGGTCGCGACGCGTGGGCGCGGCTCCATGAAGGGGCGGAAGGTCAAAGCGAAATACAGAAGCCCGGATGGGATCACCACATGGGCTGGGCGCGGAGCTGTCCCAAAATGGATGACAGAGGCGATTAAAGCCGGGAAGACGCGCGAAGATTTTTTAATCGATAAGAACGCGGCCAAGGCGACGAAGGCGCGGGGGAAGAAGGGGCGCGCGAAGAAGCGTCGGAAGTCCAAGCGTTAAGATGTCGCCAGATGCCATCTGTTTTTCACTATACGGATAGCGCCGGACTTATCGGCATCCTAACGTCTAAGTCTCTCTTCGCCACTGACTATCGTTATCTCAACGATGTCACCGAAGGGAGCATGATCCGCCAGCTAATTTTACCAATCTTCGAAGCCGAAATTGCACAACTCACTCCCAAGCTTCTCGCACAGGGTTTTTTGAAAAAGCGTCTATACGAGGATTACGGTGCGGAAATTCAAACGGGGCTGATCAGGCGACTCCTGCGCCTGTGCCGTCATGGACCAGCTTGGGCGTTGTCATCCATACGGCGATGCGCCAAGCGACCCAGAGCGTAATGAAATACATCGCGAGAAAGACGACCAAGCTCGTATACCCGCCCCATTGGTATTCAACGAACAGTCCGACGAGATACGCCAATACGTCACCAGCTGCCACCAGAGCCAAGAACCAAATGATAAGAGCCATCTTGATTTCCCTCTGGTCAGAGTTGCACCGGATGATTGCCACGGCTGCTGGGCGCAGTTACGGGAACTGCGGTGATCTACCCGAGTAGAGTCGCCTGAGGGCTCCCATCACACCGTTGATGGGATGATCGCAAGTTTGAGCGAGCTTCGACCATTCCGAAGCAACCCTGAGCCAAGCCTCCTGCTCTCTCGGGTAGACGGACTGCTCTGCTCTCGTGTGAGCTTCTTCTGCCCTTTTTTTACATATTTCAGTTGAGCCCATTTGGTTAGGATGCGCCAACTTTCCGAAATTGTCTGAGCAAGATTGCTCACTCCAAGAAAAATGAGCCGCCAGCAGAACAAAGCAAGCGATTCTGTTGAAGCTCGTCATGCCCCCAATAGATTTGCTCGCGGAACTAGCGGCCGGGGCCGACCTTGTACGCCGGCACGTGCTTCTTCCCGCAATTGGGGCATTGATCGGTGACGAACGACAACGAGACGAAGATGATCGAGGGCGTCAGCAGGCTCGGCCAGTCATAGTCGCAGGCCGAACACTTGAACCAATAGTTGTCCGCGACCCGTTGGCCGGGAGTCTCCGCCATGCCGGCGATCTCGTGAGACAAATCTCTCCCCCACCTGTCCCGCCCGGTCGACGCATAGACCGTGCTGCGAATGGCACGATCAGGGCCATGCCTCGATCGGCCGCACAGAACAGAAAGCCCCCCAACCCTCCTACGCCGCGACCGTTGCGAAAAGCCTAACGGCTTCCGCCAATACCGCCTTGCTCCGTGCGGGCGCGACCGAGATTGCGCTTATGCCTAATGATCGTCCGTCAGACCATTACACGAAAGTAATCTTGTCTGAGCTAGCAAGAATCGCTCTACTCGGCCGCAACGAGTGAACGCTATCAGGAGAACGCCGTGCTCGACCGACGAAAACTCATCAAGGGGGCAGGCGCCGGCATCTGGGCGCTTGGCGCGGGGGCGACATTCGGCACAACAAAGGCACTGGCGCTCGATACGGTGACCATGCCGTTCGAGAACGGCGAGCGGCCGCTCGTCAAGTATCCGCAGAAGCGCCCGATGATCGGGCTGACCAGCCGTCCGCCCCAGCTCGAGACGCCGTTCTCGGTGTTCGACGAAGGCGCCATCACCCCGAATGACGCGTTCTTCGTGCGCTATCACCTCGCCGGCATCCCGCTCAACATCGATCCCGACAGGTTCGCCGTCGAGATCAAGGGCAAGGTCGACAAGCCCACGAAGCTCTCGCTGCAGGAACTCAAACAATTCGACGCGATCGAGACCGTGGCGGTGAACCAATGCTCGGGGAACAGCCGCGGATTTGTCACGCCGCGTGTCGCCGGCGGGCAATTGGGCAACGGCGCCATGGGCAATGCGCGCTGGAAGGGCGTGCCGCTCAAGGCCGTTCTCGACAAGGCCGGCGTCCAGCGCGGCGCGCGCCAGGTGACGTTCAACGGAATGGACGAACCGATCAGCGACAAGACTCCGGACTTCATCAAGGCGCTCGACATCGACCACGCCCGCGACGGCGAGGTCATGCTGGCCTATGCCATGAACGGGCAGGATCTGCCTGTGCTCAACGGCTTCCCGCTCCGGCTGGTCGTGCCGGGATATTACGGGACCTACTGGGTCAAGCACCTCAATGAAATCACCGTCGTCGACGACGTGTTCGACGGGTTCTGGATGAAGTCGGCCTATCGCATTCCGGACAACGCGTGCGCTTGCGTGCCGGCCGGCACGGCGCCGAAGGCGACGATCCCGATCAACCGCCTGGGCGTGCGCTCGTTCATCACCAACGTGACGGACGGCGCGAAGCTGAAGGCGGCCGGCGACACGCTGCTCAAAGGCATCGCATTCGACGGCGGCTATGGCATCACCGAAGTCGCGGTGTCGACCGACGGCGGAAGGACCTGGACCGATGCGGTGCTCGGCGAGGACCTCGGCAAATGCTCGTTCCGCGAATGGCGGCTGCCGGTGAAGCTTGCGGCCGGCAAGCACGAGCTCAAGGTGAGGGCCGTGAACCGCATCGGCCAATCACAACCGACCGACGCGCTGTGGAACCCGCCGGGTTACATGCGCAACGTCGTCGAAACCGTCCGCGTGACCGCGGCCTGAGGGCATCCCATGACAAGACCATATCTTCCGGCACCCTATCTTGCGGCGGTGGGCGCCGCCCTGACGCTGACCGCCGGCATGGCCGGCCTCGCGCTGCTCCCGGTCGGCGCCAAGCCGATCTCGTACGATCTCCCCGAGGAGACCGCCACGCTCAAGCCCGGACCCAATGTCGAGTTGGCTCAGGGCAACTGCATGGGCTGCCATTCCGTGGATTACATCATCACGCAGCCGCGCGGGCCGCAGTTCAAGAAGGACTTCTGGCAGGCGGAAGTCACCAAGATGATCAAGGTCTACGGCGCGCCGATCGACGACAGCGATGCCAGCAAGATCGTCGACTATCTCGCGGCGACGTATTGACTAACTGGGCAGATTCCATTTGTCCTGACCGGGAGGTCATTGCTCTCCGTATCCAGCCTATTTCGGGCAGGGGAAAGCTTCCGCAAGCGCCCGCTGCAGGGTGACGTATGTCGGCTGCGTCAGCATGTCGGCGTGCTTACCTGCCCAGGCCAGGTAGGCATCGGCTTCTTGGACTAGGGTGGCTGTGGTTGGGATGCAAAACGGCCGCGGCCCGGCGACGATCGAGGCCCCGGCGACAAAGCCGTTGATGTAACTCAAACATTGCAGAGCATCCGCGTTTTCATCGATCGATCGCTTGCCCTGGCGCGGATATTTGCATTGGCGAACGAGCTCGGTTGACCCGACTTCCGCCGCCTGCAGCGGCGGCGCCGACGCCAGCAGGAACGCAAGCATGATCGCGGCCCATTTCGGCATGCGCTGCTCCTTTGCCCCACGATCACGGCCAGCTCAGTCTTTACAATCGAGCTGGGCCGCAGATGCACCGCCCTGTCAAGATTAGGACACGACAACCAGCGTGCCCGTAGCACAGAAGCGGGCTTTCGTAGTTTACCAGGAACGCTACTCAATGTCGGGGGGAAGCAGCGAGGATCATGTTGGCGGCGTGTCTTTCACACCCGCGCTGGGCGGGACAAGCTAGCCGACGGCCTTCTTCGCGGCGCGGTTCGTTTTTGTTGCGACGTGATTGCGCATGAGCGGTTCGGCTTGTCGTGCATGCGCGCGCCAGTCGCTGGCCGCTCTTTCGAGCGCAGCCTTCACGGTCGGATCAATCGCCTGCGCAGCGCGCTTCCAGGTTTCGATCGCCCGCCGCCGATAATAGTTCGCCCACGCATACATGCGACTCCAACGACGGGACGGCAGCCTCGTTCCGGAATAGGCGACCTCTCCTGGCGAAAGCGACGGATCACAACGGAACTCGGCCGAGGCCCAGTCTCGCGCGAGGGAACCCGCACGCGGTCATCCGGTTTAACGTTCTGGGCTTCTTTGGCATGGGGAGAGGACGGCATGCGCATCGGTTCCGGAACTGCCGCGGTGATCGCGCTCGCGCTGATTGCGGTCGGTGATGTCCATGGCGCCGGCCTCGGCTCCGATCAGGCCGGTAAGCCGACATGGCCGTGGCGATTGACGCAACAGGCGGAGCCGTCGACGCCACCGGCGCAACCCGCGGCGCCATTGGAACAACCGGCACAAGAGAAGGCACAAGAGAACAGGCCATCCGGCGCCCCCTCGCCGCCAGCCGCCAACGCGCCGCCGGCCGCTCCGCCCGCGGGCACCCCGGCAGTGGTGCTGGACGACCAGGAGGTCTCGGGGATTGTCGGCAAGAGCGTACGCAGCAGCGCCGATGAAGACATGGGGCGGATCGTGGATGTCATCGTCAGCCAGGACGGGCATATCCGCGCCGCCATCATCGACTTCGGCGGGTTCCTCGGCATCGGCACGCGCAAGATCGCGGTCGATTGGCGCGCGTTGAAATTCTGGCCCGCAGGCAGGATCACGCTGGAGCTCACCCGCAATCAGGTCAGGGTCGCGCCGGAGTACAAGCGCGGCGAGCCGCTGGTCGTGCTCGGCCCGGCGGGGCCGGAGCGAACCACGCCGTCCACCGAAGCTGCAACGCCGGAGAAGTAGCCCTGTCCATCGGACCGGCACAGCGTGAACCCCGCGAACCCAACCGACGCAGGGGCGAAGGCGGCAGGAACGAATCCGACTATTCGCGGACCAGACCGGCACGGACATCGCCTCCGGAGCCGCCGGTCGGGGCGTCGCGCCGAAGCCAGCGCGCGCTCGACTGGTTCACGTTCTTCGTCGCCGACGTGCAGACCGGGTTCGGCCCTTTCATCTCGGTCTATCTCACGACCCATCAATGGACGCAGGTCGACATCGGACTGGTTCTGACCGCCGGCGGCCTTGCCGCACTGGCCTTTCAGATGCCGGGCGGGCTCCTCCTCGACGCCGTGCGCTCGGAGCGGCGCGTCGCCGCGCTCGCGATGATCGGGATCAGCGCAAGCGCGCTGCTGCTCGCGCTGTGGCCGATCTTTCCGGCCGTGCTCGGCGCGCAAATTCTGCACGCCGCCGCCAGTTGCGTGCTCAATCCGGCGATCGCCGCGATCAGCCTGGGACTCGTCGGCCATGCCGCGGTCGGCGAACGGTTCGGCCGCAACGCGCGCTTCGCGTCGATCGGAAGCGGCCTCGCGGCGGCGGGCATGGGCGCGACCGGCTATTTCCTCTCCAACCAGGCGGTCTTCCTGGTCACCGCGCTGCTGACCATTCCCACGCTCATCGCCCTCGCGCACATTCCGGCGAACCAGATCGATCCGATCCGCGCGCACGGCGGGCTGGCGCGAGGGCGCACCGCCACGACAGGCGCCGCACTGCGCGTGCTTCTGACCAACCGGTCGCTGCCGACCTTTGCCGTCTGCGTCGGCATCTTCCAGCTCGCGAACGCGGCCATGCTTCCGCTGATGGCGAGCATCGTCACCATGCGTTCGAGCACCTGGGCGACGACACTGGTCGCGGCCTGCATCGTGGTGCCGCAGCTCATGGTCGCGGCGATTTCACCCACGGTCGGGCGCTTGGCGCAACGATTTGGACGACGGCCGATCCTGCTGCTCGGGTTCGGCGCATTGCCGATCCGCGGCCTGCTGTTCATGGTGGTGAGGGACCCTCAACTGCTGGTCGCCGTGCAACTGCTCGACGGAATCTGTGCCGCCGTCTTCGGCGTGCTGGTGCCGCTCACGATCGCCGATATCACCCGCGACACCGGCCGCTTCAACCTGGCGCAAGGGATCGTCGGGACCGGGATCGGAATCGGCGCGTCGCTCAGCACGACGCTGGCCGGACTGATCAGCGATCGTCTCGGCAGCAGCGTGGCGTTCCTGGGCCTGGCCTGCATCGGCGCCACCGGCTTCGTCCTGTTCTGGCTGCTGATGCCTGAGACCGGGGAGCGGCCGGGCGACCGAAAGCTGCTGCCGTCCGGGCGCAAATGAGCGCCGCTCACCGTGCCGCGTGCCGTCCGGGAGATGGGAGCCTTGGGGGGCTTCCCCCGTTCCATGGACCGGACCCATGGACCGATGTAACAGGACTCCCGCATTCCTTCGGGCCGCGGGACGCTTCGTCATCAGGCGGATGTGAGTTTCGTGCAGGCAGGGAGCACGCGTCGAGGCCGAAAGGCCCCGATGCTCCTGGCCGCGATGTCGCGGAATCAACACCGCTGGTATGAGTAGCAGGCAGCAAGATAAGGCGTCATGATCAGTGCGGCTCTCGCTCCGAGCTACCCGATTGCTCGAGCAACCGGTATGGACGGCATGGTGAAACAGGCTCCCGCCTATCGATCGCCCTGGATGGCGCCCGCCGTTGGGGCGGCGCTGCTGGTCAGCGGCTGCGACCTGAGCAATGCCCCGGTCCTCGATCCGAAAGGGCCCATTGCACTGGCGGAGCGCGACCTCCTGTTCACCGCCGTCGTCCTGATGCTGATCGTGGTCATCCCGGTCTTCGTCATGACGTTCCTGTTTGCCTGGCGGTATCGGGCTTCCAACACCAAAGCCCGTTACACCCCGGACTGGACGTACTCCGTCGCGGTCGATGCCGTGGTCTGGCTGGTCCCGGCGGCGATCGTCATCGCGCTCGGCACGCTGCTATGGCGCAACACGCACAGGCTCGATCCCTACAGGCCGATCGATCCGTCGGTCCAACCGCTCCAGGTCGAGGTGATCGCGCAGGACTGGAAGTGGCTGTTCATCTACCCCGCGCAGGGAATCGCGGTCGTCAACCAGCTGGTATTTCCCAGCGGGACGCCGCTGAGCCTGAGGATCACCTCGGATACGGTGATGAACTCCTTCTACATCCCGGCCCTGGGAGGCCAGATCTACGCGATGGCCGGGATGCAAACGCGCCTGCACCTGCTGGCCGACGCGCCCGGACGATTCGCGGGCAGAAATCTCCAGTACAGCGGGTCCGGCTTTTCCGACCAGCACTTCGAGGCGATGGCCACGTCGCCGGACGAGTTCAACGCCTGGGTGGCGAAGGTCAAGCAATCGCCCGACAAGCTCGACGCAGCCGGCTATCGCGCACTCGCCGTGCGCAGCAGGGGGCATCCGGTCACCTACTATTCAGCGGTCGCGCCCGGTCTGTTCGACACCATCGTCGCAAAGTACAGCGGCAGCCAGGCGCACGCCCATCAGCAGGCCGCGCAATAGGCCACCCCGGAGATTTCGAGATGCTCGGTAGACTGACCATCGATGCGCTGCCGCTCTACAGCGCGATCGCCTTCGGCGGTGCGCTGGTCACGGTCGGCGGCGCGCTTGCCGTCGTGGCGGGCATCACCTGGTTCGGGCTATGGCGCTACCTCTGGAACGAATGGCTGACCAGCGTCGACCACAAGCGCATCGGCATCATGTATGTGACGCTGGCGATGATCATGCTGATGCGCGGCTTCGTCGACGCGATGATGATGCGAAGCCAGCAGGCGATCGCGCTCAACTCCGACGGCTACCTCCCGCCCGAACACTTCGACCAGATCTTCAGCTCCCATGGCACCATCATGATCTTCTTCATGGCGATGCCGTTTCTGACCGGGCTGATCAATATCGTGGTCCCGCAACAGATCGGCGCGCGCGACGTCGCCTTCCCGTTCATGAACGCGGTGAGCCTCTGGCTCACCACGGCCGGCGCCGGGCTGGTGATGGTGTCGCTGGTGATCGGCAAGTTCTCGACCGCGGGATGGACCGGATATCCGCCGTTTTCGGGCTCGGAATACAGCCCGGGGGTCGGGGTCGACTACTGGCTGTGGGCGATCCTGATCGGCGGCATCGGCTCGACGCTGACCGGCATCAATTTCATCGTCACCATCTTCAAGCAGCGCGCGCCCGGCATGACGTTCATGCGCATGCCGCTGTTCACCTGGACCGCCCTGTGCACCAGCGTCCTGATGACCTTCGCCTTTCCCGCCCTGACCGTGGTGTGTGCGATGCTGGTGCTCGACCGCACCCTCGGCATGCACTTTTTCACCAATGGCGGCGGCGGCAACATGATGAACTACCCCAACCTGTTCTGGCTGTGGGGTCACCCGGAAGTCTACATCCTGATCCTGCCGGCCTTCGGGGTCTATTCGGAGGTGGTCGCGACGTTCTGCGGCAAACGGCTGTTCGGCTACACCTCGCTGGTCATTGCCACGGCGTCGATCGCGATTCTGTCGTTCACGGTGTGGCTGCATCATTTCTTCACGATGGGCGCGAGCGCCAACGTCAATGCCTTTTTCGGCCTTGCGACCATGATCATCGCCGTGCCGACCGGCGTGAAGGTCTTCGACTGGCTGCTCACCATGTTTCGCGGCCGCATCATCTTCCACACATCGATGCTGTGGACGCTCGGCTTCATCGTGACCTTCGTCATCGGCGGCATGACCGGCGTTCTGCTGGCGCTGCCGCCGGCCGACTACCTCATGCACAACACCACCTTCCTGGTCGCGCACTTCCACAACATGCTGATTCCCGGCGCCCTCTTCGGCTATTTTGCCGGCTATATGTACTGGTTTCCCAAGGCCTTCGGCTTCACGCTCAACGAGCGATGGGGCGTGCGCGCGTTCTGGTTCTGGCTGATCGGCTTCTACCTGGCCTTCATGCCGCTGTACGCCCTGGGTTTCATGGGCATGCCGCGGCGGCTCGAGCACTACAACATCGCCGCCTGGCAACCGTACCTGGTCGTGGCCGCGCTCGGCGCCTTGATGATCCTGGTGGGGATCGGCTTTCTGGTGGTCCAGTTCATCGTCAGCGTCCAAGAGCGCCAGCAGGCGCTCGATCTCAGCGGCGATCCATGGAACGGGCGCACGCTGGAATGGCTGACCTCCTCGCCGCCCGCGCCGTACAATTTCGCGGTACTGCCTGAGGTGCGGGATATCGACGCCTTCCACGACATGAAGGCGGGAGGCGTCGCCTATCGCAGGCCCGAGCGCTATCACGACATCACCATGCCCAGGAACACCAGCGCGGGTCTCATGCTGGGGGTCCTGGCCGGCCTGCTCGGTTTTGCCATGATCTGGTACATCTGGTGGATGGCGATCGCATCCGGGCTCTGCATGTGGGCCGTGATCATCGCGCGCGTCTACGATGACGACGCCGAGTACGTCCTGCCGGCCAGCGAGATCGAGGAGATCGAGGCGCAGCGCTATCAGGCGCTGGCAAGCTCCGCCCGCACGCAGACGGCGGAAGAGGCGACCTTCTCCAATCAACCGCTGCCGGAAAGCCTGACATGACCGCCGACGCATTCGTCGCTGCCGCCGGCGGAAACGGCGATGAACCGGCGACGCCGGACGTGTACGAGCAGAGAGCGTTCGGCTTCTGGCTCTACCTGATGAGCGACGCGATCATCTTTTCGCTGCTGTTCGCCACCTACGCGGTGATGGCCCGCAACAATGCCGGCGGGCCGACCGGAAACACGCTGTTCAGCCTGCCGAATGCCTTTGCCGAAACCATGCTGCTGCTGTTCAGCAGCATCACCTTCGGCCTGGCGACGCTGGCGATGAAATCCGGCGAGAAGGAGAGGATGCTGTCCTGGCTGCTCGTCACCTTCCTGCTCGGCCTGGGATTCGTCGGCCTGGAAATCCGCGAGTTTCACGGCATGGTGCGGGCCGGCGCCGGTCCGGACCGCAGCGGATTCCTGTCGGCCTTTTTCACGCTGGTCGGCACCCACGGCCTGCACGTGACCTTCGGCCTGATCTGGATCCTCATCATGACGAGCCAGGTCATCATCAAGGGCCTGACCATACCGGTGGCCTCCCGTTTCCTGCGCCTGGGCCTGTTCTGGCATTTCCTCGACATCATCTGGATCGGGATCTTCTCGATCGTGTATCTTCCGGGAATCCTGTGATGGGCCCTTCACCCGAAGACACCGATCGCGGCCCGCGTTCCCAGCTCACCGACATCGGCCGCAGCCTGCGATCCCATGTCACCGATATCGGTCGCAGCCTGGGATCCCACCTCGGGCGCATCGGTCGCGAGCTGCCAGGCCAGCTCGAGCGCATCGGTCGCGGCCTGTTAGTGTTCCTCACGCACATCGGTCGCGGCCTGCGATCCGCCGGCGTCGGCGCCCATCGCAGCGTTCGATCCTATCTCGCCGGCATCGATCGCGACCTGCGACCCTACCTCATCGGCTTTGCACTGGCCTTGATCCTGACGGCCATTCCGTTCGCACTGGTCGCCACCAACCCGCTGCCCAAGCTGACCACGCTGATCATCATCGGTGTGGCCGCCGCCATCCAGGTGCTCGTCCACTTGCGCTATTTCCTCCACCTGGATCTGACCTCGACGCCGCGGGAGAACCTGGTGGCGATCGTGTTCACCGCCATTCTCATTTTCCTCATGGTCGGCGGCAGCTTCTGGATCATGTTCGATCTCCACAACCGAATGGCGATGTGATTTCGTCGGAGCATCGCACGCTCCACAAATCCTCCGCGCGCATGCGCGGCCTTCCGATGCCGGCACGATGCCGGCGACAGGGTTACGTCGAGCATGCGGCGCAAGCATCCGCGGCGCGCCACCCATGCAACGCTCGCGCGGCTCGCGCTCTCAGCGGTATTGACGCGAAGGCCGTTCGTGCTGCAAACAGCACGCGGGCGCGCAACAGGAGCCAGAGAATGGCAGATCAGGGAACAACCGGACCGGCGGCGCGACCGATGATGGCCTGCGCATGAGGGAACGGGTTCGCGGACCAGCGCTCACCAAGGCCGAACTTCGAGCCCAGGCCGATCAGGCCGTGAACGCCGCCACCAAACCGATCACGAAGCTGCCGACCAAGCTCTCGCGACAATGCGGGCGCTGCGGCGAGTTCAATTCGGTGATGGTGGAGCCAGGCGAGCCGGCGCCCGCGTTTGTCTGCAAGAGCTGCGACAAGTAGCTCCGCCCGCGTCGTACCCATTCAGGCCGCGTTCGACCTGATCCGCAGCCGCCGGGGCGCGACATAGGCCGGCGCGAATCCATCGCTTGGCTTCGCCGCCTCGGCTGCCGCGCGCTCGGCCAGGCCGGCGTCGGCTTTCGCCTGCAGGCGCTTCTCGTAGCGCACGATGAACACCGGCACCGACAGGACGGTCGCTGCTGCCGCGAGGCCGAGCACCCCCGCCGCCGGCGAGGCCAGGTTGCCGAACGCTTCGCCAAAGGAGTAGGCCGCGAGCCCGTAGCACAGGATCCAGGCCGATGCCGCCGTCGCGCTGGCGAAGTAAAAGCTGTGCTGCGCCATGGCATTGGTACCGGCAAGCACGGCCGCCATGTTGCGCAGG
>Ga0207678_10004218_pt1 | contig 12902 bp, 9 predicted proteins | sample KBSC63metaG_FD_184319 | JGI IMG/M metagenome (GOLD analysis project Ga0207678, IMG submission 184319) | Corn rhizosphere microbial communities from Kellogg Biological Station, Michigan, USA - KBS C6-3 metaG (SPAdes) (version 2) | ecosystem: Host-associated > Plants > Roots > Rhizosphere > Soil ... | reverse complement strand
CGCTTGGTGGCATCGGTGCCGAAGGCGGTATCGATATTGGTGAAATTCTTGTCGCCCGCCTGTTTGGTGACGATGTTAATCGCACCGCCGGCAGTGCCGCGTCCGGCGAAGGACGATGCCGGACCGCGCAGAATCTCGACCTGTTCGGTGAAGAAGTTTTCACGAATGCTGACGGCCGGGTCGCGGATACCATCGACGAACACGTCATTGCGAGCATCGAAGCCGCGAATGAAGAAGCGATCGCCGAAAGCATTGCCACCCTCACCAGTGCCGAGCGTCACGCCGGCTGTCGAACGAACGGCATCGCGCAGCGATGTCGCGTTCTTGTCCTCGAGAACTTCCCGGGTGAGTACCGTGACGGTGCGCGGCGTATCCAGCAGCTTCTCGGTGAATTTTCCGCCCGCAAGCCGATCACCTTTATAGGGCGCGGCGGGATCAGCATAAGGATCAGCGGCTAGTCCGCCGGCATTCGGAAACGGCACCGGCGCGACCGGCGCCGGTTGAGCCCGGCGGGCGGCGCGGCGGAGCGCGGTGCGCGCGCGAATCTGGTCCGGAGTTGGCTTCGATGCCGCCGGCCGGGGCCGGGCAACCGGTGCATCCACTGTGACCGGCGGAAGGGTGGATTGCTGCGCTTCGGCACCGCTGAACGACGCAACCGCGATAAGACCCGCAACCGCCGTTACTTTTCGGCCAGAATGGGGATCGGCGCCCTCGCCGACACGAACCTCAGAAACAGCACGCAAAGACCGCGGCATTTTCGCCGTACCCATCGAATTCCCCCAAAACTGCGACGCTAGGACGCATCAAGTGCGATAATTTGTCCCATGGACGTAGTCGGCAGGAGAACGGGTGGTCAACGCAATTGGGCGAGATTGCAGGCTTCTTATGTTTGAATATGTCTAGATTGGTCGCGGCAGCTACCTAGAGGTAATATGAAACGGCCACCCTATTCGCTGCTCGGCGGCTTCATCAGCGAGAACATCTCGTCGACGGTCTGCAGCGCAGACTGCCTTACCCGATCCGTATTCTCCATGCCGGCGATGTTGATGCCACGCACGACGGCTTTGATCTCGTCCCGATAGTCGGTCAGGAAGCGCAGCGGATCCGGCGAGTCATTGGCGACGCGCGCGATCAATCCGGTAATCAAAATCTGACAGGCGATCATCCGCCCATTCAACTCGTCCATGTGCCGCTCCGGATCGATTACATTTACAAGCCGCAATGTCGGCTTCGACGAGCCTATGGCGGATACGACGCGCAGTTACAACACCAGGCGCTTCTCACTGCGCCGATGGATTGTCCAAGACGCCGCATAAAACGAGGCGCAGTGTCCTGTTGGAACGATGCGAGAAATCACGCGTAAATCATAGTGAACATGAAGATTTGGCAATGAAGCACGCGTTCAAGCGGTCGTGTGTTTACAGCATTTGAGTCGCCACCTAGCTGATCAGGAGCCGCCCAAGCGGGCGCGCATTGGACGCGCATGTCTGCGTCAGTGGCTGCCAAGAGATTGATGAGATCACCATGACAACGCTTACCCGTTCTCGATGGACTGGGCTGATTGTTCTGGCGCTGCTTGCGGCCGGCGGAACTATCGCATGGCAGCATTACGGAGCTACCGGAGCACAGCAGGCGAATGCCGACAAACCGCGCGGCCCTGCCCCCGTCCCGGTGAAAATCGCATCTGTCGAAAAAGCTGATTTCCCCGTTTATCTCGGCGGTTTAGGCACCGTGCAGGGTTTTAATACTGTCGTTGTGCGGACCCGCGTCGATGGTCAGATCGACACGATCGCTTTCACCGAAGGACAGATCGTCAAGGAGGGTGACCTGCTCGCACAGATCGATCCGCGCCCGTTCCAGGCAGCGCTTGATCAGGCCAAGGCCAAGAAAGCGCAGGACGAAGCCAATCTCGCCAATGCCAATCTGGATTTGCAGCGCTTCACCAAACTCGGCGAATTCGCGACACGGCAACAGACAGACACACAACGCTCCACCGTGCAGCAATTGAGCGCGCAGATCGCTGCCGACGATGCCGCGATCTCGAATGCACAGACCCAACTCGCTTACACCACGATCAAGGCGCCGATCTCCGGCCGCGTCGGCTTTCGTCAGGTCGACCAAGGCAACATTGTCAATGCTGCGACCCAGACCGGCATCGTCACCATTGCGCAGATCGAGCCGATCGCCGTAATCTTCACCGCGCCTGAACAGAACCTCATCGACATCAGCCAGTCGCTCGCGGAACATCCGCTCAAGGTGATCGCGCTGACCACCGACGGAAAGCGGACGCTCTCGGAAGGCACGCTCGCGGTCATCAACAATCAGGTGGATACGACCAGCGGCACGATCCGGCTCAAGGCGGTATTCGACAACAAGGACCACGTGCTGTGGCCCGGCCTCTCAGTCTCGACGCGGCTGCTGGTGACCACGTTGAAGGATGCGACCGTCATTCCCGACGATGCCGTTCAACATGGGGCCGACGGGCTCTATGCCTTTGCGGTCGGGGCCGACAACAAAGCCGAGCTGAAGAAAATCAAGGTCGGCCGTTCCATCGATGGCCGCACGGTGGTCGAGGACGGGTTGAGCGCCGGCGAGCGCGTTATCGTCGCCGGGCAATATAAAGTGCAGCCGGGCGCGCTGGTGGCGACGTCAGTCGCAACATCCGCAGCAACTCCGGCGAAAGGCGAATAGCCATGAACGGAGGAATTTCCGCACCGTTCATTCGCTATCCGATCGCAACATCATTGCTGATGGCCGGCATCCTGTTCGTCGGCCTGGTCTCCTATCCCCAGCTTCCCGTCGCGCCTTTGCCGCAGGTTGACTTCCCGACCATCCAGGTAGCCGCCACTCTGCCCGGCGCCAGTCCCGAGACCATGGCATCCTCGGTGGCGCAGCCGCTGGAGCGACAGCTCGCGCAGATCCCCGGCGTAGCGCAGATGACCTCCACGAGTTCGCTCGGCACATCGGCAGTCACGATCCAGTTCGATCTCAACCGCTCGATCGACGGCGCTGCCAATGACGTGCAAGCCGCGATCAATGCCGCTGGCGGACAATTGCCGAAGACGCTTCCGAGTCCGCCCACCTATCGCAAGGTCAACCCGGCCGACTCGCCGATCATGCTGCTGTCGGCGACATCGGACACGCTGCCCATTACGACGGTCAGCGACAGTGTCGATGCGCAACTGGCGCAGCAGATCAGCCAGATCTCCGGTGTCGCCCAGGTTACGATCGGCGGCCAGCAAAAGCCGGCGATCCGCATCCAGATCGATCCCGCCAAGCTGGTCGCCAAGGGGCTGCAACTCGAGGACATCCGCAGCCAGATCGCGATCACCACTGTCGACAGCCCGAAAGGCAATATCGACGGCGCGACCCGCAGTTACACGATCTACGCCAACGACCAGTTGCCGGAGTCGAAAGACTGGAACGACGTCATCATCGCCTATCGCAATGGTGGTCCGCTGCGAGTCAGGGATATCGGCACGGCGGTGACAGGCCCGGAAGACGCCAAGCAGGCGGCTTGGGCTAATGGCAAGCGCGGCGTGTTTCTGGTGATCTTCAAGCAGCCCGGCGCCAACGTCATCGACACTGTCGACAAGATCAAGGCCGAGCTGCCGCGTCTGGTGGCCGCGATCCCGCCGACCGTGAAGATCGAGGTCCTCAGCGATCGCACGCAGACCATCCGCGCCGCCGTGCAGGATGTCCAGTTCACCCTGCTGCTGACCATCGCCCTCGTCGTAATGGTGATCTTCGTCTTCCTGCGCAGCGTCTGGGCCACCGTCATTCCCAGCGTGACCGTACCGCTCGCATTGCTCGGCGCCTGCGCGCTGATGTGGGTGTTCGGCTATACGCTCGACAACCTGTCGCTGATGGCGCTGACCATCTCGGTCGGCTTCGTGGTCGACGACGCCATCGTGATGCTGGAAAACATCACTAGGTATATCGAGGAAGGCGAAACACCGATGGCTGCCGCGCTGAAAGGCGCCGGTGAAATCGGCTTCACCATTGTCTCGATATCAGTCTCGCTGGTCGCGGTGCTGATCCCGCTGCTGCTGATGGGCGGCATTATCGGCCGCCTGTTCCGCGAATTCGCCGTGACACTGACCATGACGATTTTCGTCTCGCTGGTGGTGTCGCTAACGCTCACCCCGATGATGGCCTCGCGCTTCCTGCGTGAGGAGAAACACGCCAAGCATGGCCGGCTCTATCAGCTCAGCGAGAACGCCTTCGACGCTCTGCTGCGCGCCTATGAGCGCGGCCTCGACCTCGTGCTGCGCTGGCGCCTGACGACGCTGATGGTGTTCTTCGCCACGCTCGTCCTGTCGGTCTATCTGTTCATGATTATCCCGAAGGGCTTCTTCCCGCAGCAGGACACCGGCCTGATCACCGCTTCCTCCGAAGCGTCGCAGGATATTTCCTTCGCCGACATGAAGATCCACCAGGAAGAACTCGGCAAGATCGTGCAGGCCGATCCCGACGTCGCCAGCGTCGCCATGTCGATCGGCGGCAGCGGCGGCGCGCTCAATACCGGGCGCATGTTCATTACCTTGAAACCGCGGGACGAACGTTCCGCCAATGCGCAACAGATCATCACACGGCTGCGACCGAAGCTGGAGAAGGTTCAGGGCGCACGCCTGTTCATGCAGGCGGCACAGGATATCCGGCTCGGTGGCCGGGCTACCCGCACCCAGTTCGAATACACGCTGCAGGACGCCAATCTGGCCGAACTGAACGAGTGGGCGCCGAAGATTCTGGCCAAGATGCAGACGCTGCCGGGTCTACGCGACGTCGCCACCGACCAGCAGACCAAGGGCACGACGCTGACGCTGACCATCGATCGCGACAACGCTTCGCGCTACGGCATCCAGCCGCAACTGATCGACGACACGCTGTATGACGCGTTCGGCCAGCGTCAGGTCGCGCAGTATTTCACGCAGTTGAACAGCTATCACGTCATTCTCGAGATATTGCCCGAGATGCAGGGCAAGCTCGACTCACTCGACAAGATCTATATCAAGTCGCCGACGACAAGCGACATGGTGCCACTGTCGGCCTTTGCGAAATGGACGACGGTGCCGGTGCGGCCGCTTTCGATCAGCCATCAGGGCCAATTCCCGGCGATCACCATCAGCTTCAATCTGGCGCAGGGCGTTGCCCTCGGACAGGCGACCGATGCCGTACAGGCTGCCATGCAGGATATCGGCGCGCCTTCGACACTGCGCGGCACCTTCCAGGGCACGGCGCAAGCGTTCCAGCAATCGCTCTCGACGGTGCCGCTCCTGATCCTCGCCGCACTGGTGGTGGTCTATCTGATCCTCGGCATTCTCTATGAGAGCTACATCCACCCGCTGACGATCCTGTCCACCCTGCCCTCTGCCGGCGTCGGCGCGCTGGCGATCCTGATGGCGTTCGGTTTCGATTTCAGTCTGATCGCACTGATCGGCATCGTGCTGCTGATCGGCATCGTCAAGAAGAACGGCATCATGCTGGTGGACTTCGCAATTGCTGCCGAGCGCGACGAACATCTTGAACCGGAAGAAGCCATCCGCAAGGCCGCTATCCTACGTTTCCGCCCGATCATGATGACGACCATGGCGGCGCTGCTTGGCGGCGTGCCGTTGATGCTCGGCACCGGCACCGGTTCGGAAATCCGCCAGCCGCTCGGCTACGCGATGGTCGGCGGCCTGATCGTCAGCCAGGCACTGACGCTGTTCACGACACCAGTGGTCTATGTCTATCTCGACAAGCTTTCCAATATCATGTCGAGCTGGGGACGATCGAAGCGCGACGACGATAACCGGTCGGACAAGCAGATGCTGGCGAAACAGGCCGCCGAATAGCGCAACGGCGCGCTATACAGCTTCTTCGATCCTGGTGCCGACATAGACGGTGTTGGACACTTCCTCGTCTGCGTTCAGATTGTCGAAGGCCACGACATGCGCGGTGACGGCGCCAAAGACACTCTCCATCACGGCCGTGAATGCAGCTTCTGGTGGGTCGTTCGACCACAGCGCAAACACGCCGCCGGGCTTGAGATGCTCGGATAGACGCTGCAGCCCTGCCGCCGTATAGAGCACGGCATGGCTCGGATGCAGCAGGTTGTCCGGCGCATGGTCGATATCGACCAGTATCGCATCGAAGCGACGACCGGGTTCGTCGGGATCGAGATGACCACCCGTCGAGGTCGCCATCTTGAAGAAATCGCCATGGACGAGACGGCAGCGCCCGTCCGCCGACAATTCGCGGCCGATCGGGATCAGGCCGGCCTGATGCCATTCGATCACTTCGGGCAGTGCATCAATGACGACCAGCGAACCGACCTTCTCATGCGCGAGAACTGCCTGCGCAGTGTAGCCCAGACCGAGACCGCCAACGACGACATCCAGCCCGCTGCCGGTTAGTGACGCCAGACCGATATCCGCCAGCGCGATCTCGGCAGCTGTGAATGCGCTCGACATCAGAAATTCGTCGCCGAGCTTGATCTCAAAGATATCGATGTCCGTGCCCGGCTTCCGCCGACGTCGCAGGGTCAGGACACCCATCGGCGTCGGGCGATAATCCAGTTCTTCGAACATCATGCTCATATCCAACCATGTACATGGCGCGTGCGACGCGGCAACAACGAAATGCCCCAAGTGTGCAAATCTGGACAGACACCTCCGGCGAAATGACTAAACACTTGGCGTCGTCGGCGATTCGTCGCGTCATGGTTGCGTGTTGCGTGGAGAGTGACTGCAGGCTCACTCCAGCGCGCGGGGGCGCCGCCATGAAACGCATTCTGGTCGTCGACGACGACCCACTCGTGTCCGTGTCCATTAGGCTGACGCTGGAACGCGAGGGCTTCGAAACCGTCTCGGCCGATGGTGGCGAGATCGGTCTATTCGTGTTGGAAGATACAAGCTTCGATGTGATGATCATCGATATCTTGATGCCGCATGATCAGGCGTCAGCCATATCGCCGTGATCGCTCTTCGCCGGCGATTTCTTCTTGCTACCTTTGGTGTTCAGGAAGCGAATATCGATCTGCGCACCGTTCACCTTGACCAGCTCGCAGCGGCGATAGGCAAGTCCGGTCGATGACAGCAGCAGGAAGAACTCTTTCAGATTGAGGCCCTCGATGGAGGTCTCGAGTATCAACTCGGCGTCGTGACTCGACACAGCCTTCAACACACAACTGCGCCGCCATGTGCCGTCGATGGCCATGATCCAGACATTGTAGCCACGCCCGAAAATGACGCGCCCGTTGGTTGCAACTTCTTCTGCCATGACCGCTCCTACGCCCGCATACTGGCGGGAGACGTCTTCAGTCCGGCACCCATGTCGGGCATGATCGATGGCGACGCCTGCGCGCTCACCGGCAGATACACACCGCGACGATTGGGGCAAACCCGATAGCGGTCGGTGAGACCGACCACGGTCTCGGCTGCGCCCAGAAACAGATAGCCGTCAGCCTCGCTGGCTTTTGCAAGCCTGCCGAAGATGTCGGTCTTGGCGGCCTGATCGAAATAAATCAGCACGTTGCGGCAGAAGATGACGTCGAACTTGCCAAGATGCGCGTAGTCCTGCAGCAGGTTGAACTGCTTGAACTGAACCATCGCGCGGATGTCGGCATTGAGCTGCCACGTCGTGCCGGTCTGCTTGAAGTGTTTCACCAGCAACTGGATCGGCAGGCCGCGCTGCACCTCGAACTGGGTGTAGACGCCAGTGCGTGATTTTTCGAGCACTTCGGGCGAGAGATCCGTGGCCACGATCTCGACGCGCCACCCCGTCAGCGCGGCGCCGAGTTCCTTCATGATCATGGCGAGCGAATATGGTTCCTGCCCGGTCGAGCCAGCCGCGCACCAGATCCGCAGACTGCGCTTGCCAGCGCGCGCCTTGATCAGGTCGGGAATAACCGTGTTCTGAAAATGCTCGAACGGTGTCTTGTCGCGAAAGAAGAAGGTCTCGTTGGTGGTCATGGCTTCGACCACATCCGAGATCATCGGCTCGGAACCGGCTTTCATCTTCTGAACGAGTTCGCTGATCCCGGCGACACCGGCCTTGCGCGCCAGCGGCATCAATCTGCTTTCGAGCAGGTACTTCTTGTCGGCCGATAGCACCAATCCGGAACGATCTTTCAGAATCTTCTGCAAATACTCATAATCGATAGGGGTCATGGTCTCTTTCTAAGACGCAACGCCGGTCCAAATAACTTGCAGCGACGACGGTATGCCGCTGCGTGCAAAAAGCGCGTAGTACACGATTGCAGCAAATGACTAAGAGATCGCCAAGACGCCGCAGGACGTTGCGCAGCGCCGGGCACAAAGTTGAGAAGCGCGACCACATAACCGTTGCACGCGGTAGCCCATAACCTGCGCAAACAGAACAGCGCACCAAGCGAATGGGTGGAAGCGGCGTCAATTGACAATGAAAAAAGCCGGCGCTTTCGCGCCGGCTTCGAGGACTTGATATTTGTAAGCGTCAGGCTGCGCGTACGGCGTTCAGGAACTTGCTGACCTCGACCTTCAGACGCGTGCTGTCCGAGGACAGCGACTGCGCTGCGGAGAGCACCTGCGAGGATGCCGAGCCGGTCTCGCTGGCGCCACGCTGCACGTCGGTGATGTTCGACGAGACTTGCATCGTGCCCTGCGCTGCCTGCTGGACGTTGCGGGAGATTTCCTGGGTCGCAGCGCCCTGCTCTTCCACCGCCGATGCGATCGTCGAAGCGATCTCGGACATCCGGCCGATGGTGTCCCCGATCTCCTTGATCGCACCAACCGATTCCTGCGTCGCCGCCTGGATGCCGGAGATCTGCGTCGAAATCTCACCGGTGGCTTTCGCCGTCTGCTCGGCCAGCGCCTTCACTTCCGATGCCACCACCGCGAAGCCACGACCGGCCTCGCCGGCACGCGCTGCTTCGATAGTTGCGTTGAGCGCCAGAAGATTGGTCTGGCCGGCGATGTTGTTGATCAGCTCGACGACGTCACCGATGCGAGCGGCCGCACTGGCCAGCGCGCTGACGCGATCGTTGGTCAGGCGGGCCTGATCGACGGCCTGATTGGCGATGCTGGCCGATTCCTGCACCTGACGGCTGATTTCGTTCACTGACGAGGCCATCTCCTCGGTCGCCGAAGCAACCGACTGCACATTGGTCGAGGCTTCCTCCGAAGCGGCTGCCACGGTCGTTGTCAGCTCCTGCGAACGTTCGGCGGTCGCAGTCAGCGTGCTGGCAGAGGCTTCCAGTTCGGTCGAAGCCGACGACACCGTCTCGACGATCTCGCCGATCATCGTTTCGAATTCGCGGGTGATGCTATCGACGCGGCGACCACGCTCGATCTTGGCTTCTGCATCGGTTGCTGCCGCTTCGTCGGCCGTACGCTTGTCGATCAGCGCCTGCTTGAAGATCTGCAGCGCGTCTCCCATCGTGCCGATCTCGGTCTTCATGCCCTGATGCGGCACGATGGCGGTCAGATCGCCCTGGCCCAGTGCCTGCATCGGCTTGACGATCGATGCGATGCCGCTGGAGACGTCCCGCACGAGATAGATGCCAATACCAATGCCAAGCACAGCCGAGATGACGAGGATAGCGACCACCATCAGGAAGGCAGCGTCGTAATTGGCGAGAGCGTCTGCACCGGCAGTGTCGGAACCCCTGAGGTTGAGCTCGATGTCCTTGTTCAGAATTTCGTCAGCTTTCAGGCCGACCGGATTCACAGTCTTCGTGTTCAACGCATTGGCTTCCTGCGGCATCTTGCCGGCGCTCTTGCGCGACAGATCCATCACATCGAGCGTGCCTTTCTTGTAGGTGTCCCAGAGCTTGCTCCATTCCTCGTAGAGCGCGCGTTCTTCCGGCGAGGTGATCAGCTTCTCATACTTCGCACGGATGCCGTTGTTGCTCGTGACCACCGTCTCCAAGGTCTTCTCGTTGGCCAGCTTTTCTTCGAGCGTCTCGGACAGCATGTGCTGACGGATCACATTGCGATAGGTGATCGTGCCCGAGCGCAAATCACCGAGCAGACGAACACTCGGCAGCCAACTGGTCTGGATATCCACCGCATTGGCGTTGATCGCCTGCATCTTGCGAACCGCGACCAGGCCCAGACCCGTCATCGCAAGCAGCAAAAATGAAAGAACAATGGTGATCTTGGCGCGAATAGACAGGCTGGCGAGCATGACGAAGGGTCCCTCGGTTTTCGACCGTTGGTCCGCAATGTGCGGGGTGTCGTGGAAATGAAGCAGTCAGCAGAAGTGCAATGGCAGAGCGACGAACACGGGGGTCGATGACTTTCTTGTTATCAAGTCCCGTTCCTGCAATTTGTAGGTATTATGTAAACCGTTGGTAAAGGTGCGACATTCTGACCGAACAAAAATGAACCGAAGCTCTCTTTTTCGATGGCCTGCAATATCAGCCAATTAGCAAGAAGTATCTGAGGTTGACATCCACACCTTCACTACTTATGCGCTGGCGTAGTGTGGCGACGGCGTAAGGCCTCCGGGCAAAGCAGCGAATCAAAATCGCAACTTTTGGTTCCAGCCGCCGACATACCGCCCTGAAGTTTATCCGTCGGACGACGCGGCGTGCGAACACGACCGAGCGTGGTGGCCGGAGAATCAGGACCAATCTGGTCCGGATATTTTCCAGTCAGATTATAGCCGCCCAATTGCATCTCAATCCGAAGATAGTAGCTGCGCCCCGTGCCGGTTGATTTGGTAGGTCTGGGACGACATGCAGCTGGGACACCGGAACGTCCTCCGATCGCCGGGCAGACTGGCTCTAGGCTGCGCCAAAATCTTGATTAGAGTGCGTGCCCCCCCGCAACGGCGGCACAGCAACAGATTGACTGCTGGTAGTTTCGTTGCTCTCACATCGATACCTCCGCGGGGTGAAGTCATCGACTCAAGTCCGGTTGTCTTGCTCCGTTCCACAACTTTTACTATGCGGTACTCCGTTGCAGCGCTCCTGATAATCGTCCGACAGCTTTCAGAGAGTTCCTTCGCCTCAGCTTGGAGCGGGCCGGTCATGGTGAAGGTGCGGCCCTCAAGCACCTTTCTGAACATGTTCCGGACGACATACTGCACCCAGTCGTCATCACAGCGCTGGGCATTCATATCGAGCTGGTGTTCAGCGCAGCGCCTGGCTTGCTACAGCAACACGGAACCAAGCCGCCTCGATCATCGCGTGCTCGTGAGAATGAGCAGCAATCCCGCCGTGCCCAAAGATGATCGCGGAAATCAATGAAGCTCAGCGGCAGTGCCGCCGCGACATAATGGCACACCGCTGTCCCATCTGTCGGCGACGTCCTTCAAACGCAGGATGTCGAAATTTCCATGCCCGGCGATAACAAGCTTTAGGCTCGGCAGGTGACCTATGGCTCGGACTTATCTCCAACCAGAAGTGGTGGAACGACCGGCCGACCCGTTCGTCAACCAGAGGCTGCGGCCCTCATGGGCGCAGGGACGCGAGCCGACGATCTATCAAATCGTGCGGGATGCCCAGTCCACGAGTTTCAACACTCCCAACATGCCTGGAACCTCGGAGGAAGCCGACGATTTATCAAGGCTGCAGCGGTGCATTCAGGAAATAGAGAGCGCCACCGGGCTGGAGCTCTCGGTCGCACACTTCGCGCTCGATATGACAGCCGCGGAGATGGTCAAGGCGATTGTGTCCGGGAAGGCAACCGCCAAAGCCGTGGGCGTGCAAGCCGATCTGCGTCCCATCCTGTTCCTGTTGCCGGGGTCCCTCGGTTACGGTCCGAGCATGGCCGCTTTTGCAGCGGGGCTCGGCAAGATCGCCCGGGTCGTCCCGATCAAATACCCCGACCTGGGGAGCATCCTCGCCGGAAATAACACGGTCGCCTCCATGGCAGATGCCGCGGTGGAGCAAATCCGCCGGAGCCAACCCGTCGGACATGTTCGCCTTCTCGGCCATTCCCTTGGTGGTGTGGTGGCATTCGAAGTTGCGGCGCGGCTGCTGGAAGCACGGCGGTCCATCAAGTTCCTGGGGATTCTCGATACAGCGATTATCAACGAGGGCCGCGATTACCGGGAGACGCTCGCCCGAACGTTGCGGCGGCTCCGCGCCAATCGTGTGAACATTTCGCGAATAGCCTGCCGAGCACTCGCAAAGGTTACGGCAGCAATCGGTGGCGAGGCCCCCCTTACCTGGATGCTTCATCGCTATGCGCGAGGGAAGTTCAACGCCACCTGCTTCCGAATTAGGCTTGAGCTGCAAGAGGTGTTGCGGTCGCGAGCTTTCTACCAATGGCTGGCGTCGCCCAGGCCGTCTTTACAGATCGGAGCTACACTGTTTCGCTGCAACCGAGATGGAGCGCCGCAATCGCTCGGCTGGGATTGCTCACTCGCAAGCCTGGACGTGATCCCCGTCGCAGGCACGCATATCGAGCTCGTCGTCGAGCCCTACCTCGCCACCAATCTCCCCTTGGTCGAGAGTGCGGTCGTGCAAACCTACACGCCGGCCGAGTTTTGCAAGCGGAAAGCGCTGTCATGACCCTTGCTGCGCACATTCCGACTGCGCGGGAGTTTGGCGATAACGTATTGGCGCTCGATCCCGCTGCCGAAGTCGAGAGGATTGTCGAGACGCTACGCCAACAGGTCTTGAGCGTGTTGGGGCGCCGCGGCGCCGTCGTTGGTCTTTCCGGCGGCATCGACAGCTCCGTCGTCGCGGCGTTGTGCGTGCGTGCATTCGGCAACGACAAGGTCTTGGGCATCTTCATGCCCGAGCACCATTCGTCGGACGATTCCCTGAGACTCGGCCGCAGTTGCGCGGTTCAGCTCGGCATCAACACCGTGCTGGAAGACATATCATCCGCCCTCGAGGGGCTTTGCGCCTATCGCCGGCAGATCGAAGCGATCCGGACCGTCGTTCCCGAATATGACGCCGGCTGGAAATGCAAGCTGGTGCTCCC
>Ga0207678_10004216_pt1 | contig 12904 bp, 17 predicted proteins | sample KBSC63metaG_FD_184319 | JGI IMG/M metagenome (GOLD analysis project Ga0207678, IMG submission 184319) | Corn rhizosphere microbial communities from Kellogg Biological Station, Michigan, USA - KBS C6-3 metaG (SPAdes) (version 2) | ecosystem: Host-associated > Plants > Roots > Rhizosphere > Soil ... | reverse complement strand
GACTCCAGCAACCCATTTTTCTGCTCCCGAGTGTGAAAAAGAGAAGGGCAAGCCCGATCGGCCACCAGATGATGAAGCCGAGAATGGTCACTGCGATCCAGCCCGGATGCCATGGACTATCCAGCATGTGCGGGCGATAGGTCTCTTCGGCGGGACCGCGCCATCGATTGACATCTGCGGTGTAGGCCATTTCCCTCTCCATGACGGCAATCACGCCGTTGTGAATGTAAATAACATTTACATACCTAAACCATCCCGGATTTTTGTCAAGCGGGCGCCTAGCCGCGGCCCATAAATTATTTTGGAGTTCCCCAAGGACCTGACGGCCCACCCGGCGGCGGTACGGGCGGCGGACCGGGTTGCTTTTGATCTGCCGCTTCTTTCGCGGCGGACGGCCGGCGGTCGGTCGGGAAGCCGAGACCGCGCAGATAGATCAGCACTTCCGCTTCCAGGAGATCTTCTGCCGACATCGGCAGCTTGCGCCGTGCCGCGTCGCCCCGTCCGAACAGCGACGCTACACCATGCGACATCGACCAGATGTGCAGCGCCATCATCAACGCCGGCGGGCGCGGCGTGCCGGGGGGAGCCAGTGCCGCCAGCCGTTCGGCGGCCGCGCGGATAATACCGAAAGCACGCTCACTCGCGGCCATCAAGGTGGGGTTTGCATCGACGGGAAGCCCGGATTCGAACATCGCCGAATAAAACGCTGGCTCGTTGCGGGCGAAAGCAAGATAGGCTTTGCCGACCCGCTCGAACGCGGTGACGGTGTCCGGGCGGCCATCGTCCCAGGCTTGCGTGAGCAACGCCTCGAATTGCTCGAAACCGCGCTGGGCGATACTCGAAAGCAATTCATCGCGGTCGCGGAAATGCCGGTAGGGCGCGGCGGGACTAACGCCCGCCACGCGGGCGGCGTCCGCAAAGGTGAAACCGGCCGCGCCTTTTTCTGCGATCAGGCCGAGTGCCGCCTGCAGCAGCGCCTCTTTCAGATTGCCGTGATGATAGCCGCGCTCGGCGCGGCGCTCTTCCTTGCGCCAACTCATGTGAAAGGCTTTTACATGAGTTGGCAGCCGAGGTCACTAGAGCGTTTTCGAGCGAAGTGGACACCGGTTCGCGTAAGAAAACGCGTCAAAACAAAAGACTGGAGCCCGGTTTTGATTGAATCAGAACCGAAAGGCTCCAGAGCATGTTAACCGCCCGGGATCGGGAGGACCGGCATGATCTCCACGCGCTCGCCGGGGAAGATCGCAAAATGGGGATGGTTCTCGAACATTTTCGCGGCGGCCTCGTGGGAGCCGGCGCGGACCACAGTGAAGGCACCCATCTCGTTGCTGATGTCAGCAATACCCTTTGCATCGACCTTCTTGGTCTTGCCCAGCGGGCCACCCATCGCAACGAGCGCAGCCTGGTGCTTTTCGACCCATGCCTTCCACGCTGCCATTCCCTGTTGCTCCTTGGCGCGCCGCTCGGCTTCCGGCAGCGCATTCCATGCCGCCATTTTCGCGCTGGTCTTGCTGCCGAGGAAGACGGCGAGGAACGTATCGTTGGTACTCATTGGATTTGTTCTCCTGTGCGTCGATGGATTGGGGACAGGCTTCAACGGCGCGCCGCGTTGCCTTGCAGCTCCGTGAATCCCGCGGCCGCCTGCTGTATCTCCTCGGGAAAGTCCGACATTTCATGGACCTGCCGGATTTCGATGATCTCGTTCTCCGAAGCCGGGCATTTGCTCGCCCACGCGATAGCCTCCTCCCGCGACTTCACATCGATCATCCAGTAGCCGCCAAGCACTTCCTTCGACTCGGTGAAGGGTCCATCGGTCACGACAGGCTTGCCGGCAGCGAAAGAGACCCGCGCACCCATGGACGGTGGGTGCAGCCCGTCGAGCGCGATCAGGATGCCGGCATCCTTCAGCGACTCGTTGTATTTCATCATCGCCCGCATCCGCTCGGGGTCGAGCTTGACATCCGGCGGCGCGGTTTCGTAACCGAGGGGGATCATCAGCATCATGAATCGCATGGTGGGATTCCTTTTGTTCTGTTGCTGTCATTCCGGGCGCGAAGCGAACCCGGAATCTCGCGCGACAATCTCGAGATTCCGGTTCTGCGCCTATCGGCGCATCCCCGGAATGACGATCACTTCTTCGCAGCCTGAGCGCGCAGGCGTTCTTCCTGCTCGCGCAGTTCAGGCGTGAGGGCTTCGCCGAAGTCTTCGGCCGAAAATACCTGGCGGATTTCGATCTCGGCACCGCCGTCGAACGGCGCGCGCTTCATCCAGTCGATCGCTTCATCGAGCGATTTGGTCTTGATCAGCCAGAAGCCGGCGACGAGATCGTTGGTCAGGCCGAACGGCCCGCGGCTTACCGTCGCCGGGCCGCCGGGATATTTGACCCGCGCGCCTTTCGACGACGGATGCAGGCCCTCGCCCGCTTCCATGATACCGGCCTTGACCATCTCCTCGTTGAATTTGCCCATCGCCGTCAGCAGTTCCGTGCTCGGCATCACGCCGGCCTCCGAATCCTTGCTCGCCTTCACAATCACCATAAATCGCATCGTCACGCTCCGTTGGGTCGGTTGTCTTAATCGATTGTCTTGATCGATTGTTCTGGCCGCCTGCCGGCCGCCGCTCATTAACAAGACGAACCGGCTTTTGCGGCACCGACATGTCGGATGGAATTATTTCAGGGGTAATTGCCCTTGGCAGCTACCCCTGCTGTCTGACGAATACACCGTGCTGGTAGGTGGCGCCGAAATAGACATCGATGCGCCCGATGCGGTCCCCTGTGAAGGTGAAAAACTCGGTATTGCGGAAACTCTTTCCGTCCTTCGCAACGCAGCGGTAAGTTACAAAGGCAGCCTCGCCGTCGACCATGATCTTTTCCAGATCCTGCTGCTCGATCCAATCGCTGACACGCCAACAGCGTTCGAAATAGGTCGCCTTGTCGATTTCGTCGTCAAAGGGACTGGTGAAGCGGAAATCGTCCGTGAAAGACGCCTCGACAGCTCTGCGGTCGTTCGACAGATAGGCGGCAAACAGGGCGCGGATGATTTCCGTCTTGCTGGCTGCAGCCATTCAGTTCTCCTTCGGCACCATGTTGAACCAGGGTTCAGCCTCTTTCATCACGCGTGCGAAAGAGGGCCGCGCCTTCAATCTTTCGAAATAAGCACTGAGGTTTTTGTGCGCATCGAAGGGAACGACCATATTGCCATAAAACAGCGAGGGCGCGGCGGCGCAATCAGCGAGGCTGAACTCGCTGCCCATCGCCCAGCTACAAGCTGTCATCTGCTGTTCGATCATCGCGTAGGACGTCCGCAACTGCGCCCTCGCCTCCTCGACGCCATGGGGATCTTTCTTCCCCTCGGGGCGAAGCCGGTCACCCATGATCTTCTGCATCGGCAGATGCACATAGAGATCGTAGAACCGGTCGCGCAGCCGCGTCTGCAAGGCCAGGCCAGGCTCGTCCGGAATGAACCGCGTCATGCCCCGATAATGCCGGTCGAGATATTCGATGATGATGCTCGACTCCGGAACGGTCTCTCCGCGCGCATGGTCGCTCAGGACCGGAAATTTCCCGATGCCCCACAGCTTCTGCAGCGCCGCGCGTTCGGCCGGATTGCCGAGATCGACAAGGTTCGGCGTGAACGCGATCCCGTTCTCATAGAGCGCGATCAGCGCCTTCCAGCAGAACGACGACAAGGGGTGAAAATGCAACGTCAGCGACATGGAGGCTCCCGGTATTGGCTACAGGCCTGCTACAGGACGAACCTGCGCAGGGCACGCCGACATCTGATACGAAATTATTTCGAGGCCGGCAGCACCATGCCGGTCGTAAGCGGCAGATGATCGGCGCCGAAATTCTGGATCTCGCGGTTCGCGCCTTCGACGAAAGGCGAGGCCGCCGACCAGTGGGGCTATTGCAACTGCCGCACGAAAAGGTCGGAACCGCAAATAATTCTCACAACTTCGTTCCCGTAAGAATACGGGCGCGCTTCGCGTCATTGGGCATTCCGCCAATGCAAATCGCGAGAATAGTGCGGATAATGAAGTACCTAGCAGTGTGACTAGCGGTCGAAACACGCCGCGCGCCTTCGATCGTGCGAGCCGCCCGCCATCCGATTCCTTCACACTTGCTAAACCGTATCATGCAACTTTTACGCGAGCCCAATCGAATTGCAGATTCCCCTTTCGTTCGATTTTCGAAAACCAGCGCGGAGCCCGGCGTGTTCAATCTGCATCATAAGGCGAAAGTTCAAAGCGCGCTCGCGCAGGTCGAGGCCATCGGCAAATCCCAGGCGGTGATCGAGTTCAAGCTCGACGGCACCATCGTCACAGCGAACCCGAATTTCCTGGGCGCGATCGGTTACACGCTCGATGAGATCGAGGGTAAGCATCACAGCATGTTCGTCGATCCGGCCACGCGCGAGAGCGCGACCTATCGCGAATTCTGGGCCAGCCTAAACCGCGGCGAGTTTCAGGCCGCGCAATACAGGCGACTGGGCAAGGGCGGCCGCGAAATCTGGATCCAAGCCTCCTACAATCCGATCCTCGACGCAAAGGGCAAGCCGGTCGGGGTGATCAAGTTCGCCACCGACATCACCGCGCAGAAGATCCAGAGCATGGAAGAGGCCGGCAAGATCGCCGCGATGAGCCGCGCGCAGGCCGTGATCGAATTCGACATGGACGGCACCATCGTCACCGCCAACGACAATTTCCTCGGCGCGATGGGCTATTCGCTGGCCGAGATCCAGGGCAAGCACCACAGCCTGTTCGTGACGCCGGCCGACCGCGACAGCGCGGCCTATCGCGAATTCTGGGCCAAGCTCAATCGGGGTGAATTCGAGGCCGCCGAATACAAGCGCATCGGCAAGGGCGGCAAGGAAGTCTGGATCCTCGCCACCTACAACCCGATCCTCAACGACGCCGGCAAACCGTTCAAGGTCGTCAAGTTCGCAACCGACGTCACGCAGCACAAACTCAAAGCCGCCGACAATGGCGGACAGATCGCCGCGATCGGCAAATCGCAGGCCGTGATCGAGTTCAACATGGACGGCACAATCCGCCTCGCCAACCCGAACTTCCTCGACGCCATGGGTTACTCTCTCCGCGATATCCAGGGCAAGCATCACAGCATGTTCGTCGAGATGGCCGAACGCGATTCACCGGCCTACCGGCAATTCTGGGAGGCCCTCAATCGCGGCCAGTACCAGGCGGCTGAATACAAGCGGATCGCCAAAGGCGGCCGCGAGATCTGGATTCAGGCGTCCTACAATCCAATCCTCGATCTCAACGGCAAACCCTTCAAGGTCGTGAAATACGCAACCGACATCACCGCCCAGGCGGTGGCGCGGAAGAAGGCTGAAAGCGCCCGCGGCCTGATCGAGACGGTGGCGGCCGGCAGCGAGGAGATGAGCGCCTCGATCCGCGAAATTTCGGAAACGATGACCAAGTCCAGAGAGACCGCGGTAATGGCAACCGGACGGATCGAGGCCGCGGATCAGCAAGCTCAAAAGCTCAACAGCGCCGCGCAAGCCATGGGCGGGATCGTCGAACTGATCGGCAACATCACGGGACAGATCAATCTGCTGGCGCTGAACGCAACCATCGAATCGGCCCGCGCAGGCGAGGCCGGCCGGGGCTTTGCCGTCGTTGCCTCCGAGGTCAAGAATCTGGCCAACCAGGCCAAACACGCCACCGACACCATCTCGAAGGAAATCGAAGCGTTGAACGGCGTCGCGGGCGACGTGGTGGGCTCACTCACGGCGATCAAGACGGCGATCGCTGATGTCAACGAGTTCATTGCTTCCACCGCGGCTGCCGTGGAGGAACAAAGCATCGTGACGGCGGACATGTCGTCCAACATGCAACGGGCTTCGGCCGAATTGGCCTGATACAGCCCCCTGCTCGCATCGGTTCAGTCCGTCTTCGGTCGTGTGGCTGCGAAGGCGAGCGTAGCCGGCATGCCCCGGTTACTTGCCCCGGTTACTTCCGATCCCACCGCCGCGTCGTCTCTGTTGCGCCTTCCGGGATGGCTTCGAACACCGGCGAGGCCAGTACGGCGTGGGTGTGAAGTATCGTCGCACCGGAATTGCTGAACCCATGCTTGCGCCCGGCAGGAACGATCAGCGACTGCCCTGCTGAAACGACAACACGCGCCTCATCGATCCACATTTCGGCTTCGCCTTGCAGCACGGTCAGGATTTCCTCCACGGGATGCGAATGGGTCGGCGCGCCCGCTCCAGGCGCGACCCATTGTTCGAACATGCATAATTGCGCCGCGCCATTGCCGGCCGAAACCAGCATGCGGGTTTCGACGCCCGGCCGCCACGCTTCCCGTGAGTTGTTCTGATGAGCGATAATTTGCATCGAAAATCTCCTGTCACATCGGCGGAATTACCAAGACGATCCCGCATTTTCGTCTTTCGCCTTCGCGCGCAGCATGGCCTTTTTCTTTCAAACGCCTAAACTCTATCACACGGCGATGGTCCGGCGTCGCGGGTGCCGTGCTCACGGCGATCGTCGGCGCCATCAAGAACAAGACGGCGTAAGATAATTTTCGAGCGTGAGCAGGCAGCTTGCGTCCTCGACCCGGGTTCGCGTCCGGCGCGGCCTGGGCACAGAGTTTCGTGTGCGCATCGTCTGCGCGACATGCGCGAGAGCATCGGCTATAGGAGGCGCGAAACCTGCTGCCGAAAACGGAAACGCCCATGGCCCCTGCCCCACAAAAAGTTGCTCTTGTCACCGGCGCCGCGCGCGGCATCGGGCTTGCGACGGCAAAGCGGTTTCTCGCCGAGGGCTGGCGGGTGGCGCTGCTCGACATCGAGGGTGAATTGCTACGCGACGCGGTCGCGGGCCTGGCCAACCCCGACGACACGCTGGCGCTGCATTGCGACGTCTCCGATGCCGGCGCGGTGGCAGCCGCGATGGCGACGCTCAATCAGCGTTTCAGCCGGCTCGATGCGCTCGTCAATAACGCCGGCGTCGCGGTGTTCGCGCCGCTGCTCGATACATCGGATGAAGATTGGAACAGAATATTGTCGGTCAATCTGACCGGGCCGTTCCTCTGCACCAAGGCGGCCGCACCCTTGATGCGCGAACATGGCGGCGGCGCCGTCGTAAACATCACTTCGATCTCGGCCGTGCGCGCCTCGACGCTGCGCTCGGCCTACGGCACCAGCAAAGCCGGACTGGCGCATTTGACCAAACAGCTTGCAGTCGAACTGGCGGCGCTCGGCATTCGCGTCAATGGCGTGGCGCCGGGCCCGGTCGAGACCGCGATGGCGAAAGCCGTCCACACTCCGGAAATCCGCGCCGACTATCACGACGCCATTCCGCTCAACCGCTACGGCCTGGAGGAGGAACTGGCGGAAGCCGTGTTCTTCCTGTGCTCGGATCGTTCGAGCTATATCACCGGACAGATTCTCGCGGTCGACGGCGGCTTCGATGCCGCCGGCATCGGTTTGCCGACGCTGCGCGGCGAACGGCGGAATGGCTGAGGCTTAATATGCTGACAGAACCTTGTCGCCGGGCCAACGTTGACTAGCTCAACAAGGTGGGGGGGACACGCAGGAGCCGCACATGCGAGTGGTGCTCATGAAGGCAATCATTGTCATGGCGACGGCGCTGTGCGCGGCGATCACACCCGCGCGTTCTGAATTGCGCATTCTCGCAAGCCCCGGCGGACAGGTCGGGCCGTTCCTCGAATTGTTCGATCGCGTGCGCGAGTCCGGCGAGCGCGTCGTGATCGATGGTCCGTGCCTGTCGGCCTGCACGCTGGTGCTGAGCACGGTGCCGAGCAATCGCATCTGCGTGACGCGTCGCGCCGTGCTCGGATTTCATGCCGCGCGGTCGATCGACACGCGCGGCCGGATGTATGCCGAACCGGAAGCGTCGCAGGAGGTGCTCGCCGCCTATCCCGCTCCGGTGCGGGGCTGGATCAGCAGGCACGGCGGATTGACGTCGCGGCTATTGCTGTTGCGCGGGCGGGAACTCGCCGCGATCTATCCGACGTGCCGATAGAAAGTCACTGCTCCATCGGGCAGTTGACCATCCAGGGCTGACCGAACTGGTCGACGCACATGCCGAACCCCCTGGAGAAGAAAGTCTTGCCGAACGGCATGTTCACGGTGCCGCCCTCGGCCAATGCCTTGAACCGCCGCTCGGCGTCGGCGGGATCCTCGACCTGCAGCGAGACGGAAAAACCCTGCGGCTGATGGAAATGGCCGGGCGGTGCGTCGGACGCCATCAGCACTTCGCCGTCGATCGTGATCTTTGAGTGCATCACCTTCTTTTTATAGTCTGGCGGAATCGGCATCTCAGCGGGTCCGCCATCATAGGTCATGATCGCCTCGATCTGGGCGCCGAGCACCTTTTGATAATACTTCAAAGCCGCTTCGCAATTGCCGTTGTAGAACAGATAGGGATTGACCTGCATCGATTGACTCCTTGGGTAACCGGACTTTTAGTGACTTACTTCTCGGTGAGCTTTTTCAGATTGGCGAGACCGACTTCGAAATCCTTGCCGATCATGTGGTCCAGGTTCATGAACACCTGCATCACCTTGGAAATGAACACGGCGGGCCCGTGCATCGTCCAGGTCAGGAGGGTGGCATCGCCCTGCGGCAGCATTGTGAACTCGGCGGTATTGTGACCCTCGAACGGCTTGAAGAAATCGAGCTTGATCAAGATTTTCGACGGCACTGAAGTGTCGAGGATTTCCATGCGGCCGGAACCGACATTCTTGTTGCCGTCCCAGGCATAGACCGCGCCCTTGCCGCTCTCCGCGCCGCTATAGGTGCGCTTCAACGTGGGATCCCTGTGTTCATAAGGCGACCATGAAACCCACTGATGAAAGTCGTTGATCAGCGGAAAGATCTTTTCCGCGGGCGCCTTGACGCTCGCGGAGCGCTGCACCCGCAGCGTGTTCGGCTTGGTCGCGGCGAATATCAACACGACGGCGATGGCGATCGCGAGGATCACGGCGATGATGGCAACGATTTCTAACATCTCAGGCTCCGTGGGCGTCGATTATCGTTGAAGCAGGTTCAGCGGCGAAAGGGTATCAAATTGCGCAAGCTGGGGTCGCGCAGCCACAACCCACCCCACACCATCAGGCCGAGATAGAGCCCGAACAGCGTGTGGGTGAACAAGGGGCTGTCGATCCGCACATGCGATGCCATTGCGCCACCGAGATAGCCGGTCAGCAGGATTGCACCGAGGATCGATGTCGGCGGAACGGAATAGAGCACGGTGCAGACGACGGTGATGATACCAAGGCTTCGCGCGAGATTCTCGCTCGAACCGTAGCCCATTTTGTCCATCGTTTCCGTGACGACCGGCCACGGCACCAGCTTGATGGCACCGTCGAACAACAGGAATACGATAACAAGACCGCTGAGCATGCGGCCGAGCCAGCGCGCCGGTTTCGAGACTGGCATGGTCTCGGCGATATCAGTCATGGTCTTCTCCTGTCGCGTTGTCCTGAATGGCTGACAATTGAAAGACGAACGAGACGGGAGGAATCCGACAAGGTGGAGAGAATTTTTCACTACGTCATGCCCGGGCTCGTCCCGGCTATGACGACTTCATAGGTCCGCGGTCCTACTTCCCCGCCTTCATTTCGCGCGGCTGGCTGTCGCGCATCAGCCGGTCGAGATGCATGCGGATGTGGGCGGCTTCGGCGGATGTATTGGCGAGCGCGATGGCGCGGTCGAAGGCGACGAGGGCTTCGTCGTTGCGGCCGAGTTGCATCAGGAAGGCGCCGCGCACGCCAAAATAATGAAAGTAATTCGACAGTCGTGACGCCAGCGGCTCGATCATTTCGAGCGCCGCCTCAGGCCCGCGCACCTTGGATACCGCCACCGCGCGGTTGAGCGTCACCACTGGTGACGGCTGCATGATCTCGAGCGCGCCATAGAGCAGATCGATCTGCGTCCAGTCGGTCTCCTCGGGCTTGGCGGCCCGGGCATGCAAGGCTGCGATCGCGGCCTGCACCTGATAGGGCCCGCTGCGGCGATGGCGCATTGCCTTGTCGATCAGCGCCAGCCCCTCGGCAATCATCTTCTGATTCCAGAGCGAACGATCCTGGTCGTCGAGCAGGATCACCGCGCCATCCGCATCGAACCGCGCCGCTGTACGCGCATGCTGCAGCAGCAACAGCGCCGTCAGCCCCATGATTTCGGGTTCGCTCTGGAACAGCCGCAACAACAGCCGCGCCAGCCGGATGGCCTCTTCGCACAACGGCTTGCGGATCTCCGCGGTGTCGCCGCTCGCCGAATAGCCCTCGTTGAAAATCAGATAGATCATGGCCGCGACCGCGGCCAGCCGCTCGGTGCGCTCCACCGCGCCCGGAGTCTCGAACGGCACATCGGCATCGGCGACGCGCGCCTTGGCCCGTGTGATGCGTTGCTCCATCGCCGCTTCCGAGACGAGAAACGCGCGCGCGATCTGTTTGACGGTCAGTCCCGAGACGATGCGTAGCGCCAGCGCGATCTGCTGCGTCGCTGGCAGGTCCGGATGGCAGCAGATAAACAACAGCCGGAGAATGTCGTCGCGGTAATGTGAGCCGTCGAGCCGCTCGGCGAGCTGCTCCTCGGCGTCATCGAGGTCGGAGATCGCCTCGTCCTCGGGCAGCGGCTGCTGCTTCTTGCCGCGCCGGATGTCGTCGATCGCCACATTACGCCCGACCATGATCAGCCAGGCAGCCGCATCGCGCGGCGGGCCGTTTTGCGGCCAGCTCTTCAACGCGCGCAGGCAGGCGTTCTGAAAGGCTTCCTCGGCGGTATCCAGATTGCGGAAATAACGCAGCAGCGCGCCGACCGCCTGGGGCCGCGCCGAGGTCAGCGCAGCATCGATCCAGGCGGTATCGGTCACGCCGGCACACTCCCCGGCGTGAACAGGCCGACCGGGCGGATCTCATAGGCGCCGCCGGGATTGGCTGCGCCGAGATCGCGCGCGACGTCGAGCGCCTCGTCGAGATTCTTGCAGTCGACGACATAGAAGCCGAGCAATTGCTCTTTGGTTTCGGCAAACGGCCCGTCAAGCACGACAGGCGGATCGTCCTTGCGTAGCGTGGTCGCCGCGGTGGTCGGCAACAGCCGTGCGACCGGGCCAAGCCGTCCCTGTTTGGTCAACTTGTCCTGCACGACGGACAATTTCTTCATGACCGCGGCGTCCTGTTCCTTGGACCAGGAACCCACCGCGTCTTCGTCGTGATAGCAAAGGATGGCGTACAGCATGCGACAGGCATCTCCGTTCTCTTTTCAAGACGAACGATTATGCCCGGACCCGACAGACGAAGGTAAGAAATTTCAGAATCTTCCGCTCCGCCTTCGGGGAACCAGCGATGCCACGAATTACCAATAGACGCCGTAACGGGCGGCAATTCGGCGCGCCTTGGCTTCGTCGCCCTCATAGCCCCTCACACGGACCTTCTTGGCCGGCCTCGACGCGTGAGTCTTTGAAGTCTCCGGCTTTGAAGCTTCAGGCTTTGAAGCTTCAGGGTTGGCCTCCGCCTTGACGTCGGCCTTTGTGGCTTCTGGCTGGACTTCCGCCGGCCGGGTCGTTGTGGCGGCTGCCGGCTCGTCATTGGCAGCCAGGCTTCGGCTCTCACCTGCCTGAGCTGAGACGGAAACCAGGAGGAAGGCGGAAATCAGGATCAATTTGCGCATCTGAAGTCTCCCTTGTTCGATGAAAGCAGACTAAAGAAACGGTTCAATCCGTATGTGACCCAGGTCACCCTGAGGGCGAAGTGTAAGGAAATGGCAATGAACCTGGGCGCACTCGCTCTTTTGGTGCATGGCGGGACCGAAAACTGGTCGCCGCAGCGATGGAAGAACCGGTTCGACGACGTCTGCCCCAACCGGCGGGTCTTGCTGTTACCGGACGCGCCGTTCGATCCGGCCGAGGTCCATTATGCCGCGGTGTGGAAGCCGCATCCGGGCGAGCTCGCCGGATTCCCAAATCTGCGCGTCATCTTCAATCTCGGCGCCGGCGTCGATGCGCTGATGGCCGACGGCTCGCTGCCCGATGTGCCGCTGGTGCGCGTGGCGGTGTCCGACCTCACCGAACGCATGACCGAATATGTCGTGCTGCATGTGCTGATGCACCACCGGCAGGAGCTCTATTTGCGGGAAAGCCAGCGCGAGAAGCGCTGGGCACCGAAGTCGCAATGGGCGGCGGGAGCGATCTCGGTCGGGATCATGGGGCTCGGCACGCTTGGCGGCCATGCCGCCGAAGTGCTCAAGCGAATTGGCTTTCGCGTTTCGGGCTGGAGCCGGAGCCCGAAGCAGATCGGCGGCATCCATTGCTTTCACGGCGAACCACAGCTCGAACCGTTCTTGCGGCAGACCGATATTTTGGTCTGCCTGCTGCCGCTGACGGCGGACACGCAGCACATTCTCAATCGCGGCCTGTTCGCCAAACTCAATCGTAACAGCCCGCTCGGCGCACCGGTCCTGATCAATGCCGGCCGTGGCCGCCTGCAGAACGAAGCCGACATATTGAAGTGCCTGGATGACGGCACGCTGGGCGGCGCATCGCTCGACGTCTACGCCACCGAGCCGCTGCCGATTGAAAGCCCGTTCTGGACCCATCCGAAGGTGGTGCTAACCCCGCACAACGCCGCCGACACCGATCCCGACGAGATTTCAAAATACGTCGCACGCCAGATCGAGCGATTTGAGGCCGGCGGAGAACTGGAGAACGTCGTGGATCGCAGACGGGGGTACTAGGCCGTGAACCCATAAATCTGCAAGGCCGACGCCACGCCAGAGTCCGCTATGCCTCGATAGCCGACGTATTGCTGCATAACAGCGCAACGACGCTATGTGCCAACAAGAGACGTGTGCGCTCGGCTGACGATCTGTCCGCTTCAACCGGAAGCCGAGGTTACGTGGCACTCGGTTTGCGGGCA
>Ga0207678_10004214_pt1 | contig 12909 bp, 12 predicted proteins | sample KBSC63metaG_FD_184319 | JGI IMG/M metagenome (GOLD analysis project Ga0207678, IMG submission 184319) | Corn rhizosphere microbial communities from Kellogg Biological Station, Michigan, USA - KBS C6-3 metaG (SPAdes) (version 2) | ecosystem: Host-associated > Plants > Roots > Rhizosphere > Soil ... | reverse complement strand
CCCGCTGGGCCTGGTCACCTGGGGCATGGTGATCGGCGCGGTCGCGATCAGCTTCGTCGCGCCGCCGTGGACGTGGCCGGCCGGGCTGCTCGAGGCGGCGGTCGGGTTCGGTGCCTGGCACCCGCCGGTGTGGCTGCTGCTGACCCTCCTGGTGCTGGTGGCGACGGTCCTCGCCTACGTCTGCGGGATTTCGTCGCTGCGGCACCTGCCGGCGTCGGTGGCGAGCGTGCTGGGGCTGATCGAACCCGTCATCACGACGTTCGCGGCGTGGGTGCTCCTCGGCGAGGAGCTCGCGTGGCCGCAGCTGCTCGGGTCGGCGATCCTGCTGGGCGGTGCGTACCTCGTGCAGCGGAGGCCGGAAGTCCTGCCCCGCTGACCTTGCGCAAATTCTGCACCGGACGGCGTCCAGGTGGAGAATTTGCGCGATCGATGCCCACCCGGGGAGGAAGCACCTTGGCGACGAAGTCCGGGCTGCGGCCCGATCTGCGGCAGCGGCACGTCCGGATGATCGCCCTCGGCGGCATCATCGGCGCGAGCCTGTTCATCGGCAGTGGCGCGGTGATCCACACCGTCGGCCCGGCCGCCGTGCTGTCCTACGCCATCGGCGGGCTGCTCGTCGTGCTGGTGATGCGGATGCTCGGCGAGATGGCGACCGCGGCGCCGTCGCTGGGCTCGTTCATGGAGTACGCCCGGGATTCGCTCGGCGGCTGGGCGGGTTTCACCATTGGCTGGCTGTACTGGTACTTCTGGGTCGGCGTGGTCGCGTTCGAAGCCGTCGCCGGCGCGAAGATCCTGCAGGGCTGGATCCCCGGTGTGCCGCAGTGGGTGTTTTCGCTGGGCCTGATGCTGCTGCTGACGGCGACGAACCTGGCGTCGGCGCGGTCCTTCGGCGAGACGGAGTTCTGGCTGGCGTCGGTCAAGGTCGCCACCATCGTCGTGTTCCTGGTGCTGGGCGCGCTGTTCGTGCTCGGGCTGTGGCCGGACGCGCACTTCTCGGTGGGCAACATGGGCCTCGACGGCTTCGTGCCTCACGGCGGCTTCTCGGTCGTGCACGGCGTGGTCATCGTGATCTTCTCGTACTTCGGCGCGGAGATCGTCACGATCGCGGCGGCGGAGTCCGACCAGCCGGAGACGGCGGTCCGCAAGGCGACTTCGACGATCGTCTGGCGCGTGATCGTGTTCTACGTCGGTTCGGTGGCGCTGCTGGTGATGATCACGCCGTGGCGCGAAATCCCGAGCGAGACGAGCCCGTTCGCGGCGGCGTTCGGCCGCTTCGGCGTCCCGGCGGCGTCGACGATCGTCTCGGCGGTGGTGCTGACGGCGGCGCTTTCGGTGCTGAATTCGGGGCTGTACACGGCATCCCGGATGTTGTTCGCCCTGCGCCGGCACGGCTGGGCGCCGGGCTGGATCGCGGACACGAACGCGCGCGGTGTGCCGTGGAAGGCGATCCTGGCGTCGACGTCGGTCGGGTACGTGGCGGTGGTGATGAGCTACGTGTCGCCGGACAAGATCTTCTACTTCATCATCAATTCGGCGGGCGCGGTGGCCCTGTTCGTGTACGCGATCATCTGCGGCTCCCAGCTCCGCATGCGGCGGCGGCTCGAAGTTTCGGAGCCGGAGAAGCTGAAGCTGCGGATGTGGGGCTACCCGTGGCTGAGCTGGGTCACGCTGGTGCTGACGCTGGTCGTGGTGGCCTCGATGCTGTTCGTCGACGAGGACACCCGGGCGCAGCTGTTCCTGAGCCTGATCAGCCTGGCGGTGATCCTCGGGGTGTACGCCCTCATCCGCCGCCGCACGTCCCGTGATGGGGCAGGCATCACTCGTGATTGAAGGGGCATCACCCGTGATCCGGCGGGCATCTCGTGTGATTCAGGGGGCATCGCGGTGATGCCCCGCCAATCACGGGTGATGCCCCTCTGGACACGCGTGATGCCTGCCGGATCACGCCCTCATCCGCCGGCGATTCGGGACAGGGCGCCGAAGAACACGTCCGTGATCTTGGCCGGGTCGGGGGCGACGAACGCCTGGCCGCCGGTGGCCGCGGTGAGCTGGTCCAGTTCCGTCTTGTCCGCGTCCGGGCCGATGCCCACGCCGATGAGCGGGATCGGGCGGCGGGGGTCCTGCAGTTTCGCCAGCTCGGCCAGCAGGTCGGCCCGGGAAATGCCGCGGGGGTCCTCGTTGCGGCCGTCCGTCATCACGATCACCAGGTTCAGCCGGCCGGGTTCCCACTCGCGCCGCGCCGTGCGGTAGGTGTCCAGGACGCTGTCGTACAGCCCTGTTCCGCCGTCCGGGGTGGCCTTCACCTGGGCGAGCTTGTCCAGGGCGCCGCTCGCCAGGTGCTGGGAAACCGGGGCCATCGGCAGCAGCTCGCGGTAGTCCTTGTCGCCGTCCAGGCGGGTCGAGAACGCCAGCATCCGCAGCTGGGTCGCCGGCTTGAACAGGTGCATCGCCTTCGCCGCCGCCTGCATCGTCACCTGCATGCGGTCCAGCCCGGTGCCGGGGACCTGCGCGTTCATCGAGCCGGACACGTCGACGAGCACCTGCACCCGCGCGCTCAGGTTGACGCCCGCCCACTGGGTGAGCAGCTCGTCGACTTCGTTCGCGGGCGGGAGGTTCGCGGTCCGGATGCCCTGGGGCGCCACCCTCGGGTCGTCGGCGTGCTCGCGCAGTGCCTGGCCGCCCGCCGCGCGCAGGCCCGTCTTCACGATCGCGTCGGCGCCCGCGTCGCCGAGCACCGCATCACGCAGCGCGTCGACGATCGGGCGCTGCTGCGGCGTGATCCCGCCCAGCTCGGCGAACGGGTAGTCCAAAGTGGGCACCGCCGTCGAATAGACGGCGACGAGCGGCGACTTCGAGTCCTCGATGTTGTGGCGCAGCAAGGAGTTCTCCGACGCCGGGAACGCCGTCACCGCGGCCGTGCCGTCGCTGTCGCTCGATCCCGGCAGCCGCGCCATCAGGTCCCGCTCCGCGCCGAGCGTGTTGGCCGAGAACCGCCGCAGCGTCGCGACATACGCGGCCGAAGGCTCCGGCGACGCCTTGATGCTGTCCCGCAGCCCGAGCAGCGCCACCGCGCCGACCGCGTCGCGCGCCGGGTCGGGCATGCCCGGGACGACGCCCGGGGCGGCCAGCACCTCGCTCCAGGTCGGCGCGCGGTCGGGCCAGCCGATGCCCTTGACGACGTCCGCGGCGACCGCGAGCACCACCGGCGAGCTCGCCACCGACGCCCCGGTTTCCGGCACGTCGGCGGCGCCGAGCTGGCGGGCGCGGCGCAGGGCGAGCGTGGAGTCCGGCACCCAGACCTGCGGCCGCGGGCTGCCGTCCGACAGCGCGAGCCGCTCGGCCACCTGCGTGGCTTCCCGCGTCTGGATTTCCACACTGCCGCACTGCAGGCCGAGGCCGCGCGCGACGAGCGACAGCGCGGGCGCGATGTCCGCCGACGCGGTGACGAGGACTTTCGCGGGCTGCTCGCACGACGGCCGGGAACGCACGGTCTTCACCGTCACCCACCCGGCGGCACCGAGAACCAGAACGAGGCCGGTGGCGAGGGCGGGCACGAGCAGCCGGCGTCGTCTGCCGTCCGAATGACGTCCCATCGGCGCGGCCTCTCTGCGCGAGGCGGGGTGGGATCAAGGTTATCCCGCGGCAAACCGGTTGATCGTGGTCCAGACGGCCTAACAGGCGGGCGAACTCATCCCCAGGAGGGACCCGTGCCCTCCCGGAGCGGGATGTCCCCGGCCGCGGGCGGCGAAACACTGGATCCCATGAAGCCGAGCCGAGCGGAACAGCGCAGAGCGCGCCACGCGCTGCTGCGGCAGACCGTCACCGTGGCCTTCGCGCTCCTGCTGGCCAGGGTGACGCCCTGAAAACGCGGAACGCCTTCGCACCCCAGGGGGAGGCGAAGGCGTTCCGCGTGCGAGGACTCAGACCGGGATGACCGTCGGGACGATCATCGGGCGGCGGCGGTAGGTGTCGGCCACCCAGCGGCCCACCACCCGGCGGACCGCCTGCGCGATCCGGTGCGTGTCGGTGATGCCCTCGGCCTCCGTGCGCGCCAGCTCCATCTCCACCAGCGGCACGACGGCGGCGAGCGCCTTCGGGTCGTCGGAGAAGCCGCGGCCGGACACCGTGGGGCTGCTGACCGCGCGGCCGCTGCTGGAGTCCACCGCGACGCTGATCGAGATGAACCCGCCCTCGCCGAGGACCAGCCGATCCGACAGCGTCGACTCCCCGACGTCGCCGACCGACAGGCCGTCGACGTACACGTGCCCGACCTCGACGCGGCCGGTGCGGGACGCCTTGCCGTCCACGAGGTCCACGACCACGCCGTCCTCGGCGATGACCACGTTCTCCGGCGCCACGCCGGTGCGGATCGCCAGCTCGCCGTTCGCGCGCAGGTGCTTCCACTCGCCGTGCACCGGCATCACGTTGCTCGGGCGCACCGCGTTGTACAGGTAGAGCAGCTCCCCCGCCGACGCGTGGCCGGACACGTGGACCTTGGCGTTGCCCTGGTGGACGACGTTCGCGCCGAGCCGGGTCAGGCCGTTGACCACGCCGAACACCGCTGTCTCGTTGCCCGGGATCATCGAGCTGGCCAGCACGACGGTGTCGCCGGCGCGGATCGAGATCTGCCGGTGCTCGCCGCGCGCCATGCGCGACAGCGCCGAAAGCGGCTCGCCCTGGGAACCGGTCGAGACGAACAGGACCTTGCTCTCCGGCAGGTTGCTCGCCTGGTCGAGGTCGACGAGCAGGCCGTCCGGGACGTTCAGCAGGCCGAGGTCGGCCGCGATCCCCATGTTCCGGACCATCGACCGGCCGACGAAGGCGATCCGGCGGCCGTGCCGGTGGGCGGCGTCGAGGACCTGCTGGACGCGGTGCACGTGGCTGGCGAAGCAGGCCACGATCACGCGCTGGTCGACCTTGCGGACGACGTCGTCGAGGACCGGGCCGATGTCGCGCTCGGGCATGACGAACCCGGGCACCTCGGCGTTGGTCGAGTCGACGCAGAACAGGTCGACGCCCTCGTCGCCGAGCCGGGAGAAGCCGGCCAGGTCGGTGAGGCGCCCGTCCAGCGGCAGCTGGTCGAGCTTGATGTCGCCGGTGTGCAGGACCACGCCCGCCGGGGTGCGGATCGCCACCGCGAGCGCGTCCGGGATGGAGTGGTTGACCGCGAAGAACTCGAGGTTGAAGACGCCGACCTCGCGGCGCTCCCCCTCGCGGACCTCGATCAGCTTCGGCCGCTGCCGGTGCTCCTTGGCCTTGGCCGCGAGCAGCGCGTTGGTGAACTTCGAGCCGTAGATCGGCAGGTCCGGCCGCAGGCGCAGGAGGAACGGGACGGCACCGATGTGGTCCTCGTGCCCGTGGGTGAGCACCAGGCCCTCGATGTCGTCGAGGCGGTCCTCGATCGCGCGGAAGTCGGGCAGGATCAAGTCGACGCCGGGCTGGTCGTCCTCGGGGAAGAGCACCCCGCAGTCGACGATGAGCAGGCGGCCGCCGAACTCGAAGACGGTCATGTTGCGCCCGACTTCGCCGATACCGCCCAGCGCGACGACGCGCAGGGCTCCTTCAGGCAGTGCGGGCGGGGCGTTGGTGGGGCCTGGGCCGACGAGAAGTGAGCTCACCGAGGCAGGGTCCCAACGCTGGTGTGCGAGGTCGGCGCGATGTAGGCCGCTCGTGAATCTGCTTGTGCCACCCGCTCACCATGCCAGTCCTGGGCCGCCGTGTCGCCCAGCGGCACGCCGCCCTGGGCAAGATCAGCAGCGATCAGGGCCGTCTGCTCGGTGGTCGGCGCGACGATCGGCAGCCGCGGGTCGCCGATGTCGAAGCCGCGCAGCCGCAGCGCCGCCTTGCTGAAGGCGACCCCGCCGACCCGCGACATCGCGCGCAGCACCGGCAGCATGGCGCGGTGGTTGGTGCGCGCGGTGGAGGTGTCGCCGTTCTCGTAGGCGTCGATCATCGCGCGGATCCGGCCCGCCACGACGTGACCGATCACACTCACCACGCCGACGCCGCCGACGGAGATCCACGGCAGGTTCAGGCCGTCGTCGCCGGAGTAGTAGGCGAGGTGGGTGTTGGCGATGACCTCGGAGCCGGCGATCAGGTCGCCCTTGGCGTCCTTGACCGCGACGATCCGCGGGTGCTCGGCCAGCCGCAGCAGCGTGTCGACCTCGATCGGGACGACCGAGCGCGGCGGGATGTCGTAGAGCAGCACGGGCAGGCCGGTGCTGTCGGCGACCGTGGTGAAGTGCGCATACAGCCCGGCCTGGCTGGGCCGCGAGTAGTACGGCGTGACGACCAGCAGGCCGTGTGCCCCCGCCGCTTCGGCCTGCTTGGCCTGCTCGATGCTGTGCGCGGTGTTGTTGGTGCCCGCGCCGGCCACGACGGTGGCGCGGTCGCCGACGGCCTCGACCACGGCGCGGACGAGCTCCTGCTTCTCCGCGTCGGTCGTGGTCGGGCTCTCGCCGGTGGTGCCGTTGACCACGAGGCCGTCGTTCCCCAGCTCCACGAGGTGCTCGGCCAGCTCCTGCGCCCGCTTCAGGTCCAGCGCGCCGTCGGCGTCGAACGGGGTGGCCATCGCGGTGAGCACGCGCCCGAACGGCCGTCCGGGCGCTGCTGCAACAACCGGAGCTTCGCTCCGGGCCGGGGGCTCCGCCACCCGGTCCCCCGAACTGCCTGTGGTAGGTGGGTTGGACATGGGAAGACGGTACCCCGAGGGTCCGACGAAAACCGCGCCGACCTGGTCACCAGGAGAATTTCCCGGGTCCGGCCGCTCGTCGCGGAACTTCTACTTGACCTTGGTCACGATCGGGGCGGAGATCGGGCCGCCGTCGGCCTTGGCCAGCACGCAGTAGAACTCGCGCGTCGGCTCTTCGCCCGGCTTCTCGGGCACGCTCTGCCACTGCCCCTGGGTCGGCACGAGCGCCCGGTACTTGAGGCCTTCTCGCTTGGCCTGCGGGACGATCGAAGAGTAGAACGAGGCCGCACAGCGGGCTTCGGCGGCGGCGGTGACGGCGGCCTGGCCGGGGTAGGCGGCGACCGCGGCGTCGTTGTCGGACCAGTGCGTGGTGCCGGTGACCTCCCCCGCGTCGTAGATCTCGAGGGTGTGGCTCTCCTTGCAGTCGCCGTCGTTTTCGTCGCTGATGACGCCGCCGTCCTGGACCTGCGCGTTGTAGCAGAGGTAGCTGGAGCCGGCGTCGACGCGCATCTGCCCGCCGAGGCCGAACGTCGTGGTCGGCAGCCGCTGGGCGTCCGGTGCGGGGGTCTCGAAGGCCTTGCCGGCGAAGAAGCCGCCGACCAGGGCGGCCACGACCAGCACCACGGCGGCCGTGAGCCACAGGACGCGGTGGGACTTCCGCGGCGGCTGCGGCGCGGGGGCGCCGACCACGGCGGTGCCGCGCGGCGGGGTGGGCCGCACGCCCTGCGCCGTCGTCAGCAGGTTCTGGGCCTGGGCCGCGGTCAGCCGCGCGTCGGGGTTGGTGACGAGCAGGCCGAGGATGGCCGCGGCGATCGGGCCCTGGCCGCGGGTGAGGTACGGGATCTCGGTCATGATCGCGTGCAGCGTCGCGGCGGTGGTCGCGCGCTCGAACGGGATCGAGCCTTCGACGGCGAAGAACAGCGTCGCGCCGAGGGACCACAGGTCGGACGCGGGCATCGCTTCGCGGCCCTCGACGCGCTCCGGCGCCATGAAGGCGGGCGAGCCGACGATCATGCCGCTGGTGGTCAGCCGCGGGTCGTCGACGGCGTGGGCGATGCCGAAGTCGGTGAGCTTCACCCGGCCGTCCGGCGCGACGAGGATGTTCGCCGGCTTGACGTCCCGGTGCACGATCCCGGCGGCGTGGGCGGCCTGCAGCGCGGCGAGCACCCGCTCCCCCAGCTGCGCGGCCTGCGCGGCCGGCATCGGGCCCCGCTGCCGGACGAGGTCGGCGAGGCTGGGCGCTTCGACGAGCTCCATGACGATGAAGGTGGTCCCGCCGTCGGTGACGACGTCGTAGACGGTGACGATCGCCGGGTCGTTGAGCCTCCCGCCGGTGCGCACCTCCCGCAGGGCCCGCTCGGAGAAGACGGCGGCGGACTCGGCGTCGGGCAACCGCAGTTCCTTGACCGCGACCTGCCGTCCGATGACCTGGTCCTGCGCCCGCCACACGACACCCATGCCGCCCCGGCCGAGTTCGCCGAGCAGGAGGTAGCGGCCCGCGACGACCCGCTGACCAGGCGTGACGGGTGCCTGAGGCGGATAGGGCCGGGTCTGTTCGTCGGTCACGGTGCTCCTTCGGGCGGCGGTCGCGCAGATGCTAGTCGGACCGTCGCGGGGCGCCGCGGGTTCCGCGGAATTCGTGACTCAGCGGTGGGTCTCGCCGCGGTAGGGCAGCCAGCGGTAGCCCGGGGCGAAGTCGCTGAACTCGGCCCGCTTGCCCGTGCGGGCCCAGATCTCCTCCGCGACGACGAGCCCGGGGAAGATCGTCAGGTCCTTCTCCGCCACGAGTTCGTCGTACGTGCGGAACAGGTCGGTCTCGACGCCGGCGAGGGCGTAGCGGTAGACCGGCGGTGCGGTCCGGAGCAGCCAGTAGAGCCGACGCCCGGCCGCGGTCATGGCCGCCGCTTCCTCGGCGGAGTGGGCACCGCTACGGCTGAGGCCGTCCGGGGCCACTCCGCACCACCAGGCGTTTTCGTTCTCGAAGACGCCTGCCGGCCAGCCGTCGAAGTGGCGGGCGAGGTCGCGGGCGTGGGTCTCGCGCTCCCCGCATTCGGCGTTGAGAGCGAAGATCCAGGCCATGCCGCGTTACCCCGTTCCATGGGTCAACCGGTGACCGTGAGGTAAATGAGCACCAGGTTGAGAGCGATGATGATCGCCGCGATCACCGAGGCCGCGACCGTCGTCAAACGGCGGTTGGCGTCCGCCCCCATCAGATCACGGTCCGCCGTCAACCGGATCAGCGGCACCAGCGCGAACGGGATCCCGAACGACAGCACCACCTGCGACACCACCAGTGCCGCGCTCGGGTCGGTGCCCAGTGCGAGCACCACGATCGCCGGGGTCAGGGTCACCAGGCGGCGCAGCACCAGCGGAATCCGCTTGTGCAGCAACCCCTGCATGATCATCGCGCCCGCGTACGCGCCCACCGACGTCGAGGCGAGGCCGGACGCCAGGAGGCCGATCGCGAACATCAACGCGATGCCCGGGCCGAGTGCCGAAGCCACCGCGCCGTGCGCTCCCTCGATGCTGTCCACGCCCTCCTGGCCCTGGAGGTTCGTCGCCGCCAGGAGCAGCATGCCGAGGTTCACCGCGCCCGCCAGCAGCATCGCCAGGCCGACGTCGGCCCGCGTGGCGCGCAGCAAGCGGCGGCGCTGGAGGCCTTCGGGACGGCCGTGGCGGTCGCGAGCCAGGCCGGAGTGCAGGTAGACCGCGTGCGGCATCACCGTCGCGCCGAGCATCGCCGCCGCGATCAGCACGCTGCCCGCGCCGTCGAACCTCGGGATCAGGCCGCCCACCGTCGCCGCGGCCGACGGCGGCTCGACGAACAGGCTCGCCAGGAAGCCGACCGCGATCACCAGCAGCAACCCGGTGACGACCCGCTCGAACGTGCGCTGGCCGCCGCGGTCCTGGACCGCCAGCAGCGTCAGCGAGACCGCGCCGGTGATCACGCCGCCGACGATGAGCGGCAGGTCGAACAGCAGGTTGAGCGCGATCGCGCCGCCGACCACCTCGGCCAGGTCGGTGGCGACGGCGACGACCTCCGCCTGCGCCCAGTAGGCCAGCCGCGCGGGCCGGGACAGCCGGGCGCGCAGCGCCTCCGGCAGCGACATCCCGCTGACCAGGCCCAGCTTCGCCGACAGGTACTGCACGAGCACGGCCATCAGGTTCGCCGCGACGATCACCCACACCAGCAGGTAGCCGTAGCGGGCGCCGGCGCTGATGTTCGAGGCGACGTTGCCCGGGTCGACGTAGGCGATCGCGGCGACGAACGCGGGCCCGAGCAGGGCGGACCCGGTGCGCAGGCGCGTCGCCAGTCTCGGCCGGACAGCCTCGGTCACAGCCATGACGCCACCTCTCGAACACCGGATGTCGGGGACCCTAAACCGAAGTTTAGGCATGCCGAACTTTCTTTTTCAAGGGTGACTGCGCCCACCCTCGACCCCGGATACCCCGATCGACGGCGGTGAAAAGTGTGAAAAGTCAGGCGTGGGCGACCTCGTGGCCGGACTCGCGCAACGCCGTCACCGCGTGCTCGAGATCGGCGGCGCGGACCAGGATGTGGTCGGTGTCGAACGTCGACATCGAGAACAGCGCGACCCCGGCGGCGGCCAGCTCCGAGGCCAGCGCGGCGATGATGCCGGTGAGCGTGAACTCCAGCGGGCCGCGGACCGACAGCAGCCGCCAGCCGTCCTCGGCCGCCGTGGCCCCGCCCGGCTCGCGGCCGGCCGGGCAGATCACCGACAGTTCTTCGGGCGTCCGCGTCACCGAGACGAAGCCGTCGCCGGGCTCGAAGAGCTCGGCGGGCACCGCGGCGTCCGCGGGCAGCCGCACGACGGCGTAGTCGCCGGGCCGGACGTCGATCGCGAGTCGCTTCATCAGCCTTCCAGCACCTTCGGGCTCGTGGCGATTTCCGTGCCGTCGGGCAACGTCGAGATGGTGAAGTCCGCGAACACGTTCGCCGCGGCCTTCTGCAGCTGCCGCAGGCATTCCACGGCCAGCTCGCGGATTTCGACGTCGGCGTGCTCGGTCGCGCGCATCGCGACGAAGTGGCGCCACGCCCGGTAGTTCCCCGTGACGACGATCCGCGTCTCGGTCGCGTTCGGCAGCACCGCGCGGGCGGCCTGCCGGGCCTGCTTGCGGCGCAGGGTCGCGCTCGGGACGTCGGCGAACTTCTCCTCGAGCCCGGCCAGCAGCTCGGTGTAGGCCTCGACGCTCGCCCGCGTCGCGGCGACGAACTTCTCGTGCAGCACCGGGTCGTTCGCGATGATCTCCGGCTCGACGAACTCGGCGTCGCGCTCCGGGACGTACCGCTGCGAGAGCTGGGAGTAGGAGAAGTGGCGGTGCCGGATCAGCTCGTGGGTCAGCGAGCGGGAGATGCCGGTGATGTAGAAGGTCACCGAACCGTGCTCCAGCACCGAAAGGTGCCCGACGTCGATGATGTGCTCGAGGTAGCCGGCGTTGGTCGCGGTGGCCGGGTTCGGCTTCTTCCACGACTGGTAGCAGGCGCGGCCGGCGAACTCGGCGAGCGCTTCGCCGCCGTCGGCGTCGGTCGACCACGGCACGTCACCGGGCGGGAAGAACTCCGTCTTCGCGATCAGCTGCACTCTGGGTGACACGGTTGCGGTCACGTCAGCACTCCTTCTCCCGGCTCCCGCGCAGCCTAACCGCGTGAGGGCGGTCACTCCGGGGAGGACACGTGACATCACGGCCGCCTTGACTGACACCACCGATGACGTCATAGTGGTGTCATGGACTTGACGCCGTACATCGCCAACCTTCGCGAGGACCTCGCGAACACGGCTGCCGCCGGGGACGAGCAGACCCGGCGAGCGGCCGCACTCCTGTCCTCCGCACTCGAACCCGCCGTCCGCCTCACCCTGATGAACGCCCTCGCCGACCTCGCCGCCGAGGTCACGGCCGCATTGCCGGGCCAGGTCGTCGACGTCAGGCTGGACGGCCGGGACGTCCGCGTGGTCGTCACCGGCAGTGCCGAGGAGACGACGTCACGCGAGACACCACGTGACACCACTCCGCCGCCACCGATCGACGGCGGCGACATCAGCCGGATCACCCTCCGGCTGGTCGAGCAGATCAAAGGCCAGGCCGAACGCGCGGCAGCCGCCCAGGGCGTCTCGCTGAACACGTTCGTTTCGCAGGCTGTCCAGGGCGCGCTGGGCCACGGCGCGCTCGGCGGCGGGGGCAAGAGCCACAAGCACCACGGCAAGAGCGGCGGGAGCGGATCGCACCTGCACGGCTGGGTCGAAGGCTGAGGGGACGAGACAATGAGCGAAGAACAGACCACACCGGCCGAAGAGCCGAACGACGAACTGGTCCGGATCGACGAGTTCGAGACCGACGGCCCCCTGGAACTCGACATCAGCGTCACGATCGGCCGCGTCGAGGTCGTCCTCGACGGCGACTCCGGCGCACGCGTCGAGCTGCGGCACGACCAGGGCGAGCAGCAGCCGTGGGTGGCGGGGGTCAACAGCCTGCTGTCCTGGGTCGGCGAGCGCTTCGGCGACCAGCTGGGCGTCGACCCGTCGGCCTCCCCCGCCGAAGCCGTGCACCAGAGCCGGATCGAGAAGCTCGGCAACCGCCTGGTCGTGAGCGCGCCCAAGGCGTGGCAGCTGCGCAACGCCGCGCTCGCGGTGAAGGTGCACGCGCCGGCGGGCTCGCACGTCGAGGTCCGGGCCGGCGCGGCGGACGTCACGGTGACCGGCTCGGCCGGCCGCGTCGACCTGCTGACCGGCTCCGGCGAGGTGAAGCTCGACCGCGCCGACGGTTCGGCCACGATCCGCACCGGCAGCGGCGCGGTCAAGCTCGGCCCGACGCTGGGCGGGCTGCAGCTGCGCAGCGGCAGCGGCCACGTCGAGGCGTCGTCGATCAGCGGGTCCGCGACGCTGGCCACCGGCACCGGCGACGTCTGGCTGGGCGCGGTCTCCGGCGAGGTGATGGCCCGCACCGGCAGCGGCGACCTGTCGGTGGCCGACGCGGGATCGGGCACGCTCGACCTGATCACCGGCTCCGGCGAGGTCCGGATCGGCATCCGCGGCGGGACGTCCGCCGAGGTCGACCTGACCTCCAGCGCCGGCCGCGTCTCCAGCGAGCTGGACGTCGCCGACAGCGCCCCCGAGGGCGGCGTGAAGCTGAAGGTCCGCGCTCGCACAGGCACCGGCAACGCCGTGGTGACGCGCGCGGCGGGCTGAGACAACCGGGCC
>Ga0207678_10004213_pt1 | contig 12909 bp, 12 predicted proteins | sample KBSC63metaG_FD_184319 | JGI IMG/M metagenome (GOLD analysis project Ga0207678, IMG submission 184319) | Corn rhizosphere microbial communities from Kellogg Biological Station, Michigan, USA - KBS C6-3 metaG (SPAdes) (version 2) | ecosystem: Host-associated > Plants > Roots > Rhizosphere > Soil ... | reverse complement strand
AGCTCGCACTTGGCGACGGCGCCCGCACACTGCCCTGACGCTCTGCGAATCGATTACACTACCGCCAGCTTGCGATCGATCACCAGGAGCACGCGGTCGAGTTCTTGGCCGCGGCGCAGAATCATGCCGCTGGCCGAAATCACGCTATACATGCCCTGCTTGCGCGCCAGTCGCGGATCTTTCTCGATGCGATAGAGCGGTACTTCCGACGAGCGGCGGAACACCGAGAACACCGCGCGGTCGCGCAGAAAGTCGATGGCGTAATCGCGCCACTCGCCGTCGGAGACCATACGGCCGTACAGATTGAGGATGCGGCTGAGCTCAAGGCGGTTGAAGCTGACGACGGGCGCGGCGGCGGCAGAGCCCGTCGCCGCGCGATTCTCGGTGGGCTCAGTATCTCCCGGAATCACATTCATGCAGCGCCTCCTGTCATATCGTCGACATGATCGCGCCGACCGCGGTCCTCTGCAAGGGCCGATCCGCAGGCCCGATGGTAGAAATTTCCCGTCACGGGAACGTCAGGTGAATCTTATTGCCGCCAAATTTTGGCCCATCGGGCGCCCTTCTGGATTGCGACAAGAAGATACTGCGTCGGGTCCGGTTCTTCCGGTCTCGGATTCCTCAGCCCCCAGCCCCCCGCGGTCGTTGGGATCGGACCCTGCGCAGGAAGTTAATCCCCACTGGGCCAACGCAAGTTGGTCCTTTTCTTTTTGGTGGATGCTTTTGCGAGACCATCAAACGTCATTGCGATAGGTGAAGCGACGAAGCAATCCAGTCTTCGCCGAGGGCTCACAATGCTGCGGGCATGCCACGCGTAAGCGCAGCAGCAGCCGAAGTTATCAATCTGAAGACTTACTGTAGCGACGTATAGGCCGCGCCGCGCATCGCGCCGGGCTTGTCGCGCGTGCCGTCTTGCACATAAACGACGGCGGCATCGACACCATCCCTGGAGATGTTCTCCAGCGGCAGAGTCCAGTTGGCGGCGTTGCCGGTCCAGTCACCGACCTTCAGCCAGTTCCGGACGACATTGTAGTAGGTCAGTTGCTTGCCGCGATTCTCGCCGCGCCCGACCGTGATCGGCACTGCCTTCGACACGGAACAGATCCAGACTTCGCCATGCGCCGTATCCGGCGTATTGCTCGATGCGGCAACGGACACGTTGACGTGTTTGCCGGAAACCGACATCGACACCGGCACCGTCATCACGGTGCCTTTCTTGGTTTCGCTGATCGCGCCCTGGATACGATCGGCATCGCTGCCGATCACCTGAGTGGCGCCGTTGACGACGACTTGCGGCGTGTAGACGTCGCGATCGCCGCGCATCTGTGAATAGGCCTTCTGCCGCGCGCTGAAACGCGAGTCGGCCAGCGTGTCCTTCCAGCCCAGGTAGTCCCAGTAGTCGATCGGCATGCTCAATGCGATCACGGATGGGTCTTTGGCGAGGTCGCCGATGATCTTGTCTGCAGGCGGGCAGGACGAGCAACCTTGCGAGGTAAACAGCTCCACCACGGCCCTAGGCTGGGCCAGCGCGCTACCGCTTGCTGCAATGGCGGCGCACACGCTGAGCGCGCCGGTCCACTGCGATATGCCGCCAAAGGATTTCATGAGGTTTTGCCACGCTCGAGGTGAGACACATAACAGACGGTGTCGCACATTGGTGTCGCTAACACGTTCATGCCCTCAAACGCCAGAAGGCGGCCCTTCATAGGCCGCCTTCTGTTCACTAGCCACTCACTTCGCGGTGAGGCACTACGTCACACCACGTACGGGCGTCAGGCTGCAAGCTGACGCAGCACGTAATGCAGGATGCCGCCATTGCGGTAATATTCGAGCTCGTCCAGCGTATCGATGCGGCAGAGCAGCGTCTCCTTGTGGAGTGAGCCATCGGCCGACACGATTTCCGCCACCATCTGCTGGCGCGGCTTGATGTCGCCGGTCAGGCCGCGGATCGTGACCTTCTCGTCGCCCTTGAGGCCGAGTTTCTTCCACGATGAGCCGTTCTCGAAGGTTAGCGGCAGAATGCCCATGCCGACCAGATTGGATCGATGAATACGTTCGAAGCTTTCGGTAATCACGGCGCGAACGCCGAGCAGGCGGGTGCCCTTCGCAGCCCAGTCGCGCGACGAACCGTTGCCGTATTCGGCACCGCCGAACACGACCAGCGGCACTTGTTCGGCCTGATACTTCATCGCGGCGTCGTAGATCGACATGGCTTCGCCATCGGGCCAGTGCTTGGTCATGCCGCCTTCCGGCACGTTGCCGTCAGCACCCTGCATCATGAAGTTCTTAATGCGGATATTGGCAAAGGTGCCGCGCATCATCACTTCGTGGTTGCCGCGGCGCGTGCCGTACTGGTTGAAGTCGGCCGGGCGCACCTGGTGCTCCGACAGATACTTGCCCGCGGGTGAGGTGAGCTTGATCGAACCGGCAGGCGAGATGTGGTCGGTGGTGATCTTGTCGCCGAACAGAGCCAGGATGCGCGCATCGATGATGTCGGTGGTCGGCTCCGGTTCCTTCTTCATGCCTTCGAAGTAGGGTGGGTTCTGCACATAGGTCGAACCCATGTTCCACTTGTAGGTCTCGCTCTCGACCGTCTTGATCTTGCGCCAGTTGGCGTCGCCGTCGAACACGTTTGCGTACTTCTTCTTGAAGATCGTCGACGTCACGTACTTCTTGATGAAGGCGTTGATATCCTTCGTGGTCGGCCAGATGTCTTTCAGGAACACCGGCTTGCCATCTTTGCCTTCGCCGATCGGCTCGATCGCGAGATTCTTGGTCACCGTACCGGCAAGTGCGTGCGCGACGACCAGCGGCGGCGAGGCGAGATAGTTTGCCTGCACGTCCGGCGAGACGCGACCCTCGAAGTTACGGTTGCCCGAAAGAACCGCTGCGGCAACGATGCCGTTGTCGTTGATCGACTTCGAAATCTCCGGCGGCAGCGGGCCGGAATTGCCGATACAGGTGGTGCAGCCGAAGCCGACGAGGTTGAAGCCGATCTTGTCGAGATCGAGTTGCAAGCCGGAATTGGCGAGATATTCAGCGACGACCTGCGAGCCCGGCGCCAGCGAGGTCTTCACCCACGGCTTGGTCTTGAGGCCCTTGGCCACGGCGTTACGTGCCAGCAGGCCGGCGGCGATCAGCACGCTCGGATTCGAGGTGTTGGTGCAGGAGGTGATGGCAGCGATTACCACGTCGCCATGGCCGACATCGAAGTTCTTGCCCTCGACGGGGAAGCGCGCGTTGTGGTTATCCGGCTTCTTGTATTCGGTGGTTAGCGCGGCAGAGAAGCCTTCGGCGATGGCGGGCAGTGCGACGCGGCCTTCCGGACGCTTCGGGCCGGCCATCGAGGGTACGACGTCGCCGAGATCGAGCTTCAGCGTTTCGGTGAACACCGGATCGGGCGACTTGGCGGTGCGGTACAGGCCCTGCGCCTTGGCATAAGCGGCAACCAGTGCGACACGCGCCGATTTGCGGCCCGAAGTTTTCAGATAGTCGATGGTGGCGGCATCGACCGGGAAGAAGCCGCAGGTCGCGCCATATTCCGGCGCCATATTTCCGATTGTCGCCTTGTCAGCGACCGACATGGCGTCGAGGCCGGGGCCGTAGAATTCCACGAACTTGCCGACGACGCCCTGCTTGCGCAGCATCTGGGTGACGGTGAGCACGAGGTCGGTGGCGGTGACGCCTTCCTTGAGTGCGCCCGACAGCTTGAAGCCGACCACGTCGGGCAGCAGCATCGACTGCGGCTGGCCGAGCATCGCGGCTTCCGCCTCGATGCCGCCGACGCCCCAGCCGAGCACGGCGAGGCCGTTGACCATGGTGGTATGCGAGTCGGTGCCGACCAGCGTGTCCGGATAGGCGACCTCGAAGGTGGCGGTCTTCTTGCCGACCGTCATCTTCTGCTTCTTCGTCCAGACGGTCTGGGCGAGATATTCGAGATTGACCTGGTGGCAGATGCCGGTACCGGGCGGCACGACGGAGAAATTCGAGAACGCGCTCTGGCCCCACTTCAGGAACTCGTAACGCTCCTTGTTCTGCTTGTACTCTTCGGCGACGTTCTTGCCGAACGCCTTGTTGTCACCGAAGAAGTTCACGATCACCGAGTGGTCGATGACCAGATCGACCGGGACCAGCGGGTTGATCTTCTTGGGATCGCCCTTCAGCGCCTGCATCGCATTACGCATGGCAGCGAGATCGACCACCGCCGGGACGCCGGTGAAGTCCTGCATCAGCACGCGCGCAGGGCGGAACGAGATTTCGTGCTCAAGCTTGCGCTTCTTCAGCCATTTCGAGAAAGCAACGATGTCTTCCTTCTTGACGCTGCGGCCGTCCTCGTTGCGCAGCAGGTTTTCCAGCAGGACCTTCATCGAATAGGGCAGCTTCGAAATGCCTGTCAGACCATTTTTCTCAGCGAGCGGCAGGCTGTAGTACACGTAAGTTTTAGCGCCCACCTTGAGGGTTTTTTGGCACTTGAAACTGTCGAGCGAGGTCATGTGAAGGGGTCCCAATTCAGTTGACCGATACCCGGAAAGGGGTATCGAGACACCGTCGGCGGAGAAGGCCGGTTTGCTTGCAGGCGCCGATTGTGTGCTGCATCAAGTTCCGACTTATAGAATCTTTCTAGAACCGCTGCCATATCGACAATCGTTTGCAGCCCTGCGAAATGATGCAACAACGCCGCGGCGACCTCTGGACCAAATCAGATGGTCATGGAAGGGTTAAGATGCGGCTCTCGGGGCGCAATTTGAGATGCCTGCGGGGTGGCCGCGAAGTCTTCGCCGGGCTCGATTTCGATGCCACGGCAGGCACGGCCGTGGCGGTCATTGGCCCTAACGGGGCAGGCAAAACCTCATTGCTGCGGTTGATCGCAGGCCTGCTGGCGCCCGCCGAGGGCTCCATCACTCTCGAGGGCGGCGACGGCGAAATGACCGTTGCCGAACAGGCCCATTACCTGGGCCACCGCGACGCCATGAAGCCGGCTTTGACGGTGACGGAAAACCTGACCTTCTGGGCCGACTTCCTCGGTGGCAGGCCGGCCGATCCAGCCACGTGCATTGCAGCAGTAGGCCTCTCCCATGCCGCAGCATTGCCCGCGGGTTTCTTGTCGGCCGGCCAGCGCCGCCGGCTGTCAATTGCGCGTCTGCTGGCCGTCCGCCGTCCGATCTGGCTGCTCGACGAACCGACCGCAGCGCTGGATCTCGCCAGCCAGCGAGTGTTTGCTGGGCTGATGACGGATCATCTCGCATCGGGCGGACTGGTTATTGCCGCGACCCATGGTCCGCTCGGCATTCCCGCCCGGGAGTTGCGCATCGGGGGCGAGGCGTGAGTGCCCTTGGCGCGTTGATTCGCCGCGACATCCGCATTGCCGTCCGGGTCGGCGGCGGGGCGCTGATCGGTGTGCTCTTCTTTCTAACGGTTGTCGTGCTCATGCCTTTCGCGCTGGGGCCGGATCTGGCGCTGCTGGCACGGCTGGGGCCGGCGATTCTATGGCTCGGGGCGCTGCTCGCGAGCCTGCTGACGCTGGACCGGTTGTTTACCGCCGATCACGACGATGGCTCGCTGGATCTCATTCTGATGAGCCGGACGCCACTGGAACTCGCCTGCGCCGCCAAGGCTCTTGCACACTGGCTGGCCGCGGGCGTGCCGCTGATCGTCGCGACGCCAGTGTTGGGGCTGCTGCTCAATCTCGACGGATCGGCGACGCTGGCGGTCGCCCTGACGCTGTTGGCGGGCACGCCGGCGCTGACCTTCACCGGTATGATCGGGGCCGCGCTGGCGGTGACGCTGCAGCGCGGAGGGCTCTTGCTGGCGGTGCTGGTGTTGCCGTTATCGATACCGGTGCTGATTTTCGGCGTTGCGGCCTCCAATGCGGCCATCGCCGGACAGTTGTCATTCTCGACGCCATTCTCGATCCTCTGCGCGCTATCGCTGGCGAGCCTCGTGATCGGGCCTTTCGCGGCGGCGGCGAGCCTGCGGCATGGACTGGATTGAGACAGTTGGATGGATCACGACAGGCTGAGACACTGGATTGACCTGGGTCAACTCGTCGCGAGCCGTGTTGAACGAGAATAAGTTGCATTGATCGCGGACAGGGCCGCGACTATTGGAAATGCCATGACGCTGACCGAACTCGCCAATCCAACCCGGTTCCTGTCGCTCGCCACCCGCATCCTGCCGTGGCTGGCGATGGCGACGGGCATTCTGCTTGCGATCGGCTTGTATCAGTCGGCCATGGCCCCCGATGACTATCAGCAGGGCGCCACCGTCAAGATCATGTTCATCCATGTGCCCAATGCCTGGCTGTCGATGTTCGTCTGGGGCGTCATGAGCGTGGCATCGCTGGGCACGCTGGTGTGGCGGCATCCGCTCGCCGATGTCGCCGCCAAATCCGCAGCACCGATCGGCGCGGCCTTCACCTTTCTCGCATTGGTTACGGGTTCGCTGTGGGGCCGGCCGATGTGGGGTACCTATTGGGAATGGGACGCCCGACTGACTTCGGTGCTCATTCTGTTTCTGATGTATCTCGGCCTGATCGCGCTGTGGCGTGCCGTTGAAGACCCATCGCGGGCGGCGCGCGCCGCGGCGGTGCTGACGCTGGTCGGCGCCATCAATATTCCGATCATCAAGTTCTCGGTCGATTGGTGGAATACGCTGCATCAGCCTGCGTCGGTGATGAAGATGGGCGGCTCGTCGCTCGACAAGTCGTTTCTGATTCCCCTGCTGGTGATGGCGGTGGCATTCTCACTGCTGTTCATCACGCTGCATCTCGCGGCCATGCGTAACGAGATCCTGCGGCGGCGCCTGCGCGCGCTGCAGATGTTGCAGGCCTCAAAGCCGGTGGCACTCCCGTGATGGCGCTTGGTCCCTACGCATCTTTCATCGTCACGTCCTACGCGCTGGTCGCAGCGGTGGTGCTGATCCTCATCGTGTGGATCGCCATCGATCATCGTCGCGTCCGCGCGCGGCTGCATGAGTTGGAATCCTCCGGCGTGGCGCGGCGCTCGGGTCGTGGTGCGACGGATCTCACATGACCACGCAAGCCACTCCGAAGCGCCGCTGGATGCTCGCACTGCCTCTGCTGATCTTTGCCGCGCTCGCGGCGCTGTTCTGGTTTCGGCTCGGAGCCGACCCCGCGAAACTGCCCTCGGCATTGATCGGCCGCGCCGCGCCACAGACGACATTACCGGCACTGGAAGGCCTTACCGATAGCGGTGCGCCGGTGCCGGGTCTCGATCCCGCTGCCTTCAAGGGCAAGGTCAGTCTCGTCAATGTCTGGGCATCGTGGTGCGCGCCGTGCCATGAGGAAGCGCCGCTGCTGACAGAACTCGGCAAGGACAAACGGCTGCAACTGGTCGGCATCAACTACAAGGACGCACCGGACAACGCGCGCCGCTTTCTCGGTCGTTACGGCAATCCGTTCGGCATCGTCGGCGTCGACGGCAACGGCCGCGCCGCGATCGAATGGGGCGTCTATGGCGTGCCCGAAACCTTCATCGTCGGCCGCGACGGTCGCATCGCCTACAAGATGGTTGGCGGCATCACGCAGGAAAACTACGAGCGCGTGCTGAAGGTCGAGATCGACAAGGCGCTGCAGGCAGGGTCCTGAGCGCAATCCTCATCATGAGCAAGCCGGCTTAACTACCAAAATAAACTTCAGCTTTTATCTGCGGTTCATTTTCGCGCCATGGCGGCGCCATGAATCCGCAGCTAGCTTGATGGCGTTACTTAACCGTCCTTGGAGGGACACCACGATGCGCCATTTCAAATTTGCTACTTTGACCGCTGCCGCTCTCACTCTGGGTCTGCTCGCATCCGCGCCGTCGATGGCGCAGTCGCCGCAGCCTGCTGCTCCCGCCGGCAAGATGGCTCCGGCCGCCACATCCAAGATGGCGCCTGCCAGCGAATCGAAGATGGCTCCGGCACCGAAGGCTGAACTGCTTGATCTCAACTCGGCGAGTGTCGAGGCGCTCGAGGCTCTGCCCGGCATCGGCAAGGCCTATTCGGCGGCCATCGTCAAAGGCCGTCCGTATAAGGGCAAGGACGAACTCGTGCAGAAGAAGATCGTGCCCGAGAAGACCTATGACGGCATCAAGGACAAGGTCATCGCCAAGCAGAAGAGCTAGGCGCGATCGCTTCGCTCGTCCGGAAACGCATCGGCGCAGCCGCGCCGGTGCGTTTTCTTTTGCGGTCCATCACGATCAGCCGATAACGCAGTCCTTCACCACATCGCCCAATGCGGCGAAGTCCGCCTTGCGCGGAGACGTCCGGCGAAAGGCGAGGCCGATGGTGCGGCCGGGCTGCGGATTCTCCAACCGCAGGAATTTGACGCGCTGGTCGCGTTGTTCGACATCGGCGGCGATCTGCGGGATCAATGTCACGCCATAGCCGCTGGCGACCATCTGCATCACCGTGGAGAGGCTGGACGCAGCGAAGGCCATGCCGTTGCCGCCGGACTGATGGCCGCGCGCTGCGGTGGCGCAGAAGGCCAGCGCCTGATCGCGCAGGCAGTGGCCGTCTTCCAGCAGGATCAGTCGACTCTGGTCGATCTCCATCGCCTTGATGCGTTTGTCGGCGGGGCGGGGATCGTCTGCCGGCACCGCGAGCAGGAACAGATCGTCGAACAGCTTGGCCGTGTCGATCTCGGGCTCGCCAAGCGGCAGCGCCAGCATCGCAGCATCGAGTGCGCCTGACTTGATATCGTCGACCAGTTGCCTGGTCTGCGTCTCGCGCAGCTCCAGCCGCAATTCCGGAAACTGTTTCTGTAGCACCGGCAGGATCCGCGGCAGCAGATACGGCGCCAGCGACGGGATCACGCCGAGCGTCAGCCGCCCGGTCAGGAGTCCGCCGCGATGCCGCGCAAAGTCCACCAGGTCGCGCGAGGCCGCCAGCACGTCCTCGCCGCGCCGCGCCACTTCGCGCCCGACATCGGTCAGCATCACCTCGCCAGGCCGGCGCTCCACCACCTTGACGCCCAGCGTCCGTTCGAGGTCGCGTATCTGCATCGACAGCGCAGGCTGGGTGACGTTGCAGGCCTCGGCCGCGCGGCCGAAATGGCCGTGTTTGGCGAGCGCGGCGAGATAGCGGAGCTGGCGGAGCGTGATCATGGATCATCAGATAAACTGATCGGAGGGAGAAGACAATTCGACTGGACCTGATCTAAGAATTCTTCCAATCTCTCGTCACGAAGTCCGACTAGGGTGAGCGCCAGGCTCGCTGAGGAATTCGGCAGATAATTGAAATTAGACAGCTTTTGGAAAATTTGAGCGGGTTTTTGGTGGCGATCCGGTGTGTCGGTGTTGCCTGGGACGGCTCATATTCCAAACAGCCAGAAGGAGAGACTGATGGACACGACGAATGAGAATGGTGCCGGCAAGTGCCCCGTTGCGCATGCCCCCGCTGCCCGGGCCAATCGTGACTGGTGGCCGAACAAGCTAGACCTGTCGATTCTCCACCAGCACTCGTCGCTGTCCGATCCGATGGGCGATGCGTTTAACTACGCCGAGGAATTCAAGAAGCTTGATTACGAGGCGTTGAAAAACGACCTGCGCAAGCTGATGACCGATTCGCAGGATTGGTGGCCGGCTGATTTCGGACATTACGGTCCGCAGTTCATCCGCATGTCGTGGCACGCTGCCGGCACCTATCGGCTCAGCGATGGCCGCGGCGGTGGCGGTCGCGGTCAGCAGCGTTTCGCTCCGCTCAATTCCTGGCCGGACAACGTCAACATCGACAAGTCACGCCGCCTCCTGTGGCCGATCAAGCAGAAATACGGCAACAAGATCTCGTGGGCCGACCTGCTGATCCTGACCGGCAACGTGGCGCTGGAGACCATGGGTTTTCGCACCTTCGGTTTCGCGGCCGGTCGTGCCGACGTCTGGGAGCCTGATCAGGACGTGAATTGGGGTCCCGAATCCACGTGGCTGTCCCACCGGTCGCTCGACAAGTTCGAAGCTCCGCTTAGTGCCACGGAAATGGGCCTGATTTATGTGAATCCGGAAGGTCCGGGTGCCAGCGGCGATCCGGTTGCGGCCGCCAGCTTCATCCGCGAGACCTTCAAGCGCATGGCGATGAACGACGAGGAAACCGTGGCGCTGATCGCCGGCGGTCACACCTTCGGTAAGACCCATGGCGCTGCGCCTGAGTCCCACAAGGGTCCCGAGCCTGAAGCTGCCGGCCTGGAAGCGCAGGGTCTTGGCTGGGCGAGCAACTACGGTACTGGATCCGGTGCAGACGCCGTTGGTAGCGGCATTGAGGTCACCTGGACGCAGACGCCGGCGCAGTGGAGCAACTTCTTCTTCGAGAACCTGTTCAAGTATGAATGGGTGCAGACCCGCAGCCCCGGTGGGGCCATCCAGTGGGAGGCCAAGGACGCCGAGGAAGTGATCCCCGACGCGCATGATCCATCGAAGAAGCACAAGCCGACCATGCTCACGACGGATCTGTCCCTGCGTCTGGACCCGGCCTATGAGAAAATCTCACGCCGCTTCCTGCAGAATCCGCAGGCCTTCGCTGAAGCTTTTGCTCGGGCCTGGTTCAAGCTGACTCATCGCGACATGGGTCCGCGCGTGCGTTATCTCGGTCCGGAAGTGCCCAAGGAAGAGTTGATCTGGCAGGATCCGATCCCTGCGGTTGACTATCCGGTGATCGACGACACCGACGTCTCTGCGCTCAAGGCCAAGCTGCTGGCATCGGGTCTGACCGTGTCCGAATTGGTCAGCACGGCCTGGGCTTCGGCCTCCACCTTCCGTGGCGGCGACAAGCGTGGCGGTGCCAACGGCGCGCGCATCCGTCTGGCCCCTCAGAAGGACTGGGAGGTTAACCAGCCGGCTCAGCTAGCCAAGGTGTTGCAGGTGCTCGATGGAATCCGGAAGGAGTTCAACGCGGCGCAATCCGGTGACAAGCAGGTTTCGCTTGCCGACCTGATCGTCCTCGGCGGCAGCGCGGCGGTCGAGAAAGCCGCGAAGGATGCTGGCCTGGATGTAACCGTTCCGTTCTCTCCGGGGCGCGGCGACGCCTCGCAGGCGCAAACCGATGTGGAATCCTTCGAGGTGATGGAACCGGTCGCGGACGGCTTCCGTAACTACCTCAAGGGCACGTCTGCCGTACCGGCCGAAGTATCCTTGGTGGATCGCGCGCAGTTGCTGACGCTGACCGCTCCGGAAATGACGGTTCTCGTCGGCGGCTTGCGGGTACTCGGTGCGAATTCCGGGCAGTCTGTGCGCGGTGTCTTCACCAAGACACCGGAGACGTTGACCAACGACTTCTTCATCAACCTGCTCGACATGAGCACGGAGTGGAAGGCAGTCGATGGCTCGAACAACGTGTACGAGGGACGTGATCGCAAGAGCGGCGAAGTCAAGTGGACCGGTACACGCGCCGATCTGGTCTTCGGTTCGCACTCGCAGCTGCGTGCCTTCGCGGAGGTCTATGCAAGCGCCGACGCCAAGCAGAAGTTCGTGAAGGACTTCGTCAAGGCTTGGGTGAAGGTGATGAACGCGGATCGTTTCGATCTTGTCGAGAAGCCGATACTGCAGGCGGCTGAGTAACCTCGGCCCGCCATCGTGAATATGAAAGCCCCTGCGACTATGTCGCGGGGGCTTTTTCTTGTCGCGCCGCGTCATACTCAACTGTCATCACTGACACTGCCGGTTACTGGATCCCGCTTTCGCGGCGATGAGAGTTTCAAAGAGTCTGAGCGCTCTGCGTCTTGCAGCTTTCTCCGAATCCCCGCACAAATGGCAAAATGTTTCTCCGGAGGACTCCAGATGATGAAACTCTACTGGTCGCCGCGCTCGCGCTCATTCACGGCGCTTTGGCTGATGGAGGAAACCGGCGTCGCCTATGAGCGCGTGCTGACCGATATCTCCACCGGTGCGCAGCGCACGCTGGAATTCCTCGCCGTCAATCCGATGGGCAAGGTGCCGGCTCTGCAGGACGGCGATGCCACCATGGCCGAGGCTGCGGCAATCTGCGCTTATGTGGCCGAACGCTACCCCGAGGCGAAGCTGGCACCTCCACTCGGCGATTCTCATCGCGCGAAATATCTCTATTGGCTGTTCTTTGCGCCGGGCTGTATCGAACCGGCGATCGCACAGATCGCGACCAAGATGGAGCTGAATCCGGTGGCCGCGGGCTGGGGCGATGCGCAGCGCGTGTTCGATGTGCTCGAAGCCGCGCTTGATGAAGGTCCATGGATTCTTGGCGCACAATTCTCTGCCGCCGATATCGCCATCGGTTCAGGACTGAACTTTGCCGTGCGCAATTTCAAGATGGTCCCGTCGCGCCCGGCGTTCGAGCGCTATCTCGACCGTTGCAGCGCTCGTCCGGCCTTCCAGCGGGCAATGGAATTTGCATCGGGGGAAAAGACGTAAGGCGAATTATTCGCTTGCGTCTGCCTTCAACGCATCCGGATGCGGCATCGAGATGATGTTGTAGCCGGAGTCGACGAAATGCGTTTCGCCGGTCACGCCGCCGGAAAGATCCGACAGCAGATACAGCGCAGTGCCGCCGAGTTCTTCCAGTGTTACGCCGCGGCCGAGCGGCGAATGCTTCTGCTGGAATGCGAACATCGCGCGGGAATCGCCGATGCCCGAGCCGGCCAGTGTACGTACCGGGCCAGCCGACACCGCGTTGACGCGAATGCCCTGGCGGCCAAAGTCAGATGCGAGATAACGCACCGAGGCTTCGAGAGCGGCCTTGGCAACGCCCATGACATTGTAGTTCGGCATCACGCGGGTCGATCCGCCAAAAGTTAGCGTGATCATGGCGCTGCCGGGCTTCATGATTTCCGACGCGCGCTTGGCGACTTCGGTGAAGGAGAAGCAGGAGATCACCATGGTGCGCGAGAAGTTCGCACGCGTGGTGTCGGCGTAGCGCCCCTTGAGTTCGTTCTTGTCGGAGAAGCCGATA
>Ga0207678_10004212_pt1 | contig 12909 bp, 14 predicted proteins | sample KBSC63metaG_FD_184319 | JGI IMG/M metagenome (GOLD analysis project Ga0207678, IMG submission 184319) | Corn rhizosphere microbial communities from Kellogg Biological Station, Michigan, USA - KBS C6-3 metaG (SPAdes) (version 2) | ecosystem: Host-associated > Plants > Roots > Rhizosphere > Soil ... | reverse complement strand
CTCGAACGACGTCAGCGTCGCCGGCGACGGCGTCTATCTGATGGGCTTCACGCCGCGCGAGTCGATCGAGCGGGTGATCGGCTATGCCCGGTCGAAGGGCGTGGCGCGCTTCGCCGCGCTCACCCCCAACGGCGTCTACGGCCGCCGCGCGGGCGAAGCGATGATCGATATCGTCGACCATTCGGGCGGCCGCCTGATCGGCATGCAGAGCTTCGACCGCGACGCCGCCAGCATTCGCGCCGCGGTCACTCAGCGCAGCCTCCCCCGGAAACTGATGGGAGATTTCACGATGTGTCGACATCTCGCGAGCGTGAGCAAGAGCGGCCTGTGTAAGGGCGGGATCAAGCCGAAGAGGTCGGAGGCCACGCGCGACACGGTCCTGATTGGCAGCGGCCAGAAGAAACTGCTCGGCAACATTGGAGGGCGTGTCGTTTATGGACTGGGCATGCAGCACGGGGCTAAAGGCTACGAGAGCGACAACCGCCGAAATCACAGTTCGCTGCCATCGATTTACGCGAGGCTCATGCACGGGGACGCAATTATGCCGGGAGGGCTGCATGAGGGTGATTCTAGGTTTGGCACCAGTACTGAGGGGATACCACTTTAGGGCTATCACACCAGCCGCTTCTCCTTCTCCGTGATCCTTATGAGAGGAATGCAGCGGCATCAATAACTAGTCAAACTGGTCTCGGAATATCCAAGTCCGCCGATTCCCTGCTCAATCTGATGTGATGCCAACTGAGTTTGTGGAGATGGGTAACACTCATAAGCTGGCGGGGAGTACCGTCAGGCTTGCTGCTAAAAACTTTGGTTTCACCATGAATATCGCCTACACGGGCTTATTTTTTCTTCAGTTCCTCGGTCTTCAGTACAGACGAATTCAGGTCCTTAGCGGATCATTACCAATCTGATTGCATCGACAGGGTCATCAGCCACTAGTGCCGCGCTAAACTCAATCAAGGCATGCGCATCTTCACCCGCTACATTCTTCGCGAGGTCACCTCCTACGCTTTACTTGGCGGGGCGCTCTTCACGTTTGTACTATTCATGCGTGACCTGGGCAAAATTCTCGAGCTAGTGGTTCGCGAATCGGCCACTCTATGGCAAGTTTTCCTGGTTTTTGCCTACACTCTGCCCAGTGCCGTCACCTATACCATTCCAATGGCCGTGCTCGTCGGCATTCTTCTAGGCCTGAGCCGCCTTGCTTCCGATAGCGAAATCACCGCAATGCGCGCCAGCGGCATGGGAGCGTTGAGCTTTGTGCGCATCGTCTCGATCGTTGCTTCGGCCGCCTTTGCGCTGGGCCTGTTCAATTCTTTGTATCTTGCGCCGCGGGCCGCCGCCGGCCTGTTACGTCTGGGAGATACCCTGAAGACGTCGCAAGCCTCATTCGAGGTGCAGCCTCGGGTTTTTTATGAGAACTTCCGGAATTACGTTCTCTATATTCAGGATGTCCAACCCGCTGCCGGGGCCGCATTGTGGCATCACGTCTTCGTGGCTGACCTGACCCAGCCGGCAACTCCGCACATCACCACCGCCGAACGCGCCATTGTCGTCGGCGGAACGCCGGGCACAGACGATGCTCAGACGATCCGTCTCCACCTCATTGATGGCGGCCAGCATGAAACCTCGGCCGCAAATCCGAACCAGTACAACATCATTACCTTCGCGTCGACCGATATTCCCATTGAAACCGAAGCTCCGACAGATACTCATCTTGGCCGGGTAGACACCCCAATTCTGGCTCTCCCGCTAACGGAACTGTGGCAGCGAAGCACCCAGAGCGGCATTTCTACGAACCTGGCGCGTAGCTACCGTATCGAGTTCCATAAACGCTTCTCCTATCCTTTTGCATGCCTGGTGCTGATGCTGGTCGGCGTTCCGCTAGGGCTCTCTTCAAAACGCGGAGGCAAATCGACGGGATTCGTCCTTACGATTCTGCTGGTCTTCATTTATTACTTTCTCTCTTCAGTTGGAGTTGCATTCGCAAAGAATGGCAAGATGTCGCCGTTTCTGGGAGTGTGGGGAGCCAACCTGATCTTCTCGGGCGCAGGAATTCTTCTGCTTTATCAGATGTCCCGGGGTGGAATTGCACTAGGGATCTTCTCTAGTATCGGCAGTTCTCTCCATAAGCTGTACGGCCGGTTCGCTACTCGAGGAGAAGCAGAAACCGTCGCCAGCGGACGGCGGCTTGATGCAGCTACGGTCCTGCGCCGCTTTCGCCGAACCTTCCGCATTCAGTTTCCGCTGTTACTTGATGATTACGTAATGCGCGAATATGCCACCAACTTCGCGCTGATTCTTGCTAGCTTTTCCGCGCTCTCCATTATCTTCACTTTTTTCGAGATTATTGGTGACATCTTCCGCAATCGAACGCCGCTGTTCACGGTGGGCGATTACCTGCTGAATCTCATCCCGTTCATGCTCTACAACATCACCCCGCTGTGCGCGCTGGTGGCGGTACTGGTGACCTTTGGAGCGCTCAGCCGCAGTTCTGAGATCACGGCGATGAAGGCGACAGGAGTAAGCCTCTATCGCATTATTACTCCGGTACTGATCGTCACCTTGCTGATCTCGGCAGGACTCTTCGCCTTTGATGAGGTATATCTCCCCACAGCTAACCGCCGCCAGGAAGCGCTGCTTTCGGTCATTAAGAACAAACCGGCACAGACGTTCCTGCGGCCCGACCGCAAGTGGATCTCAGGCCAGACGACCGCCTCCGGCGAACCATCGCGCATCTTCTATTACCAGTTTTTCGATGCCGACAAAAATGTCTTCGCCAATCTGAGTGTTTTCGAATTCCAGCCAAACACCTTCGTGCTTCAGCGTCGTATCTTCGCCGCCAGCGCGCGATGGGATTCACGCGTCAACCGCTGGGTTTTTGACGATGGCTGGCAGCGCACCTTCACGGGAGAGACGGTCGCCTCCTATCAGCCCTTTACCGTTGCCACCTTTCCCGAGATCCGCGAGCAGCCCAGCTATTTCAAAAAAGAGAACATTCCCTCGCAAGAGATGTCTTATAGCGAATTATCGCGTTACATCTCCGACCTCAAACAGAGCGGCTTCGATACGACGCGGCTGAGCGTGCAATTGAACCGCAAAATTGCCTATCCACTTATTACGCTGGTGATGGCGATCCTTGCGATCCCTTTTTCACTTTCGATGGGGAAACGGGGGAGCCTCACCGGTATCGCAGCCGCCATCGGTCTGGCAATTGCATACTGGGTCGTTGCCGGCCTGTTTGAAGCAATGGGCAACGTCAACACGCTGCCGCCAATCCTGGCGGCATGGTCGCCCGATCTGCTCTTCGGCATCGCAGGCAGCTATCTGATGCTCCGGGTTCCCACTTAGCTGAAGAAAGAACGACATATATCCAGTTCTGGGATAGGATTACCCCAACCAGAAACTCTATTTTCAACGAGGCACCACTCGATTCCGTGGGAGGCCATGCCGCCAACACTGTCCGTAGCAATCATTACGTGTAACGAAGAGGCCAACCTTGGCCGAACCCTCGCCAGCGTCAGATTTGCCGACGAGGTGATCATCGTCGATTCGGGTTCAAGCGACCGGACGCTTGAGATTGCACGGTCCTTCAACGCAAAAATATTCTGCGAGGAATGGAAGGGGTTTGCTGCACAGAAAAACTCCGCCATCGAGAAGTGCACTGGGACCTGGGTTCTCTCGCTCGATGCCGACGAAGAACTCACGCCGCAGCTTCAGACAGAAATCCGGATTTTGCTGTCCGGCGAACCGGAGGCAGATGCTTACCTGGTTCGACGGCGTAACCTTTTTCTGAATCGCTGGATTCGGCGAGGGGGTTATTATCCAGACGCAAAATTGCGTCTTTTCCGCCGCCATGCGGCTAATTTTACTCCCGCGGCGCGATTTACTGAGCGGCCTGTTCACGAGACCATTGCGTTCAGCGGTAAGCTGGAAACTTTGCACCACGACCTGGTGCATCATGCTTATCCAACCATTGAAAGCTATATCGAACACATGGACCGATACAGTACGCTGGGCGCCCAGATTGTGATCGGCAAAGGAAAGATAAGCCGCTCATGGATGGCTTTCTACTGGAACATTGTCGCGGTGCCGATGTTAACATTTGTGTGGAACTATTTCTTCCGTCTCGGATTTCTTGACGGACGCGAGGGCCTGCTGCTGCATCTTTATCATTCGACCTATACAAGCTGGAAGTACTCTAAGGCATGGCAGACGACTCGTAAACACTGATGCCTCCCCGCGTATACTTGCGGTGAATGGAACGGTCCACGCCAATTCGCGTACTTGTCGCCAAGCCCGGTCTCGATGGCCACGACCGCGGAGCCAAGATCATCGCCCGCGCGCTCCGCGATGCAGGGATGGAGGTCATTTACACTGGATTGCGCCAGACACCGGAGATGATCGTCAGTGCCGCCATTCAAGAAGACGTAGACTGCATTGGCCTTTCCATTCTTTCTGGCGCACACAATGCTATTGTTCCGCGCGTCATAGCGCTCCTTCGCGAACAGCAGGCGGAAGATATTTTGCTTGTTCTGGGCGGCACTATTCCCAATCAAGACGCCGAAGGCCTGCAAAGAAGCGGCGTCTCGGCTATCTTCGGGCCGGGAACACCGCTTGATACTATCGTCGAGTTTATCCGCAGGAATGTGAAGCCCAGAGGCTTGCTTACCAGGGCAACGTCTCTCCCAGGTGAAAGTAACCGCCCGTAGGCCCATCTTCCGAAAGCGTCGCCAACCGCACTGAAGTCTTCGCACCGTCGACGATTTCCAGCATGGCTCCCTCGCCCCCCATGTCTGTCTTCACCCATCCAGGGTCTGCAGAATTTACCTTGATCTTAGTGTCTGCAAGTTCATGCGCAAGATGAATGGTAAAAGAGTTCAGCGCCGTCTTTGATGCATCGTATGCGAAGGTCTTTGAATCGTAGATGGGCGATCCCTTGGTGGCGTGGAGGGTGGATGAGGCCAGAATACTCGATAAGTTCACAATTCGGCCGGCCTTGCTCTTGCGTAACAAAGGCAGCAACGATTGCGTCAAGGCCACCACTCCAAAAAGATTCGTATCGAAGGTCTTCCGTAGAACCTCGGCTGAAACCGTACTGGTCTGGTTTCCGTTCCGGCTGTCGATCAAGACGCCGGCATTGTTGACCAGAATGTCGAGCACGCCGAACTCCTTTTCGATCGCGCTGGCGACAGCAGCATAATCCGCGGGATCATCCATATCCAGCTTCACGGCGCGGGCGTCAATGCCTTCTTTCTTCAATGTAGCCGCGGCACCCTCGCCTTTGGCCAGATCCCGGGCGCCAAGCAGGACCGTGATGCCCTGCGCACCCAACTGTCGCGCCGTCTCCAGGCCTATTCCTTTATTCGCGCCTGTAATCAGCGCTACCTTCTTCTCACCACTCATTTGAATGCTCCTCGTTTTATGAACTCAGAGATGAGATGAGATGTGATGCAAAACGTTCCGCATATTTCTTCGGCATTAATTGCTTTTTCATACCGTGGCCAACCACAACATGCACCGTCTCACCCTCGCATAACAGAACACTGTCCGCTGCGCGCACGATCTTGTAACCAAACCGGATCACGGAACCACGAGCAGCCTGCAACTGCGTCTGCACAATCAGTTCGTCATCGTAACGTGCAGGAACCTTGTAGCGCACATGAGCATCGACCACCGCAATCCCGCATCCCTCTTCGCGTTCCATTGCCTTGTAATCCAGTCCCAACTGGCGGATGAACTCCACTCGCCCGATCTCAAACCAGACCAGATAATTCGCGTGATATACCACACCCATCTGATCGGTTTCCGCATATCGCACACGCACACGTGCTTCGCCAATCAATCGCTTCTCTTCCACAACTTGAGTCATTCTTTCAGTCTATCGAAAGACACCCAGCTACTTACCCCACACCGGCTTTCTCTTCTCCAAAAAGGCGGCCACACCTTCATGGAAGTCACGAGTATCCCGTGCCTCACTATTCGTTATTAGCGCCTGCGCGAGTGCGGCGTCGAGCCACGCCTTATTCTGCGCAACCAACAGGCGCTTAGTCGCGGTAACAGATTGCGGACTGTTAGCCTTAAGCATTGCCGAGAGCTCAAGCGCTCGTCCAGCAAGACGATCCGGCTGAACCACTTCAGTCACAAGACCCAACCGATGCGCCTCCTCCGCATCAAACAATCTGCCCGTCAGCAGAAGATCGCGAGCGCGCTTATCGCCAATTTGCAACGCCAGAAATGCCGACACCAGCGCCGGCACAAAACCAATTCTGACCTCCGTGAAGCCAAACTTCGCCTCCGGCGCCGCAAGTGTAAAATCGCAGATTGTCGCCAGCCCTGTTCCTCCAGCAATGGCCGCACCCTGCACTACTGCAATGGTCGGCTTCGGCAATTCATAAAGCGTCCGAAAAAATCGCGCGATTCGCTCAGCATCTACCCTATGCTCTGCAGCGGATTGCTCGCCGATCGTTTGCAACACGCTCAAATCCAGGCCTGCGCAAAACGCAGCGCCTGCTCCCGCGAAGATCACCACCCGACAGGCTCCGACGACCGCCGCCTGTATCGCCGATAGCAACTCATCCAGCATCTCCGGAGTCATTGCGTTCCGTCGCTCCGGCCGGTTCAGCGTAATCGTCTGAACACCGTCCTCTTCCGAAACCAGAATCGTCCGATAAATCACACCACCTCCACCGCTGTTCCCTGCTAGATCAAATTCTTATTGAACCTTTGCACCGAATTTGCGTGAAATCTCTGCGCTGGCCGCGATTAGGCTCTCCAGCGGCTGCATGGGCGGCAGTTCCGCACCTAATTCCTTCAGCTCTGCCGACACCTCCTCCGTCGCCACATTCCCCACCAGCAGGTCCTGCGCAAATGGGCAACCGCCCAAACCGCCAATCGTCGTATCAAACCGTCTGCACCCAGCCTCGTACGCTGCCCGCACCAGCTCTCTAGCGCCTTCATAACGGGCATGAAGATGCACCCCGATCTCCACTGAATCATGTACTGCCATGACATCAGCGATCACATCGGCCACCAGCTTCGGCGTTGCCAAACCCACCGTATCTGCCAGCGAAATCTGATTTACACCGCTGTCAATCAGCAGGTCGCAGGCATCCACAACTTCATCGATGCTCCACGAGTCGCCGTAAGGATTGCCAAATGCCATCGAGATATAAGCCACCACATCCAAACCAGCTTTGTAGGCCAGCGTGCCTACCTTCTCGAGCGCATCGAGAGACTCTTCCGGCGTCTGGTTCTGGTTCCTCTGCAAAAAACCTGGCGAAATCGAATACGGAAATCCTAATGTCTGCACCGCGCCGGTCTTGATAGCCCGCTCAGCGCCCTTTGCATTGACGACAATACCAATGATCTCGACATCATTCTCAGCAGGATCGAGATACTCCAGCACCTTCTCCGAATCAGCCATCTGCGGCACTGCCGCCGCCGAAACGAAGCTCACGGCATCGATATGTTTCATCCCAGCAGCAATCAATACCCGCAAATAGTCTGCCTTCACCTCAGCCGGTATATGCACCGGCAGTGCCTGCCATGCATCCCGCGGACACTCGATTAGCTTCACCAGATCGCTCATAGCTCCATCGTATCCAAATACAGCCACCACCATAGCAGCACGGAGCAATCAGATTAGCCTCCAGCGACGGCACCAAGGACGATCAGAGGTTCAGCCGCACTGACGACCGCATCAGGCAACGGCGCGTCCGGCGAATCATGCGACAAGTCCTCTTCGCAGGCAAAAAACCGAAGAAATGCCCGCCGCTGCTGCGTGTCGTGATCGCGGATCGTCCCGCACAGCATTGGGTATCGAGCTTCGAGAGCATCGAGAACAGAGCGCATCGTGACCGCGCCCGCTACCTCGAGTTGCAACTCGCCCTCGATCTGCGCAAGTGTTCGTAGATGCGCCGGAAGTACTACTCGGATCATGGCAATGTCTGCACCTCAACAGAAAGTACTGCCGGAAGATCCCGCACAATGGGCGCCCAACTGTCGCCTGCATTGGAGGACGCATACACCTGTCCGCCAGTGGTGCCGAAGTACACACCGCAGGAATCGAGCGAATCGACCGCCATGGCATCGCGCAATACATTCACATAGCAATCCTTCTGCGGCAGACCTTTAGTCAGCGGCTCCCACTCGTTTCCGCCCGTTTTGCTGCGATACACGCGCAGCTGCCCATCCAGAGGATAGTGCTCTGAATCGCTCTTGATCGGAACAACATAGATCGTCTCCGGCTCGTGAGCATGGACATCAATGGCGAAGCCGAAGTCGGTCGGCAGGTTTCCGCTTACCTCATGCCAGGAATCACCAGCGTTGTCACTACGCATCACGTCCCAGTGCTTTTGCATAAACAGCACGTCCGGCTTCGACGGATGCATCGCAATGTGATGAACGCAGTGGCCAACCTCCGCTGTCGGATCGGGAATATGCTCCGAGCGCAAACCCTGATTGATCGGTCGCCAACTCTTCCCTCCATCATCGGTGCGAAAAGCTCCCGCCGACGAGATGGCAATGAAGATCCGGTCCGGATCGCTGGGATCGAGAATGACGGTGTGCAAGCACATTCCACCTGCCCCTGGTTGCCAGTGCGGACCCGAGCCGTGCCCACGCAAACCCGAAAGCTCCTGCCAGTTCTGCCCGCCATCTCCCGACCGAAACAGTGCAGCATCTTCAATCCCGGCATAGACAACTTCGGGATCGGTCAGGGACGGCTCCAGGTGCCACACCCGCTTGAACTCCCATGGATGCGGCGTACCGTCGTACCACTGATGGGTCCCCGGGACGCCATCATATGCAAACTTGTTCCCCACCGGCTCCCAAGTCTTGCCGCCGTCATTCGAGCGTTGAATCACCTGCCCAAACCAGCCGCTGGACTGGGATGCGTAGATCCGGTTCGGGTCAACCGGCGATCCCTTCACGTGGTAAATCTCCCAACCCGCAAAATGCGGTCCGCTGACATCCCACTGTTCTCGCTTTGCATCCGACGTCAAGACAAACGCGCCCTTGCGCGTTCCAACCAGTACCCGCACCTTGCTCATACGTCCTCCGAATGTGATTTTCCACACAACCGATTGATTCCAGCTACTACAACTTGTGACGAACGGTTTTGATCATTTTTCCGCTTGCGTCATAGGTACTCCATTCACCGGTCTTCTGATCATTCACATACTCCCCCTCGTCATACAAAGCGCCATTTGGGTGATATCGTCTCCAGCAACCACTCTTCTTCTCATCATCAAAAGCGCCAGTCTGCATCAGTTCCCCATTCTCCCGATACCAACTCCATTCACCAGTCATCCGGCCGCGTTCGTATCGACCAATGGCTTTCAGCTTTCCATTAAGCAGGTAGTACTTCCACTCACCGGTCTTTTCCCCATCCTTGTATTCACCGACACATGATATCGAACCGCTTTTGAATCGATCTTGGAAGATGCCCTGTTTCAAATTACCTTCAGCATCGAATCTGCTCTCGTCCATCTTCATCGGGTTCGATCCATCCTCTTTGCTTGATGCGCTTCAATAAAAATCACTCCCCAAAGCTCGGCAGCAGCGGTGTCGGGTCTCTCTCCTGCCATCGCCGCCGGGTTTCGGCAAGAACGGCTTCACGATTCTTCGCCATCTCCACCATCACCCCGCAAGGCGCTCCCGTCTCCTCATGTCGCGCCGCCCATATCAGCAACTCCAGCAGCACCGGAGCGAGGTCGATTCCCTTCTCCGTCAGCCGATAATTAATCCTCCGTGCATCCGACTTTTCGATCTCTGCCGAAATAATTCCATTTGTTTCGAGCCTCCGCAAACGCTCAGCAAGAATATTCGACGCAATGCCTTCGCCCGATTTCTGAAAATCCTTAAAGGTGCGATAGCCGCGAACCATCAGATCGCGCACGATCAGTAGTGACCAGCGATCTCCGAGCATCTCCAGCGAGATACTCACCGGGCAACCCGACCGGCGTTTCAGCTTGGGCCCTTCAGACACATCGGCACAGTAACAAATCTCACTTGCAAAACGCAAGTGATTTATCGGAGGCGACTAGGTCTGCAGAACTCCCGGATTGAACTTCGCCACCTCCGGATTCAAGGCACATGCCTCCAGCGCCGTCAGAAGTATGTCCCTGGTCGAAGCCGGATCGATGATTGCATCCACCCAGAGCCGTGCCGCCCCATATCGCGGATCGGCCTGGGCATCATAAGTCGCCTTGATCTCGTCGTACAAAGCCCTCCTATCCGCCTCTGTCAGCATCTTGCCGCCGCGCTCCATCTGCTTCGCTTTCACTTCAACCAGTGTGTTAGCAGCCGAGGCCCCGCTCATCACCGCATAGCGCGCCGTTGGCCATGCAAAGACAAAACGCGGATCATAGGCTTTCCCACACATCGCATAGTGTCCCGCGCCAAAACTTCCACCCACAATCACCGTAATCTTCGGCACCACGCTTGTACTCACCGCCGAAACCATCTTCGCGCCCGCGCGAATAATGCCCGACCACTCCGCATCCTTACCCACCATGAACCCATTCACATCGTGCAGAAACACCAAGGGGATGAGGCCCTGATTGCAATCCATAATGAACCGGGCCGCCTTTTGCGCGCTCTCGGTATAGATCACTCCACCAAATTCCATCCGTTTGCTGCCATCAAGCGCCGTCTGCTCCTGATGCATCTTCTGGTTGGCGACGATGCCCACAGCCCGTCCGCCAATCCGGGCATATCCGCACAGTACCGTTCGCCCGAAACCGGCCTTGTATTCATCGAATTCGCTGCAATCGACGATCCGCGCAATCACCTCGCGCATGTCATACATATTCGTCGCTGCCTTCGCCGGATCAGGATCCATCAATCCATACAAGTCCTCGGCAGCATACTTCGGCGCATCCCTCACGGCATCAAACTCTATCTGGGAAAATACCCCCGCGCTCCTGTTTCCTGCCCCCTGCTCTCTGCTCCCCAACTTGCCCACCAGCGATCGAAGCCGCGCAATGCACAAAGGGTCGTTCGGCTCCTTAAAATCCACAGTCCCCGAAATCTCCGAATGCATTGCCGCGCCGCCAAGCTCTTCGGCATCCGTTTTCTGTCCTATTGCCGCCTGCACCAGCGATGGTCCCGCAAGAAACAGTCCCGAGCCCTCGGTCATCAGCACCGTATCGGTCATTACCGGCAAGTAAGCGCCCCCGGCCACGCACATCCCCATGATCGCCGTCATCTGCGGTACGCCCAACGAACTCATCACCGCGTTATTTCTGAATACCCGCCCAAAATCATCGGTATCCGGAAACACGTCCTCCTGCAGTGGGAGAAACACCCCCGCGGAATCCACCAGATACAGCGTCGGAATCCGGTTCTCCAGCGCAATCGTCTGTGCCCGCAGCACTTTTTTTGCCGTCATGGGGAAAAACGCACCCGCCTTCACCGTCGCATCGTTGGCAACGATCATGCACAACCGCCCGCTCACCCTGCCCAGGCCCGTTACCACCCCCGCCGCCGGAGCACCCCCATACTCCTCATACATACCGTGCGCCGCCCAGATCCCCAGTTCCAGTAACTCCGAGCCTTCATCCAACAGCAACTTCAGCCGCTCACGAACCGTCAATCGCCCCTTGCCATGCTGTGCTTCGACGGCCCTAATGCCGCCGCCAAGCCGTATCGCTTCTTCTTCGCTTCGGACAACATCTAACAAGGCAAGCAGCGCCGTTCGGTTCGCCGCAGGCCGTGCCGCTTTTATGTCCATTTTCGTCGCTAAAATCGCGTCCCGCTTCGATGCATCTGTCATCACACCAATCCACGAAAACTCGTTAGCATAGCACGATACATCGCCAGACTGCCCGAAAGATTCTTTCTTTCTCAAGCGGTACGATTAACCTGTTATGGCAATCACCCCACAACCTACCGATGCTCTCTTGGTCGTCGATCTCCAGAACGACTTCTGCCCCGGCGGAGCGCTCGCCGTAGCCGAAGGCGAGAAGATCGTTCCCATCGTCAACAAGCTTGCGCAGAAATTCCATCACGTCATCCTCACCCAGGACTGGCATCCCACCCGGCACATCTCTTTTGCTAGCACCCATCCTGGCAAACATCCCTACGAAACCATCCAGGTCTCCTACGGCCCCCAAACCCTTTGGCCCGAACACTGCCTTCAGAACACTCCCGGCTCAGCCTTTCATCCCAGGCTCGACACTCCCCGCGCCGAGCTTATCCTACGCAAGGGCTTCCGCCAGTCCATCGACGCTTACTCCGCCTTTCTCGAAAACGACCACTTCACCTCCACCGGCCTCGCCGGCTATCTCCGCGAGCGGGGACTCCAGCGCCTCTTCCTCTGCGGCCTCGCTTACGACTTCTGCGTCCGCTACTCCGCCCTCGACGGCACCGCCCTCGGATTTGAGTGCCTGGTCATCGAAGATGCCACTCGTCCCGTCAATCTCCCAAATTCCGTGACCGACACCAACGCAGCCTTCAGCGCAGCCGGAGTCCAGCGCATCCAATCCGGGCAGATCCTCGTATGAGGAAGCGCTCTCCATTCCCTAAACCGCCATGGCTTGAAACCACAGCCCACGTCACCGCCTGCAAGTACGAATTCGGAGCAGGCCGTGCACTCGCCTTTGGCATCCCGACGAGTAAGCACTTCCTCATTAGCTTCACCTACTATGCCCACGGCAAAATCTTCACCGGCGACTTTACCTCGTCCACCTATCTGGAACAGGGCAAAACCTTCACCATTACCTATAACCCGCTCGCGCCCGAACGAAACAGCAAATCCGCCACCACGCCCATCACGAAAACCCCGCTCTTCGCCATCGGTATCGGCGGATCCATATTTCTCTCGCTGATCTGGCTCGCTCTGATGCGCGGTTGCAGTTAACCGCCGACGGCTACTCTCTTCTGAATCCTTCACTCATCTCACAT